>ERZ724526.248-NODE-248-length-32021-cov-5.428487_pt1 | contig 32021 bp, 21 predicted proteins | sample MGYA00376059_ERZ724526 | MGnify/ENA primary metagenome ERZ724526 (study PRJEB28724, sample SAMN07190883) | activated sludge metagenome | isolation source: activated sludge of sewage treatment plant in Hong Hong | place: Hong Kong | collected 2016-03-17 ...
CTGTTCGCCATACTCAGTGGCGTATATGGCAATGCGCCCGCCCAGCCGACTCCCGGTCCCTTTACTTCCACGACTGCTTCAGGATGCCTGACTGTCCATTTTACCTCGGATACCGTTTCCGGCAGTACCGAACAGGGCTGGGTGTCGCTGCTCACCTGCGCCCCGCTTCCGGCCAATGAGTGCTATGAAGTACTCCAACTGGATACCGCCAACGTCACACCCGAATCGGCAGATCTTTCCTGGATCGATATGTTTGGCGCCGCCGGTTACCAGTGGGAACTGGTGGAACTGCCCGATCTAGGCGCTGCATCCATCGTTCAGCAGGAAGCCGCTTATGTCGGGTCTCTGGTCAATTTCAACAACCTGCAGAGCGGAACAGCCTACCGCTTTTCTATCCGCACCAACTGCATCAACGACGAGATGAGCGACTGGGTAACCATTTTATTCAACACACCGGTGAAATGTAACGGCCCGGTTGTGCAGTGCGACATGACCAACCTGGTACTCGCACAAAAAACAGGCATCTGGAATATCAACGAATGCAACGTGTCCAATCCCGGCAAGGAACGGGTATTCCAGTTTGTGGCGCCGAATACCAAGTCGTACAACTTTGAAGTGTTATCCGCTGCAGGCGGATACGTATCCTACTTCTTCAAGGCAGCATCGAGCGGCTGCAACGACGCGGACTGGCACTGTATCGACGATTTTAACAACCCCGGTTCCACCACGCTGCCTGCCGTGCCGGGCGGAACCCTGACGGCCGGGCAACTGTATTATATTTTGTGCGACCCGCAATCCACCGGGGTTGTAAACCATACCTTCAAAATATCGGAATGCGGCCCTCCCCCCAACGATAGCCCGCTGAACGCTATACCCATAACCGTCAACACACCCTGTGAAGACAATGTGTATTCCAATATCGGATCAGGCATCGATCCCGGCGAGCCGGACCCCGATGTTGACGATACCGACGGCCTTGCTGGCCGCTGGCAGGATGCTGCCGATGAAACAGTGTGGTTCACTTTCGTCGCACCGGCGACGGGTACCGTGACAATATTTACCAACCCGCAGAGCGCTTTCCTGCCCAATGACGATACGCAGGTTGCCCTGTATAGCGTGGGTGATCCGGCCGATTACGGCACCTATAAACTCCTGGTCAGCGACGAAGACAACGGAACCGCATACCTGGGCTTCAATTCGGTCGTTTCGTACACCGGCCTGAGTGCCGGACAGACCTATTACATACAGGTGGACGGCTGGGGCATAAACAGCGGCGCCTTCTGTATCGCAGTGATCGAGACCATCGAGCCGGTCACGTCGGCCAGTTGCGACGTCGACTATACCCTCACAGATGTGAACGGCGACTCCTGGTTCGGCATCTATGCCACGCCCGACGACCTGGATATCGGTCCGCTGGTAGCGGCCATCAACCCCAATGATTTCGACCTGGGTACCGTCAACTGCCGTATCCAGACGTATGCCGACATTCCCCTTTCGGCCAACAACATCCCTTACCTGCCGGTCTACTATTATTTCACCTCCTCTCTGGCGCCCGCCGGCGAGATCAAACTAAGGCTGTTTTTCACCAACCCGGATCTGGAAGAACTAAAAGTTGCCGCCAATGAGCCGGACAAGGGAATCGCTGATCTGGTCATTTCCCGTTTCAATGGTTCCATCGCCGATTGCGAACAGATCAATAATGAAAGCCCTTCCACCATCCTCGGCGTCAATAACGCTACCCAAATGGTCGGCACTTTTTATCTCGAGTTTTTCACCAATATACTCGGCGAATTCGGGGCGCATTTCGGTCTCGTCCCCCTCCCGCTCAAGTTGAACTATTTTACAGGAGTGGTACAGGAACAGGCCAATCTGTTGAAATGGGAAACCCTGCAGGAAAAAAACGTAGAGTGGCACCTCGTGGAGCGCTCGCTGAACGGCGTAGCGTGGACCGAGATTGGCCGCGTGGCCGGACAGGCGAACTCCGACCTGCCCAAAACCTACAGCCTGGAAGACCCGCACCCCCCGGCAAAGGCATATTACAGACTCCGGTCGCTGGACTTCGACGGCACGGCATCCGTTTCGCAGGCCGTTCTGCTGAATCGTCCGGGCGGACGCCTGGGCATCACCGGCATATATCCTTCGCCGACGACGGACAAATTAAACGTACAATTTGATGTGCTGCAGGAAGCCGACATTGACATCCGGCTGACTGATTTTACCGGTCGGACAGTAATGGAAACACAGGTTGCTGCGGGCAAGGGGAGCAACAGCGCCGAATTGTCGCTGGTGGATCTCCCGGCGGGGGTATATGCCGTGACAATTACGGCAGACGGCGTTGTTTCAGCGCCGGCACGGGTGGTAAAACAATAAATTGACTGCTCTTTTCTTTTGAATATTTGTCACTTCCCGAAAGTTTCAGACCTTCGGGAAGTTTTTTTATTATAGACCAAATTCAATACTCAAATTGTCCAATGCAAAACGCCCAACTCGTATACATCCAGACCATCGAAGGATTGCTTCAGGAAAATGAAGTAGACAAGGCCTTGGAAGCGCTGCTCGACCTGGATCAACAGACACAGGCCGATATCAGGCAGGATATTTTGCTCATATCGGGTAATTACCGGCAGGCGGCCAAAATGTTCCAGCAGGGTCTGATCGATTTCAACCAGTTTACCCAACAAAGCAGTCGCGTCCGTTTCGGCTTGCTGGAACTCATGAAGAGTGTACCGCGCCGCATTGAACTGAATGCCAAGGTCCATAGCCTGAACACCTTTCAGTTCAAAGTGCCCGATGAAGCGCGCCTGGAAAAGATCATTGGCGGTCAGAACAACCTGCTGAAGATCAACTGGCTCGAAAAAGCGCTGGCAGCCTCCAAATCCGTCTGTCGGGTGGTGTGCGCCGATGGTAACCTCGGTACCGGTTTCCTGACAAAAGAAGGTTATGTGTTTACCAACAACCACGTGATCAGTTCTGCCGATATCGCCAAAACAGCCCGTCTGGAGTTCAATTACGAAGTCGGACCCGATGGAAAAACGAAATCGCGGACCTCGTACGAACTGGATGCTTCCGATTTCAAAACCAGCACACCCGACAAGTTTGATTTCGCCCGTGTAAAGGTCATCGATCGCGCCGACGCGCCGCTTGCCCAATGGGGTTTTGTGGAATTCGACATCGAGGCCATTCCTACCGTCGGCGAATCGGTCACTATCATTCAACACCCCAAAGGTGAAGACAAACAGATTGCGCTGAATGCCAACGAAGTACTGGGTCAGTTGAACCAGCACCTGTTTTATACAACCGATACGGAACCCGGCAGCAGCGGCTCCCCGGTATTTAACAAGGACTGGAAGGTAGTTGCCATACACCACGCCGGCAAAACCGATGCCGAGGGCGGACTGGTTATCAATGCCCAGGGCGACCGAAAGGGCGCAAACAGGGGCATCCTGTTCCGCGAAATATTCAAATTCATCGGTGGTCAACCTACGGTACTCTGACGAATTCCGTTCCGTTCACACGGAACCGTCTGATATACGCCCACATCTGATCACCCCATATATTCAAAACAGTACAATATGCCACTACCTAAGCCACTGGCAGAGGTCAAGAAGGACCTGATGGCCATTCTGGTCGACAACCTCGCCGACACCATCAAAAGCCTGCAGGACTTACTCCCCGACGGTTCGGAAAAAAAGCGCCAGAGTATTCTGCTGGAAGGCCGCCTGAACCAGACCGACAAGGAGCGTATGCGCGATATTGCCGACGACCGGACCATCCAGATCGCCTATAACCAGGTGCGCAGTGCCTTGTACGACCTGATCGAGGAACTCGAGGAGCGGGATTTCGATGCGACGGCCGGCCAACCGGCACAGCCCCCTGTGGCGCCCATTCCGAAATTTGTTATCATATACGACCAGGCAGACGAACCACATTGCAAGATGCTGAACAAGCATCTTAATGTGTTAAAATTCACCAAGAAACTGCGGGTGTTTAACGTGAACGACACCCTTGGCGAAGACCTCGTGACCCGCGCTGTTCAGGAAATCAGCGACGCCGATTACCTGCTTGTGCTGATCACGGTCAACCTGTTCAATTCGCCCGACTGGTTCGAGGTAGTGTATAATGCCATGGGTGAGGGCCGCAGAATTATTCCGATACGTATGGAAAAGGCCGACTTCGACGGAACCGGGCTTGAAAAACTGAAATCACTGCCCTCTATGAATCGCGCGGTGTCGGAATTCAGAAGCCCCGACGAGGCTTTCATGGATATCGTAACGGAGTTGAAAAAACTGCTGCCGAAATAAGGCCGGTTCAGGACTTGCCTTCCATCCGTTTTGCTTTTTCCAGCACTGTAGCTTCCAGCCCCTGCTTGAACGCTGCGATGCGATCGAGCAACTGTTCGTCGGCGGTAGCAATCATCTGTGCAGCCAGTATGCCCGCATTGCGCGCCGCATTGAGCGCCACAGTCGCTACGGGCACGCCTTCCGGCATTTGAAGAATGGATAAGATACTGTCCCACCCGTCTATCGAGTTCGACGATTTTACCGGCACCCCGATTACGGGCAACGGCGAAATGGCGGCCACCATGCCCGGCAGGTGTGCCGCGCCGCCCGCACCGGCTATAACAACCTTTATGCCCCGACCATGCGCTGCTTTGGCGAACTGGAACAAGCGGTCCGGGGTGCGGTGTGCCGATACGATGGTCATTTCAAACGGCACCTGCAACTCGGTCAGGATATCTGCCGCTTTTTGCATGACCGGAAGATCGGAATCGGAACCCATGATAATAGAGACCATTGGAGTATGTGGTGTGAACTGGGTGAGCAATATTTAGCGGGAATCCAAAGATAGGACTTTGAGGGTATTTTTTACGGTTTCGGCTTTTCGGATCACCGCTTCGGGTGTCGCACCGGTGACGGTCACATGCCCCATTTTCCGGAAAGGCGAGGTCGTTGTTTTTCCATAAAGGTGAACATACACCCCTTTCATCGCCAGACATTTTTCCACTCCTTCATAATATACGGAGCCGTTGTGGCCCGGCTCGCCGAGCAGGTTGACCATAGCGGCGGGCATCAATTGCTCGGTCGGGCCGAGCGGGAGGTTGCAAATGGCCCGGAGGTGCTGCTGAAACTGGCTTGTCGGCGCGCTGTCGATCGTGTGATGGCCGCTGTTGTGTGGCCTTGGCGCCACCTCGTTGACCAGCAGTTGCCCGTCGTGGGTGAGGAACATCTCCACCGCCAGCAACCCGCAAATATCGAAGGCGCGGATGACGCGTTCTGCCAGCGCTTCGGCCTCGGCCATGACGAGCGGCGAAACCCGGGCGGGGCACAACAATAATTCCACGAGATTTGCTTCAGGGTGGACGTCCATTTCAACGGGCGGAAAAACGGCGACCTCACCGGAGGCGTTTCGGGCCGCTATGACGGCCAGTTCGGTGCGGATTAGCGCCATTTCCTCGGCGAGACAGGCGCCGGACAACAGTTTTGAATCCAGGTCTGCCGGTTCGCGAAGGACAGCTACCCCCCGGCCGTCGTAACCGGCGGTACGCGTTTTCTGAACAAACGGCAAGCGCCACCGGCCGGCCTGTACGGCTTCTTTCAGGTCGCGTTCACTGCTGAACAATTCAAATCGCGTAGTAGGAATGTTATGATCCCGGTAAAATTCTTTTTGCGCGCCCTTATCCTTGATGATATCGAGTGCTGCGGGTGACGGGTGCACCGTCTTGCCGAGCCTTTCGAGTTCGCGCAGGGCGTCGGTATTGACGTGTTCGATCTCAATGGTCAGGATATCCTTGTCGAGACCAAAGGCCAGCACATCGTCGTAGTTTTTAAAATCGCCGCTCGTGAAGCCGGCGCAAACCTTGCCGGCGGGATATTCCGGCGACTTATCGAGTATATAGAGTTGGAAATCCCATTCTCCGGCGGCCAGGCACAGCATTTTGCCCAGTTGGCCGCCACCGAGTACGCCAATTTTCTGTGAAGTGGAAAACATGGCGCGAAAGTATCACTTCCCGTCCATTTATACCCTGAAATAGCGTAACCGGCAGATTTGCATTTACTGAACGACTTCAAAAAACATCTCCAGTCGTTGCCAGAGCCGGACAAAAAGGCCCAGGCCCAGTGAAATGACCAGTACGAACGTCAGCAAAATGCCCAGCGCGAACTTTGCGCCAAAGCGGCTTTCTTTGGGGGATTCAGGTCCTGCATCGTCTTCTATTTTGGAAACGATTTTGGAGAATGGTGCAAACAAAAATGACATGTGCACGGCAAAATTAAGTAGTTAAAACAAGATACGGGTATTTGACCCTGCCGGGATAAAAAGGTTTAAAGGGGCTGAAATGCGCAAACCATTCTTGCCGCGCCGGCCAGGTCTTTGCGCAGGATTACACCGGAAAATCCTTCCTCCCGAAGCATATCAGCCACTTGTCCGGCAGAAAATTCATTACACTCAAAAAACAAGGCCCCGCCGGGATGCAGTTTTTTCAGGCAAAAAGCAGCAATGGCGCGGTAAAAAACAAGGGGATCGCGATCTTCAACAAAAAGTGCAAGCCCCGGTTCGTAATCGATAACATGTTCCGGCACCAATGACTGCTCGGAAAAGGGAATATAGGGCGGGTTGCTGATGACCATGTCGTACATCGAAAACTGTGCCCAATTGGATTCGTCCAGAATATCACCCGACACAAAATGGCAGGCGTCCTTTCCAAGGATTGAATCGGCATTTTCAAGGGCGATCTCCAGTGCTGCCGGGCTTTTTTCAACGCCCGTCAGTCGGATGCCGGGATTTTTCTTTTTCAGGGTTATGCCGATACATCCGCTGCCCAATCCGATATCGAGTACCCCGGGGGATTCTACTTGTCGCGTCTTCAGCCACTCCAGCGCCCAGGCGACGAGTTCTTCCGTTTCCTGTCTTGGGATAAGCACCGCAGGACTTACCTTAAAGCGCAGGCCGAAAAAATCAGCGGAGCCGAGTACATACTGGACCGGTTCGCCTTCCAGCAGACGCTTCAGCATAGCGGCAAACTTTTCCTTATCTTCAGGAGCAAGGACAATATCGCGATCATAGGGCCGGATGCCGAAAGCATCCTCCAGCAGGATGCGCGATATGGAGGCAGATTCTCCTGCACCGTAACGGGGGGTCAGACTTTCCAACAGCAGCAATCGGGCCTCGCTTGCGTTCATAATGTCAGATTTCGACAACAAAAACGGTTCCGCCTGGCTTGTTGTCCAGCACCGAAATGGAGCCCTGATGCGCTTTCACGACCTGGCTTACAATGTATAGCCCGAGCCCGGTACCGGTTGCCTGGCGGGTTTCCTCGTTTCCGAGCCGGTAGAATTTTTCAAAAACGGCCTGTTTTTCGGTATCCGGTATGCCTTTTCCCTGGTCGGCCACGCGCAGCACGAGTTTACCGCCTGCTTTTTCTGCGGAAAGTTCGACGGTCGACCCTTCGGGCGAATACTTGACCGCGTTTTCAAGCAGGTTCTGCACAATGGCTGTTATACCGGACTTGTCGGCCTGCACCGGTGGAAAATGATCGGGAAAATGCATTTCAATTTTTGCCTGTGGAAAGCGGATGAGAAGCCCGTCGGTCACCCCGCGGGCAATGGCAGGCAGGTCAACCGGTTCGGGCAGCGGTCGCCAGTTGTCTTCGAGTCGGGCGGCAAGCAGCAGGTCTTCCACGAGTGTCTGCAGGCGGGAGGCATCTTTTAGTCCGCCTTTGCACAGTTTTTCCAGTTGATCGCGTTGAAGGGTGTGTTTGCCGAGCGTCTCCAGCACGAGTTTAAGGGATGCGATGGGCGATTTCAGTTCATGGGTGATACTCAGCATAAAATTGCGCCGTTGCCGAGCCAGCATGACCTCCCGGTTGGCACTCCGGTTGATAACCCACAGGCCAAAGATCAGGCAGGCGGTAAAAAAAAGACCCTCGGCTATGACCATGCGCCGCCCTTTTTCCCAGTTGCGTACGACCTTTTTGTACTCTGCCGTTTCGAGCATTTCTGTTTGGTTGTAGCCCTGGTTTTTCCGGGTAAAATGCGCTTCAACCAAAGCCTTCTCCGACGCAAACAGCAGGTCGTTCTGGCGCCACAAATGATAACTCCACCAGCCGAATGCCAGGATCATGTAGCAAATGACAAAGTGCGACATGCCGCGCACCGGTACTTTTTCCAGGATTTCCTTGATCGGCATTTATTTCCCTGATTTGAATTATCGCCTGTCGAATATCTCCCGCAGGTTCCAGTAGAACAACCCGCCGGCCAGCCCAACCCAAATATACATCCAAATTTGCGAAGGGAAAATGCCCACCACCTGTTCGTACATCGCCAGATCGCTGCTGGGCCCGACATTGAAATCCTGAATGATATACAAAACGGCGGCCATGCCCAGAAACATGAGCAGGTCCTGATCCCAGTCGGTTTTGCGGGCAATGAAATACAACAGTGCGGCAAAGCCAAGCAACAACCCCGTACTTCCGGGCGATTGGTACCAGATAATACCGGCAAGCGCCATGATACAGGCCAGTGCGATCAGGGTAGCCTGCGTGATCTGCCGGTGCCGGACGCCGATCCGGAAGATAATATTGCCCAGCACTGCGCTGCCCAGATAGCCGCCCATCAGCACCACGCCGTGACTCCCGCCCCGGGTGATCGTATAGCCGCTGCCATCGGTATTGATCTGCATGCCTTCAACGGAACCGCCGGTCAGCAAAGCCCCGAGTGCATGGCCGAATTCGTGCAAAAAGGTAACAAGCAGGGTGACGGGGTACAAAACAAGGTTGCCGAACGAGCCGCCGAAAAAACGCAGCAGCAAATAGACCATCACCATTACCAGCAGTCGAACGTGGATTTTATCCGTCATGCGGGCCATTCTTCAGTCGGCGAGAATTTTGATCAATTCCACCTCGAAGATCAGGGTTGAGCCCGGTTTGATCTTGGGTCCGGCACTGCGGTCGCCATAGGCCAGTTCTGCCGGGATAAAGAACCTGAACTTGTCGCCCTCGTGCATATACTGGAGCCCCTCGGTCCACCCTTTGATCACCTGATTGAGGCTGAAAGTCGCAGGCTGGCCCCGGTCGACGCTGCTGTCGAATACATCGCCGTTAATCAGGGTGCCGTGGTAGTGTACTTCCACCTTATCTGTTTCCTTGGGTGCAACAGTACCTGTACCTTGTTTCAGCACCTCGTATTGCAAGCCGCTCTCGGTGGTTGTCACACCAGGGCGTTTTTTGTTTTCCGCCAGGAATTTCTGGCCTTCGAGGCGCAGGCGTTCGCTGGCTTTTGCCTGTACGGCGCGGTTGTAATCGCTGAACACTTTATTGGAGGCTTCCGGGGTGAACAGCATCGAATCGCCGCCGAGCGACGACCGGAGTGCGGCGATCAGGACTTCGCTGTTCAGGTCATCGCTCAGTTGTCGTTTGATACTGTTGCCCAGGACAATACCGTATGCATAACTGGCGCTGTCCCTGGCATTTTCGAGGACGATCCGGGATGGCCTGTTTTTCTGGGCCGAAAGGCTGAGCGAGGTGGCGACAAGGATGAATAGCAAAACGATTTTTTTCATTTCCAGTGTGCTGTTGTTTAGGAGCATTATGGTTGGATAAAGCAGCGCCCTGCTATTTTTTCTTCATTTCTGCGTAGAACTTGTAGAAATACGGGATCGTCTCAATCCCTTTGTAGTAGTTGAACAGGCCGTAGTGTTCGTTGGGCGAATGGATATCGTCCGAATCGAGTCCAAAACCCATCAGCACTGATTTTGCGCCGAGTACCTGATCGAACATGGCCACGATCGGAATGGAGCCGCCGCCGCGTTGCGGCAGGGGCTTTTTGCCGTAGGCCATTTCCATAGCCTTCTCTGCAGCCTTGTATTCCACCGAGTTGGTGGGCACCACTACGGGGTAACCGCCGTGGTGGGCAGTGACTTTAACCTTTACGGATTTCGGCGCAATACTTTCAAAGTGTTTCTGGAACTGCTTTTCTATCTTTTTCGGGTCCTGATCGGGAACCAGACGCATGGATATTTTGGCGAAAGCCTTGGAAGGTAACACTGTTTTTGCGCCTTCACCTGTGTAACCGCCCCAGATGCCGTTGACGTCGAGGGTAGGCCGTATCCCGGTCCGCTCGATGGTTGTAAATCCTTTTTCCCCCATCAGTTCGGCAATCTGAAGGTCTTTTTTATAGGCTTTTTCATCGAAAGGTGCTTCGTTCATCAGTTTGCGTTCCTTGGCGCTCACCTTCTGCACATCATCATAAAAACCTTTCACCACCACCTGGCGCCTGGCATCGTGCAGCGAGGCGATCATGGAACAAAGCACATTGATCGGGTTGGCTACTGCGCCGCCGTATACGCCGGAATGCAGGTCGCGGTTGGGGCCGGTCACCTCTACCTCCATGTAACACAGCCCGCGAAGTCCGACGGTAAGGCTGGGTGTATCGTTGGCGATCACGCTGGTATCACTGATGAGCACCACATTACAGGAAAGTTTTTTCTTGTTTTCCCGGCAGAACTTTTCGAGGTTTTTTGAACCTACCTCTTCTTCTCCCTCTATCATGAACTTGACATTGCAAGGCAGATGTCCGTTTTTCAGCATCATTTCAAAAGCCTTCACATGCATGAAAAACTGGCCCTTATCGTCGCAGGCGCCCCGTGCAAATATGGCTCCATCCGGATGCGTTTTTGTTTTTTTCACCACCGGCTCGAAAGGCGGGCTGTCCCATAAATCCAGCGGATCAGGTGGTTGCACATCGTAATGGCCGTATACCAGAACGGTAGGCGCTTTGGGGTTGACTGTTATCTCGCCGAAAACAATGGGATGCCCGGCAGTTTCGTGAATTTCAACGGTTGGAACACCTGCTTTCCGCAAATGATCGGCGGTAGCCTCCGCCATGCGACGTACGTCGCCCTTGTATTTTGGATCGGCACTTACCGACGGTATCCTCAGCAGTTCGAGCAATTCATCCAGAAATCGCTGCTTGTTCGACGTCAGGTAGGATTTAAGTTCTTTCATATTTGTATTATAGCAGAATGAAAAAATTGAAATTGGGGGCGTAAAGTTCGCTTTTTTTTCAGAATGGCGGCATGTTACAATATCATGTTGAATGGATAAATTCGGCATCGGAATTCCGTTTCAAATACAGATTGTTACAACAGTGATTATGATCCGTATATACACAAAACAGCAATAAGATTACAATATGCCATATTTTGCCATATTATATTTCGTAACATCATCCGCCTTTTCAATACCTTGGACCGTTTTAATCCGCCTCGCAACACATAAGACACTCTAACTGTTTCCCAGCATGAAAGGACTCTACTTCCTCTTTGCGACTATTTTCCTCATTTACAGCCACTTACTTTTCGGACAATGCCCTCCCCCAGGCTTTCCTCAACCGGGAAACAACTGCCCGACCGCACCAATACTTTGTGAAAATCTCGACGGGTATTGCGCGACCATCAACAACAATAATGCCGTCCAGACCTTTCCGGGATGTCCGGGCTGGCAGTTAAACAACGATGAATGGTTTGCTTTTTATGCGGGCACCACATCAATTACCATTCAGGTGACCCCTTCCAACTGTTCGCCCGGCAACCAGCAAGGTCTGCAAGGTGGTATTTACGCGGGCTGCGGGCCGCCCTGGACGGCCATGGACCTGCAATGTGCCTGCACGGAAAATCCTTTTATATTATCTGCCAGCAATTTCGTTATCGGGCAGATCTATTATTTCGTACTCGACGGGTGCGCCGGGAACGTATGCGATTATTCAATCGATGTACTGGACGGCTCCACCGTCGGCGCACCACCGGCTAACCCGGGCGCCATCAGCGGCCCGACAATGGCCTGCCAGGGCAGTTCTTCCAGTTTTACCATCCCGCCGGTTCTTGGCGCCACCATTTACACCTGGAGCATCACACCGGCCGGTATGGGCACGGTAACGGGCAGCGGCCCGAACATCGGCGTCAACTGGAATGCCAATGCCAGCGGCACGGCCACGCTTTGCCTGAACGTCGCCAATGCTTGTTATCCCAACCCGACGCCGAGTTGTTACACGATCGACATCATCCCCAAGCCGACGGCCATGATCACCGGCAGCGGTGTTTTGTGTGCGGGCGCTTCGGGCTCCGTACCCCTGACCGTCAACTTTACAGGCCAGGCGCCGTGGCAATTTGTGTATACCATCAACGGGGCGCCGCAACCTGCCATTCAGACCAGCAATAATCCATATACCCTGATGGCCACTCAGCCCGGAACCTATGCGATCCAAAGTGTGTCGTCCGTAAACGGGGGGTGCGTCGGCACAGTATCCGGAAATGCCGTTGTTACCCAAACTACGGTCACCGCCAATGCACAAGTCACCAATGCGCAGTGCGGACAAAGCAACGGCGCCATAAACCTGTCTGTAGGCGGCGGCACCGCGCCTTATACGTTCCTATGGTCGGGTGGTCAGGTCACGGAAGACCTGTCCAACATCCCGCCCGGCGGCTATACCGTCACGGTGACGGATGCCAACGGCTGCACCAAAGTGCTTAATGTGGCCGTAAATGACAATGTCGTCAATATCAATGTCACCGGCGTCGTAGCCGCCAACACCACCTGCAACGGCGGCAACGGCAGCATAGACGTGAGCGTAAACCCGGCAGGCACCTATACTTATAACTGGTCGAACAACGAAATGACCCAGGACATCAGCAACCTGCCTCCGGGTTCCTATACCGTCACGGTCACAGCAGGCCCGACCTGCAGTTCCACGGCTACCTTCAACGTGCCGGACAACCCCAATACGCCCAACATTGCGTCGACGGTCGTACAAAGCACCTGCGACCTGAGCAATGGCAGTATCAACCTGAACGTTACGGGCGGCGTAGCGCCTTACACCTTCATGTGGGACAATGGAGCATCTACTTCCAGCCTGACCAACATCCCGGCCGGCAGTTATGCCGTGACGGTCACCGGCGCCAACGGTTGTTCCAGCACGGCCAATATCAACGTCGGCAATAATAACCCGCCGATCAATATTACTTCCACTATCGTAGCCAATACTACCTGCAACGGCGGCAACGGCAGTATTACCCTGAACATCGCTCCTGCGGGCATGTACACGATTACCTGGTCGGGTGGCGAAACCACACAAAATCTAACAAACCTGCCTCCGGGAACCTACGATGTCACGGTTAGCGGCGGCGGAAGTTGTACCCAAACAGCATCGTTTACGGTGCCGAACAACCCGAATACGCCGAACATCAGCGCATCGCCGACAGCCTCGACCTGCGACCTCAGCAACGGCGCTATCAGTGTAAATGTTACGGGAGGTGTGGCGCCTTATACCTATATGTGGCTGGGGGGACAATCTACACCCAACCTCGGCAATATTCCGGCCGGCACATACGACCTCACAGTGACCGGTGCCAACGGATGCTCCACAACCGCCAGCATAACGGTGGGCAACAATAACCCGCCGATTACGATCACCCCGACAGTGATTGCCAATACCACCTGCAACGGCGGCAACGGCAGCATCAGCCTGACCGTGACACCTCCCGGAAGTTATACGTTCATCTGGGCAGGCGGTCAAACCACCTCAAACATCGGCAACCTGCCTCCCGGAACCTACGATGTGACGGTGAACGGCGGCGGCAGTTGCACCCAGACGGCTTCGATCACGGTGCCGGACAACCCCAACAACCCCGTTATCAATCCTTTTCCCATCCCTTCCACCTGCGACCTGAGCAATGGCAGTGTAAACGTCTCGGTCTCCGGAGGTGTAGCGCCGTTTACCTACCTGTGGTCGACAGGCGCTGTTACGCCCGGCATTTCGGGCATCCCGGCCGGCGGGGTCAGCCTCACCGTTACCGGCGCCAACGGCTGTTCCAGTACGGCAAACATCAATATCCCCAATATCAATCCGCCCATCAACATCAGCGGCAACGCTATTGCCAATACCTCCTGTAACAACAATGGCACGGGCAGTATTTCCATTAATGTAGCCCCGCCGGGTGCTTATACCTTTACCTGGTCGAACAATGCCACAACCCAGAACATAACCGGTCTACAGCCGGGCACTTACACGGTGACCGTGAGCGGCGGCGGGTCGTGCACCCAGGTCGCTTCCTTTACCGTACCCGACAACCCGAACACCCCACAACTGTCGTTTTCCGTTACGGCAGCCTCTTGCGGCCTGAACAACGGCAGCATTAACCTTACTGTAATCGGTGGTGTCGCGCCGTATCTGTATCAATGGGGAAGTGGACAGGTGGTTCAGGACCTGAATAATATTCCGGCCGGCGATTATACCGTCACCGTTACAGGCGCCAACGGCTGTGTAGCCGTGGGCAATGCCTTTGTCCCCGACAACGCCATTCCGATCAGCCTGGACGGCAACGTAACGCCACAGACCTCCTGTGTAACCAACAACGGCTCTATTGTACTGATGCTGTCGCCAAACAACCTGACCGTTAACTGGTCGAACGGCAGCAATTCAACCACCCTGAACAATATTCCGCCCGGCACCTACGACGTTACGGTCAGCGCCGGAGGCACTTGCACCGAAACGGCAAGTTTTACGGTAGATGATGCTTCCGAAGTGCCGTTTCTCGATGTGTTCATCACGCCCGCTACCTGCGGCTTTAACAACGGCAGCGTCGACCTGGAGGTATTCAGCGGACAACCGCCGTTTACCTATAAATGGTCGAACAACCAGATGTCGCAGGACATTGCCAACCTGCCTGCCGGCAACTACGCCGTTACCGTCACCTCGGCGGTGGGCTGTACTTCCGTGATCTTTGCCGCTGTACCCAGCGAAACCATTGCGATCGATATCATCGGGGTCGTTTCCGACAACTATTCCTGTGGCACGCCCAACGGCTATATCGATATCGATATTTCGCCGCCGGGCAACTACATGTACAACTGGTCGAACGGCAAAAAAACGCAGGACATTGAAAACCTGACACCGGGAAATTATACCGTTACGGTCAGTATCGGTGTCAACTGCAGCGCAGTGGCCAGTTTCGACGTACTCGACGCCACTGTACCGCCCAACCTTTCCGTGGTAGGTATACCCGCAACATGCGGCCTGAGCAATGGCGGAGCAGACGCAACGGTAAGCGGCGGCGCACCGCCGTACACCTACCATTGGTCGAACAACGCCACTACACAAGACCTGAGCAACATACCCCCGGGGACTTACTCCGTCACCGTAAGCGGATTTTTCGGCTGCTCCGCAACGGCTACTGTCACTGTTGCCAACAACAATATTGCCCTGAACATCAGCGGTACACCTGCCGGCAACAACTCCTGTATCGCGGCAAACGGCGCAGTGAATATTTCCGTTGCACCGGCAGGCGCCTACACCTATCTGTGGTCGAACGCCGCAGCAACGCAAAATATCTCGGGTATTGCAGCAGGTACTTATACCGTGACCGTCACCGCAGGCGCCAATTGCAGTTCCACCGCAACTTTTACGGTTGCAGACAATACGACCAACCCGGATATCACGCCGGTCGTAACAGCCGATATCTGCTCGCAGGCTATTGGCGCCATCGACCTCACCGTGAGCGGCGCACCGACGCCTTATACTTATTCCTGGTCGAATATGGCTGTCTCGGAAGACCTCAACAGCCTGAATTCCGGCAATTACTCGGTTACCGTGACGGCCGGCAATGGCTGCACCGCAGATACGACGCTGAATGTGCCGAATAACAGCTCTACTTTCAGTCTGTCGGGCACGGCTACGCCGCTGACCAGTTGTATCAGCGACAACGGCGCCATCAACCTCACGGTTACACCGGCAGGTCCCTATACCTACCTGTGGTCGAACGCCGCTGCAACAGAAGACCTTTCCAACCTCGCACCCGGCACCTATACCGTATCGGTAACGGAAACCGGTAACTGCACGGCGACCGCCTCGTTTATCGTCAACGATGCTACCACCTTCCCCTCCGCAGCCCAATCGGTAACACCGGAAATCTGCGGATTGTCGAATGGAGGCGTCGACCTCACCGTTAGCGGCGGCGCAACGCCCTATACGTTTATGTGGACAGGCGGCGCTGTCACGGAAGACCTGAATGGCATTTCCACGGGCAGCTATACCGTCACAGTCACAGGCGCCAACGGCTGCTCGGTCACCACCACCGCGAATATCCCGGAAAACTCAATCAGTTTTTCCATTGCAGGAACACCTGCACCCAATACTTCCTGTGTGGTGAATAACGGCAGCATCGATGTTACGATAACGCCATCCACACCCGGTCCCGGCGCTTCGTATACCTTCTCCTGGTCCAACAACACATCGAACGAAGACCTGAACGGCGTGCCGGCCGGCAACTATACCGTAACGGTCAGCGCAGGCGGTACCTGCACCAACACGGCAACCTACGTAGTAGGCGCTACGGCCCTGCCCCCGTCTGTTTCCGACAACATCACACCGGCATCCTGCGGACAAAGCAATGGAGATATCAACCTTTCCGTTAGCGGCGGACAATCGCCATACACTTTTATCTGGTCGAACAGCGCGCTTACCGAAGACATCAATACGCTTCCTGCCGGCACCTACACGGTAACCGTCACGGGCGCCAACAGTTGCACGTTCGTCAAGACGTACACAGTGCCCGACGACGTGATTCTGCCCAATATTTCCGGCATTCCGACAGCCAATACTTCGTGCACCTCCAGTAATGGAGGAATAAACGTAAGTGTCACACCCGCACTTAATTATACTTTCCTGTGGTCGAACAGTCAGACGACGCAAAACCTCGCCAATGTACCGGCCGGCATGTACTCTGTAACGGTGAATGGCGGTGGCAACTGCATCAATGTGGCCAGTTTTACCGTCGATAACAATACGCCGGCGCCCGTCATGTCCGCCGGTATTCTGAGCGCCTTTTGCAGTCAGAGCAGCGGCGGAGTGGACCAGACGGTTGTCTCTGGAACACCTCCCATAACCTATGCCTGGTCGAACAACTCTTCGTTTGAAGACCTTACCGGCGTTCCTCCCGGCAATTATACCGTGACCGTAAGCAGCGGCAACGGGTGCACCTCGGTGGTTTCGTACGTTGTGCCTGACAGCACCATGACGCCTGTGATATCGGGCAGCACCCTGCCCAACACGCTTTGTGTCGGCAGCGATGGTTCCGTTACGATCAACGTTACTCCGGCACTGCCTTATACCTATAAATGGTCCAACAACCAAACCACCCAGAATATCCAGAACCTGACGGCAGGTGTCTACACCGTCACCGTTAGTGCCGGCGGCGCCTGTACTTCAACGGCCTCGTTTACGGTCGGTGCAGGCAGCGATGTGGTGGCAGTGAGCGGTTCCGCTACAAACATCCTCTGTTTCGGCGCAAACGACGGCGCCATTGCACTCTCGGTCAGTGGCGGTGTCCAGCCTTATCAGTACAACTGGGCGCCCGGTATCCCCGGCAATCCGCCCAGTCCCGGCAGTCTGCCCCCTGGCGCCTATGCTGTGACCGTCACGGATGCCGCCGGATGCTCCGGTGTCGCTTCGTTCACGATCACCCAGCCTTCAAGCGGCCTCCAGCTTACCTGCAAGCAATCGAGTAATGTAAGTCTGCCAGGTGCTTCGGATGGCGCAGGCACGGTAAATATTTCCGGCGGTGTCGGCCCATACACCATCGTGTGGTCGCCCGGCAGTTCACAAACCAATGTCGGTCCCGGCAATTTTGTCATCAGCAACCTCAGCGAAGGCAATTACGCTGTAAGTGTTACAGACGCCAACGGATGCGTCACCTTGTGCGGTTTTGCCATTGCGCTGATCAATTGTGAAACGGCGGTAGGCACCATGTCGGGCAATGCACTGTCGTATTGCGGCGACGGATGCCTCACAGCAGTTTACAACGCCACAGGGCAGTTTCTCGATCCCAACGACGCCTTCCAGTTTGTTTTGCATGAAGGCAACAGCAACCAGATCGTAAACGAGATCGCGCGCAACAGCCAGCCCGTCTTTTGTTTCGATCCGGCGACAATGGTGTACAACAAGACGTATTATATTTCTGCTGTTGCGGGAGATAACGATGGCACCAACAACGTCCTGCTGAGCGATTTCTGTACGGCAGTTGCCGCGGGAACTCCTATCATTTTCCGGGAGAAACCGATCGCCGCAGCCGCACAGCCGGAGCCCATTAATTGTGTCGTGCCGCAGGTCAGCCTGTCGGGCTCTTCCAGCGTTGCTGGCTCTGCATTCGCGTGGAGTACCTTCAACGGCACGATCATCGGGAATGCCAACCAGCCCGTGGTAACGGCGGGGAAAGCAGGCAACTACACCCTGATCGTCAGTTCGTTTGGATGTACGGATACCACGGCCGTACAAGTGGCAGATATTTCCAACAATCCGATGGCGACCATTCTGGCCAATCCGGACGATGTATTGGACTGCACCATCAGCGAGATCATCCTTTCCGGTCAGGTGGAAGGTACCACCGCCGCCAATGTTATCTGGATCAGCAACGGCGTCATCTATCCGGGTAATACCGTGCTTCCGATCGACCAGCCGGGTGTATATGAATTCGTGATACTGGATACCCTGACCTTCTGTTCGGATACGGCAAGCATTGTGATCGACGAGGACCTGGACTATCCGCCGCTTTTCCTCAATCCTCCTGGTCTGCTGACATGTATCAATACCTCCGTCACACTCAGCGGCGGTTCGCCGCTGCCGGGCATCCAGTTTTCATGGGCAACTGTGAACGGAACGGATACAACCATCATTGGCAACGGCACCAGCACAGGTATTTCGGCGCCGGGCAACTATTATCTCATCGGCATCGACCCCCTCAACCAGTGCTCCAATATCCTGGGCACCAGCGTGCTTGCAGACATCACGCCTCCCGTAGCGGATGCCGGGGCGCCGTTCAGCATCGCTTGCTACGGTGAAACGGCCTCGCTCGACGGAAGTGCTTCTTCCGGAACGCCCGGACTGACTTTCCTGTGGTCCAGCACCGATGGAAGCCTTGTTACCGGCATTTTTACACCGGCTCCTGTCATTAATGAACCCGGCACCTATACCCTGCTTGTCACCAACCCCGGTAACGGCTGTACGGATACCGACAACGTGGTCATCGTGCCCGACGAACCGGTTCCAACGGTAGTGGTCAAACAACCCCGTTGTTATGGCGATAAAGGATCGATCCTCATCACGGATGTACAGGGGGCCAAACCGCCCATCCGTTATTCGATCGATGGCGGACAGCAGTTCACAGCACAAAATTTGTTTACCGGACTCACTCCAGGCGACTACACCATCCTGATCATAGATGCCTATGGTTGCAGCACAAGTGCAGATGCGCAGGTAGAAGAAGGGGATATTATCGAAGTCGTACTCGAGCCGCAGGCGGTGATCAAACTGGGCGAAAGTTACCAGATCGACGCGCAGGTAAACCTGCCTCTGGACCAGATCGGATCAATCGAATGGACACCGTCAACCTGGCTGAGCTGCGACACATGCCTGAATCCGCTGGCTACGCCACCCAATTCGTACCAGTACAAGATCAAGGTATCGACCCTCAGCGGATGTGAAGACACCGCGCCGTTCCTGCTGGTGGTCGACCGCCAGATTGACGTTTATGTACCGAACATTTTTTCACCGGATAACAACGGCAACAACGACCTCTTCACCATTTATGCCGACCCGCGGGGCGTGACGAATATCAAGTCGTTTCAGATATTTTCGCGCTGGGGGGAGATGGTCTATGAGCACTACAATTTCCAGCCCAACAGCCCGACCATCGGCTGGGACGGCAAGCACAGGGGGCAGGAGCTCAACCCCGGCGTATTTGTATGGCATGCCGTGCTGGAATTTATCGACGGCACAGAAGCCTTGTATAAAGGCGATGTGACCGTAAAACGCTAGAGTATCGATGAAAACCGTCATGATTGTCCTGTTGCTTGCGGCGGCATCCTGTTTGTGTGCCCAGCACTTTCCTTACACGCCGGATCCGGATCCGCTGGTACGGCAAAACCTGGAAACGTGGCAGGACCTCAAGTTCGGGTTCATGATGCACTGGGGCGCCTACAGCCAGTGGGGCGTAGTGGAAAGCTGGAGCATCTGTTCGGAACCGTGGTGTAGCCGCGACGGCGCCGATTATATCGATTATGTAAAGCGCTACGAGGCACTGCCGGAGACCTTTAATCCGGAAAAGTTCGATCCGGAAAAATGGGCGGATGCTGCCTGGCAGGCGGGTATGCGCTACGTCGTGTTCACGACAAAACACCACGACGGGTTTTGCATGTTCGACAGCAAATACACCGATTACAAGATAACCGGAAAAGCATGTCCGTTTCACAGCAACCCCAGGGCAGACGTCAGCAAACACATCTTCGATGCCTTCCGCAACAAAGGGTTCCGAACGGGCGCATATTTTTCAAAACCGGACTGGCACAACGAGGACTACTGGGCGCCGGAATGGGCCACTCCCGACCGCTGTAATAACTACGACATCCGGCAATTCCCGGAACGCTGGCAGCGATACGAGGATTTTACGTACAACCAGATCGAGGAGTTGATGAGCCGCTATGGAAAAATGGATATCCTGTGGCTCGACGGCGGATGGGTGCGCCCCGACAGTACGATTACCGAAGAAGTGCGCTCCTGGGGGTATCAGCTCCGCCCCTGGGGACAAAACATCGATATGGGTCGTATAGCAGCCATGGCCCGCCGCAACCAGCCCGGTATCCTGATCGTTGACCGGTCCGTGCATGGTCCTTATGAAAACTACCGCACCCCCGAACAACAGGTGCCCGGCAGTATCCTGCCCTATCCCTGGGAAACCTGCATGACCATGGCCGGCGGTTGGTCGTACTCATTCAACCCGAATTATAAATCGTCGGGGCAGCTTGTTCGCACCCTCGTCGATGTAGTGGCCAAGGGCGGCAACTTTCTGCTCAACGTCGGGCCCGGACCGGACGGCGAGCTGGACACTGCGGCATATGGGAGACTACACGACATCGGCAACTGGATGGCCCTGAACGGCGAGGCCATTTACGGCACAAGGCCGGTTGCACCGTACAAGGAAGGTAAAGTATGTCTCACACAAAAGAAAGACGGCAAAACAATATACCTGTTTTACCTGGCCGATGACGACGAAACCCGAATGCCCTCGCACATTTGGCTGTCATCATTATCGCTGCCCGAAAAAGCGCGAATCCGTGTACCCGGTTCCCAGACAGGGCTGTCCTGGGAAAAAGTCGGCAAAGGTTTTTTGGTTCATATCCCCGAGTCATTGCAGCAAAACCCGGCATGTCGCTGGGTTTGGGTTCTGGAAATCAACATTTAACACATAAACATATAATCATTAATAACTATTGCCGATATTTGTCAACCGGTTCAAATCCGTTCGCCCATGCAAAAAAGCGCACTTTCTGTTTTTGTTTTTGGCATCTACTTGTGCCTGACGGGCATTGTTTTGATCCTTGCGCCGAATGTACTGCTGGGGTTATTCGGCCTGCCGGAGACCGGAGAAGTATGGATCAGGGTAGTCGGTGTACTGGCTCTGATCATCGGCTTTTATTATATACAAACTGCCAGAATGGGCTTGACCGGTTTTTTCCGGCTGACGCTTTACACCCGATGTAGTGTCATCCTGTTCTTTGGCGCCTTTGTTTTGCTGGGCTATATATCCCCTCCCCTGTTGCTTTTTGGCGCTGTTGATTTTGCCGGAGCCCTGTGGACCTGGTCTGCACTCCGAAAAGAAAACACCTCCGTTTAATCCATAATCCTGTTCCCTGAAAGTTGAGAAGCAGGCAACGTATTCAAGGAATCACCGATTTTTTCATCTATAAACACATGCATCATGACATTCCGATTAATGATCCTGCTTTGCACCTGCTCCTTCTTTCTTCAAGCCCAAAACGGAACGGGCATTCAGGTTTCCGGCCCGACATCCGTTTGTCCAAACGCCATTTACACTTATCAGATCCTGGTTACCAGCGAAAACGTATGTTATATCGATGTGACCAGCACAGGAGGCCACAAGGTAACCTGTGGTGTCGCCCATAATTTTGCATCAGGGTCGCACCCTTCCTCCGATTTTGGCTTTTACCAATCCATGTCCGGCTCCGGCTACCCAAGCGGAACGATCTTCAACCTGTGCATCCATTGGGTTTCTGCCTCCACCAAGAACCTGTGTTTTCAGGTGTACGACTGCCGGGGCAGGGAGATCAGTACCTTCTGCTATGATGTGTACAACAACTCCCCGGCGATGGTCGTGCAGGGCAACACATACGTGTGTAACGGCCAGTGGGCCTATTTTACGGCGACATCGGGATTGAGCAACTACTCCTGGAGTGTGGTGCCCGACGCCAACGAAACGTACTCCTATTCCGGTGGCGGCGCCGTCGTCAATATCGGGAACCTGCTAAACAGTTCCTGGCACATGGTTTCCGTTTCGGCAACGGATTGCTGGGGCACTACCAAATACGGGTCGAAAAGTTTCTGGACCACCCAGTGCCTGACCGACGACAACCAGGTTGCAGACTCGAGGCATGAGGAGCAACAGGCCGATCACCTGCAGACCGAACCAGCCGTTCTGGTGTTCCCCAACCCCGTCAGCAAGGGCAGCATATTGCTGCTGGATACGGGAAATCCGGAAATCTCCGTCGAAGCATACCAACTGTTCTCGCTTGACGGAAAATTGATCGGAAGTGCAACGGCCACGGCGCTCACCAATATCGTTATGCCCGATGCCGCCGGCATGTACCTGCTTGTCCTTCAGGATTCGAAAGGCGAAATGTCCAGGCATAGAATTGTTGTAGCAGAGTAACAGTCTCAAGGCACTTCCTTTCCCTCACTTCTGTAGAACTATCCGGAAAATAATTACCCTGGTGCGCATTTCCCGGGCAAGGCTACCGGTTTCGAAATCCGTGCAGCGTGGAAAATACCCAAAAAGTGTAGATAAAAAACTCCTGCGAAGGGCTGCATTTTTGCCTTAGACAAAACGGCAGATACACCCACGTATCTTGAGATATGGCCCACCATGGATTACCTGCTTTTCATCATACACCGGCGTCGGCAACAGTGCCGACGTCGGTTTTTCATTTCTAAATATATCCCTTCAGGGTTTTTCGGTTATGTGCAAATGATTAAGTTTGCATTCAAAACCGAAAAAAATGGCTTCTGGAAACGGCTATCAACCTACATTTATTGGAAAAAACCTTAAAGTTGACCTCCCTGTTTTGGGATCTAAAAGACACCACGAGCCTGCACCCGTAAAGGGTGAGATGAATACCCTGCTTACCTATCCGCATTTCAGTGTTGCCCTGAGCAAATTGCGCAAACTGCCGCTCTACGCAGCCGTGAATATCGACGGCAAAAAATTTCAGGAAATAAACAGAACTGCCTTGTTTGGTGGCAGCGACAGATGGTCGGTCGACCCTCGCGCGGATGAGTACCAATGGGGAAATGATCTGTATTCGGCAAGCGGCAGCGAATTCGATAAAGGCCACATGGTAAAACGGGAGGATCCTCAATGGGGGGAAAACCTGGAACAGGCCACAGAAGCAGCCCGTTCCACCTTTTATTTCTCCAATTGCGCTCCTCAAGTGGGCGACCTGAACAGAAAGGAATGGCGAAGCCTTGAAGATTATATACTGAAAAAGGAATCTTCCCAAAACAAACTCAAAATCAATGTTTTCACCGGTCCTGTGCTGTCCGAAAACGATCCCGTGTTCGTCACCCCGGTCAAAGGAGAACAGGTCCAGATACCGACCCTGTTCTGGAAAGTTGTCTATTTTACAAACGACGACCATACCCTCAACCGGGTAGGCTTTCTGATGGGGCAAAAAAAACTGCTGTTCAAGAATAATATCGTCCGCGAGAAAGAAGAAGAGTTGGAAGGAGTTGTCATCAGGCCAAAGTTGTTTGATGATTATGAAGACGCTGCAACCTATCAGGTCAATATCAATCTCATCGAGCAACTCACCGGGCTGACCTTTTCGCAGGCTAAAGACCCCTATAAAGACTCCCGTTCGGTTAAAATGGTACTGAAACAGGTTGAATTGGAAAGTTTTGGTCCAAACGCCATCGATTTCGACCTGGAAGGCATAGTACTGTCATAACATACGACACATCTGATGTAAACCATTCGTGTACTGTTAAACCCTTCTTGAATATGTTTATCGGGCATTTTGCCGTTGGACTTGCTGCCAAAAAGGCGGCGCCAAGCGTTTCCCTCGGTATCCTGTTTTTTGCCGTGCAGTTTCTGGACCTGCTCTGGCCTACCCTGCTCCTTCTTAATCTGGAACAGGTGGAAATAACGACAGACCCAACTGCTCCCATCCCCCTTCGATTTGTCCATTATCCTATATCGCACAGCCTTCTGACGGCAGCCGGTTGGGGAGCAGCGATCGGCTTGTTGTACTGGCTTGCCCGAAAAAACCAGCGGGCGGCGATTATTGTCGGACTGTGCGTATTAAGTCACTGGATACTCGACCTGATCGTTCATATACCCGACCTGCCCCTGTATCCGGGCGATTCATCTCCCTTGCTGGGTCTGGGCCTGTGGCATTCCAAATTATGGACCCTGGTTCTGGAAACCCTGATATTTGCAGCAGGGATATATTTGTACCAGGGAGTAGCCACGCCGCGCAACAATGCAGCCAAATACAGTTTTTGGGCGCTGATGGTTTTCCTGTATGGCATCTACCTGAGCAATATTTTTGGTCCACCCCCACCCAGTGTAGAAGCAATTGCATGGGCCGGCCAGTTGCAATGGCTTTTCGTGCTTTGGGCCTGGTGGGTCGACCGCAAATAATGCTAGCGGTCGAACAACAACCGCTCACCCATTTTATCCTCCCTGAAACGGCCTTCATGCCAGGCCAGGTGTCCGCTTACTACCGTGCTTAGCACCTTGCCCTTGAATGATTGGTCCGTAAAGGGCGACCATCCGCATTTGTACAGGATATTGTCGGGCTTGACGGTCCAGTCGTGATTGATATCCACGATGGCGAGATCAGCCCAACAGCCCTCGTCGATAAAGCCGCGATCCTGAACCCGGAAAGCGACGGCGGGGGCGTGGCACATTTTTTCCACCATTTGTTCCAGTGAAATTTTGCCGGCATGGTAGAATTCCAGCATCACATTCAACGAATGTTGCACCAGCGGGATTCCGGCAGGCGCCTGGAGGTAAGGCTGCATTTTCTCTACCCAGGTATGCGGGGCATGATCTGTCGCTACCACATCGAGGTGGCCATCGAGCAGGGCCGGCAAAAGCGCGTCCCTGTGCCGGGCATCCTTAATGGCGGGGTTGCACTTGATCTTGTTTCCCAACTCGGCATAATCGTCGGAGCAAAACCGCAGATGGTGAACACAAACCTCGGCAGTGATCTTCTTTTCAGACAGCGGTGTAACATGATCAAACAAATCCAGTTCGTCGCGTGTGCTGATATGCAGGATATGCAACCGGGTTCCGTGTTTTTTGGCTAATGCCACTGCAAGTGAAGAGGACACATAACAGGCGGCTTCATTTCTGATCAGGGGATGGTGCGCAGCCGTAAGTTGTTCACCGTACATTTCTTTGTAACGCTCCAGGTTCCGGCGTACAGTCATCTCGTCCTCACAATGGGTAGCGATAAGCGTGGACGCGTTTGCAAACAGGCGTTCCAGGATTTTTTCGTCGTCTACCAGCATATTCCCGGTGCTGCTGCCCATGAAAATCTTGATGCCGCATATACGCTTGGTATCTATACCCAGCACTTCATCAATATTATCATTGGTCGTGCCCATATAAAACGAATAGTTGGCCAGCGAATCCCGGGCGCCGATCCTGTATTTTGCCTCGAGCAACTCCCTTGTGACAGAAGGTGGATTTACATTAGGCATTTCCATAAAAGACGTTACCCCCCCGGCGACGGCAGCCCTGCTTTCTGTCGCTATCGTCGCTTTATGGGTAAGTCCGGGTTCCCGAAAATGCACCTGGTCGTCTATTATCCCGGGGATAACATAATGGCCGGTTGCGTCGATTTCCATGTCGGCAACAGCGGTAATGGCGCCGGCAATTTTTTCTATCCGCCCCTCTTTTACAAGAATATCGGCTTCTTTTATCGCGCCGCGATTGACGACGCGGGCATTTCGAATGAGTATCGATGTCATATGGAAAACTAGATTGGCGCTAATATACGAACCGGCGCGTTTTTTTCAGACCTGGCAACAGCGCATCAACTGGATAACAAAGCATCAACGCGCGCATGTCAGGATGTGAAAACCAGACCTTTTCAAATTGCGATAAAAAAAATACGTTACTTTTTATTCAAAAAATATTGAAAAGTAGATAAAAGCATACCTATATTTGTGGGTATAAAATTATGCACAGAATCTTTTTTACCTCTTTTCCGAGGTATTAAGATCAAGATAAATGAAGCGTGTTTTGATGATGTCCTTCTCCGTGAAAGCACGGAGGGGGATTTTTTTTTGCCTGTTTGAGCAAAAAATAAAATTTTCCAGGAAACACTTTGAAAATTGCCGGAAGGCACCGTAGATTTGCATTAGGTTTTTTGGGGTTATATTTCTAACAATGGGATGTTAACATCCTGCCGTCTTTTATTTATAGCCAAAACGCTGCAGCGATCGTTCGTCATCTCTCCAGTTATCGCGCACCTTAACCGTTATTTCCAGGAACACTTTCATTTGTATAAACCGCTCTATGTCTGCACGGGCATAGGAGCCCAGTTTCTTTATTGCACTACCACCCTTTCCCAAGATGATGGCTTTCTGGGTTTCGCGCATGACAAAAACGGTTGCCGTGATCCTGGCAATTGGTTCCCCGGTTTTGGTCGTGGTTTCTTTAAAGTCGTCAATACTTACTTCACTGGAATAAGGGATTTCATCCGAGTACAGCAGAAGTATTTTTTCCCGTATGATCTCGCCGACAAAAAAACGTTCCGGCCGGTCGGTTAACTGGTCAACGGGGTAAAATGCTTGACCTTCAGGCAGATAACCCAATATTTTATCAAGCAGTCCCTGCGTCTCTTCCCGCTTCAGGGCGGAGATCACGACTGTATCTGCAATGGGAATCCGCTTTTTCCACCACCCCACTACATCCTGTGCGCGCTGCTCCGCAACCAGGTCACGCTTATTCAGCACCAGCAGTACCGGCGCCTCTGATTTGTTCAGCATGCCGATCACCGGATTGTCGTCTTCCAGTTCCTCTGTCAGATCAAATACAAACAACATGAGGTCGGCATCGTCGAGGGTTCCCTCGATAAAGCGATTCATGGCCTCATGCATTTTATACGACGGATTTTTTACATACCCGGGGGTGTCCGAGAACACGATCTGAAAGTCTTCCCCGCTCAGAATACCAATGATCCGGTGGCGTGTGGTTTGCGGTTTGTGGGTGATAATACTCATCCGCTCTCCCACCAATGTATTCATCAGGGTCGATTTTCCCGCATTCGGGCGACCAATTATATTGACAAAACCGGATTTAAATGACATGGTAAATCTGTTTGCGGCGTTAGCCGGTAAGACGGTGCAGACGCCCGGTTACCATGGCATCAATGATCTGGAACACCACCAGGGGTTTCTGGGTCTGCCAGTTGATGTCGTTGTATTCATCTCCAAAATGCAGGTATTGATAGAGACGGGCATCATGCATTTCGTCGTTGATATGCTGGCGGATATTCAACAGGGTGATCCATCCGCCTTCTTCATGCACCTCTTCCGCCCATTCTGCATAGTAGTCATCATCGCCGGAGGCATGGAAGTTGAGCACATTTTCGCAGAACAGCACAAACTTGTTGATCCCCTGGCGGTATAGCGGGTCCACTACGTTTCGCTTCAGGAACATGATGTCGTTGTGCAGCGTATCGTTCCATTCACCGATGAGTTCGATCAGGGCAAAACCCTCCTCGTAATCGACAAACAGTATTTTCCCGTACAGGGTAGATGAGCCGAACGCATCCCATTGCGGATGCAGGTAAAAATTGTATAACCGGTGCGTGTAGTGAAATTCACTGTATTTCCGCCCGAAAAACGGCGATTGCGCGTCTTCAGAGGCCTCATAGAGGTCTTGCCAGCGAAAATACGGTTCAATATTGTGCATATACCGGTTATTTGCAATGCAAAAATACCTATTCATCCTGATAATGGGAGAAGAACAACTACATTTGAAAATCGTTGTCACAGGTCCCGAGTCATCCGGAAAAACGCTCCTGGCGGGTGCGTTGGCTTTGGCTTTGGACGCCGTTTGCGCCCCGGAATTTGCCCGTTACTATGTAGCGCACCTGGGCCGCCCTTATGTACGCGACGACCTCCGGCTGATCGGGCGGGGACAAAAAGCCTGGGAGTCGTGGTATGCTGAAAGGGTTCCCGGAGCAGGCCGACGGGACTTGCTGATCTGCGACACGGACTGGACGGTGCTGCAGGTCTGGGAACAGTACCGTTTTGGCGCCGGCGGCGATTTTCGCTGGCAGGAAGGTTACGGCGTGCCGCAGCAGGCAGATATCTATTTGCTCTGCGCTCCCGACTTCCCCTGGCAACCCGACCCCTTGCGCGAGCACCCGGAAGAGCGCGATGTGTTGTTTGGCATGTATGAGCAATTGTTGCGCGACCACAATGCCCGTTATACCGTCATGGAGGGCGACCCGGATACACGATTGCAGCAGGCGCTTTCCGTTATCGCCGAATTTTTCTGATCTTTGTGCCGTCAACTCATTGGGGTGGGACTTTTCGATAAAGTTCCTGAGATCAAACCCATCGAACCTGCCCGGGTCATGCCGGGAAGGGAATTGAGACGGGTAGTGGCATCACTACACCTGCGAAGCCCCTTCACAGGTGGATGTTTCACTCAATTACTTCATTTTCCATGTTTATTCTTCCAGTTTTATTGCGCAGAGCATTGCACGGCTCTGACTGCAGGTCGTCCTGTGCCTTGTTTTTTGCAGTGATTGCCTGGTGTGCTCCCCGCCTTGTGTACGCCCAAAACCGGCCTCCCGATTCCATCATGCTGCGCACCGTCGTCATTCAAACGACCCGCGCCGACGCCAAAAATCCCGTGCCGCACACCAATATGTCGGCAGAGCAGATCGCCGCCATTTACCAGGCACAGGACGTGCCTTTCCTGCTCTCCGGCGTGCCGTCGCTTGTGGAGACTTCCGATGCCGGGTCCGGGGTCGGATACACAGGCCTGCGTATCCGCGGCAGCGACCCGACCCGGATCAATGTTACCCTGAACGGTATACCCCTGAACGACGCCGAGAGTCAGGGCGTTTACTGGGTAGACTTGCCCGACCTGGCCGCATCCGCCGCAGAAATACAGGTACAACGCGGCGTAGGTACCAGCACCAATGGCGCAGGCGCATTCGGCGCTACGGTCAACCTCGACCTGTCCCGCGTGGCGCCGGAACCATTTGTCTCCATTACCAACACAGCCGGCTCCTTTGGCACCCGTAAGCACTCCGCTTATCTGGGCACCGGTCTGATAAGCGGGAAACTCGCGTTCAGCGGGAGATTGTCCAATATCCATTCGGACGGTTATATCGACCGTGCAAAGGCCGACCTGAATGCGATCCATCTTTCAGGCACCTACATCGACGAGAAACAATCGCTTCAGGGGCATTTTATGAGCGGGCATGAAATCACCTATCAGGCCTGGAACGGCGTGCCTGCGCAATATGTCGATACCGAGGCACTGCGCACCTTTAACACCGCCGGCACCGAACGCCCTGGCAAACCCTACGACGACGAAGTCGACGATTACACCCAACGCCACTATTTACTGCACTACAAACGAATCCTGCCTTACGGTTTTAACCTGCAGTTGAACGGACACTATACTCGTGGGTATGGATTTTATGAACAGTACAAAGCGAACCAGAATTACGCCGACTATGGATTGGCGCTCTGGCCAATTGGCGATACAACCCTGTCTGAAACTGATCTGGTTCGGCGACGCTGGCTGGACAACCATTTTTACGGCGGGACCTTTGCCTTGCGTTGGCAACCGTCGGTCAATTTTCCGGGCATGTCGGGGGCGCCCTTACTGCAATTCGGCGGGGCATGGAGCCGGTACGAAGGCAGGCACTTCGGCGAAATTATCTGGACCGGGTATTACAGCGGGGCGCCAAAGGACTTCCGCTATTATGACAATGATGCCGACAAGCAGGATGCAAACCTTTTTTTGAAAACGGAAGTCAGTTTTGCGCGGGGCTTTTCGGCCTTACTCGATGTGCAGGTCCGCCAGGTGCGGTACACTTTTCTGGGTTTTGACAACATGCTGAACAACGTTTCACAAAAAGCAAAAGCCACATTTTTCAATCCAAAGGCCGGTTTGTCGTACGCTTTTTCAAGGGCTTGGAGCATATATGGATTTGCCGGCGTCGGTCACCGGGAGCCGAACCGGGACGATTATACCCAATCCACCCCGGCAAGCCGCCCGAAGGCAGAAAGGCTTCTTGACCTGGAGACCGGGGTGAAATACAACAGCCCGGCAAGCGCACTGTCGGTCAACCTGTACTGGATGCAATACCGCGATCAACTGGTACCCGATGGGAGCCTGAACGACGTAGGCGCCTATATCCGCACCAACGTGCCGCACAGCTACCGGGCCGGACTGGAATTCGAGGTCCTGCAACAGATCGGGTCGCGCCTGAGGCTAGCCGGAAACATGGCGCTCAGCCGCAACAAAATCAGGGCGTTCACCGAATTTCGCGATAACTGGGATACGGGATTGCAGGAACGGATTACCTACCAAAACTCAGACCTGGCCTTTTCTCCGGGTATCGTGGCAAGAGCGGAAGCGACGTTTACTGTGTTGAAGGGCGATGCCTCGCCACACGCCTTAACCGTGAGCCTGAGCGGCAAACAGGTAGGCAGGCAGTACCTGGACAACACATCCAATGAAAATACCGACCTTCCCGCATATTTCTTCAGCGATTTGCGATTCAACTACCAACTTAAAAACATCATTGCAGGAGGCGATCTGGGCCTGATTTTCGCTGTTAACAACGTTTTCGATGCCCGGTATTCCTCCAACGGGTGGGCATACCGGTTTGTTTCAGAGGGTTACGACCCGCGCGAATACGACCCTTACAGCCGCCTGGAGGGCAACGGGGTGTACCACCTTGCCGGCTATTTTCCACAGGCAGGTCGCAACTGGATGGCTACACTTCAGATGAAGTTTTGATAAAGATCGGGAGGAAATTTACGGGAGCGTATTTTGCCAGTCCGCCATAAGGATCGGAAACCTGACAGGTTGCTTCGTTTATTGGACAGGATTCACAAAAGATACAGGATTATTGAGGGCAGGCTGCCGCTGAAAACCCTGTATATCTTGTGAATCCTGTCCGATAATTTCAATTCTTGTCAGAACTATACTAATGAAACACCTCTGACAAGTCAGGACATCACCTAGTACCGCCTGACGACCAGCCGTTTGCCGGGCACCAGTTTCTCATCGACGCCGATACTGTTGAGTTGGCTGAGTTCAGCCACGTTCATTTTGAACTTGATGGCGATCGAGTTCATTGTCTCGCCCTGGCGTACGATGTATTCCTGGGTTGGGGGCAGATCCTGGGTATTGGTTTGTTGCCCCTGGTTGCTTTGCTGTACCCCGCCGCCTGCGACAGGCGTTTGCTGTGTCCTGTTCATATTGGGGTTCTGATTTTGATAGTCGTACACTGTCGGCGACAAATAGGGTTGTTGCTGCTGGGTCTGGTTATTCAGCGCATCGGATATTACCGAGGGCACCGCCGGGACGCCGCGTGTGCCGTTGTAATCGGACTGCGTCTGGCTGCCGGCAACCTGGCAGGTGCATTCCGGGATAACGAGCGCCTGGCCGATCTGAAGGGTCACATTCCCTTCGAGCGGCATATTGTTGGCGCGGCGGAAGCACTCTTCCGCACAGCCATAGCGCTTGGATATGCCAAACAGCGTCTCTCCTTTCTGGACACTGTGGTAGCCGGCCTTGTTTGCAAACTGGCTTTGCGTGCTGTATTGGCTGGGCGTATAGTTGTACTGACCCGGGGTGGCAGCATTGTTGGCCTGATTCCAGTAAGTCGATTGATTTACCACCGTTGGTCC
>ERZ724526.249-NODE-249-length-31845-cov-7.389053_pt1 | contig 31845 bp, 20 predicted proteins | sample MGYA00376059_ERZ724526 | MGnify/ENA primary metagenome ERZ724526 (study PRJEB28724, sample SAMN07190883) | activated sludge metagenome | isolation source: activated sludge of sewage treatment plant in Hong Hong | place: Hong Kong | collected 2016-03-17 ...
AACGAGGCGACTGCCCGCGCCGGTGGTTGGCGCGCCTACGCTCGCGAGGCCGCGCGCGACGCAGCACGCGAGTCAACTGTTGCTCCTCCGCCTGCATCAAGTCCCCAGGTCAAACCGCCCGCAGGGCAGCAACCAGCAAAGGGCTCCACACATGCGCACTAGGGCAATTTCGCTCCCCGACAATGGATGGCAAAAATTGGCGTGCAACGCGCTGGCGGCGCTTGGGGCGCTGATCATCCTCGGCGGTTGCGCATCGACGCGCCCGGCATCGACGGTCGCCAACGTGCAGAAGATGGCGCGTGAGCTCGGCGGTGTCAGTGTGGAAGCCGCGCGCAATGGCGAAGATCGACGCGCGATTGAGAATCGTGTGGCGACGTTGCTGGCGCAGCCGCTCAATGCCGAAAGCGCGGTTCAGGTGGCGCTGCTCAACAATCGCGGCCTGCAGGCGACGCTGGCTGAACTCGGCGTCGCCGATGCCGAGTTGCTGGAGGCCAGTCGCCTGCCCAACCCAGGCCTCACCATCAGCCGCCCGCGCAGTGGTGCCAACCTTGAAATCGAGCACTCGCTGCACTACAGCCTCGCGCGACTGCTGGTGTTGCCACTGCTGAAGCGAACCGAGGAAGCACGCTTCGAGCAGACGCAACGGGCAGTCGCCGTGGAAGTGCTGACACTGGCCTCGGAGACACGCAAGGCCTGGTACCAGGCAGTTGCTGCCACCGAGTCCGCACGCTACCTCGCGCAGGTGAAAGACGCGGCCGAAGCGAGTGCTGAACTGGCGCGACGCATGGCCGAGGCGGGCAACTTCAATCGTCTGCAACGGGCACGCGAACAGGCGTTCTATGCCGAGGCGACGCTGAATTTGGCGCGGGCGCAGCAGGCGGCGACAAGTGCCCGCGAGCGGCTGACGCGTCTGCTCGGGCTGTGGGGAGATCAAACAGCGCTTGCATTGCCAGAGCGGCTACCTGAACTGCCCGTGAACTTGCCGGAACGCGTCGATCTCGAACGCACCGCGCTGACGCAGCGGCTGGATGTGTTGAGCGCCAAATTTGGCGCCGAGCGGACCGCGCGCAATCTCGGTCTCACCCGGACCACGCGCTTCCTGAATCTTCTCGATCTTGGACTCACGCGCAAGACGTCAGAAGGCAATTCGTCCAATCTTGGCTATGAGTTGTCCATCGAGTTGCCGCTGTTTGACTGGGGTGAATCGCGTATCGAAAAGGCTGAGGCTTACTACATGCAGGCGGTCAACCGCGCTGCCGAGACTGCGGTGAATGCGCGTTCGGAGGTCCGTGAGGCCTATCTTGCCTGGCGCACTGCGTACGACGTTGCCCGGCATTACCGCGATGAAATGGTGCCGCTGGCAAAGCGCATCTCGGACGAAAACCTGTTGCGTTACAACGGCATGCTGATTGGCGTGTTTGAGCTGCTGGCCGATACGCGCACTCAGATCGCCACTGTCAACGCAGCGATCGGCGCGCAACGCGACTTCTGGCTGGCCAATGCTGATCTCGACATGGCGATGGTCGGCAAACCCAATCTCACCTCATTCGCCACGACGGGCGGCGCCGCGAGCACATCGCAAGCCGGCGGCGGACATTGACGAGGCACATGTGATGACTTCAAGACGACAATTTTTTGCTGGTGCCGGCACTGTTGCCGCCGCGGTGACGGCGGGCGCGGTGAGCCGTGTGGCGCTTGCCGCACTGCCTGAACCCGTGCTGCAGATGCGGGCCGACACCATGCCGCCGCTGACACCGAACAGCGGCCGCCCCTACAACCCGGTGGTCACACTCAACGGCTGGACCTTGCCGTGGCGCATGAACAACGGCGTGAAGGAATTTCATCTGGTCGCCGAACCGGTGGTGCGCGAAATGGCACCGGGGATGAAAGCGCATCTGTGGGGCTACAACGGACAAAGCCCGGGCCCGACCATTGAAGTGGTGGAAGGTGATCGCGTGCGCATCTTCGTCACCAACAAGCTGCCCGAACACACCAGCATGCACTGGCATGGCCAGCGCTTGCCGAACGGCATGGACGGTGTGTCAGGGCTGACGCAACCCTCAATCCAGCCGGGCAAGACGTTCGTCTATGAGTTTGTGGCGCGGCGACCCGGCACCTTCATGTATCACCCGCACGCTGACGAAATGACGCAGATGGCGATGGGCATGATGGGCTTCTGGGTGACACACCCGAAAGCGAAGCATCCGTTGATCAGCGAGGTCGATCGCGATTTCTGCTTCCTGCTCGCAGCCTATGACATCGATCCCGGCAGTTACACGCCGAAGATCATGACCATGCTCGACTTCAACCTGTGGACGTGGAATAGCCGGCTGTTCCCGGGCATTGACTCATTCAACGTGCGCCATGGTGATCGCGTCCGAATGCGCATTGGCAATCTGACGATGACTAATCATCCAATCCACGTTCACGGTCACGAGTTTGAAGTGACTGGCACAGATGGCGGGCCGGTACCGAAAACCGCCCGCTGGCCGGAAGTGACGACCGACATCGGTGTTGGCCAGATGCGCCAGATTGAATTCATCGCCGACGAAGAAGGCGATTGGGCGATGCACTGCCACAAGAGTCACCACACCATGAACGCGATGGGGCACAACGTGCCCACGATGATCGGTGTCGATCACAGCGGGGTCGCCGCCAGGATCAACAAGCTGATCCCGGACTACATGGTGATGGGTGAGCGCGGCATGGCCGACATGGCCGAGATGGAAATGCCGCTGCCCGACAACACGATTCCGATGATGACCGGCCAGGGGCCGTTCGGCGGTGTCGAGATGGGCGGCATGTTCAGCGTGCTCAAAGTGCGACGCGAGCAGAAGCGGGGGGACTACAGCGACCCTGGCTGGTTCAAGCACCCGCCAGGGACGCAGGCTCGCGAGTGGACCGGCGCCGCACCGGCCACGCCGCGTGCAAGTGATGCAGGCGGTGGGGCAATGCCCCGTGTCGCAACCCCTGTCACCAATCAACGGCCCGGCACGTCTGGCGCGACGGTCGAAGTGCAGGTGCGCAAGCCCGTGGGAACGGCCGGTCACGGGGGGCATGGACAATGAGCGGCCCCCCGCGGTATCTCCGGCGCATGATCGCCGTGACTCTGGTGACGGGCATTGCCGGAGTGAACACCGTCCACGCACATGGTGAGCACGCCAGCACTGAATCAGTCAAAGCGCGCAGCGCCACCAAGACGACAGTGAAAGAACAGAAGGCTTGGGGAATTGCTGGCGATACCAAGGCTGTGCGCCGCACGGTGAACGTGACCATGCTGGACAGCATGCGCTTCGCGCCCGACGCGATCACGGTGCGAGTTGGTGAGACATTACGCATCCGCGTGCACAACACGGGAACGATGCTGCACGAATTCGTGATCGGCACACCGGCCGACAACGCTGCCCACGCTGAACTGATGCTCAAGCACCCGGGCATGGAGCACGATGAGCCCTACATGGCACACGTGGCGCCAGGCAAGACTGGCGAAATCGTCTGGCAGTTCAACCGTGCGGGCGAGTTCGAATTCGCCTGCCTGATTGCCGGGCACTATCAGGCCGGAATGCGAGGCACGCTCCGCGTCCTGTCGACGCGCGGACACTAACCCTTTCTGGCCATTTAACTACTTTCTAACGACGTCAAGCAAGCAAAGGTCAAATCAATGCAATCCAGCCAAATCCACTTCATTCGCACCGTCGTGCTTACCGCCTTTGCGGCTGGGGCCGCTCCGGTAATGCTGTCACTCACCGCAATAGCTCACGCAGCCGACAATCATGCCAGCCACGCTGGACATGTCCCGGCGGCAGCGACGCCTGCTATCGAGCCAGCAGAAGGCGAAATCCGCAAGATCGATACCGATGCCAGAAAGATCACCATCAAGCATGGTGAGATCAAGAATCTTGACATGCCGGCAATGACGATGGTCTTCCAATTGCAGGAAAGCGTTCAGATCGGCACGCTCAAAGTGGGCGACAAGATCAAGTTCAAAGTGGCTAGCGTCGCGGGGAAGTACACAGTCACCGAGTTGCAGGTCATCAAATAGGCGAAATGCGGATAGGATCCGACTACTTCAATTGCACGCGGCACTCCTGCATTCGGCCAACAGTGTTTGACATATCGGACAGTCGCTACGCTGTTCGCTCGTGCGGAGGACCGTAACGATCCACTATTTGTGACTATTCATGGGCATGCGATGTTCGGGCTGATCATGGTCTGAATCTCCGTGTTTGTGGTGTCCGTGGTGCATGAACAGGTGCATCAACGGGCACGCCAAAAGCAGGAGATAAGGGCTTAGCCCAAAGATATGGCCCCAGTGCTCGCGAAGCGCGAACGCAATAGCGATCACGGCGAGCATCAGGGCAGCGACTCGGCAGCGTGCCACAGCAGATGACGTTTTGCGAGAGGGATTGTCGTTCATTTTCGTGAGCGCCATGTTCAGCAGAACACCGGTAGGATACGCCTGTATTCGCTCCTCTTTTTGTCCGTCGCGCAGTTAGTCGTTCCTGCCCGCTTTTGTGTTGCTTCATCGCTAACCAGATTCTCGGAAAACTGCCCGCATCGAAGAGAACATTCACCTTCTTGTGCAAGATCCTTGGTAACGCAGATTCGCAGCTAGATCCGTGCAGATCCGGTTTTGGTAGATGCTCAACGAATTCGTATTCCCCAGTCGATGAAGATCGGGTTTTGATCAACTGTTTTCATTGCGAGCCGTGCAGATGAACGAACACGAACACCATCACCATCAAGATCACACATCAATGCCAACCGGACACTCCGGCCACCGCACGCCGGCTGCCGTGTCGTCAGGGTCGGCGGCGCCACCTGATCGTGAGGCCGATGCTACTGACGTGCCAGCAGCTATCAATGGCAGGGTGATCTATACCTGCCCAATGCATCCGCAAATTCGCAAGGATGGCCCCGGTATTTGCCCCATCTGCGGCATGACACTGGAGCCGGTTATGCCGACCCTCGACACCGATGACAACCCGGAGCTTGAGGATTTCCGTCGACGATTCTGGTGGACATTGCCGCTGACGGCGGTGGTTACCTTGCTCGCGATGTTTGGTCACCGCATTGCGTGGCCGGGCGCGGCCTTGCAGAGCTGGATCGAGCTGTTGTTCAGCCTGCCCGTTGTGCTGTGGGCGGGCGCTCCCTTTTTCGTGCGCGGTTGGCAGTCTGTCGTCAACCGTAGTCCAAATATGTGGACACTCATCGGGCTGGGTACCGGTGCAGCTTTTTTGTATAGCGTCATTGCGACCGTAGTACCCGGTGCTTTTCCTGCTGATTTTCAGTCAATGGGGCGGGTGTCGGTTTACTTTGAAGCAGCGGCTGTGATCATTTCGCTGACGCTGCTTGGACAGATGCTGGAGCTGAAGGCGAGATCGCAGACATCTGCCGCCATCAAATCGCTGCTCGGTCTTGCACCCAAGACAGCGCGGCGCATCGGCGCGGATGGCACTGAAGAAGATGTGCCGTTATCGCATGTGCATGTTGGCGACGTCCTGCGCGTCAGGCCCGGCGAGAAAGTGCCGGTGGACGGCGTGGTCACTGAGGGCAGCAGCGCCGTTGATGAGTCAATGCTGACCGGCGAGCCGATTCCGGTGAGCAAGCGTCCCGGCGACAAACTGGTTGGTGCCTCGCTCAACACCACCGGGGCGATGGTGATGCGCTCCGAAAAGGTCGGTGCGCAGACGCTGCTGTCGCAAATCGTGCAAATGGTGGCACAGGCGCAGCGTTCCCGTGCGCCAATGCAGCGAATGGCGGACCGCGTAGCCGCCTACTTCGTCGTGGGAGTCGTCATCATCGCGTTGCTGACGCTGATTGGCTGGGGCGTGCTGGGGCCGGCACCAAGCTGGGTGTACGGACTCGTGAATTCGGTCGCAGTATTGATCATTGCTTGCCCCTGTGCCCTTGGTCTCGCGACGCCAATGTCAATCATGGTGGTGACCGGCAAGGCGGCAACACAAGGCATTCTCTTTCGGGACGCAGCTGCGATCGAGAATCTCAGAAAAGTGAACACGCTGATCGTTGACAAGACCGGTACCCTGACCGAGGGAAAGCCGCGGTTCAACGCCGTCGTCAGTGCCGGCGCGCTGAGTGAGGACGATGTATTGCGTCTCGCGGCCAGTCTCGACCAGGGCAGCGAGCACCCGCTGGCCGCTGCGATTGTTTGGGCCGCCAGCGAACGGGGCCTCCCGTTAACCAAGCCGGAATCATTTGAATCCGCGACCGGCATCGGCGTGCAGGGGCGGGTCGGTGGTGATGCCCTGATGCTTGGCAATACAGCGCTTATGGCGCAGGCGGATGTGACCGTTGACTCGTTGAAGGATCAAGCGGAAACGTTGCGTGCATCTGGCGCCAGCGTCATGTATCTGGCGGTGAATCAGCGCCTCGCGGGACTACTCGCCGTCTCGGATCCGATCAAGGAAAGTACGCCAGAAGCCGTGGCACAGCTACAGCGAACTGGCATTCGCGTCATCATGGCAACTGGCGATGGTGTTGCTACCGCTCGCGCGGTCGCCAGTACGCTCGGCATCGACGAGTACTACGGTGAAGTAAAACCGGCAGACAAGCTGTCGCTGGTGACGCGATTGCAGCAGGAAGGCAGTATCGTCGCCATGGCGGGGGACGGTATCAACGACGCGCCTGCTCTGGCGAAGGCCGACGTCGGTATTGCGATGGGAACGGGAACAGATGTTGCGATGAATAGCGCTCAGGTTACGCTCGTCAAGGGCGATCTGCGTGGCATTGCTGCTGCGCGAGAGCTCTCGGCCGCGAGCGTGAGCAACATGAAACAGAATCTTGGCTTCGCCTTTATCTACAACGCACTTGGCGTGCCGTTGGCTGCGGGCCTGCTGTACCCATTCACTGGGTGGCTGCTTTCACCGATGATCGCTGCCCTTGCGATGAGCCTGAGTTCAGCGTCAGTGGTGGCGAATGCTTTGCGCCTGCGTCTCGCGAGACACACGGCTCAGGGGATGCTGGCCTGACGCATGGACATCGTTGCGCATGGGCTGTGGGCTGGTATTGGCGTCTCTGCGGCGAGTCGGTATTGGGCAATCGACCGCAAGACGGCCATTGCCACGGTTCTGGCGGCCATGGTGCCCGATGTCATTCAATTGCTGCCGTTTGTGGGTCGAGTGTTATTTGATGCCGACGGCGTCAAGGTGCTTACGGCTTATGTGACGGCTCTCCCCGGAATGGAGCCGGCACTGCCGCCAGCGGTGGCTTCGCTCACCCATCACCTGCACTGCATCATGCACAGCGCCGTGGTGGCTGGTGTGGTGACGGCACTTTACTGGATTGTCATGCGTTCGCTGTGGTTGCCCCTGCTTGGCTGGTGGTCGCACATCGTCATCGACGTGTTCACACACTCGGCAGACTTCTACCCTGTGCCCGTGCTCTACCCCTTCACCGAGCGCGGATTTGACGGGCTTGCGTGGAATACACCGTGGTTTATGGTAGCCAACTATCTGGTGATCGCATGCGCGATTGTCTACTTGCGCCTCACCCGGCGCCCGGTGGTGGAACGATAGGCACCATCGGCAACCAGGTGCGGCACCATTCGCTACGGCAACACCTCGCGCCGCAGGAGGACTTGACGAACCTGGTGTTGATCGGGCGAGGGTGCCATACCGCATGGAACGCAACACCTGCGTCGAGCGCTGTGCGCGGACGTAACAACCGTTGCACATGCTGCACGAACACACTCTGCTGTTGTTGCAGGTGTTGCCGCAGTGGCAAGTGCGATCCTTTGCTGCATTATTTTTGACGGGCACGACGCCGCAATATCAGGTAGGCGGCGGGGATGACAAACATCGACAATAGCGGTGCCGTGACCATGCCACCCACCATCGGCGCGGCGATACGCTGCATCACCTCCGAGCCTGTACCTGCGCCGATCATGATGGGCACCAGCCCCGCCACGATCACTGCGACGGTCATCGCTTTCGGTCGCACGCGCAGTACCGCGCCATGATGGATTGCGTTCAGCAGGTCATCGTCGGTTGCCTTGCCGTTGGCGACGCTGGCGTCCCATGCCTGCCGCAGATAGAGCAGCATGATTACGCCGAACTCGGCCGCCACACCCGCCAGCGCGATGAAACCAACACCGCTGGCCACTGACAGATTGTGGCCAAGCACCCAGAGCAGCCAGACACCGCCAGCAAGAGCGAAGGGCAAGGTAGCCAGAATCAGCATCGCCTCGTCGAAGCGACGGAATGTCAGATAAAGCAGCACGAAGATGATCAACAACGTTGCGGGCACCACGATTTTCAGTTTGGCGCTGGCACGCTCCAGATATTCGAACTGACCTGACCACGACACGGACATGCCGGGTGGCAGCTTGATCTCCTTCGACACGGCCGCCTGCATCTCTTTCACTACCGTGCGTAGATCGCGGCCACGAATGTCAACGTAGACCCACCCCGACAGGCGAGCGTTCTCGCTCTTGAGCATCGGCGGGCCGTCGGCAATCACCATATCGGCGACGTCAGACAAGCGCAGCCTCGCGCCGCGCTCGGTGAGGATTGGCAACGCGCGCAATTTCTCCAGCGAGTCGCGGATTTCGCGTGGATAGCGAACATTGATCGGGAAGCGCTGCAGGCCTTCGACCGTCTCGCCAATGTTGTCGCCACCGACGGCAGCTGACACGATGCTTTGCACATCAGCGATGTTGAGGCCAAACCGTGCAGCGCTGTCGCGGTTGATGCGAATGTCGACATAACGTCCGCCGCTCAACCGCTCGGCCAGTGCGGAGGTCACGCCGGGAACGGTTTTGACGATGCGCTCAATGTCGGTCGCTACCCGGTCAATCGACGCCAGATCGGTGCCTGCTACTTTCACACCGACCGGGCTCTTGATGCCGGTGGCCAGCATGTCAATTCGGTTGCGGATCGGCGGTACCCAGATGTTGGAGAGTCCTGGTACTTTGACGACACGATCCAGTTCTTCGACCAGCTTGTCCGGGGTCATGCCGGGTCGCCATTGCTCGCGCGGCTTGAACTGAATGGTGGTCTCCAGCATCTCCAGCGGCGCCGGATCCGTCGCTGACTCGGCACGGCCTGCTTTGCCGAACACCCGCGCGACTTCAGGTACGGTCTTGATGAGACGATCCGTCTGCTGCAAGAGTTCACCAACTTTTCCGGCGGATATACCGGGCAAGGCCGACGGCATGTAGAGCAGATCGCCTTCGTCCAGCGGCGGCATGAATTCGCCACCCAGCTGGGTCGCTGGCCACGCGCTGGCGATGGCCACCAAAAGAGCAGAAACCAATGTGCTCTTCGGAAAGCGCAGCACCGTGTTGAGCAGAGGCTGGTAAAGCGCGATCAGCAGCCGGTTCAGGGGATTCTTCTGTTCGTCGGGAATGCGGCCACGAATGAGATAGCCCATCAGCACCGGTACCAGCGTTACCGACAGCCCTGCTGCGGCTGCCATTGCGTAAGTTTTGGTGAAGGCAAGCGGGGCAAACAGACGACCCTCCTGTGCCTCCAGCGTAAACACAGGAATGAATGACAGCGTGATGATCAATAGTGAGAAGAACAGTGCTGGACCGACTTCTACGGCGGCATCGCCGATGACTCGCCATTGGGCCTCACTGTGCAGTTCGACGCCGGGATTCGCATGTCGCCAGTGTTCGATGTGCTTGTGGGCGTTCTCGATCATGACGACGGCAGCGTCGACCATCGCACCAATGGCAATGGCGATGCCGCCGAGCGACATGATGTTGGCGTTGACGCCTTGATGATGCATGATGATGAAGGCGATCAGCACGCCCAGCGGCAGCGACACGATAGCCACGAACGCCGAACGCAAATGAAACAGGAAAACCAGGCATACCAGCGCGACGACAATGAATTCCTCCGCCAGCTTCGTCTTTAGGTGGTCCACCGCGCGCAGGATCAGATCTGACCGGTCGTAGACAGGCACGATCTCGACGCCCGGTGGCAAACTGGGCTTGAGAGCGGCCAGCTTCGCCTTGACGGCGGCAATCGTTTCCAGCGCATTCTTGCCTGAGCGCATCACCACAACGCCACCGACGACTTCACCTTCGCCATCGAGCTCAGCGATGCCGCGGCGCATTTCGGGACCAACCTGAACACGCGCCACGTCACCCAGCCGCACTGATACCCCGGCATCCGTTGTCACCAGCGGAATCTTGCGGAAGTCATCCAGCGAGCGCAGATAACCTGACGCGCGCACCATGTACTCCGCCTCGCCAAGCTCCAGCACTGAGCCACCGGCCTCCTGATTGGCGCGCTGAACGGCTTCGATGACTTTGCTGTGCGGCAGGTTGTAGGCGCGCAAGCGCTCTGGATCAAGCACGATCTGATACTGCCGCACCATGCCTCCGATGCTGGCGACTTCGGACACGTTGGCAACTGCCTTGAGCTCGTACTTCAGGAACCAATCCTGCAGTGCTCTGAGCTGCGACAGGTCTTGCTGACCAGTTCTGTCGATCAGTGCGTACTCATAAACCCAGCCGACGCCGGTAGCATCCGGCCCGAGTGCCGCCGTGGCGCCACGTGGCAAACGTGCCTGCGCCTGATTGAGGTATTCGAGTACGCGCGAGCGAGCCCAGTAGGGATCGGTGCCATCCTCGAACAGCACATAGACGAATGAGTCACCGAAGAACGAATAGCCACGCACGGTCTTCGCGCCCGGTACCGACAGCATGGTGGTGGTCAGCGGATAGGTGATCTGGTTCTCGACAATCTGAGGCGCCTGACCGGGATAAGTGGTGCGGATGATGACCTGGACATCGGAGAGGTCGGGAATGGCATCCAGCGGCGTGCGCTGCGCCGAATAGATGCCCCAGCCGGCGACGGTGAGTGTCGCCAGCAGCACCAGAAAGCGGTTGCCGAGTGACCAGCGAATGAGCGCCGCGATCATGGTGACTTGTCCTTGGGGGGTGTGTTGGCCGGGAGAACCTGCAGGCGGATCAACCGGAATTCATTGTCGCCGTGCGCTTCGAACTCGAAGGCGACGCGACTTCCTACCGTCAAGTTCGCAGGCAGTGCGGTCGCGGGCCGCTTGAACGGCATGGTCATGGCGCCCCACTTGAGCGTGGCGATCGGCCCGTGCGAAAGCGTTACTTCGCCTGTGTCTATCGCCTCAACGATTCCTTCGCCGTGATGCACAGGACGGGCTGGTGAGGACGGCTGTGACATGATGTCGCCGGAAAGGCGTGCAAGACCCGTGGTGAGACTCGCCTCAGAATCGAGCAAGAATTGCCCTGATACCGCGACTCGTTGTCCTGCCAGCAGTCCCTTTCGTATCTCGGTGAATCCGTTTGCCTCGGCACCGGTCTCGACGTCAACTGGGCGGAAGCGACCGTTCGATTCGCCGACCACCATGACGATAGTCCGGCGACCGGTCTGAATCACCGCTTCGGTCGGCACTTGCAAAACGTTGCCCTGAGCTACTCGACCGAAGCGCAGGCTGATGAACATCCCTGGAAGTAGTCGCCCGCGCGGATTTGGGAGTTCAATTCGGGTGCGAATGGTGCGCGTGGTCGCGTTGACTTCGGGCAGCAGCCCGCTGACGCGCCCTCGAAACACTTCGCCAGGCAGCGCAGGTGTCATGCCTTCAATCGTTGCTCCCGAACGTATCCCGGAGGCTTGGCTTTCGGGTATGTCCGCGTTTACCCAGACGGACGACAGTCCGTTGACCCGCATCAGGACGCTGCCCGCAGCAACGGCCAGACCCTCCCGTACGGCGAGCTCGGAGACCACGCCTCCGGAAGTGGCTGTCAGCGTCATTCGACGTTGCAATTGTCCCGATTGCTCAACGGCGCGGATGACGTCGTCCGGCATGCCCGCGATCACCATTCGTTGTCGGGCTGCGTCAACCAGCAAGCCAACGTCCGTGCCTTGTGTCTTGCGCACCGCCAGGAACTCTTCCTGCGCGGCTAGCCACTCCGGTACAAAGAGTTCGGCGACTGCCTGGCCTCGCTGCACCGAGTCGAGCGGCGCCCTGACCAGCAGCCGCTCGACGGTACCTGCAACGCGGGTGGACACGACAGTCGCCTCGCGCTCGTTATACGCGACCGTGCCACTGGCTTCGAAAGGTACGTTCAGCGGGCCACTTGCCACCGTGGCTGTGCGGATACCGAGGCTCTGCTGCACCTGTGGGTTGACGGCGACACCGCCCGCCATGCTGTCCACGTCATCAGCGTACTTCGGTACCAGTGCCATGTCCATATAGGGCGAGCGACCAGGACGATCAAACTTCTGCGAAGGCACCATCGGGTCGTACCAGTAGAGCACCCGCCGACCTGACGCTGGATTGGCTTCGTTGGTGGACGCTGGTGTGGCTGCCGTCATGGCGCCACCCGACGCTGCGGTTGGGTTCACCATCCTTTGCCCCTGATTCAGGCCGATCCACCATGCGCCGCCTGTCAGCAGCGACGCGCCGGCGATCACCAGCCCGATCTTGATTTGCGAACTCTTTTTCACTTTGCGCGCTCCGTGTTTGTGTATTGAGACGCACTGCCATCTGGTAGCAGATAGCGCAGTTGTGCCCAAGTCCGTGCCTGCTCTCGCTCGATGTCGAGTCGCTGCATGGCAATGTCGATTTCGTTACGACGTGCATCCACCACCGAGACGAGAGACACCGTTCCGCTGCGGTAACTGTTCAGCGTGGCAGTTGTCCGCTCCCGTGCCAGCGGCAACAACCTGTTGTCAAGCAAGCGAAGCCGATCACGGTGACTGCTCCACTCGGCACGAAGCGTCTGCCGTTCTGCGATGTGGCTGCGAATCAACTCCGCACGCTGTGCCACCCATTGGTCAATTTGGGCAACGCGCGCAGCAATGTCCAAATCCTGTCGGCGACTTGTCGCGACAGGCAAGGGAATGCTGACAGCAATTGAAAACAGGTTAGCTTTGTCACCGCCGCGCTGGCCCAGACTGATTTCCCAAGTCCAGTCTGGCCGTTTGGCCGCACTTGCAAGGTCCCTGTCTGCCAAAGCCGTGGCGATCTGTGCGTCCAGCGCCAGTACCGCCGGGTGGAGCTCCACCCCCTGATCGTCTGCTGGCACCGATGTCGCCCACGCTGGCAAACCGCCGCGGGTTTCTGGATTGGCCATGCGTCCGATCCAGCGCGCAAGTTGCGCTTGAGCGACTTGGCCTTGCCGGTCGACCTGAATCGCTCGATCATCTATCGTGGCGACTGCAGACTGTGCCAGCGCTACATCCGCTTGTGTATTCCGTCCGGCGCGATATGCGGCAATGGCAGCATCGACAGCCAGTGTGGCCTCGGCGCGCTGCGTTGCCAGCACTCTCCGTTGCTGATCACTGAAGAAAGTGTCGATCCACGCCAGGGCGGTTTCGCGCTGCAACGCTGCGATCTGCACGCGGCGGTTCTGATGCTCGCGTTGAATCTCTCCGTCCAGTCGACGGCGGCGCGCATCCAGCTTTTCGGAGCCGGTAATTTCCTGGGAAATGGCGATGCGACGCATCGTCATGGTGTCAGCCGTCAGTCGCCCGCGATCGTTCCCGCTTACTGGAAGGTTATCAACCCCGGCGCGGAGCACCGGGTCGGGCCATTCTCCAGCGCTTTGGCGCATTGCCTGAACGGCGCGAATCGAATGACCCTGCGCCTGCAGTTGCGGAGAATTTTCGACTGCAATTTGCAGGGCTTGGGCGAATTCGATGCTGTTCGTGGAGGCGCCAGGTTCGGCTGACGCTGGCGTTTGCCAAGGGGCGAGAAGGGTAAAAGCCACCGCTGTCTGCCACAACTTCCACGATGGGCGGTGGCCAACAGACGCTTTGCAATGAGTTCGAGGTAGTTCGGGTTTGCAACGAGCACAAACATGGTCGGCCAAGGCACTTAGCATGGCGCATCTCCTTACGTTCAGACAACGGACGCGACGCTGCAGCGCAGTGAGCTGCAGCAGACGGACTAGTGACGTTTGAACGCTACGGAGCGGGAGGTCGTTCGAGGCGGACGACTTCAGCGGAGCTGAAGTTCGCGAAAGGTGCCCGAAGTGCTTCGAGCGGACGATCTTGAGGCCGGGAAGCGTTATCGGCTGGCAGCAGCCCGATCGAGTGAGCGAAGGCGCAAAGTGCACTCAAAGGGCATGCTGCATCGTCTGCCGCTGCGCTGGTAGCTGACGAATCGTGATGATGCGTTGCGCCATCTTGATGGACTGCTGCTCCCTCACTCACACGAGACAGCTCGCAGCTCAGCTCACAAGATTGGGCAAAGACGCTCCCTGACAGCAAAGTCATAAGGAGAATTGCAACCCATCGCCGCATCGTCTTATGCACTTGAACATAGTAGCACCCGCATTGAGCGTTGCTCTATGGCGAAATGTCCAAACTGCGATCCATTTGCGTTTGGTCAATGAGTGCGTGGCGGCTGGCAGAACGGCGGTACTGCGCCGTAAGCGTCTTCAGGCGATCAGCGCAAACGGTGAAACGATTAACGTTGCAGCTGGCGGCAGGACGTGTTCCCCAAGCGCGCGATACCGCCAAAAAGCAAAAGGCCCGCGAGGGCGGGCCTTTTGCATGCAGAGTCGCGAGCTACTGCTGTACGGTCTCGGGTTGTCCCGACGGTTTGCCGGTCTCTACCATTTGCATTGGCTCGGCGGCAACCTCGGCGCGCGGCGGGCGTGCGCGACCGCGCTTGACCGGTTCATCGGCCACTGCGGGCGACGGCGCGCCACTGCTGCGGGTTTCCATCATCTGCAAGCCAGCATCACCGGGCAACTGGTAGGTGAAGGGCTTCACCGATTCGCGTGCAGCCACTGGGGCGGCAGTCGCAGCCGGTGCGGCAGGAGCTGCGACTTGCGCCGCAGGTGCCATCGGGGCTGGGGCAGATACAGGGGCGCTTGCTGGCGCCGGCGCGGCATCGAACATCGACGCTTGCACCCCACCAGCCGCCTCGTTCACCTTCGGCGCGGTTACAACACCGGCATCACCCTGACTGTCGGTGGCTGCGCGTTCGCGGCGTCCTTCTCCACCTTCACCATTTTCGCCGCGTTCGCCACGGCTGTCGCGATCGCGGCGACGCGAACCACGTTCGCCGCGCGGCGGACGATCGCCACGTTCTTGCGACGTGCCATCGACTGTCGTTTGCGGTTGTGCGCTGGTGGCCTGTTGAACGTCAGCTGCTTGCGCTTCTGCGTTTGCAACCAGCGGTGCCGGCGCATTGTTGCCGTCGCGCGGCGGGCGATCACCGCGCTCGCCGCGTTCACGACGCCCGCCACGGTCACCGCGTTCACCGCGGTTTTCGCGATTCTCACGGTTCTCGCGCGGAGCCTTGTTGCTGTCGGCCGCGCCTCCTGCAACCACTCCGGCACCCGGCGTCACCGCTTCGGCGGCATTGGCCTGATTGCGTGCATCACGCTGTTCGCGCGGCTCGCGTTGCTCGCGCGGAGCGCGGTCGCCCTGACGGTTGCCGTCCGTGCGGCCGTCACGTTTAGCGTCACCACGATCCTTCCGGTCGCTACGGTTGTCGCGATCACCGCGACTTTCGTTGCGATCGCCTTTACCGTTGCGGTCCTTGCGATCACCACGGTCATTGCGGTCATTGCGGTCGCGGCGGTCACCGCGATCATTGCGACCACCACGGTCACGGTTACCGTCGCGGCGGTCATCGCGTTTCTTTTCTTCCGCCTTTGCGGGTTGTGGCTCAGCGACCGGTGCCGCAGCCTCAATGCCGAAGATCGACTTCACGCGCGCCCAAAGGCCAGCCTTTTGCATGGGCGCCACCGCCACAGGTGCTGCAGCAGCAACCGGTGTTTCCGGCTTCGGCTCGACGACCGGGGCCGGCTGCGCAGGCGTGATGCCCTTGACCGCAGCCTCGACGCGAACCTCGTGGGCTTCCTGCTTGATCGCCTCGACGGGATCAACCTGCTCGGGACGCTCGACCATCTTGTAGCTGGTCGGAAGCGGTTCGGCCGAGTTGAGCTCGTCGTGCTTCAGACGCTGCACCGTGTAGTTGGGCGTCTCGAGGTACATGTTGGGGATCAGCACCACGCTGACCTTGAGGCGCGTCTCGAGCGACTGGATGTCGAATCGCTTCTCGTTGAGCAGATAGGTCGCGACGTCAACCGGGACTTGCGCGATGACCTGCGCGCTGTTGTCCTTCATCGCCTCTTCCTGGATGATGCGCAGGATGTGCAGCGCGATCGATTCGGTCGAGCGGATGTGGCCGGTGCCGTGGCAGCGCGGGCAGGGCAGGTGGGCCGACTCGCCGAGGCTTGGTTTCAGGCGCTGACGCGACAGCTCCATCAGGCCGAAGCGCGAGATCTTGCCCAGCTGCACGCGGGCGCGGTCGAGCTTCATCGCGTCGCGGAGCTTGTCTTCGACTTCGCGCTGATGCTTGGACGACTCCATGTCGATGAAGTCCACGACGACGAGGCCGCCGAGGTCACGCAGGCGCAACTGGCGCGCGACTTCTTCGGCCGCTTCGAGGTTGGTGTTGAACGCCGTCGTCTCGATGTCGCCGCCTTTGGTGGCGCGTGCCGAGTTGACGTCGATCGAGACCAGCGCCTCGGTGTGGTCGATGACGATCGCGCCACCCGAGGGCAGGTTGACCGTGCGGCTGAACGCGCTTTCGATCTGGTGTTCGATCTGGAAGCGCGAGAACAGCGGCACATCGTCGTGATAGAGCTTGACGCGGCTGACCGTGTTGGGCATCACATGGCCCATGAAGCCCTTGGCCTGCTCGAAGATGTCTTCGGTGTCGATCAGGATCTCGCCGATGTCCTGCGTGTAGTAGTCGCGGATGGCGCGAATCACCAGGCTCGATTCCTGATAGATCAGCAGCGGTGCCTTGTTGCCCTTGGCGGCACCGTCAATGGCGGTCCACAGTTGCAGGAGGTAGTTCAGATCCCATTGCAGCTCTTCTGCGGTACGGCCAATACCGGCGGTGCGGGCGATGATGCTCATGCCGTTAGGCACTTCGAGCTGCGCCATGGTGTCACGCAGTTCGTTGCGGTCTTCGCCCTCGATGCGGCGCGATACGCCGCCGCCGCGAGGGTTATTAGGCATCAGCACCAGATAACGGCCGGCCAGCGAGACGAAGCTGGTCAGCGCGGCGCCCTTGTTGCCACGCTCGTCCTTCTCTACCTGAACGATCAGTTCCTGGCCAACCTTCAGGCTGTCGCCGATCTTGTTACGGCTGACATCAGCGTCGCCGGAGAGCACGGAGCGTGCGATTTCCTTGAATGGCAGGAAGCCGTTGCGCTCGGTGCCGTAGTCGACGAAACAGGCTTCCAGCGACGGCTCGACGCGCGTGATGGTGCCCTTGTAGATGTTGCTTTTGCGCTGCTCCTTGGAAGCAGACTCGATGTCGAGATCGATCAGTTTCTGACCATCGACGATGGCAACGCGCAGTTCTTCCGACTGGGTTGCATTGAACAGCATGCGTTTCATGCGTACCTTCCCGTTCAGCGAACGAGCGGTGAACCAGACGGATGCTGCTAAGCCAGTGAAATGTCACCGATTCTCGCGGCGCGCAGCGCGGGCGAGAATGGGCGCATAGATCTGAACAGAAAAATCGTGGCCTGACGGATGGGAGGCAGAACCTTGACCTGGCCAGACAACCGGGGCAACGAGTACGCGCGAGGCGCGGTCGCTGTCGGGGTGGGCAGGGCGGGAGCCCGGTCGTTGACCGGGAGGCTCACGCTGGTTGCGCTGTTGCGCGGGTTCATGACGAAATTTTCTTCTTGGGACTCGCCGTTGGTTATCGGGCGGCCCCGCTTCAATCTTTTTTCACAGGCCAGCGAGCAACGAAAGGCGCCGCGCGGTGGCTGAACTCTTACAATCGCCGCTTTTCCCGGTGGCGGCTTGACCGTGGAATCCGCGCGAATCCCGCTTACCTGACGCGAAGCGGATCATTGCTGACCCTCTGTTCGCCCGCACTTTCCATGATAGTCACCCAGAAAGCGCCTGTTGGTGGCGTGGACCCGTGCACCGGATTCAAAATGCCGCAGTTCCTTCGAACTACGTCAACAGGCAAATTATAAGGCAAATGAAGGACTTAGGACGCGTTTCTCGGCAATTTTCTGCCGCTGATGGAGCCTCCCGGCAGGGCGTCGATGACGCTGGCGCTGTGGTGGCGAAAGTGCGTCATCTTCGCGTAACCGAAGACTACGCCGGCCAGCGCGTTGACAACTTCCTTATCCGCGAGCTGAAAGGGGTGCCCAAGACGCATGTTTATCGCATCATCCGTTCCGGCGAGGTACGGGTTAACGGCGGTCGCGTGCGTGCCGAAACCAAGCTGTCAACCGGCGATGAGGTGCGGTTGCCGCCGGTCCGCGTGGCCGAATCAGCGATGGTCCCGACTGCACCCGGCGAGTTCCCGCATCCCGTGCTGTGGGAGGATCAGCACCTGCTGGCGGTCGACAAACCAGCCGGGGTGGCCGTGCATGGCGGCTCCGGCATCAGCTTTGGTGTTATCGAGCAATTGCGTATGGCGCGGCCGCAGGCGCCACTGCTCGAACTGGTGCACCGGCTCGACCGCGACACCTCCGGCGTATTGCTGATCGCCAAGACCCGTGCCGGCTTGCTGGGCATGCACGATACCTTGCGCGAAAAATCGGGTGACAAGCGTTACCTGGCCGCCGTCAAGGGCGAATGGGTGAACGACCGCCAACATGTAAAAGCGCCGCTGGCAAAGTACACGCGACCGGACGGCGAACGTCGGGTTGAGGTCAATGCCGACGAAGGACAATTCGCGCACACAATTTTCAACCTGCTGGAGCGGCGGCCCGAGATGAGTCTGCTTGAAGCGGAGCTGAAGACCGGTCGTACCCATCAGATACGTGTTCATCTGCAGCATCTGGGTTTCCCGATCGCCGGTGACGACAAATACGGTGATGCGGCGTGGAACAAGCTGTTGCGCGGGCGGCAACCGGTGCCGCTGCGGCGCATGTTCTTGCATGCCAAATCGTTCACGTTCGAGCACCCGGTGACGGGGCTGCCCATCACGGTGGAAGCCCCATTGCCGCGGGAGCTGGCCAGTTTCTGGTACGGCAACACGGCACCTGCGAGTAGTGGTTAAGGTTTTGCAATGAGTGAACGTCGTTACCCCCTGGTAGTGTTTGACTGGGACGGCACGCTGGCCGATTCCACGGCAGTGATCCGTCGCGCGCTTCAGCGCGCAGCGGGCGATCTTGGCTATCCGGTGCCTTCTGACGAGCAGGCCTCGTTCATCATCGGCATGGGACTGCGGCCTGCACTTGAGCACGCGGTGCCGACGTTGCGGGAGGCCGATCTGCTCCCACTGACGGAACGCTACCGCTACCACTTCCTGGCCGGCGAGAACGAAATCGTGCTGTTCGATGGCGTACCCGAGATGCTGGCATCGCTGAAGGGCCGTGGTCATTGGCTGGCGGTAGCGACCGGAAAGTCGCGGCGCGGGCTTGATCGCGCTTTCGAAACGCTCGGCCTGCGTGAGTTTTTCGCGGCATCGCGCTGCGCCGACGAGGGCTTTTCCAAGCCGCATCCGGGCATGCTGCACGCGATATTTGACGAAACGGGCATGCAGCCGTCGCAGGCGGTGATGATTGGCGACACCACGCATGACCTGCAGCTTGCCGAAAACGCTGGCGCCCATTCAATCGGCGTGACCTACGGCGCCCATGAGCCGGCGCTATTGAAAGCACACCGATCACTGACACTGGTAGATTCGGTGTCCGCGTTGCGCCATTTTCTCGAAACCAACGCCTGATTTTCAAAGTGGAACCCATGGATCAACTGCCGTCGCAGCCCGGCTGGGAACGGGAACTCGTCACCAAGCTTGCCCAGATGAATCTCAAGGAGCAGCGTGCCCGTCGCCGCTGGTCAATCTTCTTCCGGCTGGTGTGGCTTGCGCTTGCGCTTGTGGTATTCGCCGCGATCATGGGCTGGATCGGTCATGGCGGCAGCGGCAGCGATCGCTCCGGTCGCCACACCGCCCTGGTGCGGCTGGAAGGTGAGATCGACGATCACGGCAAGGCGAGCGCCGAAAACATCAATGCTGCACTGAACGCGGCATTTCAGGATCCGGACAGCGTCGCAGTGGTGCTCAATATCAACAGCCCGGGTGGTTCGCCAGTGCAATCTTCCCGCATCTACAACGAGATTCGCCGGTTGCGCAAAGACTACCAGGACAAGCCGCTTTACGTCGTGGTCGACGAAATGTGCGCCTCCGGGGGCTATTACGTTGCCGCCGCTGCGGACAAGATTTTTGTCGATGGTTCGAGCCTCGTAGGTTCCATCGGCGTGATCTTCCACGGTTTTGGTGTTGACAAGGCCATGGAGAAACTCGGCGTCGAATCGCGCACCGTCACGGCCGGCGAAAACAAGGCCTTCATGGATCCGTTCTCCCCAGCGAAGCCGGAACACAAGGCGCACCTGGAAGCAATGCTTGGCGAGGTGCATCAGCAATTCATCAAGGCTGTCAAGGATGGTCGCGGCGACCGGCTCAAGCTCAACACGCCTGGCCTGTTTACCGGCCTGATCTGGAGCGGTAACAAGGCGGTCGAAAATGGCCTGGCCGACGGACTTGGCTCGGTTGATAGTGTTGCCCGCGAAATCACCAAGGCAGAAGATCTGATTGACTACACCGTCGAAGAAAATGCCTTCGACAAATTCGCGCGCAAGCTTGGCACCAGCTTTGGCGCCGGCGTCATGCAGTCGATGGTCAAGGCAGGCTGGAAGTAGCCTTTTCGGTCCGGCCGGTGGGTACCGCGCGCAAGCGGCGCAGGCTCTACAGCGCGCCGATGGTCAGGGCTTCGGCGAACAGCTGACCCAGCTCCCTTGCGGCGTCGAGATCGGTACGTGCCAGATCACCACGCGATGACCCAGCCTCGCCGCCAACGCGGCGAGCGATGATGCCGGGGTGCGCCTTGCGCAGACGCCAGCCAGTGACGATGCGATCAACGCTCTGCATGGCGCCGGTTCCGTCATTGCCGGCGCACACCAGAACGGCGTACGGGCGTCCCGCGATGCGGCTTTCAGTGCCACCACCGTAAGCGGTTGTGTCCGTCATGCAGGCATAGAAGACACGATCAAAAAAGGCCTTGAGCGTGCCTGCCATATAGCCAAAGTTCTCCGGCGTGGCGAAGACCAGCGCATCGGCGCCCAGCAAGTCGCCAGCGTCCGCCACGGTTGCCGAGCGGGTGATCGCTGCTACCCCGTCAACGCCGCTGGCGCCATCCAGAAAGGCGCTCACCAGCGCGCGAGCGCCGCCGCTGGCGGAGTGGTGGATCACAAGTATGCGTTTCATCTGGATGTCGAAGCCGCGGATCAGCGGCGATCGTGTGGTGAGTGCTGCGAAACGATATTGTGCGCCCGCTGCTTTCCTCGCATTACAGGTATCTGGCAGGTGAGCATGCTCCGGCGATACCGGCAAAAAAAAAGGGCCAACGAATGGCCCTTTTTCCAGCACTCTCCAGCGATCAGGGATCAACCAGGGTAACCGTTGCCGTCGAGGTGCCACCGCGGCCATCGCTGATGGTGTAGGTGAACGCACTCACGTAGTAGCAGGCGTCAGTACCGTCATAGAACACGGCTTTGCCATCCGGTGTGATGCTGACTTTGCCCCGGCCGGCCGGTGGTTGTGTCAACGAGATGATGCGCAGCGGATCGCCGTCAGGATCACGATCGTTGGCCAGCAGCGAGCTCAACACCTTGGTGCCATAGCACGGGACGTCGACGCGATCATCCACGGCGACCGGCGGATTGTTCGGTGCGGCGTTGATGGTGACGTTGACCGTCGCTGTCGACGATCCACCCTTGCCGTCGCTGACGGTGTAGGTGAAGCTGTCGGTGGCTCCCGCCGGGCAGGTGGTTGCGTTTGGCGTGTAGACGATCTTGCCAGACGAGATGGCAGCGGTACCTTTGCCCGGTGTGGTGACGCTGGAGATGGTCAGCGTGTCGCCATCGGGGTCGGTATCGTTGGCCAGCACGTTGAACGTTGCCGCAGCGCTGCACTCAATGGTGTAGGCGTCATTGGCTGCAGCCGGTGCGCGGTTGAGATAGCGGCGGGCACCGGTTGTCTGCGTGGTGGTGACTTCAGCGAAGCGGTAGGTGTCGATTGCCGTCTTGTGCTGCGCCGAGTTGTGCAGCGCGCGGCTGACCCAGTTGTTGGGCACGTCCTCAATCACTTCCTTCTGCACCTGGCGCTCAATCATCGGCGCAGTGGCGGCGGCGGCTGTCGGCGTACCAGCGGAAGCGGCGGCAGGCGTCTGTGGCGCCGGCGCTGCGGCTACCGCCACCGGAACCCGCACTTCCTCGACCTTTTCCTTCACCACCAGCACGTCGGTGTCAGTACGGCGGTTGCGGAAGCTCTGGCCCTTCACTTCCGGGTACTTCGGCGACTTGCCTGCCTTGCCATCCGTCGTGACCAGATTCTCCGGCACGCCCTTGGAGACGAGGTATGCCTTGACCGCCTCGGCACGTTTCTTGGACAGCGCGAAGTTGTTGCGGTCAGATCCGGTCGGGCAGGTGTGGCCGACGACGTTGACCTTGAGTTCGACATACGGACGCTGCGCCGCGATGCGGCTGACCAGCCCATCCAGCTCCTTCAGCGCCGCCGGTTTGAGCTTGGCGGAACCGAGGTCAAAGTAGGTCTCCTGCGCGTCGCTGGCGTTGGCGCGGCTAACACGCTTTTCAAGGCGGGTAGCGGGTTCCTGCGGTTTGGTGGCGGTGCCGGCAGCCTTGGCAGCGTCAGCAGACGCTGCAGCGGCGACTGGCGGCTTCCAGTTCGGATCCGGTACCCGCTCGGTCGCGGTCACCATGCGGCTAACCTTGTTCGAGCGGAAGTTCGACTTCGGTGCGCCAAATTCATAGCGCAGCATCAGCATGCCGCGCTGGTCGTTGCGGGTGCCTTCGAAGTCACCGGTTTTGCGCAGGATCTCGCCCGACAATGCGATCGAGATTGGCGAGCCAGCGAAGAACTTCTCGGCCATCAGGGTGCCGGTCCATTGCTTCGACGAATACTTGCCCCATTCATAGTCAAGACCGGCCGTCACGCGCAGCAGGGCGGCTTCATAGAAATGCCCAACCCGGCCGCCGACACCCCAGTCGTAGGCGCGGGTGAAGGAACGCGTAGTCACCGTGGTGATGGTGTCCTGCTCGTATGGGCGCCCGGCTTCGCTGCCGGTTTGGGTGACAGTGGTTGCCACACTGCTGGTCGAGTTGAGGGTGGCACCCGACAGACCTTTGCTGGCGTAAGCGTTCCAGAACCAGCGTTCGTATTCCTGGCCGCCGCCCAGCGTCGCTTTGCGCAGATCACGGTCACCCTGGTCGTAGGCTGCAAACAGCTTGTTGACCGCAGCGCCGCCGGACGTCCAGTGGTGCGAGAGCTTGGCGCCGCCCGAATTGCGGCTGGCCCAGAGCTCGGCCAGCGTGGCTGACTTGTCGTCGCCCTGCAGCACCTGAAAAATTTCGCCGCGCGCGTTGTTGTCGCTATCGATGCCGACGCCGATGCGCGTATTGGCACCGACGTATTGCAGGTTGGCGCCGGGGACGGGTTTGGCTGCGTCCTGCGCGAACGCGGGCGCGACGATGGAAGCGCCGCCAAGAAGAATGGCAAGCGCTGCGTTGGATGATTTTCGGTTCATGGTTTCCCCCGAGGACGTGGAATGTCGCTCGCTAGCTGAAAAGTCTAGCAAAGGGGCGCTGAAAAAACGAGAAAAAGCCCGTGAAATCAGGGCAGTAGCGCGAGAAGCGTATCCATTCCGCCAATATTGATGGCCACTGGCACCTGCTCGCGCACTTTCGGTTTGGCGTGATAGGCAACCCCAAGCGTTGCCGCGTGAAGCATCGGCAAATCGTTGGCGCCGTCGCCGAGTGCGATGCTGGCGCGGCGATCGGCCGGGAGCGTGCTGGCAAAGAAGCGCAGCAGACGCTCCTTTTCGACCGCATCGACGATGGCGCCGCAGACCTTGCCGGTAAGCCGGCCGTCGTGTTCGGCCAGCGTGTTGGCGCGGGTCCAGGTGTAGCCAAAGCGCTGCCGCATGCGCTCGGTGAAGTAGGTGAAGCCGCCGGAGACGAGTAGCGTTTTCACCCCGTTTTTGTTGGCATGGGCCATCAACTCGGCGAGCCCGGGCGAGGGCTTCAGCCGCTCGGCGTAGACCTCGGCGAGCACTTTGGTGGACAGGCCTTCGAGACAGGCGACCCGCTTTCTCAGACTCGCCTGAAAATCCAGCTCGCCGCGCATGGCTGCCTCGGTGATCGCGGAAACCTCGGCCTTGACGCCGGCGAAATCAGCAATTTCGTCGATGCATTCGATGGTGATGGCCGTGGAATCCATGTCCATCGCGATCAGCCCGACCTGGGTGATCGGGATGGCACGGTCAGCGGGCAGTACGTTGGCGGCGGGCGAGGAATGGGTAGCGGCAGTTGAGGTCATGGCTGGTGATTTTAGGTGGCCACCTGACAATGACTTTTTACTATCAACTTTTTGACGAAACAGCCATTCTTAAAGGGCTCAGACCGCGTTTGATACAAAAGTCGACTTCATAGAAAATTGCGCCCTTTACCCAATGCAGATAAAGGTTTCATACAAAAGCCGAACATCAGAGATCGCAAACTGACGTTTACGGACCGCACCCGTCAAAGCCCTGCCACGCGCTGCCGGATGCAATTCAGGTCAAATAGCAGCCACACCATCAATCCGCCTTCCGGTTCAAGCTCGGCTGGAGCGGCATCAAAACAAGGCACAGGTGAGCGCATGGCAATCTACGAACTCGACGGCGTCCGGCCGCAAATTCACGCAACGGCATGGATTGCCGAATCCGCCGAGGTGATCGGCAATGTGCACATCGGCGCCGATTGCAGCATCTGGCCCGGTGTAGTGATTCGTGGCGACAACGAGCCCATCCGTATCGGCGACGGCAGCAACATCCAGGACAACTCGGTGCTGCACTCCGACCTCGACATGCCGCTGACCATCGGCCGTCGCGTGACCGTTGGCCACAAGGTCATCCTGCACGGCTGCACGGTGGGCGATGGTTCGCTGATTGGCATGGGTGCCACCGTGCTGAACAAGGCCGTGATCGGCAATGACTCGCTGGTCGGCGCCTGCGCATTGGTCACCGAGGGCAAGTCGTTCCCGGATCGATCGCTGATCGTCGGCAGCCCGGCGGCCGCAAAGCGCGAGCTCACGCCCGAGGCCATCGCCGGGCTCGGCCGCAGCGCCGATGGCTATATCGAAAACGGCAAGCGATTCCGCAAGGGGCTCAAGCGCATCGCTTGAACGCCAAGCGGGCGTGCAAACGGGAACGGTTAGCCCGCGAACCCGCCCTCATCGAGGTACTTCCGTTCTTCCGCCGTCATCGCACGGCCAAGAACGGGATTACGATGCGGAAAGCGCCCGAAGCGGGCGATTGCATCCCGGTGAATCTCGGCATAGCGCAAGCCGTCGCCATCGAGCGCGCGGTACAGTGCCACTGAGCGTTCCTGGTCGGCCAACTGCTCGCTGTGCATGAACGGCAGGTAGAAAAAGCGTCTCATGTCGTCGCCGACGACACGGTCGAAGCCTCTGGTGATGGCCGCGTCGGCGACGGCGACAGCCTGAGCGTCCGTCGCAAACATGCGCGCCGTATTGCGAAAACTGTTGCGCGGATACTGGTCGAGCAGGATCAGCAGCGCGAGGGCGCCTTCGGCATTGTTCTGCCAGTCCGCCAGATCGCCGCGCGCCGCCGCTTCATGCTCGGCCGCGAAGCGCTCGCGGAACAGCGTGTCAAACGCCACGTCCTTGCGAAACCAGCGCTCCGGACCAGCGTCTCGCCAGAACTTCACGACCTCATTGGGGGAAGCAAAAGTGGGGTTCATTTCGTGCAGGAAGGAATGCGTTTGCGTGTGGATGAACCGGGCTTACTGCCGACTAATCAGGCCTCGGCCGGCCCAACATACTGGAAATCCACCTTCGCATTCTCGGGATTGACCGATGCGATCTTCACGCGAACTCGTTCACCAAGGGCGATCGTGAAGCCGCTGCGCTGGCCGACCAGCGTCACTTTGTCGCGGCCCAGTTCGTAGTAGTCACGCGGCAGCGTGGTGGCATGGATCAGGCCATCGGCGAAGGTTTCGTCCAGCGTGACGAAAGCCCCGAACGGCACCACGCCGGAGACGGTGCCATTGAACTCTTCACCCAGGTGCGCTTCTAGGTATTTCGACTTCAGGAACTGGGTGACCTCGCGTGACGCAATGTCCGCGCGGCGCTCGTTGGCGCTGCACATATCGCCCAACTGTTCCCAGTCTTCGTTCGAGTACTTTTTGCCTGCCAGCACGGCTTTGATACCACGGTGCACCAGCAGATCCGGGTAACGGCGGATCGGCGACGTGAAGTGCGCGTAGTGGTCGTAGGCCAGGCCAAAGTGCCCCGCGTTGTGTGGCGTGTAGATCGCCTGCGGCAGCGAGCGCAGCAGGACGGTATGCAGGGCGGGGGCATCGATGCGTTCGCGCGTCTGCTCGATCAGCAGTGCGTAGTCCTTCGGCGATGGTCGTTCGCCGCCGCCTAGCGTCAGGCCGCGCAGTGACAGCGTTTCACGCAATGCCGCCAGCTTTTCTGGCAATGGGACGTCGTGCACCCGGTAGAGCAGCGGCTGCTTGGCGCGAGCAAGGAACTGCGCGGTGCAGACGTTCGCCGCCAGCATCATCTCCTCGATCAGCTTGTGCGCGTCGTTGCGCACGGCTGGCCGAATGCTGGCAACGCTGCCGTCATCATTGAACGAGAAAACCGCCTCCTGCCCTTCAAAATCAAGCGCACCGCGCCGTTCACGAACTTCGCGGAACAGTTTGTAGAGGGTATGGAGTGTCTTCAGCGAAGCTTCAATGCTGCCGGCTTTCGGCTTCGCCGCTTCCAGCGTCGGCAATTGCGCGGCGACTTCGGTATAGGTCAACCGCGCCTTGGAGTTCATCACCGCGGCGTAGAACTCGAAGCCCGTGATGTGCCCGGCCGCGCTCACCTTCATGTCGCAGACCATGCACAGGCGATCCACGTTCGGCCGCAAGCTGCACAGCTCGTTCGACAGCGCCTCGGGCAACATCGGGATCACGCGCCGCGGAAAGTAGACGCTAGTGGTGCGCTCGCGCGCATCGGCGTCGAGTGCCATGTTGAGCTTGACGTAGTGCGACACATCGGCAATCGCCACTACGAGCCGGTAGCCGCGTCCGGACTTCTCGGCGTAGACGGCGTCGTCAAAGTCCTTGGCAGTCTCGCCATCGATGGTGACCAGCGCCATCTCGCGCAGATCGACACGACCCTTGCGGTCGGCCGCCGTCACCTTGTCGCCGTAGGCCGCTGCTTCTTTCAGCGTCGCCTGCGAGAAGACGTAAGGCAGATTGTGTTTGCGGATGGCGATTTCGAGTTCAATGTCGGACGAATCCTCGTCGCCAATCACTTCCACGACCTCGCCAGTCGCATCGTCGTACGGCGTGGGCTGGCGGGTGATCTCCACGACCACGATCTGGTTCACCGTGGCCGTGCTCAGCTTGTTGCGCGGGATAACGATGTCCTGATTGATCCGGCGCTCCGAGGCGACGAGGAACCACACACCATCCTTGCTGCGCAGCTTGCCGACGACCCGATGATTCGCCCGCTGCAGGATGCTGACGATCTCGCCAGTGGTCTTGCCATCACGTGTGGTACCGGTGGTCTGCACGGCCACGCGGTCGCCATGCAGCACGGCGCGCATCGCATCCTCGGTGAGAAAGATGTCGTCGCCGCCCTGATCGAGCTTGACGAAACCGTAGCCATCCGCGTGGCCGATGATGGTGCCGACGAGCGCGTTCGGCGGCACCACCGGTGCGGGCGGCGCCACCGCGTTTCGGGCCGCGACTGGCGTTGCGCCGGGTGCTGCTTTACGTTTGGTCGCTGCACTTGCGGCGCCCGACGCGTTCGCGTTCTGCGCAGAAGTCTTTGCGCGAGGCTGGGCAGCCGGCTTGACTGCAGCGGACTTACTGGTTTTCCCCGTCGTCTTACCGGCGGCGTTTGCCGATGCGGCGCTGACTGATGGATTGGGCGCTGCAGGTTGCCGCTTTTTCCCGTCGGAAGCATCCTGAACAGATTTCTTCACTTTCGCAGGCACTGCGGCGGCTGCCTTTGCCGTTGCCGCAATCTTTTTTTTCGATGCGCCAGACGCCTTGATGGACGTGGGCTTTACCGCTTTCTGTGAGGTGCTTTTGCCTGCTTTTTTGGCAGTTTGGGTCGATGTCTTTTGAGTTTTTTTCGTTATCAATCTATAATCTCGGTTTGCCTGAATTGCCCAGGTGGCGGAATTGGTAGACGCACTAGTTTCAGGTACTAGCGAGTAACATCGTGGGGGTTCGAGTCCCTTCCTGGGCACCAACTGCACATGCAGTTGGGTAGTTTGTTAGGCCAGACGAGTTTGTAACTCAGTGCTGGCAACAAAGCAAAGCAAAGGCAACCAGACAAAACCGGCGCAAGCCGGTTTTTGTTTTTGGGCAACGGCGATTGATATTGCGGAGCGCGCAAATTGATCGCGCCGTGATCTGGATGCCCGATACTTGCACCAAGCCTCCACGTTGTACGAAGGAGGATTACGGGGTAGGTGAGGGCGATGATCACAATTTCCAGCAAGCGGCTTCGGCCCGCGATGTCGCGATTACTCGCGATTGTCGTAACGATGCTGACGGTCGCCTTGGCGCTGCCTGCTGTTGCTGCGCCGGCCCACTATTTCGTGATCAGCGAGGCCGCCGACGGCACGCTCTCGGTCGTATCTCACCAGTATGTGAACCTGGACGCAGTGCCCGATGCATTGACGCCTGACGCCCTCGGCTCACGGCAGGACAGTTACCTGGACGTCGTCGTGCGCGACAAATCCGGCAACGATGTGGTGTTCAGCAGCGTGGCGAGCAGCTCGGCGTGGTTGCGCGGCGAGTTTCACGGCAGTGATGACCATATCGACGGCCACCACTTGCCGCTCGCCGAGCGCCACTACGTCGTTCGCCTCGCGGTTGAGCCGGGGCGCGTGCTGCAGTTGCGCAGCCGGCGGATGGCAAGCACTCAGGCGCTGACAGGTGCCAGCCAATCGATTGAAATTGACCTCGACACGCCGTCGAGCGCGCTTTCGACCTCGTCAACCGTAGCGCCCGCGGCCCTGCCTGCGGGCAGCGCGACTGGCTATCTGGCGCAAACCGGCAACCCAGCCAATCGCCTTGACCTGCTGATCGTCGCGGAAGGGTATACCGCCGCACAACAGGCGCAATTCGTTCTGGACGCGACCGCGCTGGCGAACGGCATGCTTGGCATTTCGCCCTACAGTGACTTCCGGCAGTTGATCAACGTGCAATGGTTGTTTGTGCCGTCGAATCAATCCGGTGCCGACAAACCAACGTGTGCCGAGACACCGGGCAGCACTGTGGTGGTTGTCGATACCGCGTTTGACGGGACCTTTTGCACCAGTGGCATCCGGCGACTGGTTACTGTCAGCAGCAGCAAGGTGCTCACTGCTGCCGCCAACGCGCCCGACTGGGACAAGATCCTCGTGCTCGTGAACGACAGCGAATACGGCGGCTCTGGTGGCACGCTGGGCGTGGGCACCACGCATTCGGCCGCCGTGCAGATCATGCAGCATGAGTTCGGGCACAGCTTCACCAAACTTGCCGATGAATATGAGACCGCCTATCCCGGATTTCCTGCCTGTAGCGATCTGAGCGCACCCGGCAATTGCGAGGTGAACGTCAGCAACCAGACGGATCGCGCGCTGCTGAAGTGGTCCGGCTGGGTGGACGCCGCAACCGCAATTCCGACCACTGCTGCACTCGCTGATGCGCTAGGCGCCGGGCTCTGGCAGGGCGCACGCTACCTGACCACCGGCATGTACCGGCAGTGCTACAACGGCATCATGCGGGCGTTGGGCCGCCCGTTCTGTCGGGTCGACGGAGAGGCCTTCGTCAAGAAGCTGTACGGCCCAGGCTGGGGCGTGCCCTCGACAGGTGTCAGCCTGATCGAACCGGGCGCAATCCCGACCGGAGCGACAGTGAACGCAACCGGTGGTTCGATACTCAGCTTTCGTGCGCTGCTTGCGGGCTCAGTGGCTGCCGGCGGCCTCACCGCGACCTGGCTGGTGGATGGCAGCGTGATCCGGGTTGACTCCGCAGTACATGGCAGCGTGGTTCGCTTCAACTACACGGTGCCGGCCAGCGGCACGCACAGCGTCGAGTTGCGCGTGACCGACAGCACACCACTGACGCTGGCGCGCCCGCAGAGCTCGCGCATCTGGACGGTGCAGCCGGGCAGCAACACGCTGGGGGTGTCGATCCGGGGCACCGGGAGCGGCAGCGTCGCGAGCAATCCGGTGGGCATCACCTGCGGCAGCACATGTACCTTGGCGTTCGCCAGCCCGACCAGCGTCACATTGACCGCAACGCCAGCGGCGGGCTCGGTCTTCGTCGGCTGGCTTGGCGCCTGCATCGGTACCGGCGTCTGCACCGTCACCGCCGGCACTGCGACGATGGTGACGGCCACGTTTGCGCCGACGACGCTGGCGCTGCGACTTGACGTTGATGGCAATGGCGCTTATCGGGCCGCGACCGACGGCGTGCTGGCCGTGCGCTATCTGCTTGGGCACAGCAGTAGCGCTCTGGTTGCAGCTGCAGTCGGCAACGCGGCAACGCGGAGCACGCCAACGCTAGTGACGCAATATCTCGATACCCTGGCGCCGCTGCTGGATGTGGACGGCAACGGGGTGATCGAAGCGCAGTACGACGGCGTGATCGTGTTGCGCTATCTGCTGGGCCTTCGTGGCAACGCACTGACCGCAAACGCGCTTGGGCCGGGCGCAACGCGGCTTTCCGCCAGTGCGGTCGAAGCTGCGATCCTGCCAATGGTTCCGTGACTGGAGCGTAGAAGTCATGACTGATCGCAAAACGGCACACGCAATGTTGATGCGCTGCTGGCAATTCGTCACCGTTGCGGTTGCGTTGCTGGCCACGGGCACGTCGCACGCGGCCGACGCCACCACGCCCCCCGAGGCACCGCTGGTGGTGGGCAACCGGACCATTCACGTGTTTCGCGCAACGCTGGGCGCTTTCACACCATCGGATCGTGCCGATGCAGCGCGGCAACGGATTGACCGGGCATTTGACGAGGGCGGCGAAGGGTGGACATCGGTCAAGGCGTCCGACAGCGGCGTGTTGATCGAACTGGATGGCAAACCCATGTTCACGGTGGCGCCCGGTGACGCGCGGCTTGCTGCCGGGGAGACGACTGCAGACTTGGCCAACCAGGCATCGCGCCTGTTGCAGAAGGCGTGGCGTGAGTCGCGTGAGCGTCGTGACATGCGCGCCGTGTGGGCGGCGGCCGGCCGGACAGCGCTGGCGGCTGCCGTTCTGGTCGTTGCGCTGCTGTTGATCTGGCGCGTCGTGCGCGTTCTGCGCCGTGCGATGACGGCACGACTGGCCAGCGGCCTCAAAGGGCTTGCCGTCGCTGGCGACAGCCGCCGGCTTTCGGCGTTATTCATCTCCTCGGTGTCGCGCACCTTTCTGTTGCTCGCCTGGATCCTCAGCCTGTTTGCCGTCTTCGCGTTCCTGACCTATGGTCTTGAGCAGTTCGTGCTGACGCGGCCGATGGGCGAGAGCCTGCTGCAATCCTTCTCCGCGCTGGCGTTGCAGGCGGTCAATTCCATTGGCGCGTCCCTGCCGGGCGTATTCATTGCGGCCATCGTCTTTTTGGTGGCGTGGATCGCGACCCAGATTTCCACCGAGTTCTTTGCCCATGTGGGTGCTGGAAAGTCCAGTTTTGGCATGCTGGATGCGCACACCGCGCCGTCCACCCGCCGCATCGTCAACGCCGCGCTCTGGTTATTCGCTCTGGCGATGGCCTATCCCTATCTGCCCGGCGCCCAGACTGAAGCGTTCAAGGGTCTCACCGTCATCCTTG
>ERZ724526.250-NODE-250-length-31813-cov-5.697777_pt1 | contig 31813 bp, 25 predicted proteins | sample MGYA00376059_ERZ724526 | MGnify/ENA primary metagenome ERZ724526 (study PRJEB28724, sample SAMN07190883) | activated sludge metagenome | isolation source: activated sludge of sewage treatment plant in Hong Hong | place: Hong Kong | collected 2016-03-17 ...
TCAAACTGGGCCTATACAGAAATCATCAGTAGCTGGCAAGCAGGTGATCAAGTATTAATCACAACCGATATCGAAACGATTGTTCCCGGCATTCAAGTAAAACCTAAAGGCCCACCATCGTGATTGAACTCTTAGGCATCTGTCGTACCTTTCAGATGGGCGATCAAGCAATTCATGCGCTGAATCAGATTAATCTAAAAATTACTGCTGGCGAATATGTTTCCATTATGGGGCCTTCCGGCTCAGGAAAATCGACATTGCTCAATGTGATTGGATTACTCGATCAGCCCAATAGCGGACGATATCTTTTAGATGGTAGCGATGTTACCCATTTATCCGAACCAGAACAGGCCCGCGTGCGCCGAGATAAAATTGGCTTTGTATTTCAATCATTCCATCTCATCCCTCGTCTGACCGCCGCTGAAAATATCGAGTTGCCGCTGATCTTATCGGGCATTACTCCCAGTGAGCGTAAGCAGCTCGTTGAAGCTGCATTGCTGGCATTTAACTTAGTTGAGCGTGCGCAACATCGTCCCGCAGAGTTATCGGGCGGGCAACGGCAGCGTGTTGCAATCGCCCGTGCTACAGTTCTCCGCCCTACTGCATTATTGGCAGATGAACCAACTGGCAATCTCGATCACCGCATTGGATCAGAAGTCATCGCCCTGCTGGAAAATCTTCACCATAGCGGAACAACACTGATCATCGTAACGCATGATCGTGAGCTTGGATTACGTGCCCATCGTCGTATCGCGATGCGCGATGGCAGCATCATCGCTGACGAACAATGAAACTCTCCGATATCCTACAATTTTCATTGAATACGCTAAGAAGCTACCCGATTCGCTCGTTTCTCATCGTTCTCGCCATGGCTTTGGGCGTAGCGGCTGTCGTCGTCCTAACCGCGCTAGGGGACGGTGCACGACGCTATGTCATCCAACAATTTTCATCGATTGGAACCAATCTAATTGTCGTTCTACCTGGTCGAGCTGAAACAGCAGGAAGTTTTCCTGGTGCTGCCATGGGGCAAACGCCGCGCGAATTAACCTTGGAAGATGCTCGTTGGTTAGGATACATACCGCAAATCCGGCGCTATGCACCGCTCAATGTTGGCGCTGCAGAACTTGCAGGTGCGGGTCGGCTGCGCGAAGTTACCGTATTGGGCAGCACGGTCGATTTACTGCCGATTCGCCATATGGAGCTTGCTCAAGGGGGATTCCTCAATCAAGGCTCTGAAAATAATGCGCAAATTGTATTGGGTGCTAAGCTTGCCAAAGAATTCTTCCCAGATGGTAATGCAGTGGGTCAAAGAATCCGGTTAGCCGATCGGCGATTTATCGTTTCTGGTGTATTAGCCAGTCAGGGTGAAACCATGGGCTTTAATTCCGACGAAATTGTAATCATCCCGATTTATCATGCCCAGGCTCTGTTCAACACCACTTCACTGTTTCGAATCTTGATTGAAGTCAGGAATCGCAGCGATATTCCAACCACCAAGCAAGCGATACAAGAAATGCTAATTCAACGCCATGATGGCGAAGACGATGTAACAGTTATTACCCAAGACGCAGTGCTATCAACGTTTGATCGTATCCTTAATGCCCTGACGCTCGGTGTTGCTGGCATAGCGGCCATTAGTTTGGCGGTTGCCGGTATCCTCGTCATGAATGTCATGCTGGTTTCAGTCAGTCAACGAACGGCTGAAATTGGCCTATTTAAAGCAATTGGCGCTCAATCCCATGATATCCGCTATTTGTTTCTAGCTGAAGCCACTTGGTTATCACTGGTTGGGGCTATCATCGGTTTTATATTAGGCCAATTCGGTAGCCTATTAATACGAATTGCTTACCCACTTCTACCAGCTTGGCCACCGATCTGGGCTTGCATTGCAGGTATTGTTGTCGCGATTGGCACTGGCATCATCGCGGGCATCGTGCCGGCGATTCGCGCATCCCGCCTCGATCCAGTTCAAGCGCTAAGTAGCAAATGAATTTCATCGAATCACTTCAGTTTGCCCTTCATGCGCTATCAGCGCATCGCGGCCGCACGCTCTTATCCGCATCTGGTATCGCGATTGGTATCGCCGCTGTTTTACTACTGACTTCGATTGGCGAAGGTATTCAGCGCTTTGTAATTTCGGAATTTACGCAATTTGGCACCAATATTCTCAACATCACGCCAGGAAAAATTCGCGCACATGGTGGTTCTGTCGGCTCGATTGGTAGTGCACGTATCCTCACGATCGAAGATGCGCTTGCGTTGAAAACATCGCGCTATGTCCAATATATCAATGCAACGGTATTTGGTAACGCAGAAATCCGTGCGGAAGGGCTTAGCCGCCGAGTAACTGTTTATGGGCAAGGTCCCGATTTTGATAAAGCGTTTAATATGAACGTGGCGATCGGTCAGTATTTACCTGCCGATGATCCCCGTAACCCCCGCGCCTTTGCTGTGCTCGGCGCTAAGGTTCATCAGGAATTATTTGGAACCATGAGTCCGTTAGGCGCCATTCTGCAAGTCGGCAGCTCGCGCTTTCGCGTGATCGGTGTCATGGCTGCAAAAGGGCAAGTGCTTGGCTTTGATTTGGACGATACCGTGTTTATCCCTACCGCCCGTGCATTGGAAGTCTTCAATCGCGAAGGTGTAATGGAAATCCAGGCAGTTTACCCTCCGGAATTTCCTGTAAACCTCGTTACCGAGGATTTACAACGCATCCTCATCGAGCGTCATGGGAGGGAAGATTTCACCATTACTCCGCAAAAACAAATGTTAAGTACGCTTTCTACCGTCTTGAAAGTACTCACGTTTGCAGTCGCTGCACTCGGCGGCATTTCGTTGCTTGTGGGCGCAGTGGGTATGGTCACCCTCATGCATATTACGGTGACAGAACGTGTTGCCGAAATTGGTTTACTCAATGCACTCGGTGCCACACGAGCCCGTATTAGAACGTTGTTTCTCCTGGAATCGACCATTCTTTCAACAATCGGCGGCCTAGCAGGTCTTGTTATTGGCGCGAGTATCGCTTTTCTGCTTAAAATATTCGTCAGCGCTTTGCCAGTCAACATTCCCTGGCAGTTTGTGAGTATCGCGCTTGGCATTTCCACTTTAATTGGGCTGATTGCTGGTGTCTTTCCAGCGATTCAAGCAGCACGACTAAATCCAATCGATGCGCTGAGGAGCGAGTAATTCACACTGATCAGCGATGATTTCAACTTGTACAATGAAGTCATCGCTACAAAAAAATCACATTATTCTTCCCCCACTCTCCAACCATTCTCGACAATCTGGGGTCAATGCTCGCTGACAAGCTTGATCATAAAGTAGCAATTCCGGCTCCGATAGCACATCGCGCCAGCGGCCATTACTCCCTTTATGGAGAAAAGTTTGTGCGCCACCTTTCCAGAAATGCCCACCACCAGGTGCGTACTTCTCCCCTTCACGTTTCATTTCATTGAAGGAAACTGCTTTCACAATCCGTGGCCAAGTATCCTCGGGCACTTCAATTTCAAGGAACTCAGCCATTCTGCGCATTTCACGCTCGGTATTTTCCAACATATCGCTATAATGAAATAACTGAATATTGGGTAAATGCCGAAAATTCCACCACGACTGTACATTGGAAAGATGAGACCAGTAAGGCCAGCCGTCGTTTTCCCAAGCAAAACCACCGCGGGTTATCCAATTTTGCCAGAAGGTATGAATGTTCTCCGGTGGATAAGGTAATTCTTCTCCAACTCTTCCGGGCAAGCCATTCATTAGTGCAAAAATTTCTTCTTTCATACCCGTGTAGTGATTCCATAGTGACATGAATACATCCCTTGTATCCCGAGCGATATAGAGATATTTAAAGTGCGGATGGTAAATCATTCCGTCCAAAGGCAAGTGTGTTTTGATAAAGCGCCGATGATTCTGGGCTTTGAGTCGATTCAAGATGACTTCGAGTGGCATGATACGCATATCGAGCCAAGGAGACATTTCAGCCGGTGGTGCAGGAAAATTCCCATCCTGAAAAAGTAAGTGAGCCACAATGGCTTGTGTCCAGGTTGTTCCTGCTTTATAAGACGTTGCCACAATAATATCAGTGGACTGTGGCTCAAAATAATCCCAGCGCGTACTGTCGAAATGATGATTTTGATAAATCCGGTTACGTTCAGGTAATTTCAACATAGCGCTACCTTTTTTGTTAGGGTTAGAAAGAGAAAATAAGTTAGCATTTTTTTAATCACTCGCGTTTGATTGGGAAACCGATTTGCTGCAGTTGCGCGGTTTGATAAGCAAGTGCAGATAGAGCAAGATCGCCTAGAGCAAGTCCACGGAAAATAAATGCTGTTTTTTGCTCATCGGTACTGCGACCTTTGATCACATCGCAAACGAGTTCAGTTAAATCTCCAGTGATCCAATGTGGATTAATTAATGGTGTTTCCATCACTGCCTCTTGTTCACGATCATCAATCACAATGTAATCCAGCTCTGAAAAGCTTTGCTTGATCCAAGGCGCAGCCAGATCAGTCACTGTAGCAAAGGCACCCGGTTTTAGCCATCGCGCATCGAGAAAAGGGACTAATTGAGTAGAAAAAGTAACCGTCGAGATGATGAGATCTGCATCACAAATCCCTGCCCGCGCACTTTCACTCGCAATCGATCTTAACCCAAGCGCTTCGCCTAATTGACATAGTGCATTGCGATTGCTAGCGCCTCGACCAAATGCCCTCAACTCTCTTAGTGGAAATAGCTGCGCAAACAGCTTTAAATGACTCCGGGCTTGAACACCACATCCAATAAACGCGATAACCGATGCATCAGGTTTTGCTAGCCGCTTGGCAGCAACCGCACTCAGTCCAGCAGTACGAACAGCGGTAACCCAATTACCATCGATAATGGCAAGAGGCACCCCTGTGTCGCTATCCAATAACGTTACTAACGCATTGATATCAGCCAATCCTCGCGCATGATTGCGTGGATTGAGAACCAATGCTTTAACCGCTAAAAAGGGCGGATCATCTGCTGCAGATAAGGTCGCCATTAAATAGCGCTGATCCGGCATGATGACACTCTTAGGTGCATTCCAGGCATGAGATTGTCGCGCTGTCGTAAGTAACTGTTCGATACTTTGAATGATTGCTTCTGCCGAAAGATTCAGGCTTTCAAGGTGCTGGACAGATAAATAAGTAAAATATTCAGGTACCTGCATCACACAAATTCGCTAGCAAGACTTTTACCCAGAATGGTGGCTAAGTGCCCACCTTACAATATCGGTCGCCCCCATTGCTCCTGATTGACGCGCTACTTCTTGGCCGTGGCTAAAAAGGACGAGTGTCGGAATACTACGGATACTATATTGTGCGCCCAGCATCTGTTCGATTTCCGTATTGACTTTAGCCAAACGAATGTGCGGCTCCAATTGCGCTGCCGCTTGCGCAAAGTGAGGTGCCATCATTTTGCAGGGCCCACACCAAGGTGCCCAAAAATCAACCAACACCGGAATATCATTCTGACCGATATGTTTATGTAATCGTGCCGCAGATAATTCAAGGGGCTGTTCTTCAAATAAAGCGCCGTGACATTTGCCACAGTTAGGGTTATCACTCAAGCGATGCTCAGCAATACGATTAATTGCATCACAGTGTGGACAAACAATATGGATTGATTGCTGCATGATTTTGTTGCGACTAAATAATAAGTAATCGAAAGGATTTTAGCCATTATGGCATGGTTTAGTCGAATTCTTACTTAACAACAGATTTGTAACAAATAAACACTACTGAAATCAGAACCAGAAAAAGTAGGCATTGTAAAAACAAAATTCAATGCCAACCCTCATTTTCCTTCCCGATAAGAAATTGATTTCGTTATAATAACGCTTTGTAACGAATCGTTATTACCATGCGACTGATTCAAAAAGCTCTGACCTTCGATGATGTATTATTAGTTCCCGCACACTCGGTCGTATTGCCACGTGACGTTGATTTAACGACGCATTTAACTCGAACGATCAAACTCAAGTTGCCGCTTGTTTCGGCTGCCATGGATACCGTAACGGAAGCCCGGCTCGCCATTGCCATTGCGCAAGAAGGTGGCATCGGTATCATTCATAAGAATATGCCCATTAATGTGCAAGCAGCACATGTCGCCAAAGTAAAGCGTTTTGAGAGTGGTATTGTCTCCGAACCGATTACGATTCCACCGAACATGACTGTGCGTGGTGTGCTCGAATTGATCCAGCAGCATAAAATTTCAGGACTTCCTGTCGTAGAGGATTCCAAAGTAGTGGGTATCGTTACAAACCGCGATCTTCGCTTCGAAACAAATCTCGACCAGCCCATCAAAAACATCATGACACCCAAGAAGCGTCTTGTTACCGTCAAAGAAGGCGCTTCAAGAGAAGAAGCGCTTGCGCTTTTACATAAACATCGCTTGGAAAGAGTGTTAATTATCAATGATCAGTATGAATTGAAGGGTCTTATCACCGTAAAAGACATTACTAAAACAACCGAGCATCCCAATGCCAGCAAAGATAGTCAAGAACGGTTGCGAGTCGGTGCTGCAGTTGGGGTGGGAGAAGGTAGTAAAGAACGCGCTGAAGCGCTCATCGAAGCCGGTGTCGATGTGCTGATTGTCGATACAGCCCATGGCCATTCTCAGAGTGTGCTCGATCAGATCCTTTGGGTCAAAAAACAATTTCCATCTGCCCAAGTCATCGGCGGTAATGTTGCAACAGCAACAGCAGCCAAAGCATTAGTCGATCATGGTGCCGATGCAGTCAAAGTCGGTATTGGGCCTGGGTCGATTTGTACTACTCGCATTGTTGCAGGTGTGGGTGTCCCACAAATCACAGCCATTGAGAATGTTGCTAATGCCCTTCAGGGTACTGGCGTACCAGCCATTGCAGATGGTGGCATTCGCTACTCAGGCGATATTGCCAAAGCCATTGCTGCAGGGGCAAACACAGTTATGCTTGGTGGTCTTTTTGCTGGCACTGAAGAATCGCCTGGCGAAATTGAACTATATCAAGGCCGGTCTTACAAAAGCTATCGAGGCATGGGATCACTTTCTGCTATGCAACAAGGATCAAGCGATCGCTATTTCCAAGAACACAAGCAAACTGAGGCAAACAAACTAGTCCCAGAAGGTGTTGAAGGAAGAGTCCCCTATAAAGGATCCATTGTGGCAGTTATCCATCAATTGGTAGGAGGTGTTCGCTCAAGCATGGGGTACCTCGGCTGTAAAACCATTGATGAAATACATGCTAAAGCTGAGTTTATCGAAATTACTTCAGCAGGAATTCGTGAATCGCATGTGCACGATGTACAAATCACCAAAGAAGCTCCTAATTATCACGTCGAATAACAAGCAAGTCATCTATGCACCATAAAATCCTCATCTTGGATTTTGGGTCTCAGTACACCCAATTGATTGCCCGTCGCATCCGGGAAACTAATGTGTATTGCGAATTACATCCTTATGATGTTAGCGCTGATTTTATTAAAGCGTTCTCTCCTATTGGCATTATCCTATCCGGCGGGCCTGCATCCGTTTTTATCGAAGATACTCCCCGTGCCCCTCAAATCGTGTTCGAACTCGGCGTTCCCGTACTCGGGATCTGTTATGGAATGCAAGTCATGGCGGCACAACTTGGCGGTGCTGTCGAATCGGCTGAAAAACGTGAGTTTGGCTATGCAGAACTCGCTATTCAAGATGGCCCACTTTTTACCGGGTTACAAGATCGAATTGATTCAAGCGGAAAAACACTACTGGATGTTTGGATGAGTCATGGCGACAGTGTCACTCGCTTACCCGAAAATTTTAAAATCATTGCCGATAATGCTGCCACACCTATCGCAGCAATGGCAGATGAAAAGAGAAAATTTTATGGGCTACAGTTTCATCCTGAAGTAACCCATACCCTGCAAGGAAAAGCTATTCTCGAACACTTCGCGCATGATGTCTGCGCAGCTGGCTATGATTGGAATATGCCAGACTACATTGAGGAATCAGTCAGTCGCATCCGCGCCAAAGTCGGTAACGAGAAAGTTATTCTCGGTTTATCGGGTGGTGTTGACTCTGCTGTCGCCGCTGCGCTCATCCACCGGGCGATTGGTGATCAACTCACCTGCGTTTTTGTTGATAACGGGTTACTCCGCCTAAATGAAGCAAATCAAGTGATGGATGTTTTTTCCAAACACCTTTACGCCAAAGTAGTGCATGTCGATGCGAGCCAACGATTTCTTTCAAAACTTCAAGGTATTACCGACCCAGAACAGAAACGTAAAATCATTGGGAAGGAATTTGTTGAGATTTTTCAACACGAAGCTGAAAAGCTGGTTGACGCAAAATGGCTAGCACAAGGCACGATCTATCCTGATGTTATTGAATCTGCTGATAGCAAAACAAAAAAAGCACACACCATTAAGTCCCATCATAATGTGGGTGGATTACCTGAAACACTTCATTTAAAACTGCTTGAGCCTTTACGTGAATTATTTAAAGACGAAGTACGCGAGCTAGGTATCGCGTTAGGGCTTCCTCATGATATGGTTTATCGCCACCCTTTTCCGGGGCCTGGAATGGGGGTCAGAATTCTCGGCGAGGTCAAATACGAATTTGCAGAATTGCTAAGGCGCGCTGATGCAATCTTTATCGAAGAACTTAGAATTTCGGGATGGTATGAAAGAACATCTCAAGCTTTTGCTGTTTTTTTACCGGTTAAGTCTGTCGGTGTCATGGGCGATGGCCGTACCTATGAATATGTAATTGCACTTCGTGCCGTGCATACACAAGACTTCATGACAGCTCATTGGGCTGAACTTCCCTATACGTTGCTCGGTAAAATCTCTAACCGAATCATCAACGAAGTTCGTGGTATTAATCGCGTCGTTTATGATATCTCCGGTAAACCGCCTGCGACAATTGAGTGGGAATGAAATCATAGCTACTTAATTTCATTCACTCTGTTCTTTTCCGAATCAAGCGCTTAAACAGCATAAACCTCAAAAAAGTAACTCTTTTCCAAGATTCTGCTAAGTTAAAACCCTCTAAAATTGCTCTGATGAAGCGGATAGAGATAGCAGTAAATCAATTGAAATTAGGTATGTTTGTTAGTGCCTTAGATAGGCCCTGGCTTGAGACGCCTTATCTAATTGAGGGCGTTTTGATCAAATCTGTCGAAGACATCACTGAGTTAGCTCGTCACTGCAACTACGTCTACGTTGATATCGAAAAAAGCAATCCCCAATCAATTTCAAATTATACGGGCCAAGGTACAAAGAGTAGCAGCCAAGCGGATGCTGCAACCCCCTTTCATGGTAAAGCGGTTTATGTTGATCGATGCACTGCTGAAAAAGAACTACCCGCAGCACAAAAAGCCTATGACACTACGATTACGCTCATCGATGAAATTTTTGAATGTATTGAACGCAATACTCAGCTTGATATTTTTGCAGCTCAAACTGCTGTAGAATCGCTGCGAGAAAGTGTTTTACGAAATGCCGATGCATTACTCCTACTTTCGCGCCTTAAGCATTCAAAACAAGCGTTGTATGATAACGCTCTTAAAGTTTCTGTTCTATTACTTGCCTTTGGCCGTCACCTTGGCCTCCCACGAGAAGAATTATCTGAGCTTGGCCTGGGTGGTTTACTCATGGATATTGGTAAACTTCACCTTCCTCCAGAGCTTCTCAAAAAAACTACCGCACTCACTGCCAAAGAACAAGAAATCATGCAAAAGCATGTTGAAAGCGGCGAAGCTATTTTGGCTAGAACGCCTAATATTCCTGAAGCAGTCGCAAAAATAGTGTCGCAGCACCACGAACGTGAAGATGGCGATGGTTATCCAAGAAAGCTAACTGCCAATCAACTTCATAATTTTGCACGCATGGCTGCGATTGTAGATAGTTATGAGGATCTCACGACTGCTCGGTCAGGTATTAAAGGGCTAAAACCTTTCCAGATCATCGTTGAGCTTAAAAATAGCGCACGCAGCGGGCTTAACTCTGTACTCGTAGAACAATTCTCCCATTGCATCGGAATGTTTCCTGTCGGCTCACTCGTTGAGCTCAATTCTCGCGAAGTTGCGATCATTTTGACGCATAATCGCTCTCAGCGATTTCATCCCAAAGTAATGGTTATACTGGATGCTAAGAAACAACCTTATGAAAAACCTTTTGAGCTCGACTTAAAATCAACTAAGCCTGCACCAAGCGGGATTCCCTATGAGATCGTAAGAGATTTACCATTAGGTGCTTATGATATTGATGCTAGCCAATACTATCTATAGTAAATGGGTTGATAAATACACTTATTTATTTTCCCCATGGCTGCCATCACTTACCAAGATTTTCTGAATAAAGCATCTGAAGTACTACAGGATCCAGCTCATCTCAATCATAAAAAAGCTTTGCTACTGATTGACTTCGAAAAATTACCTGCGCTCGAAAGTGCAGTCGGTTTTTTTCCGATTGATAATATTCTGCAACAAGCGTTTGATCTCATCAGTCATGCGCTCCATCCCAGCGATATTGTTGGAATCACTGGTCGCCATCAAATTTGCTGTTTATTGATTCAGCTTCGCTCTGAGAGTCATGCATTGTTAGCCGCACATAAAGTGCTACGAATTTTTCAGCAACGTTTCCCATTAGGTGAACGGCTTATTGTGCTATTTCCACGGATAGGCATCGCATTCAGCGATTTGTGTAAAAATGAATTAGGCCGACTTCTTGGTAATGCAGGATCTGCGCTTCAGCAAGCCAGATTTGAACATGAACTTATTAAGGTTTATGAGAAAAAGGAAGAAGATACGATCCTTCTTGGTATTGATCTTTGGTCAGATCTTGGAAATGCCATCGAAGAAGGAGAGCTTACTTTATACTATCAACCTCAGATTGATCTAGCTACTGAAAAAATCATATCAACAGAAGCGCTCATCCGCTGGAATCATCCTCAGAGAGGGTTAATACAACCTGACAAATTTATAAAACTTGCCGAGGGAACAGAACTGATGGGTAAGCTCACGCTCTGGGTGCTTAATACCGCGCTTAGGCATTGTGCTTCCTACAGAAATGCAGGCATTGATGCGGGTGTTTCCATTAATTTCTCTGCTGATAACCTGCTTGATCCTGAATTACCCGATCTAGTTTTGCAAGGGCTTGAAATATGGAAAATCCCACCCGACAAAGTCATGATTGAATTAACTGAATCAGCCATCATGGAAGATCAGCCGGGCTCACTGGAAACGCTGCATGAACTTAAAAAACTAGGATTAAAATTGGCCATGGATGATTTTGGTACTGGTTTTTCTTCAATGGAACGCTTATTGAATTTACCCCTTGATGAAATCAAGATCGACATGATGTTCGTAAAAGATATGCTAACTTCGCCTATTCACGAGCGGATTGTAGATTCGATGATTAACTTGGGACACCAACTCAATTTAATCGTTGTGGCAGAAGGTGTGGAAGATGCTCAAACTTATGAACGCCTAAAGCAGTTAGGTTGTGATGTGATTCAAGGATATTTTATTGGACGCCCAGTTCCCCTGACTGAGCTTATTCAACAAGTAACGAACAAATAAAATCTAGCCACCATTACCAAGACAAAATAGCATTTATGCCTTGTTGTGCACGCTCCGCAAAAAGGATTCAAACATTAATAATGTCCATAAAGGTGCGCTAAAATCCCTTCTTCCCGATTGGTGCTGATCAATCATTTTCTCAATAAAATCCATATTAAACAGCTTGGTTTCCGCTAATGTTTTACCCAGTAATGATTCCCTCACTCGGTTACGTAAGCTTTTTCTAAACCACTCCGCTAAGGGAACGGAAAAACCCATTTTATTGCGATAAAGCACATCATTGGGAAGATAAGGCTCAAGTGCTTTCTTGAAAATATATTTCCCTTGATTATTGGATAATTTCATCGAAGCAGGTAATCCCGATATCCATTCAACCAATTTATGGTCTAACAAGGGCACTCTTACCTCTAATGAGTGAGCCATACTGGCTCGATCGACTTTCGTTAAGATATCCCCTACAAGATAAGTCTTCATATCCAAATATTGGATAGTTGATAATGGATCCCGAGTGGGGCTTTTATTCGCATAATGACGTAAAATTTCAACAGCTTTATAGCCATTCAAAGTATCTCTTAAATCGCGACTAAAGAGTTGATCACGCATATTATCGTCCATAATCGAAACACTATGGAAATAACCCTCGACCGAATCGCGTGCGAGGGCCTCGAAGGTTGCCTTGGCACGAAGAAACTTGGGCGCCCAATCTGCTTTTGGATAGAGCCTCCCTAACAAGCCAAATAATGGTTTTCGTAACCCAATGGGTAGTCTCGATCTCAATTGTTCTTCGTACATATGCCATCGATAGCGACGATAACCTGCAAAATTTTCATCACCACCATCCCCTGATAAAGCAACGGTTACTCGTTTCCTTGCAAGCTCGCACACACGATAGGTTGGAATCGCAGAGCTATCAGCAAAAGGCTCATCATATAAGAAAGCGAGCTTATCAATTAGATCAAAATCGTCCTGTTCAACTTGATCTACATAATGCTTTGTATGGTAACGATCTGCCACTTCTTGTGCATATTTAGACTCATCAAAGACAGGATTAGCAAATGAAATTGAACACGTATTAACAGAGTCCTTCATCAAACCGCTCATCATTGCAACAACTGCACTGGAATCAACACCTCCAGATAAAAATGCACCCAGCGGAACTTCACTCATTAAATGAATATCCACTGCCTCGCGGAAACGAGTAATCAATTCTTGTTCGACTGCCTGTTCGCTCATATCAGAATGAGGTGAAAACGGTATATCCCAGTATTGACGCGGTTTTATCTGTTTGCTATGGGGTGATAATTTTATCGAATAGCCAGGAGAGAGCTTTTGGGCATCTTTATATATCGTTCTGGGCTCTGGAATATAGCCATAGGCAAAATATTCTTCAATCGCAAAATGATCGAATTCTTTAACAAATTCTGGGTGAGTATGAATCGCCTTGAGTTCCGATGAGAAAATGAATAGACCATTTTTCAATAATGCGTAATACAGCGGTTTAATTCCCAGTCGATCTCGAGCAACAAACAGAGTATCTTGATTACGGTCCCAGACGCCGAAAGCAAACATACCACGGAATCTATCTACGCACTGTTCACCCCATTCCTCCCATCCATGCACGATCACTTCGGTATCGCAATGGGTACGAAACTGGTGACCACAGGCGACTAGCTCTTTTACTAACTCCTGATAGTTATAGATCTCACCATTAAAAATCACAACAACACTTCCGTCTTCATTAAACAACGGCTGTTGGCCACTTGATACATCCATAATTGATAATCGCCGATGGCCAAATCCGATACCGGGCTCCAAATAGAGCTCTCCTTCATCTGGCCCACGATGGGTTTGCGTTTGATTTAGCTCGTTTAGTATCCGACGATCGATTTCGCGTTTACCTTGCGTGTCAAAAATACCTACAATTCCGCACATACGAGCAACCTCTCCCGATTAATTTATAATTTTTCCAATTTTGTTAATTGATAGATGCTAATTATCGACTGATAATTTCATCGTAGACATCAAGATAGCCTGCAACCATAGTATCCATACTGAAATTAGTTTCGATTAATTGACGAGCCGCCTGACCATGCTTTATGAGCATTTCCTGATGGTTATAATATTCCAATATCGCTGTAGCAAGCGCTTCTGGGTTACCGGATGGTACTAATTTTCCAGTTTGTGAATCGATTACAAGCTCCACATTGCCACCAACATTTGTAGCTATAACGGGCAACCCACATGACATTGCTTCTAAAATTGTATTTGAAATCCCTTCGGCAAGGGATGGCAAAACAAAAACGTCAAATAATTGCATTAGCTCTGATACATCAGAACGTTCTCCTGGTAACCAGGCCAGATTTTCTAAATCTGCCTGACGCAACATCGCTATACATTCTTTCCGTGATTCACCATCTCCGACGATTAAAAGTCTTAGATGATCTTTTGCTTGAGGAATTCGTTCTACTAGTAGTAAGAAAGCTCGAACCAAACTAAGATAATCTTTGACCTTAGCCATTCTCCCTACACTTCCAATGACAAATGTGTTATCAGAAATGAAATTATTGGGTATCGTTATTGAATTTAACTTGGATTTAGGGCTGAATCGTATGTTATCAACACCATTATAAATTTGCTTGATATGAGCTGGCTCGACTTTTATCGTATTGATAAGCCATCTTTCCAAATCTTTACTTACCGTAATAAAGCGGTGGATTAAAGGACGAATAGATTGTCGTAGTAAATTATATTTACGATTTTTTCCTTCAAGATCTAAGATATCTCTGCCATGCTCTCCATGAACACGTGCATTGATTCTCGCCAAGGCCGCAACGATCTGCCCTTCCAATGTAGAAAAATTACGTGTGTGTACGATATCGGGTCTCAACTGCCTCAGTAAACGATATAAGCTAACATACCAGGAAAAATTTAACCCATCTGGCTTGTTAAGATCAAAAACTTCCACATCGCTTCTTTTAATTCGTTTAGAAAAATCAGTATAGCCCTTGAGGCAAATGATGACATGGCGGTAACGATCTTGAGGAAGGTGATTAATGAGATTAACCAAACCATTTTCTAGCCCACCTACACCTAAATGATAAATAACATGCGCAATAAGCGGGGGAGATATAGACTGATTCATCATATTGATTAGAAAGATGTTGTTAGTGTCTACTATCGTTAGCTCGTGCTAATTGAAGTGATTCCATGATCGCTGGCATCATATCATTCGTAAAATTTTGTAATACTATCGCTGCCTCTTCAGGTCGATTAACATAAGGGGCAGCTAAAATAATTTCAGCCCCGTCATCGCCATAACCTAATATTCTATTAAAAGCGAGATTAGCCTTAGCAACATAAGGGTTTGCTGTTTGCTCATTAATCAACCAGTACCATCTCCAAATTAACAGTTTAGATTGATGGGAAGTCAGTTGATGTTGGCTTATTTCTAATTTTTTAGAACTAACTGATAGCGTATATTTTGATTTTTCAATTTGTCGCCAAACTGGATCCATTTCTTCCACCAGTAGATTAGCGTAATTAATAAGTTCCGAATCTTCATTCTGATTACGATAATATGTGATATACACACTAACCAGCTGATTATTATATTTAAAATGGTAATAATGCTTACTTGGTTGACCAACATAGATTGGAATCCAATTTGATATTGGCTGCGAAATCGGAACCCATCTTCCTAGTCCATCTACGAGCCGAATATCAACAGCTTCTTTTTCTTGTTTCTGATCGTCTAAGTACCTGCCATAAATAGGCCAAATTATTAGCGAAGCGATCACTAAACAAGCTACAAGCAACTTTAACTTTAGTGAAGCGCTGGCCTCCAATGAATTCACAGTTATCGATCCCTGAATTTCGCGTTGAGGCTCCAGATCGTCTTCCCGCCAAAGAGAACCCATCCAAAACAACAATAACATAACGAAACCAAAGAAAACCCAACCATATATAAGGTGATCTACCCCTACCGCCAACTTCATATCACTCAAATGCCCTGTCATAACGATCAAGTAAGCTCGGAGTCCATTGGCTAGAATGGGTACAATAATGGAAAAGATAATAAAAATTAATCGTTTTACCCAACTGATATAAGTCAAATAAGCGTAGAGCGTTCCCAAAGTAACGGATGCAATGAGATAGCGTAACCCACTACAAGCCTCCACTACAGACCAGTTCCCACTTGGGATACTAAAAAAATTACCTTCCCGATAGACAGGGATTCCAGTCATTTGCAATGCACTCACTGTAAAGTCAGCAGTAAAATCGATTAGTGGTGGTATTAAGGATTCCCCAACAGGAACGGCAAAGAAAAGATAAGCAAGGGGAAATGCTATAGCCCATGCAAATCTGAAACCCATGATTGCACAAACTACAATAGGTATCATGGAGATCAAAACAAATTGCTTAACAACAAGCACACTAGAAAGAAAAGCAAGAAGCCACCCAAAGCCTAAAATACCTAAAACGATTAGCCATTTAAACTCAGGATAATGAGCTAGACCATAAAGTGTTGTTCGCTTCTTCCAAATCATATACAGACTAAATGGAAAAATTAAGAGGCCATGTGCATAAGTTTCAGATCGAATCCAGGTTGATACAATTGACTCAGTCGCTTCATAAAAGATAAAGAATATGGCGACGATAACCATCAACACGATATAAATCGATTCTTTTAATTCTTTTAAAGATGCAGTTCTCGACGCCTCAGGTAAAATCATTGTATTCATTTCGTAATCAATTGTTAGCCACTATGGCAAGAATCGAATTTTGTGTTAACTCGATACCTGAAGTAAGCGATCTATTCTAGATAGATTCTTATCCCAGTTATAATCCTCTATTACTCTGCGACGTGCTGCTTTCCCTGGTTCCATTCGTGGGTTCTCTAATAAGCTGATCACGTGATCGATATATGCTTCAGCACCATCTGCTACAAATAGTTCAATTCCAGGAATGGCAGTAATACCTTCCAGCGCTTGAGGTGAAGCAACAACTAATTTTTCCATCGCCATCGCCTCAAGCACTTTGTTTTGAATCCCTCGCGCTATCCGAAGTGGTGCAATTGCAATTTCCGAGAATGCTAAATAAGGTCTTACATCATCAACACTCCCCGTCACCACTACTCCTGGAATAGCGGATAATTCCAGTACTGTTTTTGTAGGTCTAGCGCCGACGATGTAAAACTCCAGATCAGGTATCTTTGTACATATCGCTGGAAATAGCTCAGCTGCAAACCATCTTACTGCATCGACATTGGGCCAATAGTCCATTGCTCCAGTAAACACCAAGACTCTAGTGTCTGGCTTATAGGGATTAGCAAAATTTTGACTCGGTGAGAAATACTCGGTATCAACGCCGTTATTGAAGTAAGTAATTTTATTCTCTACTTCAGGAGATAACTGCTTAAATAAACCGGCCTCTTTCTCTGAAACAAAAGTAGCGTAACTACATTTCTTAGTGACATATTTTTCATATTCAAGGAGCAAGTTAGCCTCACGCTGATAAACCCATTTCTGAGGCCACACTTTAGTCGACGCATATTGACTCCATTTATCAGAATCAACATCTACAAAATCAATTACGCTACACGCAATGCCTGTTTCGCTAATGTACTGAGCCATCGCAGAAGAAAAAACGACTGTATGCTTGATCGTTCCGCTTGACAATTGATTGCTAACCCAGGTACTCAGCTTGGAACTTCGATAATAAGGCAGCGATAATGGCATACTCGAAAACAAGTAAATCAAACTACGCATTCTCGCCAATAGCGGATCAAGCCTGACAAAGCAAGTTTCTTCACATAATGAATTCAGATGATTCACATACTGCCAATCCTGTTCATCATCAATAAATGTACCTAGATAAACTTTAAAATGCTTTCTTAAGTGTTGTAATACATGATATGAACGAATCTTATCCCCTTTATTGGGGGGGTATGGTATACGGTGTGTAAGATAAAGCAATTTTTGCATTGCTTCTCTCTAGCCTAGATTTTTTACTATATGTGGCCCAATAAAATTGGCAAGTGCCAAAGGCATTCTTTGCCAGGCTTGAATAAAGAGGCGATACTTAGGATTAAGTGGGTTATGGTCTGGCATTGTTTTGACTTTATGTAGCTGATATTCGTAGTAAAGTGGTTGAGGTTCAAAACCCCAGTTTTTCTTGAAACTATAGGATCCTGTATCAAGCTTGCTTCTTCCAAAATCAAATATGCTGATTCCTCTTTCACAAGAGCGACGCATTAATTCCCAGTACATAAAATCATTTGCTGCCAAATCACGCGCTTCATCTATCCCCCCTCCATAATAGGGAAGCACTTCATCTCGGAAATAAAAACTCATGACCGCGCTTACTACTTTATGATCTGATGAAATGATCAATAACTCGCAATCTTCTCCAAAAGTAGATTTAAGCAATCGAAAATATTTTTTTGAGAAAACAGGCGTACCTAACCGATGAACGCTAGTCGAATAAGCATAAAAGAACCGATCAATATCAGTATCAATACTACCTTGCAGATTATTCTTAATACCTTTTCTAACCATTGCGCGTTGCTTCCGAGGTATAGCCAACATATTTTTCTCAGCATCTACATCGATTTCTTTTCTAAACGTTACATAGAGCCCTTTGGTTGCCCAATCAGAATGGTAAGGTGTAATATTGCGATATTCGAGATAGTCAACCGCTAATTGAATAGCCAACTTCTGAGCTGCTTGATCAAGCAGCTTTCTTGCCTGATCGTCTGCCGCAGCAATGCCACCATATACACAAAAAGGGAGCGAACTCAGTGAGTGGCCAAAGAGGTGACTCTTCACTTCTACTAATGGTAATACACCTATAATTTGCTGATCACGTTCAGCATAGAGAAACCATGTTTTGTGACCAAATGCATTCTCTATTACACTTTTCCAACCAGCTCGATGAAAGAAAGTCGCTTCTTTACAGGAGACCACAAAATCATCCCATAGTGAAGCAACCTCAGGGTTCAACAAAGATATCTTTATAGAATCTATTACCGCAATTTTATTTATAGACTCAAGTAAAGTCGTATCGATAGAACTCATCTATTCTTTTCCAAGAAAATTTGATCCATTCTTCCCCAACCAAAATCATTGAGCAAGTTAGTCAGTCTTTTCTCCATTAAATCTAGATTTAAGTAGTGCCGGAAGCGCACTTTAAGATTTATACCTTTTGGGCGAGGCTGATCAGGATCTATTTCCCAAGGATGAAAATAGAATACAGCAGAACGCTGATCTTTCTCATTTACCCTTTGAATAAACCAGCGTGAAACAGTATACGGCCACAAACGAAAATACCCACCTCCTCCTACTGGAATATTACGCCCCAATAAATTTACTGTTGTAATAGGTACTTCGAGTAACTTTCCTGTCGGGTTGGGATAAAAAGCAAAGCGAGGAGCATCAGGAATACCATAATGATCGTGATGTACTGGGTAGATACTTGAACTATAGAGATAACCTGCTTCTTCAAGTAAGTTTAATGCCCAATAATTCTGCTTATTAATCGAGAAACTTGGGGCTCGATAACCAATAACTGGGAATCCACTTATATCTTCAAGTATTTTTTTACTGTCGGCGATATCTTTATAAAACTCATCTGATCCTAACTCTGTAACCCGATCATGATCACACCCATGGCTTGCTAACTCATGACCATTCTCTACAATACGCCGAACCATCGATGGGTAGCGTTTAGCTATCCAACCCAAAGTAAAAAAAGTCGCATTTATGCCTTTTTTTTCGAGCAATGAAAGAATCCGATCAATATTCCGCTCCACACGACAAGGGATACTATCCCAATCATCTCTCGGAATATAGGGATCAAACGCTGATACTTGGAAATAATCCTCAACATCAATCGTTAAAGCATTACGTATCATATTGATCCTTCCCTATCGTGTACAACAATCAAAAGCTAAGCAAACCTAATCGATTCTTGATGTAACAAACCCTTTTTCAGGGCGCCATTGAATACTGAATTAATCACTTGTTTCAATATTTTGAAAAGGCGGTAAATCAAACTCTTGTTGAATGTCAGCAATAACCTCATTCACTTCTTGACTTGTTATCGTGCGTAGTTCCTCTAAGCATCCCATTATTAGCAATCGATCACATAGCGTATTAATTTTTCGTGGGATACCACCTGTGAAGTTATAAATCACATCAAAGCTATCATCCTGCAGTAACGGACTTCCCTGCCAGCCTGCAATCGCCAAACGATGCTCAATATAAGCGCGTGTTTCAGTATTATCCATTGGGCCAAGATGATAAGTAGCGATCACTCTCTGGCGTAGTTGCTGCATGTTATTACCCAGTAGTGTTTTTCTAAATTCTGGTTGACCTAATAAAAAGGTCTGTAATAAAAGCTTATCGTCTGTCTGAAAATTAGAAAGCATTCTTAATTCTTCAAGTGCTCGTGATGTCAAATTCTGCGCCTCATCAACTAACAATAATATCTTTTTCCCCTCCTTATCATATTGCCTAAGAAGCTGCTCGATTTCTAAAAGCGTCGTTGCTTTTGATGCATTGGTCACTGGTAATCCAAAAGAAGCTGCAACCATTCTTAACATGTCATCTGAATCGAGATTTGTGTTAGCTAGTTGCGCCACAATAAAACGCTGCTGATCCAATTTCTGGAAGAGATGGCGGATGAGTGTGGTTTTTCCTGCACCAACTTCACCGGTGATGATGATAAAACCGTCTTCCTGTGATATCCCATATTCTAAATAAGCAATCGCGCGCTTATGGCCTTTACTACTAAAAAAGAAACTAGCGTCAGGCTTTAATTGAAACGGTTTTGTTTTTAAACCATAGAAAGATAGATACATAAATTAAATTAGTTGAAACAAACATTTAGAAATTCATTGAAAGAGATGCCATATAGTTGTTCGAAGAAAAATCACCATTGATCCGTTCTGAATCTCTCCGATTATGAAAATAACTAATTTCACCAAATAAATTAGGAGAAAATCTTTTATTCAAGCTAACCAACATTACTTGATTAATATCAACTAGATTAGTTGTCGTAAAATTTATTCGAGTAAAAGTATAGTTAGTTGTTACATTCATCAAAGGGGATAATCTATAAATCCAAGAAACCCCTCCCCCTGTTTGAACCGTATTCCTATTTAGTACGGAATTAACTCTTCCTCCAATGGAATCATCTTCTTCATCCCCAGTATAAGCCTGCCGCGATATGTTAAACCCTCTAAAAACTACTGTATTACGACTTCCATTGACGGTCATAAACGCTTGTAAGCTCCGTTGAAGAAATAACCGATTGGTAAAAAAGTTATTAGCACCCGAGATACCCAATAAGGCACCTTGATTTGCAAGTCCCCCTCCCCCAAAGCCAGCATTCGTCAGCGTATTTAATAGAAGCTGAGGCAATATCCCTCCAGAAGGAATAGCGCCTGCCGCTCCAGGTTGCAATAAATTTTGTTGCCCAAAGGTGGTTATATCTTCGTTATAAGATGCACTCCAAGTAGTTAATCGAGTGCGATGACTAAAATTAGCTAAATACGTATCACCAAAAATCCTTTGACCTCCGGCAAAATCAAATTCCGTTCTTTCATTGGGTATCCAGGAAAAACCCACTGTCCAGGTAGGGCTACTCGTACGCCCATTAACGGAGATAAAACTATTTCTTTCATACCCTCCTGTACCTACAAGACTAAATTGTGGCGTTAGCATATATCTTAGCAGCACTGTAGATCGCTCAAGCGCAATCGTCCTGAGTTGATTCCGATGAATCTCAGTATGATTGTAGGTAATACCCCATTGCAGATCCCTGAAAGCTGTGCTACTATTCAAACGAACTGTGCCATTGTCTGTTGAAGAGTCTCGCAATCCTCCCCCACTCGTATTTACTTCTCCATGAGTATAACGTAACTCAGCAGTTGCAAAATCACCAAAGCGATGCCTATAGTATGGGCTTATGTTTAACATACTCACATTTCTTCGATTAAATGGGTTAGCATTATCTAATCCCTGAGAACCAAGCAGACTGGCATTTTGCTGTAAAATCATGGCTCGACCATCAATGAAAAACCGATCCTGAATTAACTCAACAGTTCCATTAGCGCTAAGCTGATGCCTAATCCTGTTAAATTCACTATTATTCGCATATATCAGATTATTCATTAAGTAATTAACGTCTACTCGGTAACGTCGGGCATTTCCATTAATGAGGATGCTTGGATTAATCTGAGTGATAAATTCATCATTCCCTTTACCTCCTGTCGCTATACCACCTAGTCTAAAATTATCCGTATAGCGTTCATTAATATTCAAACTAGGTACAACGCGCCATTCTCCTGCGTATACAGGTAAAGCTATAATATTAAATAGTAAAATACTAATGTAAATTAAACGCTTGCAATGATAATTGCAGAAATGTTTAGAAAGCAGCTTCATGAGGAGTAATAATAACCATAGTAACCTGCAGCCGCCGAAGTTCTGGCTTTGTTATAGATTAAATTAATAACATCACAGGATTCAATCTGACGCAATGCTTCCTTTACAGTCTGTTGAGTAGTTCTTTCTGCTTCCACCACCAAAACAATCTGCCCCATTTGACTTGCTAAAACGCGCGCTTCACTAGTAAGAAGGAGTGGAGGAGAATCAAAAATTACAATACGATCGCTATAACGTTGCGCTAACTCCATTAAAATATCTGCCATACTCTGACTTGCCAGTAATTCTGTTGCATGGGGATGACGAGTTCCTGCTGCAATCAAAGTCAGCTTATCAACACTTGTTTTAGTCAAAATATCCGATACGTTTAGTCTCTGATCCAAAATAATATCTAATAATCCTTTACGATCTGGACTAAAATCCAGCATTTTTGGAATTGAGGGGCGTGCTACATCAGCATCAACCAATAAAACTCTATTATCCATTTCCATTGCGATACTCATCGCTAAATTTGTGGAACAGAAGCTCTTACCCTCACCTGCCAACGAGCTGGTGATCATTATAAGATTACCGTTCTTTATTCCAGAATTTTTACTAAACGCGTTTGTTAACAGTGGACGCTTAATAATACGAAACTGTTCAGCGATTTGGGTTTTTCCATGTTGTGGCGTCACAATACCCAATTTATGCAATCTGTCTAGATCAATATCTATGTGAGGCTGTGGCAGATGAGTATCAACACTTACTTTCTTACCTACAGTTCTTTCCTCAGTAATAGATATCGGTTTATCAATATACTCTCGGTTTATCTTAACAGCATTATCTACCCCTTGTGGTTCAATAGGCTGTATTTTGGGCGAATCAGCTATTGTATTCTTAAATTTTTCTGTAATTCTTTCAATATCTGAGGCCTCTTTTTGAATCTTTCTTTTAGAGTCTTGAATTATATCTTTATGAATATTCTTAATCGCCGGTATTTTCTGTTCTGCATCAGCATTACTCTTTAGCTTGTCAGCAGCCCTTTCTATAATACTCATATCAATTCCTCACTAAAAATACCTGGATTCGCAAACAACGTTTAAAAGAGATTAATTAACGTTGCAACTGGAAGTTTTGTGTAAATCATTAAGGTAGTATATAAAGCCATCAGTACCAATAGAGAAAAACCGAATGCATAGAGTCGATTTCTTCGCTTAGATTTTTCTTGATCGGTCCAAACCATTGGAATGGTGCCAAGAATAGCAAGACCAGTAACTTGTCGCAAATCAGTCTGACTATGGAATGTTGGACGAATTTGACTAATTATAAAAGCAACGCCAATACCAGCTAGCAGCGCGCCAATAAAAACAAACGAGTACATTTTCTTTCGATCTGGCCCTGATGGAGTCTCAGGAACAACAGGCGGGTCTATAATCCTAAATGACATTAAGCCCGTTGTAGAAGTCAGTTCGCCTGATATCTCAGCAGAGGCCCTGCGTTCAAGTAATTTCTCATAATTAGCTTTATTAACATTATAATCCCGACTTAATTGAGTAAGTTCTGCCTCAACTGTTGGAATCATAGAACTCAGCGATTTAAGTCGCTCAAAACGATTCGTATATTCAGATACCCGTGCTTGCATTGAAGCGACCACCGCCTCAGCTTCAGTCAATGCAATATTCAATTGCTGTAGCATGGGACTAAAATTCCTTCCTTGATCCACCGCAGTTGGATCTATCAGCGTTGCCTCTTCTTTTTTACGTTCTTCGAGTTGAGTAATTAAACGTTTAGTTGCCACAATGTCGGGATGTAAATCTGTAAAATTGAGTCTAAGATTATCAAGATTCAGATTCAGCGCCTGAATACGTGCATCAATTTCAGGGTTAATTATTTTTTCTAAAACATTTTCATGTGTTTCAAGGAGTAAAACCGTTTCATCACCACTTATTTGCCTTCTTACAGCGTCTCTTGCTTGTTCAGCTTCTTTTAATGCCACTTTTGCTTTCTCAAGCTCTTCTAGGGCATTTGTTAACTGTGCGTAATAATCCCCACTTTGACCTGGCATTAAGCCGATATTTCTTTGCCTAAACCCTGTCAATGCAGTTTCAGAAGCGATGAGTTTTTCTTCATAACTCGCGATTTGTTGATCTAAAAAACGTAATGCTGAAGTCGAATCCTGTTTTTTACTTTCTAAACCACCTTCAACAAAAATAGTTAGTAATGACTGCACAATATCTTTAGCTAATTTAGGATCTTTATGGCTATATGAAATGGTAAAAAGATTTTCCCTACCAGCTGCACCCAATCTAATATCTTTCATTAATGAAGTAACAAGCTTGTCGTATGCGACATCATCAGTGACCTTCACATCCAGATCAACCATTCTGATCACCCGTTCAACATTGGGGCGACTGATCAAAGTTCGACTCATGATCGCAACTTGCTGCTCTGGATTAGGTGAGACAGTCATACCCGCCATCAGGGGCCTAAGAATATTTTGAGTGTCTACATGAATACGCGCAGAAGCTTAATAATCATCAGGTAGGTGATGAACAACCGTACAAACGATAATAGATACAAGCCATGCGATTGCGATGGAAACCCAACGGTACTTCCAGGTTCCTTTAATATAAACAAGCAGTTGAGCAATTAACTCATCCATCTTGCATCAATCTCCATTTCTATAAAAATCTTAACAGATGCTGTTACGATTAAAAAAAACTCTCAGGAATCACCAAAATATCACCCTGATATACAGGAGTATTAGCAGTTATATCTCCATCTCTAATCAAGTCATTTAGCCTAACTCTGAATTGTTGCTGTTTACCATCTATGGTTCGAATAATTCTTGCTCGATTTCCTGCTGCAAAATCTGTGATTCCACCAACTGCAATCATCACGTCCATTAGTGTCATATTTTCACTGTAAGGCAAAGCTTGGGGCCGTGTTGCTTCACCGATTACTCTAATTTGCTCAGTAAATGGCCCTACAAATCCAGTTACAATCACTGTAACGACTGGCTGCTGCAAATATTTTGAAAGTGTTTCTTCTATATCTCTGGCTAATTGAGTTGAAGTCTTCCCACTTGCCGGCAGGTCTTCAACTAAAGGAGTTGTTATTTTCCCATCAGGGCGAACCGGAACAGACATTGATATTTCAGGATTTCTCCAAACGATGATATTCAAAGTGTCCCCAGGTCCGATTAAATAATCATGTGCAACCTTCTCTCCCTGATTCGTTAGGAGAGGATAGCTAGTACATGCGCTAAATAAAAATACCAAACATACAATTAAAATTGCTATGGATCTTCTTAAAAATTGATAGTTATTTGGGGTATCCACTTTATGCCTCATTAAAAAAATCGCTAAAAGAATTTAGAACATTCCATATTACTTGGATGTTAAACCAAAAAAAAAAATTCAAATACCATAAAATGGACGAATTTGATGGTATTTCTGAAGATAAGATGCTGACGACGCAACTTATTTACTATTAAAGAAATTTGCAAACAGTATCAGGACTTGCCAGTTACATTAATACTATATTGTGGAACTAATTCGTTGCAAGCTACCCGAAATTTTGGAATAACTCGAGTCAATATGAATTTAAAAATCGACTTCCTTAGTTTTTCTGGAAATTAGGCTATATCTGTAGTCTCATTTTAACCAGATTCATGCGGTTAATTATCATATATCAACAAAACTTAGTTTTTTTGTAACATTATTACAACGCTTTATTATACAGATCATCTGCAACAACAACTCATGCCACTCAACCTAAGCACGAAGCTGATTGGGCTTATCAGAATAAGCGAGTCTTCTCAAAACTTGTTTAGCCATACTTTTAAGTGGGATAATTTCATCAACGCCTCCCATTGCGATGGCTTCTCTTGGCATACCAAATATTACGCAGCTCTCTTCATCTTGTGCAAAGGTATAAGCGCCCGCTCGATGCATCTCCAGCATACCTGCGGCACCATCCTTACCCATACCCGTCATGATAACCCCTAATGCATCTTTACCTGCGTGAGTGGCGGCGGATCTAAATAAAACATCGACTGAAGGGCGAAAGCGATTCACCGGCTCGGATTGACTAAGCTCAGTCATGTAATATCCACCGCTTCGTTTGAGTAGAAGGTGAGAATGGCCTGGTGCTATGTAAGCGTGCCCAGGCAATACACGTTCACCTCCTTGGGCTTCAATAACAGTAATTCTGCATTGCGTATTCAAACGATTTGCAAATGGCTTTGTGAAGGATTCGGGCATATGCTGTGCAATTAAAATGCCTGGCACATCAGGCGGTAATTCCATTAAGAATTCTCTAATAGCCTCAGTTCCCCCAGTAGATGCGCCTACTATAATAAGCTTATTTCCCCAATTCGCTTGATTAGCTGCATAAGAAAGATTTTGTTTCACGGATTGTTCAGATTGATTAGCAGTAGACTTCTTAATTTTTGCATATACACTCATACGAATTTTACTGACTACTTCATCACTAAAGCTCTCCAAGCCCGTAGCCATATCAAATTTAGTTTTTGAAATAAAATCAACGGCTCCAAGCTCAAGTGCTAATAAAGCCGGTTCAGAATTAGCTTCTGTCAATGTTGAAATCATCAACACCGGCATGGGCCGCAAACGCATAAGCCTTTCAAGAAAATCTAAACCATCCATTTTAGGCATTTCAATATCGAGCGTGAGTACATCTGGATTAAGTTCTCGAATTAGCCCCCGTGCAATAATCGGATCATGGGCCACACCCACCACTTCCATATCAGGTTGACGATTAATAATTTCTGCTAAAATTTTACAAATCAGCGCTGAATCATCAATTACTAATACCTTGATTTTTTGCATCTGCTCACCTCTTTATCAATATTCGCTTCATTTTTAATTCCATGATTTAACCTTATCAATTATCTGTCTATCTGGTTTTGCAAAATCGACTCATAATGCTTTTCATCATTAATAATTGATGCTGGTTCAATCATTAGTTTCTTAACCATAACAAGGCCATCCTTTGGATAGAAAATAATTTTGCGCGGATAAATATCTACCAAATCGTAACCTGCTAAATGAATTTCTCTCCGTTTCACATAGTCCAATGCAAAATTAGCATTCTTTTGCCCGATATTCATTTCAGTCATATTGCGCTGTACGTTACCACCGCCAAATAATTTAACCTCTAAATTGCTACGTATTGCTCCCATCCTGATTACTTCTTTAATGAGAATATCCATAGCGTATTCACCATAACGCGCGGAAGATCGATCTTTCTCCCTATCTTGAATAGGCGGCGCAGGTAGCAAAAAGTGATTCATGCCACCGATACCTTGGCTTGGATCATAAACGCAAGCCGCAACACAAGAACCCAGCACAGTCTCCACCACCAAATCATCATCACTTACATAAAATTCACCGGGCAATAGCTTTACAACTTCACGATTAAGTTTGTTATTAAAGTAAGTATGCTTTGCATACTGACAACCTAATGTGTCACCCATGGTATATAAACAAAATCTTGGAAAGAGATATGGCTATTCTCTTACGTACGATATACCTACAAGCAGTAGCACTAAAATGCTTCCCAATCATTGTCAGTACCGGATTTAGCAGAATCAGGTAGTACGTAGCGCCCTTTCTTAGCTTTATCGGCGGCATTAGATTGATGGATACGCTCTACATTCTTCGCGCGATTAGGCCCACGTCGCTCAACTATTTGTGCGCCCTCATTTGATGTAATCCCCTGTGTTAATTTGAATACCCTAACGACCTGCGCAAGCTGCTCTGCCTGTTCACGCATTGATTCCGATGCATCCGCCGCCTCCTCAACTAAAGCTGCATTTTGTTGTGTAATTTCATCCATCTTCGTGATTGAATCATTCACCTGTTCAATACCTGCACTTTGTTCCTGCGATGCCAATGCAATTTGCGCCATGATATCTGTCACCCGTTTCACCGATGATACAATCTCATCCATCGTCTTGCCCGCTTGGCCAACTAATTGTGTCCCGTCCTCAACTTTTTTGACTGAGTCACTAATTAATCCTTTAATTTCCTTTGCTGCTGCAGCTGATCGCTGTGCTAGTGCACGTACTTCTGTAGCAACTACCGCGAATCCTCGCCCTTGTTCGCCCGCTCGAGCCGCCTCAACCGCTGCATTCAAAGCCAGAATGTTAGTTTGGAACGCAATGCCATCGATGACACTAATAATGTCAGCAATCTTCTTCGAGCTATCATTGATCGAACTCATGGTATGCACAACCTGACCTACCACTTCGCCCCCTCTGATCGCCACATCTGAGGCCGATGCCGCCAATTCATTTGCATGTTTGGCATTTTCTGCGTTCTGCTTCACCGTTGAAGTTAATTCTTCCATGCTTGATGCAGTTTCTTGCAAATTCATCGCTTGCTCTTCCGTACGCCGCGATAAATCACCATTTCCGTCTGCAATTTCTCTTGATGCCGTATTAATCGACTCGACGGCTTCCCTAATTTTGTTCACAATCACCGTCAATTGTGTAATTGTTTGTTCTGAATCGTCCCGTAACTGCTCGAAGATGCCTTGATACTGGTTCGTCATTTTCTGCGTCAGATCTCCCTTTGCTAAGGCATTCAGTATCCTTACCATATCCTCTAAGCCTAGTTCGCATATCTGCATCAGCTGATTCAACCCTTCGATCATTTCCTTAAAATCATTCTGATATTTGGTAACATCGCCTCTCTGGCTAAAATCACCCGCAGCCGCTCCAGCGACCATCAGTTTAATCTGTGAAATAATCTCATTCAATTGCATTACTGTCTGGTTTGAGTCATCTTTTAATTGACCAAACATTCCTTTGTAATCCCCTTCAATCTTCTGCGATAAATCTCCTTGCGCCAATCCTTCTAAGACACGAATAACATCTGAAAGCCCAGCAGAGCTGGTCTCCATCAATTTATTGATTGCTTCAGAGAGCTGTTTAAAGAAACCTGTTTTTCCTTCAAGTGAAAGGCGCTTTCTGAAATCACCGTTAACCGCTGCAGACACGACATTGGATACCTCTTTCTCAATGGCAACTTCCTGAGTACGATCAGTCCATTCGATCGCAGTTCCTAAACGCTGCTGCTGTTCATTAATGACCGGTACAAAGACTAATGAGAAAACTCTTCCCCCCAGAATAGTATCTCCTTTCTGAGGCTGAGCAATACTCATCAAGTTTACTTTCTGATTGAATACATTAAAATTTGCACCAAGTAAATTTGCTGCCTTAAATTCAAGCAGTTCTTTAGCGAACACTGCTTCATTAGCTTTAAATAATCCATCAGCAGCATGATTCAAATAAATAATTTGACTACTAGGATCCGTGATCATGACCGCAGAATTAGATTGATCCAGCGCATTCTTGAGACGCAAGCTCTCAGCTGCGACCCGTTTTGTTTCATTAAACTCAAATCCAGAACGAGTTTGCATCATTTTCATTGCTTCAGTTAATCGCCCGATTGCATCAAAATTATGCACTTCAAGCTGTGTACTGAAATCACCTTCAGCTACGCGCTTAATTACTTGACTAATACCATCGATGGGTTTGATTACTGAACGCATCAAGCTTATGCCCATATATATGAATAAGAAAACAGCAAATAAGATGGTAGCTGCCATAATACCAGTAGCCAATTTCAGCGCTGCTGTTGCATCACGATATTCAGCTTGAGCAATCGTGTCCTGAAGCGCTATCAAATCATGCATAACCTGGAAAGCTTGATTAAATTTTGAATCAACCTCTTTTACTAAATAATTTCGAGCTGACTCAAAATCATTATTTCCAATTAAATTTAAAAACTGATTACGTGCTTGCACATAACTTTCAGCTTGGCTAGAAAAATGACTCACTAATGCTACTTCTTCTGCAGTTAACTGCGTTGCTTTATATTTTGCCCATTTTTCATTGAATACTTTATCGATCCGCATAATTTGATCAAAGTGCTCTTTAACACCCTTTTGATCGATTAAATGAGACAATCTTGTTGATTGCAGATGCATTTCTAGCATGCTATCTTGCATGTTACTTAAATCTTTTATTGGAACCAGACGATCTTCATTTACCGTTCGTAATCTTTCATTACTCTGATTGATTCCCAACAACCCCAGCCCTGCAATACTGGTTAATCCAATTAAAGAAACCAATATCATCGTAATAATACGATGCTTGATCGTGACAAATTTGAAGCGATAGCGTATATCCCCTGCTAATCCCTTCTTAAACAATTGCCCTTCATGAAGCTTGTACTTGCAATTTCCTTCACGCATAGCGCGATATAAATCTTCCGCTTCTCTAATTTGATCACGGGTAGGTTTATTTCTTACTGACATGTAACCCGATACTTGCCCAGCCTCCATGATAGGTGAAACATTCGCATATACCCAATAATAGGAGCCATCTTTAGAACGATTCTTGATCATTCCACTCCAAGGTTTCCCTTTCTTGATCGTTTTCCAGAAATCATCAAATGCTTCCGGTGGCATATCGGGGTGACGAATAATATTATGCGCTTGCCCAATCAACTCTTGTTCGGTGAAGCCACTCATCTCAATAAAGGGCTGATTGACATAGATAATCAAGCCTTTGGGTGACGTTTTCGAGACAAGCATGTCACCTTCTTTCATTTCCTTTTCTACATTATTAACTGGCATATTCAGTCGCACATCACACCTACCTTCTCAAAAATTTAATTAATCAAATCTAATAAGAAAACTCCCTAAAATTGATTAATGCGCAATCAGAACACTTCCCAATCGTCATCGGTACCCGATTTTGCAGGATCGTGTAATACATATTGTCCTTTCTTTGCTTTATCTGCAGCAGTAGATTGATGGATACGCCCTACATTCTTCGCACGATTAGGCCCACGTCGCTCAACTACTTGTGTACCTTGATTCAATGCAGTACCTTGTGCTAGCTTAAATACCCTTACTGCCTGGGTTAATTGCTCCGCCTGTTCGCGCATTGACTCCGATGCAGCAGCTGCTTCTTCAACTAATGAAGCATTTTGTTGTGTAATTTCATCCATCTTTGTGATTGAGTCATTCACTTGCTCGATACCAACGCTTTGTTCCTGGGATGCCGATGCAATCTGCGCCATAATTTCTGTCACCCGTTTCACTGACGATACAATCTCATCCATTGTTTCACCCGCTTGATCTACCAATTGGGTTCCATCTTCAACCTTATTGACCGAGTCACTAATCAACTCTTTAATCTCCTTTGCTGCTGCAGCTGATCGCTGTGCTAGTGCGCGCACTTCTGTAGCAACTACCGCGAATCCCCGTCCTTGTTCGCCCGCTCGAGCCGCCTCAACCGCTGCATTCAAAGCCAGAATGTTAGTTTGGAACGCAATGCCATCGATGACACTAATAATGTCAGCAATCTTCTTCGAGCTATCATTGATCGAACTCATGGTATGCACGACTTTTCCTACTACTTCACCCCCTTTAACCGCGACATCGGAGGCCGATGCTGCTAATTCATTCGCGTGTTTGGCATTCTCTGCATTTTGCTTAACCGTAGATGTCAATTCCTCCATACTGGATGCGGTTTGCTGCAAATTTGCTGCTTGCTCTTCCGTACGTTGCGATAAATCATTATTTCCGTCTGCAATCTCTCTTGATGCCGTATTGATGGATTCAACCGCTTCTTTGATTTTGTTTACGATCATTGTCAATTGCGTTACTGTCTGCTCCGAATCATCGCGCAATTGCCCAAAAATTCCTTCATACTGGTTCGTCATCTTTTGCGTTAAATCACCCTTTGCTAACGCATGCAGTATTTTCACCATATCATTTA
>ERZ724526.254-NODE-254-length-31696-cov-5.327771_pt1 | contig 31696 bp, 24 predicted proteins | sample MGYA00376059_ERZ724526 | MGnify/ENA primary metagenome ERZ724526 (study PRJEB28724, sample SAMN07190883) | activated sludge metagenome | isolation source: activated sludge of sewage treatment plant in Hong Hong | place: Hong Kong | collected 2016-03-17 ...
CCGGCGAAACGGTACCGCCGGATTTATCCGGCGCCGGGTAAACCCGGCAGTACCTCTTGATACCATGTGTTCGCCGGGTGAACCCGGCGGCACCTCGGGGTACCGGGTTGTTCGCCGGATAAATCCGGCGGTACCTGGAACCCGGCGGTACCCTTATTCCAAATATTTCGGGTGAACAAAATTAAATGGCCAGTCAGACCAGGTGTTTGCCAACGCTGCCTTTACCGGATTCTGCAGGATATATTCGATTATCCTGAAAAACTCCTCTGCATCACGGACATAGTGGTTGTAACTGTCTTTATGCCAAAACGCGCCTGTTCGGTTCAAATGCAAGTTAGCCTTGCGGGCAGATCGGCCTTTTAACAAGCCGAGTATTTTCTCCAACTGTACATAATTTCCTGTTTCCTCCTCCATATCAGTTTGCTGCAATTGCTTGCCCAGGTCTATCATCAAATGTACGTGGTTGGGCATTATGCAATAGCAAACTGTTTCGTACATGTTATCCAGTTCCAGTCGGTTAATTTCCTGAACCACAATTTCCGCAACGGCAGATTGTGCCAGCCACTTTGGGCTTTCACGGGCGTCATTCAGATATTTGTCGAACCGGGAAAAGTAAAGTTTGTGTTCTCGCGTGAGGGCAGACTGGATGTCAGGGTGTTGCACCGCCATGATTTGTGCGATGTTTTGTTGTTTGGTCCATTTAAGGTCATTCAGTACTGATTGCGGAATGGCGCCTTTCAGGTTAAAGGTTACAAAAAACGTGGCGCCAATTGGATGAAAATGGGGTACGCGGGAGCGATATTCGGTTCGCATGGCCTGGAGGTATATTTAGGTTCCGTGTGGCAATATTGTGGTTTAGGTGCCGCCGGGTTTACCCGGCGAACTACAAACTCAAATATAAAACGGTACCACCATATTTGCCCGGTGAATAGTGTATTTTTTTCGATTCACCGAGTAAACATAGTAGTACCGTGTTGTTCGCCGGGTAAACCCGGCGGTACCGTGTTGTTCGCCGGATAAATCCGGCGGTACCGCCAATTACTCGACCTTTACCCGCACGCCCTTCGAGTGGCTGGTGAACTCCGGCGCATACATGCACTGCATGGTGGTGATGCCATTGCTCATATCCCCTTTATGTGATACCACGAGCGGGTATTCGAAAACAAAGGTGCCACGCGGCAGGTAGTCGATAAAGAAATGGGTGGCCAGGTCTTTCGTGCTTTCGTAGTACCCCAGCCCGTCTTTCCATCGGTAGCCGCTGAGTACATTGACCGGCTCAAAGCCTGCTGCGCGCATGTCCTTGAGATGAACAAACTCCATGGCCCGGTCTACACGAATTTCAATGCGCACCTTGACCTTGTCACCGCGTTTTAGTGCCTGTCCGTCAGAAACGGGCTTCAGTACCGGTCCGGTGGGCGAATTTTCCTCGGTGAACAACTGCTTCACGATGGTCAGGGGCGTTTTTTGAAAATCAGTGATCTTGTCCAGGTCTTCGAAATACTGCCAGTACGCCGCACCCCAAACAATGTTGGTGTTGGGATTTTCGATTTTGATTGTGCTAAAGGAGGGTTTTACCGCGTTGCCGTTCCAGGTCTGTTTGAAATAGCCCGTTCCCGGCTCGTACTCTTCAGGTTTAAGCGGGTTCCCTCCAAGCGCTACCTGCACAGGCCGGGTGTTCTGCAACCAGTTGTCGCCGAAAAGCAGGAGGGCATAAACCGCCTCCGATGTTGCCTTGGTGCTTTCCCAGCGGTTGGTCTGTTTGTTCTTCAGCAGCCAGATGCGCAGTTCTTCCACCGATTTGGGGTCGTTACCTGCTTCGCCGAACACTTCGACCATAAGCGCCTGGGTTTCTACAGGCAACTGGTACCAGTAAAAGCCCCAGTCGACGGGCCAGTACATGCCGAGTTCTTCCTTTACCAGCGCGCGTTCGCGCAGGCTGGCGACGATGCGCCGGGAAGCGTCGGTGCGGCCGTTGCGGTGCAATGCCAGGGCGAGCATGCCTTCCTGGTACAGGCCTTTTCCCAGCCAGAATTTTTCTGCCTGGTCGAGGTAATACGACATTTCCCGTCCGGGTTTGTCCAGTTGTTGCGGGAAGAACGAACGGGCATAGAGGTACTGAACAGCCATGCCGTCGAGGTGGTCGTCTTCCCATTTGGCCTTGCCTTGTTGTACGCGGAGTTCGAGTTCGCGGTATTGGTTCGCCAGTTTTGCGTCGCAATAACCTACCGCGCGGTCGAGCATCTGGGCAGCCTGAGGGTCTTTCTCACCGTCGAAGGCGCCCAGTTGTTTCAGGTGTCCGAACCCGCTTACGATGTGCTGGGTGATATACCAACTGTCCTGTCCACCGGGGAACCAGGCCCAGCCGCCGTTGCCCATCTGGCGCTCCGAGAGGATGCGCAGGGTGCGTTCACGTTCGTCTGACATGCGGTTGAGGTCGAACAGCAGGGCAATATTTTGCTTCTGCTGTTCTTCGCTTTGCGCGTCGAGCACCCAGGGCGTTTCTTCGAGCAGGGCGTATTTGAGTTCCTGATTTTTCGACAGGTTCGACTTCATGGCATCTTTTCCTTTCCAGCGATCGTATACCCTCCTGATGTTGGGCAGTTTCTCCGTTACACTGGCGGCCAGCGTGTTGGCATAAAAGCGGCTGAATACCTGTTCGCTACAATCATAAGGGAACTCCATCAGGTAGGGTAGCGATTGCACGGCGTACCAAACCGGGTTGCTGGTGAATTCAAGGGTGTAACTGCGGGTCTTCAGTGAGGTGTTTTTCCCGGCGTTCTTCAGGTTCTCGAAAACAAATTCTTTGGTCTGCCCGCCGCGTACTGAAAGGGGCAGTGTTTCGGTCACCAGCATACGGTTGCTGACGACAGGGATGGTGCTTTCTTCGCCGTCGCGGAATTTTTTGCCGTCGGCAATCACCTGCCAGGTGACGGCACCGCTGAAATCATCGGGCACCCGTATTTTCCACGAAAGCGGCATGGAGCGCCCGGACAAAACGGTGAAGTTGTACGTTGTCGTCGCCTCTGCCGTCAGGCCGAATGCTTTATCTACCGGCTGCATGGTGCCGGCGTCGAACAGGTTGAGCGTGGCCGTACCACTCACCGTTTCCTGGGAGAGGTTGCTGACTTTGGCAGAAAATTCTATCTCATCGCCTGCACGCAGGAAACGCGGCGCATTGGCCTGCACCATGAGTTCCTTTTGTGTGACGACTATTTTTGTCGAAAGGGCCTGCTTCAGGTCTTTGGTATGGGCATAGGTCAGCAGTTTCCAGCGGGTGAGGGCTTCGTTCATCTTGAACTTCAGCACCACGTTGCCCTCCTTGTCGGTATGCAGTTCGGGAAAGAAAAATACCGTTTCGTTGAGGTTGCTCCGGACCTGTACGGGCGGAACGGGTTTCGGCTTTTCGACCGGTGCACCGGCCTCCAAATTGCCCTGAAATATATTGCCCCGGTATGGATTCAGGTCATTAGTGCTAACCTCTTCCGGAGCATCGGAGGCGAGATCCTTTCGTTTTTTACCCGCCTCACCGCCTCCGGGACCGGGTGCTGCAGCCGCCTCAAACGCTATATTCATATCGTTATCAAAGGCATTCCGTGACCTGTACAGTCGGCCGCCCCATAGCGGGAAATCGAACCAGTTGAGTGCAGGGTATGTGCGTACGGGCATCTCGGGGTTGTTCTGCGGTTCGTACCGGACTTCTCCGCCGAGCGCGCTCAGGGTATTGCGTTGATCAAAACTTACCCGTGGATAGTTGGCAGGAAAGGGTATCCCCCACCAGTCATGCGACAGAAACTGGTCGAGCGAAGCGTCGTACAGGGTAGCGACCATCTCTGCGGCGACTTTTTCCTTGCCCGGTCCGCTGATACGCAAGCGCCATTCCTCCTGCTGGCCCGGCGCCAGTTTGTCGCGGAAGGTTTCGTATTGAATATCGAGCAGTTTATTGCTCCACGGAACATTAAGGGATAGCGGCCAGCCGCCATAGAAGCGGTTGTTCTTAACCGTGAACCAATACGCAACGATGCCGCCCCGGTCGTTTTCCACGACGGGAAATTCGATGCTTGTAGCGCCGTCGGCGTTCAGCCAGCGGGGTTCGGCCATGGTGTCATCCTGCTGCCGGGCATAGAAAAAATTCAGCCCTGCCGGTTTGCCGCCCAGCCAGATACGCGCGGTTTCACCCGGTTCAAGTGTGCTTTTTTCGGCGGCAGCCGAAGGGGTTTCAAACTGCGTAACCCGGTTCTTTTTGTCCCATACGCGCACGATCTTTTCAATCTCGACTTTTTCCCCGTAGGCGTCGGCCGTGGTGAGCCGGGCCAGGTAGTACCCGGCCTGTGCATTGCCGCCGTTCAGGTCGACGGTTTTATCCCGGCCCGTATTGAACGAAAACGGAAGGATAAAATCCGCTCTGGTCCACTTCTCCGGGTTGGCTTCGTCCTGCCAGGCATAGTCGGGCAGCAGGCTTTTCCAGGTTTCTTTCGACATGGCGGGTAAATCCGGGGCTTCCCAATAGCGTTCGACGAAGAACTGTTTGGGCGCTACCAGGGGTTGAAGGGTGATACGACCCTCGGTCGGCTGGGGCTGGTTGGCCAGGTTGTAGGTGTTCAGGGAGACATGCCGGAGCGAATCGAGGTCGATCTCGTTGCCAAGCCCCCAGTCGACCTTGAGCGCAACATACCCTGCTGAAACATTTTGCTGGGCGCTGCGGGTCTCGCCGCTGATGTCGGTCACGTCGGCAAATACCGTATAGTCGAATTGAGGGTTCTCTTTGCGCGGAATGGCGGGATCGGGAATAGCGGTGAACGCGACCGCAAATTTTCCGTCGGCATCGGTAGTTGTCACGCCGCTGGTGATCTCCATCTGGTCCGTCTGCCAGGGGATATAACGGCGACTGGTCCCCCAGCCCCAATTCCAGAACGGAAAGCGCGCCTGCCGCACCACGCGGTAGCGCACCTGCGCGCCGTCGATGTTACTGCCGGCATAGGCTTTTGCTTCACCCTGCAGCATCACTTTTTCCCCGAGCCGGAAGGCATCTTTCACCGGCGCAAAGGTTACCTCGAATTTCGGTCGTTTGTATTCTTCCACATTAAAGGCGGCGGCGCCGACGGCGTGATCGACACGGATCGACATTTGTCCGGTCAGACCATTGGCCGGCGCAGTAAAGACGCCGTTAAAGGTGCCGTAGTCGTTCGAGCGCAGTTGCAGGGTTCCTTTGGCCTGACCGTTGACGTCGAACAGGGTAACTGTTACACTTTTATTGGTCACGATCTGCGGTATTCGGGAATCATCGATGCGGAACAACACGCCCTTGAAATAGACCGTCTGGCCAGGACGGTACAGGGCACGGTCGGTAAAAAAGTAGACCTGCATGGGCAAGTTGTTGTCGGGCCGGTAGCGGTGATGGTAAAAACTGCCCAGCCACAAAGAGTCGCCGTTCAGCGTTGCCCTGACCGTGCCGGAGGCAGGATCTTCCCAGTCGGCGCGCGCCAGGCCGTTGCGGTCTGTAATCATCGTCTGGAACGGGTTGTTATTGTCTTTGCGCTGGTATCTCGGCCCAAAAGCCTCCAGTTTTACGCCGGCAAGCGGGGCGCCGGAGTTCCGGTGCACCATGGCAAAAGTGAGCGAGCCGGGGCTTCGCATGGGCACGGCTGCCAGTTCCGTAACGGTAAAAGGCGCGAAGGCGACCGGCCCGTTTTTTTCATTGAAGTCTTCGTTTTCGCAAACCAGCACCCAATAGGAACCCGGCGGAAGCGCGTCCAGGGCTATTTCTGTGCGGTGATGCTGGTAGTCGCCGGGTACTTTAAGGTCCCAGACCCGCTGTTGTACCCGAGGCAGCGATCTGATGAAATCGAGCCGGTTTTCCCAGCTGATGTCCTTCAGGAAATCGAAATCGAAGTCTCCTTTGACAACCCTGATGTGAAAGCGCTGGATGTTTCGGAATTGAAGCAGCACGGGTGCGCTTTTTCCCGGCAGAATAGCGTTTTCCACCTCGATGTTGAGGTTTTTGCCACGGATTTCGTTCAGCAGCAACAGGCACTGGCGGGCGCCGTACGTATCGGGGTTTTGCAGTATGATGTCTTCGCACATCAACGCTGCTTTTTGCGCATTTTGGCCTTTGTCGCCTTTATCCCGGTAGTACAGAAACGACGCCATGGCGTAAACGATCTCGGCATCGATGGCGTGGTCGTTAGCGGATTGGCGGTGCAGGTTTTCCAGCGCCTGGAAGTAGAGGCTGTCCTTGTTTTCCAGAACGGAGTTGTTCCAGGCAAATTCAAGGCGCAGCAGGTCGTTGGCTACGAGGGCCGGAGGATTCCGGGTTACTTCAACCTGCTTTCCGGGTGTAACGTTCGCCAGTGTCGGCTGGCTGAGGAGGCGCTGGAATGTCTTGATAGCCAGCCACTTGTTGGAAGCAGAGTCCCTGGTGGTGAAATCGGTTTTCAAAAACGCCTGCAGCGGCGCAAATGCCTGCGGCTGATCGAGTTTGAACGCATAGGCCGGTTCGGTGAGCCAGCTGCGTTCGTTGGTGAAATGTTCGAGTGCCCGGTGGGCCAGCAGGTCGTACAGCATCGGACGCAGGGCCTGGCCGTCGATGGTATCGTTTTGTCCGGGTATGAGCACGCTTCGGAACGACTCAACCGGGGTTTCGAGCAGGATGGGGCGTCGCTCCACAGAAGCAAGATACAAATCGAGGGCGTGTTTTTCGATCTGCGCTGCCGACCAGGTGAGTATGTCGCCGCCTTCGCCGTCTGGAATCGGGGTGCGTTCGCTCAGTTGCCAGCCTTTGTTGCTCAGGTAGGTGGAATAGAGTTGTCCGAGTATGCTTTGCAAGAGTGCCCTGGTGGGAATATTGGCGGTTTTTTCCTCTGCTTCAAACACCTTTATCGCCTCCACGAAACCGTCCTCTTCGAGCGTCGTGGTATATTTCCCCCGGAAGATCAGGGCTTTCAGCACCTGCGGACTGTTTTTGTCGTTTTTGGCCTTCACCTGAATGGCTTCCACGCGTTCGAGGGCACTTTTGAACAGTCCCTGCTTTTCAAGGCTGTCTACAATTTTCCAGTCGTCGGCATAATCGCCCGGCGCCGGAGGCAAGGGAGGGATAGGCATTTCCGTAACGGGTTTGTCTTTGGATGGATGGGTGGGCTGTCCTTTATTTGTCGCGTATTTGCAGGCTGCAATACCGGACAAAAGTGTAAAGGAGATCAACAGGATATTGAAAATCGGGCGATAGGGCATTGTATGTGAATTTGGTTATGTATCTGGATCGGTTGATGGTTACATTGTTAAATTGCTGTATGGCTGGAAGGAAAATATGGCTGTATCGTCCATCCTTTAGGCCAGGATGCAACAGACGGTCAAATTACATGATCGGGCCGACAATTTTTTAAATAAAACTGAGCCATCCCGAATTTATTTTCCACAGATTGGCGCAGAAAAAACCCGCAGATTGCCGCAGACATGGTAACACGCTGCACATTTCTGCGGGCTTTTATGCGATAATCTGCGGGCACCTCATTACCCTCGGAAAATTCGGGATGGCGCTTCAGGCACAAGCAGGTTATCTGAACCGGTGCATCTGACTCGACAACACTGGATATAAGTTGCAACACACCGGCAATTTAACAATGCCGTAACGCAACAAACCTATCCAAACATGGCCTTCTCATACCGCAGGGCGGCCTCTTTCCAGTTAACCACGTTGTAGAATGCGGTAATGTAATCCGGGCGTTTGTTCTGGTACTTCAGGTAATAGGCATGTTCCCAAACGTCGATGCCGATAATAGGCGTACCGTTTTGTTTGACGACACTGAGCATCAGCGGGTTGTCCTGGTTGGGTGTGGTGGTGATAAAAAGCCCTTTATCCTTGCCTACGCACAGCCATGCCCAGCCGGAACCAAAAACGCTTTTTGCTGCGGTACTGAACTGCTCCTTGAATTTGTCGTAGGAGCCGAATTGGGCATCGATGGCGCTCGCCAGTTGGCCCGAAGGCGCGCCGCCGCCGTCAGGCGAGAGGGTTTCCCAGAAAAAGGTATGGTTCCAGTGCCCTCCGGCATTGTTCCGGATTTTTTTATCCGCATCGCCGGTGCCGATACGGGCAACAATATCGTACAATTCATAGTCGGCATAAACGGTGTTTTTCACCGCGTCGTTCAGGTTGTTGACATAGCCCTGGTGGTGCCGGTCGTGGTGGATTTCCATGGTCATCTTATCGATATGGGGCTCCAGTGCAGCGGTTTCGTAGGCCAGTTTCGGCAGTTCGAAAGGCGTGGTGCGGCGCAATTTGGGCGGCGGAATAACGGGTGCGGCCGCCTCGGTAGCACCGCCGGTTGCGGCACTTTTGCAGGCATCGAGAAAAGAGGTGGTGGCTGCGGCTATGCCAAGAAAAAAGCCGGTCTTGAGAAATGTTCGTTTTTCCATAACAGTTAGGAGCGGGAGTGATTGAGTTAATGTTGAACTAATGGTAGGCCAAACCTACATGAAAACACTTGGTTGGGGATAATTGTTAACGAATAATTGACGCCTTGAATGCCGGTTTTGCGAAGCCTTTTTTATTGAAAACTTCAAAAAAGGCAAGTACCCGGCGGAAAGCCCTACTTTTGCGGGACAATTGATGCCCAATCAAACGCAGCGGAATGAGCCAGAAGCACCAGAACTCGAATGATATGCCGGAAAAGGATATGCCGGAACCCGTCCCCCCCGATCTGTCGGGCCAGGAGGAAGGCGATGACAACCAGTCAACAGACGACTATTTTGAACGCCATGAAATCATCGCAGATCCAAAACAAGGCTATATCCGGCTCGACAAGTTTCTGATTGACCGGCTGGCCAACCGCTCGCGCAACAAGGTCCAGAATGCCATCCGGGCAGGTTCCGTTAAGGTCGACGATCGCGAAGTGAAGCCCAATTACAAGGTAAAGCCGGGCAATGTCATCACGATTGTACTGCCCAAGTCGCTCGAAGAGGTTTACGATATTGCTCCCCAGAACATCCCGCTCGACATCGTGCATGAAGACGCAGATGTCATGGTGATCAACAAACCCTACAACCTTGCAGTACACCCCGGCGTGGGTATCCCCAACGGGACGCTGGTCAACGCAGTCGCCTGGCATCTCAAAGAACAGATTGACAAGTTACCCGTCAAGGAAGGCAACGAACCCAATCGGGCCGGCATTGTCCACCGCATCGATAAAGATACAACAGGCCTCATGGTCATCGCCAAAAACGACTTTGCCATGACACACCTGGCCCGGCAGTTTTACGAGCACACCATTGAGCGGCGTTACTGGGCGCTGGTATGGGGCGATATGGACCGCGACAAGGGCACCATACGCGGCAATATCGGCCGGAACCCCAACGACCGCCGCCTGTTTATGGTTTTTCCCGATGACGAGGATGGTAAATGGGCCGTCACCCACTGGCGTGTGCTGGAGCGGTTTTACTATTGCACCCTTATTGAATGCCAGTTGGAAACGGGCCGCACCCACCAGATCAGGGTGCATTTGAAATCTATCGGTCATACCCTTTTTGGCGATCCCCGCTACGGCGGCAATCAGATACTTAAAGGCACGTTGTACTCCAAATACAAGCAATTTGTAGAAGGCTGCCTGGCCTTGCTGCCAAGGCAGGCCCTGCATGCCAAGGTGCTGGGGTTCAAACACCCGGGCACCGGCGAACATGTTCGCTTCGAATCCGACCTGCCGGCAGATATGCAGGCCGTAATCGAACGCTGGCGGGATTATGTACAATCGAGAAAAGGTCAGTCGGTATAAATACGGGCAACACACCATGCGCGAATCTCATCCCTACACAAAAGACGGTCTGTTGACCGAGTTAATGCGCCCCAGGCGCATTCAGTTTATCGTCAACCCCAAGGCGGGCACGAACCTGCAAAAGCATATCCGGACCAGCGTCGAGAAACACCTCAACCACCGCAAGTTCGAATACGGCTTCAGTTTCACCGAACGCGCGGAACACGCGCGCGAACTGGCGGAGCAGGCCGTGGCCGACGGGTGCGAGATCATTGTGGCGGTCGGTGGCGACGGCTCGATCAATGAGGTTGCCTCCGCCCTCCTGGGCAGTAACGCTACCCTGGGCATCGTACCCGCAGGCTCCGGCAACGGACTGGCAATGCACCTCGGCTACGGCCGCGACATCGACGAAGCCGTGAAAAAGATCAATACCGCCCGGGTGAGCGCCATAGATTGCGGTTTTATGAACGGGCGGCCGTTTTTCAACCTCGCCGGTATCGGCTTCGACGGACTGGTATCGAACCTGATGAAGGGCAGCAACTGGCGCGGGTTCATTCCCTACTTCCTGAAATCGGTAAAAGCGGGCCTTCAGTACACTCCCCGCGAATGCCGCCTGGAGATCGACGACAAGGTGATCACCGAAAAGTGCTTCATCATTTCCATCGCCAACGGGCCGATGTGGGGCTATAATTTTCAGATTGCACCCGACGCCCGACTCGACGACGGTTTCTTTGAAGTGGTGTTGTTGAAGGACGCTCCGAAGTGGCATTATTTCGCAGCAGTACCCGCCACGCTGAACGGCAAAATCTACGATGCGGAATTTGTGGAGCATTTCACGGCCCGCAAGGTGAAAATTTTCGCGGAAGGGCTGAATTTCGTGCACCTCGACGGGGAAGGCCTGACGCTGGAAGGCGAACTGGAATTCGAGATCAGACCCAAAGCCCTGAATATCCTGATCCCCGACAATCCGGATAACCAATAAGTTAAACAACGATGAGCAAGAAAAAATCTTCGGGAGGTTTCGTTTTCTCTACGGACCCCGACTTCAGGCCGGAAGAACAGGAGGAGCAGATCAGCGCAGTAGCCCCCGAACGGCAGGTGCTGCGTATCTGGCTCGAACGGGTGAGAGGCGGCAAGGAGGCGACGGTGGTAAAGGGATTCGCAGGGCCGCAGGACCGGCTGGAAGAACTGGGCAAGTTGCTGAAAAGCAAATGTGCTGCCGGCGGAAACGCCAAGGACGGCGTTATTATCGTGCAGGGCGATCACCGCGACAAGGTGCTGAAGATACTGCTCGATCTCGGGTATAAAAATGTGAAGAAGGCCGGTGGGTAATGCCGTGGCATGTGCCGCATATCCCGACGGGCAAAACAAGTTGGAAATACAACAAAATGACTTTCCATATTTTGAATAAAAAAACAGCCGACAGCATACTGCATCTGAGTGCCCTTTTATTTATCGTTGTGCTGTTGTTGAGTGCCTGTACTGCCCCCAGACGCGCATCCTCCACTCCCGCACGTCGCCCTGGTCAGCCTGCCCGGCCCGTTCCGGTGAATCCCGGCAAATCCGCGCCGATGGATACCATCCGATGGTCGAAACCGGCAAATCCGAGGCCTCCCATAGGCAACCAGCCCAATCCGGCCGGTACCGTTCCCGGAATTCCGGGCGATACCTACCGGTTGGCATTTCTGATGCCCTTTCTGACCAATCAGGTACAGGGCAATACTGTTCCCGAACGCAGCGGGCTTGCACTCCAGTTCTACGCCGGGGCCAAAATCGCGCTGGAGGAATTGTCGCAAACAGAAGGCATCAACCTGGTGGTAAATGTGTACGATACCCAGATCAACGACGCCGATTTCCTTCAACTGCTGTCCAACCCCCGGCTGGTTCAATCCGATGTTTTTATCGGTCCGGTGCGCAATAGTCACGTGACGGCCATGGCCGATTGGGCCAGGCAGAACCGAAAAATACTCGTCTCCCCGGAATCGCCCAGTTCGGAACTCACCTCCCGGAATCCTGATTTCATCCAGACCAACCCTTCGCTACGCGCGCACTGCGACGCCATTACCCGCTATATCCGCAATACCCACCGTCCGGATGCGGTTACGCTGGTGTGCAAGGAAAAAGAGGCGGACCGGCTGCCCTATTTTCAGGAATCAAATGCTGCAATGGGCGGCGCGCGGTTTGCCGAACTGATTGTACCCGACGCCACGCTGAATTTTGACAAAACAGACCTGACGCGCTACCTGAAAGCGGGTCGTACTGCTGTATTTGTTTTGCCTACCTGGGCGAGTCAGGATTTCGTGATGGCCTTTTTGCGCAGGTTAAAAGCGGTAAAAGGCAACAATAGAGTAGAGGTGTACGGCATGCCGCAGTGGGAGGATTATGAAGGTATCGACCCGGAGTACCTGCTTGCGCTTAATGTCCACATCAGTTCGGCCGCCTATATCGATTACCATTCGGAGGCAGTGAAGGCCTTTGAGCAAAAGTTTTACGAGGCGACGGGCACCATTCCCACCGAGGACGGGTTCAACGGCTACGACGTCACCCTGTTCACGGGCAAAATGCTGCGCCGCTACGGGCTCTCCTTCCCGGAGCGCCTTTCTTCGGAATCGTTTGAGGGGTTGCACAACGGGTTCCGTTTCAGCAAGATATTTCTCAACGGCGCCGTCGACGACGGGTTCAGCAGGCCCGATTATCTGGAAAACGTTTCCGTACATATACTGAAATTCGACACTTACGGATTTGTCCCGGCCGGAAACTGAAATATCCGGCAGCAGGTCAATGTAACTGAATCATGAACCCTTCCCGCGAACAAAAAATACGCTCCGTTATCCGCCAGTCGCAACCCGACCTGACGGTGGTGCTGGAGAATATTTTTGACCCGCTGAACATCAGCGCGGTGTTGCGCTCCTGCGATGCCGTGGGTATTCGGGAGGTGTTTGTGGTGTATACCAGGCAATACCTCGACAAACGGGGTCTTGTGCTGGGCAAACGCACCTCCGGGGGCACATTCAAGTGGATCGATGTGTACGCTTTCGAGGATATGGAAGAATGCTTCCGCCGAGTAAAGCAGCGATACGGTCGTATATTGGCGACTTTACCGCCGGGACCGGCTGTTGAGTCGTTATACACCCACGACCTGACGCAGCCATCGGCACTGTTGTTCGGCAATGAAGATGAGGGGGTGAGCCCGGAAGCGCTGGCTTTGTCCGATGGGAGTTTTACCATCCCTCAATCGGGGTTTGCAGAAAGCCTGAATATCTCCGTGGCCTGTGCCGTATCCCTGTTTGAGGCAAAACGCCAGCGCACGACGCTGGGGTATTACAGCGATAACCCGCGGCTTGATCCGGAGCAGCAGGAGCAGTTGTTCGAACGCTGGAGCGCTATGCTGAAGAGCAAAAAGAACCACCAAAAGCCGATACCGGTTGATAAGGACTCCAATCCCTTGCTTCCGGTGTATATAAAACGCAAAGACGAAACGCCGCGATCGGAGATCAGGGTGCAGCCGTTGTCGAAGTTTGATTTATAGATTTATATGGACCTAAGTGTCGTTATACCACTCAAAAACGAGGCGGAAAGCCTGCCCGAACTCGCCACCTGGATTCAGCGCGTGTGCGAAGCCAACCGGATCACCTATGAGATCGTCATGGTGGACGACGGCAGCACCGACGATTCCTGGAAGGTGATTGAAGGGCTGAAAAGTGCCAATCCCGCCGTGCGGGGGATCAGGTTCAGGCGTAATTACGGCAAATCGGCCGCCTTGCACACCGGGTTTCAGGCGACGGAAGGAGAGGTCGTGATCACCATGGATGCCGACCTGCAGGACAGTCCCGACGAAATACCGGAACTTGTCCGTATGATCCGCGAAGAACGGTTCGACCTTGTTTCCGGGTGGAAGAAAAAGCGCCACGATCCGTTGAGCAAAACCATTCCGACCAAGTTATTCAATGCGGTAACCCGCTGGATGAGCGGCATCCGGCTGCACGATTTCAACTGCGGCCTAAAGGCTTATCGCGGCGACGTCGTGAAGGCCATCGAGGTGTACGGCGAAATGCACCGATATATTCCTGTCATTGCCAAGTGGGCCGGGTTTTCCCGTATCGGCGAAAAGGTGGTGGAGCACCGCGCCCGCAAATACGGCTATACCAAATTCGGCGGCCTCGAGCGTTTCATCAATGGCCCGCTCGACCTGATGAGCATTTCCTTTGTCGGCAGGTTCGGCAAACGACCCATGCACTTTTTCGGCACCCTGGGCGTGGTGTCTTTCCTCATCGGCTTCGTTATCCTGGTCTACCTGAGCATTGCCAAAACGGTATACAAGGAGTATGGCATCGCCGACCGGCCGCTGTTCTATTTCGGAATACTGGCACTTATCGTCGGCACCCAGTTGTTCCTGACCGGCTTTATTGCCGAAATGATCAACCGCAACTCGGCAACCCGGAATACCTACCTGATCGAAAAAGAGATTTGATATTGCTTGCCGACTTTGAGGTGTCACTGCTGAATTACGAAGCGGTGACACCTCAAATTGTCGGGCATTTGCCAAGGTTCATTCTGTGCAGGAATGCAACAATTGTTTCGCGCTATCTTTCCCCGCTTTTTCCTGTTGACAATCTAATTTACCCGCAATGAATTTTTTACGCCTGCTCTGCCTGACCCTTTGCTCGCTTGCCGCCTTCAAATCTTCTGCCCAGTTGAAGTTTACCAACAAAGCCGACCTGCTCACTCCCGCAAAACACTACAGCGGTGTCGCCATTGCCGTACTCGATATGAATGGCGACGGACTCGATGATATTGCCCGGATGGATGCCGGATACATCCTTTCCATAGCATATCAGACCGCTCCGGGACAGCCCTTTGCCAACAAGCCGGTTGGCAACATGTCGCAGGAAAGCCAATGGGGGATGTGCGCGGCCGATATTGATAACAATGGTTTCCCGGATGTGTTATCGGGAGGTGCATACGATGAAATCAAAGTAGCCAGGGCTAATGCCGACGGTTCCTTTCTCCAGATCAATACCCTCACCGGACCGGGCACTTTTGTCCAGGGCGTCAATTTTGCCGATATCAACAACGACGGCTGGCTCGATGCATTTGTGTGTCACGACGACGGCGCTTCGCGGATTTTCGGGAATGACGGAGCCGGGAATCTTGTATATCAACCCTTATGGATCGATTTGGCCACCGTGCCCTCGTCGGACAATTCAGGCAATTACGGCTCGGTGTGGAGCGACGTCAACAACGACGGTTTGACCGATCTCTATATCGCGCATTGCCGCCAGGGTGTAAGCAGCCCTACCGACCCGCGCCGTATCAACCAGCTCTTCCTGAACAACGGCGACGGTACCTATACTCAGGATATTGACAATAACTCCGGACTGCGCATCGGTGCGCAGAGCTGGACTGCCGATTTTGGCGATATCGACAACGACGGCGATTTCGACTGTTTTATTACAAACCACGATGTGTCGAGCCAGTTGCTGGAAAATGACGGCACAGGCCATTTTACCGACATCACGGCGGCTGCCGGCATAAAAGACTCTATAACCGGAACGCCTATTCAGGGTGTTTTTCGCGACTTTGACAACGATGGATACATGGATATCCTGGTGGCCGGCAGCAGGCAACATCTGTTGCACAACAACGGCGACAAGACCTTTACCAGGGTGTCAGGGTTGTTCGACGACAACAATATGGAATCCTTTGCCATCGGCGACCTGAACCACGACGGATTTCAGGATATATACGGCGGGTATGCTAATATCTACACGGACCCGAGCAGCACGCCGGATGCCCTTTGGATAAACGACGGCAATGACAATGATTTTTTCGGACTTAACCTGCGCGGCGTACAGAGCAACCGCAATGGGGTGGGGACCAAGGTGCTGCTGTACAGTGCACTGGGCGTCCAGGTGCGCGAGGTGCGTTCGGGTGAAAGTTACGGCATCATGAACTCGATGCAGGTGCATTTCGGCATGGGCCAGGCAACGGCGATCGATTCTGTTGTCGTCCGTTGGCCCTCCGGCACGACAGACGTACTGTACGCTCCCCTGGGCCTGAATCAATATGTTACCCTCCAGGAGGGAGGCTGCGTAGTGCCACAGGTGCAAATCATGACCGATGGTTCGACTGTTTTTTGCTCCGGCGACAGCGTGGAGATCGCCACGACAGATGCATTCCCTGCCTACCAGTGGAGCACCGGCGATACGACCGGTTTTATCTATGCATACGAGGCGGGCACCTATTCTGTCACGGTAACGACTGCCGACGGCTGTACAGGTGTGTCAAACTTCGTCAAGATCACGGTCGATCCGGTAGAAATACCCGGCATTACCGCCCTGGGCGACACGGTCATTTGCTCGGGTAACGCGGTCGCGTTGACGACTGCCCCTGCTGCCGCCTACCTGTGGAGTACCGGCGATACGACCCAGACCATTGTTGTGGAGCAGCCCGGCCTTTATACGGTGACGACACCGGGATTATGTGCAGATTTTACCTCCCCCTCCCAATACATCGAGGTGCTGGATGCTCCGCCCCCCGTGACGTCTAACGATACCGTTCTGCTGAACACTCCGGCAACGCTGATCGCGGTTGGAGCGCAACCTGCCTGGTACGACGCGCCCACCGGCGGCAACCTGCTTTTTGAAGGAGATACTTTTGTCACGGCGCCACTTGCCGCCACGACAACCTATTGGGTATCTGACAACACTACGTACGATGAACCCAATGCATTTGTGGGCATGACCAATCACCTGGGTACGGCCTTCGGCGATGTACAGTTCCCCGGCGCCATCATCTTTGACTGCCAGACCCCTTTCGTTCTGGCCAAGGTAAAGGTGTATGCCGACCTGGCTGCGGAGCGCAAAATAGATCTGCGCGACGACCAGGGCAATGTCCTGCAGAGCAAAACGCTGATGATCTCACCCGGTACTTCCGTTATAAGCCTGGGCTTTGACGTGCCCGTCGGTACCGACCTGGTACTGACCACCGACGAGGATGTCAACCTCGCCAATCTGGGCTCTTTGGGGCCTCAACTGCGGCGCAGCAGCCAGGGTGTCACGTATCCCTATGAAATAGCCGACGTCGTCAGCCTCAAAAATTCCAACTTCGGGCTGAACCGGTACTACTATTTCTACAGCTGGGAAATTGACTTTAAAGGCCATGTCTGCACCAGTGAGCGTGTGCCGGTTGTGGCGCAGGTGGATTCATCCAGCCATACCCGCACACCGGACTGGGCGTCGGGGCTACAGGTGTTTCCCAATCCCACCGCGGGTTCGGTGTCGATCGGGTTCGACGGTTTTGAAGGCGGCGGCCTTGCCGTTTCCCTGATCAGCAGCCAGGGCGTGCGCGTATCGACGATCCGGCGGGATTACCCTTCCGGCAGCGTGCGCTTCGATGCGGATTATTCCGGCCTGCCCAAAGGAATTTACTGGCTGGAACTCGCTGCCGAACAGGGGGTGGTTCAACGAAAACTGGTGCTGCATTGAGGCTTTAACGGGTCAGGATGCCCGACAACCAGGCTTTTTCAGCCAGGACTGTTTGGTTGATCTTTTCGCGCAGCGCAGGTACAGCCTCCGGTGTGCTGCGCAGGATTTGGCGCAGTAAGGCGGTAAAGTGAAGATAGGGTTTCCGTAGATCGTCGGAGATCACCCTGTTGCGGTGCAGGTACGTCCTGAAGGCGTGCAGGAGGCTGTCAAGCGCATCCATTTCGTCGGTTTCGTAGTATATTTTTGCCAGAATGACCTTGGCGCCGAGGTTGTAATGGACATCGGTAAACTCCACCTTGTTCAACTGCACCAGCGCTTCGTCGTAGCGTCCGGTGTAATAATACAACTCGGCCAGGTTGTAATAGACGGCATCCTCGCGAAATTCCGGCTCCAGCAGCCTGTTGTGGTCCAAGATAAACTGCTCTGTCCACGCATATCTTTTCAGCCGCAGTCCCAGTTTGATGATATTCTTGAAATGCCAGGGCGACAGGTTGCCCTTTTCCAGCAAAATCCCGGATTGAATACCTGTCTGGTACAGATCAAGCGCTTCTGCGACATAGGGCTCGCGGTTTTTCATGATCTGGAGATTGCAGTAGTTGATGGCATACTGGTAGAGTTCCGCAAGTACCTGTCGGTCAAACATCTGTTCTTGTTCGGCAAGCAGTCGCCGCAACGCATCAAAATCATCGGTCGCGATATCCTCGCTGAGCAGTTTGAAAATCCGGTAGTAAGCCTGTACGACCGGCGCTGCATCGGGAATGCCTGCGACAAACCTGCTAACCTCTTCCACCAGTTGAAAATTGTAGGGTGTTGCCAGTACCACCTGACTGGTGAGCATATAACAGGTGTATCGCAGTTTTTCCGCCAGGTAAAACCGGTCCAGATAATCCGTCGATAGCTGCGCGCTTTCATTAAAGCGGCGTACCGCCGAGCGCGACAGCCGGTTCGCTTCATAATTCTCCAGTTGATAGCGCTGAAGGAAATACGCCGCATCCTGATACGGCGCCACTGCCTGTTTCTTCCGTGTCTGGTCAAGGATGTACCGGTAATGCTTTTCCAGACCGCGTTCGGCCAGGGCCTGCAGAATAAAATAACCCGGAGCAAAGGACTCTTTTCCATATTGTTCCAGTCCGAGAAACTGTTCGGCAAGTTTCAGCAGGAACGACATCAGGTGGTTCCACCGTGCGTCGTCAAAAGGCTGGTCCGGAAAGAGGGCATGGAAACCCGACTCGCGGTACACCGCCCTGCCGGACCTGCATTCGTCTGCCAGCCAGCGACACAACGCCGCGACATCCGGATTGCGGTTGAAATAGGGAGAGTCCACGAATGCCGTAAATGACTTCCATTCATGTCCGGAAAAGGTACGCAGGACTTCAAGCAGTTTGCTGTTTTGCATATGGGCGTCGTTTCAATTGCCAACCGGCGACAAATTTAAGGACTCAGGTGTTGGAATAAACGGATGTAGAAAAAATAATTATTGATTTTTTAAAAAATTAACATTCAATAAAATGCTTATAATCAATTAATTATTTTCAAAAAAGTTGTAATGATAAATTGTTTTTTATTGATAAATGCGAAAAAATGTATTTGTCGGACGCCAAACCCCGGCCCACTTTTGTATCGTCAAAGCAGTAGACATACACTTATGCAACCAAAAAGATTTTACAGCATCGGGACATTCATTGCGCTCGTATTTACCCTGCAAATACAGGGTTACAGTCAGCCGTTGTCCGTATACCCGGGCGACATAACTGACAATGGTATCGTCAACAACGTTGACTTCCTGTATATGGGGCTGGCCTACAATTACTTTGGTCCGCCGCGCGATTCGGTAGTTGGCAACGGGCTCGGGTTTGTACCCCAGCCGGCCAATCCATGGCTAAACCAGTTTGCCAACGGTACCAATTTCGCTTTTGCCGATTGTAATGGCGACGGGGTGGTCAATTATTACTACGATGCTTTCCCGGTATACGTCAATTATGGCGCGGCGCGGGATACAGGGGTTAGTCCCGATATCTTTTATTCAGGCATTGCCGGTATAGATCCCGTGTTGAGACTCGACGAATCGGCGGTCCCCGCGGAAGTGCATCCCGGCGAAACCCTTACAATCCCCATTCTCCTGGGAGATGCGCAGGTTCCTGTCGAGGACCTCTATGGCGTTGCCTTTTCTCTTTATGTAGACCCCGGTTTCATCGATGCCAATGAGGTGACTTTCAATTTCACCCAGCAGTCGTGGGCAAATCCCGACGGCGACCGGGTGTATATGTACAAACGCGTATCCGACGAACGGGTCGACGTCAGTTGGGTCCGGACGGACCATAATTCCGTAGATGGCTTTGGAGGAATCGGGTCGGTCGGCCTGATCATCATTATCGATGTGATCGGATTTGAGCAGGATTTCCCGGTCCGTATTGATTCCATCAAAATGCTCGACCATTTCGGCAACGAAACAACCGTGGCCGGCGACACCATCATGGTACACGTCACCGATAATAATAACCAGCAAACGGGCACCGACGCGCCGGCCGGTTTGCAGCCGGAAATCTGGCCTAACCCGGCGCATGATATCCTGCATATCCGGGCAGATTTTGCTGTGGAACAAATCACGCTCATCAATGCACTCGGCCAGCCTGTGCGGCAGTTCAGCGACCCATCCCGGGTAAGCGAGGTTGCCCTGTCAGGTGTGCCGCCGGGCATATACATGCTTGAAATACAAGGCAATGCAGGGATATATACCCGAATCATACAAATTCAGTAACAGACCGGTACTTGTTATATTTTTCAATTTCAAACATTTCCAAACGCACAAAACATGAAACGCTTATTTTTAAATATCATCTGCCTGATGATGGTATACTGCCTGCAGGGACAGACACCATTTCAGATCAACGGGACTGTAACACGATCAAGCGACGGCTCTGCCGTGGCAGACTGGTTGGTATTTGTTTATGCCCCGAATCCTTCCGATTCCAGCCTTTTATTATTCGAGTCGGCCATTACAGACGCCTCGGGCGCGTACCAGATTACGGCCAACATTATGCCCGGAATGGACGAACTGAATGTCGGAACATTTAACGGATGCCTGAATGCGCCCGACGAAGTGCTCCAACAGATTGTATTGACGCCCTCGGGGCAGGCAACCGTCAACTTTGAAATATGCGGTGATCTGCCGGTGCAGGCCGATTGTGAGGCATATTTCTGGTCTACGCCTGCCAGTGGCCTGACCATCGACTTCATGTCTGATTTTTATGCCATCGACGATGCTCCCGCAGCCACCTATAGTTGGGACTTTGGCGACGGCTTTACCAGCAACGAAGCCGCACCATCGCATACCTACGCTGCCGCCGGTGAGTACCTTGTAACGCTGACGATCACCAGCGAAACAGGTTGTACAGCTACGGCTGCATTCCCGGTATTTGTATTCGATCAGCCTCCCTTCCCCGATTGCTGGGCATGGATTGACGTGATGCCCTCTGCAAGCGGCCTGACATTCGGCTTTTCTGCCCAGTATTTCGGTCTTGACAGCGCCGATGTGGCAGTCAGTTGGCTTTGGGATTTCGGCGACGGTACGACGAGCACGGAAGAAAACCCCACCCATACCTTTGCCGCAAACGGTTTCTATTTTGTTCATCTAACCGTCACCGGATCAAATGGATGTGTGGCAACGGCAGATTTCCCCTTTTCAACGGATTTTCCGCCATTTCCCAACTGCCTGACCTATATTACCTATAACCAGACGAGCACTACTTCTTTTGATTTTTCCGCCCTTGTATATACGGCAAACGGCGACTCGGCCAATGTGGTCAGTTATGCCTGGGATTTCGGGGATGGCGATACGAGCAACGAGGCAAACCCTTCCCACACATATTCGGATGAAGGAATTTACAATGTGCAATTGACCGTTGAAACCGATAACGGCTGCGAAGCATATGCCTGTGAAGTCGTATTTGCATACGACTGTCAGGTGGATACTTTCTGGTACGGCTGCCAGGCGATGTTTGCTATCGGATACGGCGGACCCAATCTGCCGCCCGGCGCCGGTTCACTGACCGTTGATTTCTACGATGTATCGCTCGGCGCAGCGCAGACGTGGGCATGGGATTTCGGCGACGGCGCCACGAGCACGGAGCAGAACCCTGTGCACACCTATGCGGAAGAAGGCGAATATATCGTTTCGCTGGCGATCACGACGCTGGATGGCTGCGAAAGCGAAATTGAGTTCGCGATATATGTAGGGGATGATTTCCCCTGGATACCCGAGCCGGATTGTCAGGCACTGTTTATCCCTATGCCGGATTTCAATAGCGGCAACGGCATACAGTTCATCGATGTGTCGTTTTCCCCAAATCCGATCCAGTCGTGGGCATGGGACTTTGGCGATGGAAATACCAGCACTGACCAGAATCCTTACCATGTTTACGCACAGCCGGGGGTTTATACCGTGACGCTGGAAATAGCCGCCGACTCCTGCAGCAGCGTGATCTCCTTTGATATCGATACGCAGGATCCCTGGAACTTCAGCAACCAACCGGCCAAACTGGCGGTGGCTGCCGGCACTACAAGCACACGCGACAATACGGCTTTTGAGGGCCTGCAGGTTTATCCCAATCCGGCCATTACGGATTTGAATGCTGCCTTTTCCGCACGTGCCGCAGGAGAATATGAAATACGCATCAGCGACCTGACCGGCAAAACCATACTCAGCGTACAGCAACAGGCTGCGACGGGCGTCAACGCGGCTCGCCTGGATGTGGGCCAACTCGTTCCCGGGTTATATTTGATCGAATTGCGTACGCCAGGCAGCGTTGTTACACGCAAGTTTATCAAAGGGTAAGCAATGATGCCGGACCGCGGGGGCCCAGAGGCTTTCGGGGCCGGCAGGAATAATTCAAAAATCAGTTAACATCCTTCCCAGGTTAATCGACACAAAAACTAAAAACAGGGCTGCCCGAAAGAGGGTTGGCCCTGTTTTGTTTTGTGGAAAGGACTGCTTGCCGAAAATTGATAAAATCTTTACAGACACACCAATTCCTTTATTTTTCCTTTACAAATGTCGCCCCACCTTTGTGTTGTCAATAGCGCAACGCATGAGCAAGGAAAATCAAAATCGACAGATACCGTTCGCGATAGTAGTAGTGGTGTTGGTAGCGGCACTTTGTTACCCTTTTTCCGGTATTATCGGTTACCGGTCCGTAGCGTTGATACTGTTGCTCGTCATGTCCGTTCTTGCCATGCGGATGAGCCTGCGCGCCGTGCTTATTGCGGCTATTGTCAGTGCCCTGGTGTGGGATTATTTTTTTATCCCGCCATTTTTCACCTTTACAATCGGCAACGGAGAAGATCTGCTGCTCATCATCATGTATTTCATCGTGGCCCTGCTAAACGGTACAATCAACTACCGCGTGCGACAGCTCGAGCAGGTGAAAAACCAAAAAGAAGAACGGGAGAAAGCGTTGCAGTTGTACAACACCCTGTTCAACGCACTTTCCCACGAACTGCGTACACCCATTGCCACCATACTGGGCGCCGCAGATGCTTTACAGGAAAACGAGGCAAGCCTCTCCGAAAGCCACAAAAGAGCACTTCTCGGTGAAATCGCCGTCGGTGCGCTCCGGCTCTCGGGTCAAGTGGAAAATCTGCTCAACATGTCGCGCCTTGAAGCGGGGACCATACAAGCCAGGAAAGAATGGTGCGATGTGGCTGACCTGATCAATGGAGCCCTCGAAAAATTGAACCGGGAAGGCCAGTACCACAAAGTGGACACCTCCATACCCGAGGACTTGCCGCTGGTGCAACTCGATTTCGGACTGACGGAGCAGACCTTGCAGAATCTATTGTCCAATGCGTTTCGGCATACCCCTGCAGGTACCCGGATCATCATTTCGGCGAATATATTCAGCGACCTTTCGGGACATTTTGAAGACATGCCGACCGCTTCGGGAGCAGCAAAGCCCGTCCGGGACGACCGGATGTATCGGCTGGTTATTGATGTTATGGACAATGGCCCCGGTTTCCCCGAGACAGAGATCAGCCGGGCATTCGATAAATTTTATCGCTACGAAAACACTCAGGCGGATGGAACAGGGCTCGGCTTGTTTATCGTCAGGGGATTCACCGAAGCACAGGGCGGAGAGGTCTCCCTCTCGAACCTTATGGACGGCGGCGCAAAATTTACCCTTGAATATCCAACCATTATACTAAATCAGGCGACACACCATGGATAACCAGGCCCGAATTCTGATCATAGAAGACGAGGCAGCCATCAGGAAGTTGCTGGAAATTGTCCTTCAATCCAGCCAGTTTGAAACACTGATGGCTTCAACGGCACAGGAAGGCCGGGTCATGGCCGCTTCCCACCAGCCCGATCTTGTACTCCTCGATCTGGGTTTGCCCGACGGTGACGGACAGCAACTGCTAAGCAACCTGCGGGAATGGTACAGGCAACCGGTCATTATCCTTTCCGCGCGCAGTGCGGAATCAGAAGTTGTACAGGCGCTGGACAATGGAGCGAACGACTATCTCACAAAACCATTCCGTACCGGAGAACTGCTGGCCCGCATCCGGTCCGCGTTGCGCCTTGCAAACCCCGATGTGGTAAACGAACCGGTAAAAAACTACGGTCACCTGAGCATTGACTTTTCCGCCCGTGTGGTTAAAAGGAATGGGGAGATCATCAAGTTGACCTCTACTGAATATGCCTTGCTGGCATTGTTTGTAAGAAATGAAGGGAAAGTACTCACCCACCATTTCATTTTGCGGGAAGTATGGGGCCCCGGATATGTGGAACGCACAGAATATCCCCGCGTATTTGTGGGACAGTTGCGAAAAAAAATTGAGGCAAATCCCAATCGTCCGGCGCTGATAGTGACCGAATCCGGAATCGGATACCGCTTTGCCGGATAGTTATTACTTCAAAACATTCATACATCATGCATAAACATGCAAACGGCACCCCTGCGCCGCGGGTGACGACAGCCACCCTATTGGTCGCACTGGGCATCATTTACGGCGATATCGGCACTTCTCCGCTCTATGTATTGAAGGCTATCGTGGGCGAGCGGGAGATCAGCGAGTTATTGGTTTACGGCGGTGTTTCCTGCGTTTTCTGGACGCTGGTTTTCCAAACCACCTTCAAATATATTATCCTGACACTGACGGCAGACAACCACGGGGAGGGCGGGATTTTTTCATTATACGCGCTGGTACGACGATTTGGCAACGGCCGGCTGGTCATCCCGACCATTCTGGGCGCTACAACCTTGCTGGCCGACGGTATCATTACCCCGCCCATTTCAGTTACCTCGGCAGTGGAAGGTCTGGAGATCATCATTCCCGGCATACCCACCGTTCCCATTGTAATCGTTATTTTATCGCTGCTGTTTTTCTTTCAGCGGTTCGGCACGCAAAAGGTAGGGGGCATATTTGGTCCTGCCATGGTCGTTTGGTTCAGTATGCTGTTTATATTGGGAGCCAGCCAGATATTACATGCTCCGGGCATTCTGAAAGCCTTGAGCCCTCATTATGCCATCGAATTGCTGACCAGATATCCGCACGGTTTCTGGCTGCTGGGCGCTGTTTTTCTGGCCACCACAGGCGCAGAGGCACTGTATTCTGACCTGGGACATTGCGGGCGGAAGAACATCCGAATTACCTGGGCTTTTGTTAAAACCTGCCTGCTGGTCAATTACATGGGGCAGGCCGTATGGATACTGCGTCATGGGGGAACGCATTTGGATGGAAGCAACCCGTTTTATGAAATCATGCCGTCCTGGTTTCTGCTGCCCGGGATTTTTATCGCCACATCGGCTACAATTATTGCCTCGCAGGCGCTCATAAGCGGCTCATATACACTCATCAATGAGGCCATGTCGCTCCACTTCTGGCCGCGTGTAGAGGTGCGGCAGCCGACGGAACTTAAAGGCCAGATTTACATCCCTTCCGTCAATACCATTTTGTGGCTGGGGTGCATTATGATGGTCTTGTATTTCCGTAATTCCAGCCACATGGAAGCAGCCTACGGTTTCTCCATAACGATCGCGATGATGATGACGACCTATTTGCTGGGTTATTTCCTGCGGTATGTCAAAAAGTGGAAAATCGGCTGGGTAATACCGCTAATCCTGTTGTTTGCCGTTATTGAAATGTCTTTTTTTATCGCCAATGTGGCCAAAATACGGGAGCGCTGGATGTTTCTGTTTTTTGAGTTGTTCATTTTCCTTTCGATGTACATCTGGTATTTCGCGCGCAAGATTAACAACCGCTTTGTGCGTTTTGTGGAGTTGAAAAAATATACCACCCTGCTCCAGAACCTGAGCGACGACGTTGAAATTCAAAAATTCTCTACCCACCTGATCTACCTGACAAAGGCCAACAACCCCGGGCATATTGAAGAAAAAATAATCAAATCCATTTTTTCCAAGCAGCCGAAACGCGCCGATGTGTATTGGTTTTTACACCTCAACATCACCGATGAGCCCTATACCCTGGAATACGAAGTGAACGAGTTGCTGGATGACAAGGTCATTCGTGTGGATATCAATCTCGGTTTTCGCATCCAGCCGCGTTCGGAACTGTATTTCAAAAAAATCGTGCAGGACCTTGTGGCCCAGTGTGAACTCAACCTGCACATTCGCCCTGATGGCTCTACACGCTACAACCCGGAACCGGATTTCAAGTTTGTCGTGCTGGAAAAATTCCTTTCCGTTGAAAATGAGTTTTCGCTGCGGGAAGGGCTTTTGCTAAACGGTTATTTCCTTTTGAAAAGACTGGGCACTTCCGATGAAAGAGCATTCGGCCTGGACAAAAGCGATGTAGTAGTGGAAAACGTGCCGCTGGTATACCAACCTGTCGGGAATGTTTCACTGGTTCGAAGATAAACCGGCAAATTTTCCCAAAACATGCGCTGTAGCATTTACGTATCGTCCCGAAGTTTCCCCAGCAAATACGCATCCAGCGGCTGCCCGTTCTTGATGTACATTTTCCGGGCAAATCCTTCCTGCCGGAACCCGGCTTTCTCCAGCACCCGGAGCGAAGCCCGGTTGTGTTCAAACACCCATGCCTCGATCCGGACCAGCGGAGGCCTGCTGGCAAAAAGGTGTTCGGTGTACCGCTCCAGTACGCGGGTCATGATGCCCTTGCCCCGAAACGGGGCGGCCATCCAGTAGCCGATCTCGTCGCTGTGCCCTGCGATGCCGTTTTTCACAAATGCGCCGATGCCGCCAATCACACCGGCCTCCCGGTGCCGAACGGCCCAGTTGATCACAGCGCCGTAATCCGACCGGTTCTTCTCCACGAGGGCCATCCAGTCGTCCGCATCCTTTTGGGTGTAGGGGAAGGGCACACGCAGGGTGTTCCGGTTCAGTTCCGTATCGTTGAGGTAAAGTATCAGGTTTGCTTTATCCCCGGCCTGAAATTCACTCAGTTCGATTGTTTCGTCGATGGCGATGCGCTGTTCCATGTCCAGATAAGTTATGGTTTATCCCATCCCAACTCAGCCCGCTAAAATTTAGTTTCATCACGCTGCACCGTTACTGCCCCTTGTAAATCATCACCTTTCTTTCTCCCGGCCTGGCGTAACCCCTGTACATGCCTTCAGAGTTGAAAGTCAGTGAAATGTTGCCGTCTTTATCTACGGCGATAAGACCGCCCTCGCCGCCTTTTTCCACCAGTTTTTTGTTCACCACCAGTTCGCAGGCATCGGCCAGCGAAAGGCCTTTGTAGACCATGAGCGCCCACACGTCGTGCGCGACGGCATAGCGGATAAAATATTCGCCGTGGCCGGTGCAGGATATCGCGCAGGCATCGTTGGAGGCATAGGTGCCCGCTCCGATCACCGGAGAATCGCCCAGGCGGTTCCAGCGCTTGTCGGTCATGCCCCCCGTACTGGTACCTGCTGCCAGGTTGCCCTGGTTGTCGAGCGCAGCGCAACCTACGGTGCCAAACTTGCTGTCGGTACGGCGATCGAGACTGCCCGATTTTTTGGCCTCTTCCGCCTGTATTTTCTGCAGGGCGTCCCAGCGTTCCTGTGTGAAGAACCATTTGGGGTCGGTCAGTGTGATGCCGTTTTCGGCGGCAAACTGCTCGGCGCCGCGGCCGGTGAGGAATACGTGCGGCGATTTTTCCATGACCGCCCGGGCCAGCGTGATCGGATTTTTCACGGTCATCACACTGCCTACCGCACCTGCTTTTTGCGTAGCGCCGTCCATGATGCTGGCATCCAGTTCGTTTTTGCCTTCATGGGTAAATACCGCGCCGCGACCGGCATTGAACAACGGACAGTTTTCCAGCCAGGTGATGGTCTGCTCGACGGCGTCCAGCGATGTGCCGCCGTTCTTCAGGATCGTTTCGCCGACGGTAAGCGCGGAATCGAGGGCAGCCCGGTAGGATTGTTCTTTTTCAGGCGACATGTCTTCCCGGCGAATCGTGCCGGCGCCACCGTGGATGGCAATGGCATAGGCCGGACGCGGCGCAGGTGTGGGAGTGGACATTGGCACAGGGTTTTGCTGATTACAGGAAAAGAACAGCATTAAAAAGGCTGTTCCGGGGAGGACGATTTTTTTCATAACACAGAAAGGTTGATTTTTGCCCAAAGTTGAAAAAGATTCGCACACCTTCACCCCTTTCCTCCACATACTTTCAGGAACATGAAAATTCTTATCCTCGGCGGCGGCAATATGGGACTTACCTACGCCCAGAGTTTTTTGCGCAGCCGTATCGTGACGGCCGACAACATGATGATCCTTTGCCGCGATTACGAAAAGGCCAACCAACTCAGCCAGATGCATGAGGGACGGTTTTTCAGCGACCCGCGGCTGTGCGTGCAGGAAGCCGATCTGCATATTCTGGCCGTAAAGCCGCAGGATTCGCCGAAACTGTTTGAAGAAATTCGCGACCTGGTACAGCCCGGGCAGGTGTTTCTGAGTATCATGGCCGGCGTCAGGCTGGCGACGATCACAAAATCCCTGGGCGCGGAGAAGGTCATACGGGCCATGCCCAACCTGCCGGCGCAAATCGGAGCGGGCGTTACCGCCTTTACCTCCACCGATGCTGTGACCCGGATTGAACTGGTAATGGTGCAAAACCTGCTGAGTACTACCGGCAAAACCATTTACGTGGAAAAAGAAGAACTCATCGACGCCTCTACCGCTATTTCGGGTTCCGGACCCGCATATGTGTATTATTTCATGGAGGCCATGATGGAGGCGGCCCAGCGTATGGGTTTTTCACCTTCAGAGGCGGAATTGCTTGTCAGTCAGACATTTACAGGCGCGGTGGATCTCTATAACAGGACGGATCTGACTTGTGCCGACTGGATTGCCAAGGTGTCGTCAAAGGGCGGCACAACCGAGGCTGCGCTGCGTATATTTCGGGAAACAACCCTGCACGACGACATCATTGCGGGCGCCGATGCAGCATTTGAACGCGCCCGGGAATTGGGCAAATGAACCGTTCACATACTGCCTTGTGGCGAAGGTTGCAGTAATATTGGAATATCGTGTTGCGCCGGACCCGCTGTACCCAATATTGTTAATTTTCCATAAGCCCAAAATTTTCATTTGGTAAACGCCTGACAGTAGCTTACTTTCGGGTCATAGATAACTACCGTTTCACAGAACAAACATTCTCTTCAGCCTATGATGAACGAACTTGTACACACGCATATGACGAAAAACGTCATAACTCTTAACCCTGATAATACGCTTGCTGAAGCCAGAGACATCATGCTGAACAAACGAATCCACCACCTTCCCATCGTGGAGGGTAAAAAACTCGTGGGCATGGTGACTTCCTGGGATTTTTTCAAACTGGGCAAATCCGTGGATGAGTACCAGTCCATCAAGGTCAGCGAAGTCATGACCACCCGCATCGCTACGCTGGATCCCGACCAGCATCTTGGCGCAGTGGCGGAAGTATTGATGGAGCATTTGTTTCACGCAGTGCCCATTGTCAACGACAAACACGAGTTGCTGGGCATTGTCACCAGTACCGACATTATCCGTTACGAGCACCGCAAGGAATACCCTGCGAATCTGGACAAATTTGTGCCGGAGAACATGGTATAGCACCGGACCGGGCACCTGTACAGGGATCGTTCAAGGGGCATCATACCTTTGGGCGATCCTTTTTTTTGCCATTCGCCGCAAACCGCAACCAAATACCTGCCGGTATGTTATTTCCGGGCAAACCAATTAACACACTATGGCAGTCTACACCCTGCGGCGCACACAGCGCCTGCCCATTACCCCGGAACAAGCCTGGGCGTTTTTTTCCTCGCCCATGAACCTGAAAGAAATTACCCCGCCCTACATGGGCTTTCACGTCACCTCCGACCCCGCTTTCCTGGCCAAAATGTATCCCGGACAGGTCATTACCTATACGGTGACGCCCCTGCTGGGTATCCCGCTGTTCTGGATGACCGAAATTACCCATGTTGAGGAAGGCCGGTACTTTGTCGACGAACAACGCGTGGGGCCGTACTCGATCTGGCACCATCAGCATCATTTTGCCGCGATTCCCGGCGGCGTGGAAATGACCGATCTGGTGCATTACAAAATACCGCTGGGGCTGCTCGGCGACCTGGCCAACAGCCTGTTCGTGCGCCGGCAACTCGAGGCGATCTTTTCTTTCCGCTGGAAGAAACTGGAGGAAATGTTTGGCACCATGCCGTGAAGAAGAGGAGGTTTCCCGCAGGAAACCCCTTTTGCACTAGTCCACAGGAGCCCCCACAAAGGGCATTGTCCGCCTAAAAATCAACCAGGTCAATCTCGAAGATCAACACCGTGTTTGGCGGAATCGATCCTGAACCTGCGGGGCCGTAACCCAGGACCGAAGGCAGGAAAAAAGTACCCTTGCCTCCGCGCTTCAGGAGCGGGATGCCTTCCTGCCAGCCCGGGATGAGGTTGGAAAGGAGAAAGGTGACGGTTTGGGTGCCGGAAGTCTGGTCGAACACAGAACCATCGAGCAGGTATCCTTTGTACCGCACAGTTACGTTGGATTGCAGCGACGGATGCCCGCCCGAACCCTCTTTCGTGATAATGTACCGCATACCCGACGCCGTGGAATCGGCTGTCAGGTTGTTGGCTTCCAGGTAGTCCTTAATGGCGGCAATATCCGCCTGTAGTTGTTCTTCCGGTGTAAGGCTGTCGTCTTTACAGGAAACGAATAGGAGACCGCAAACGGCCAGCAGTAGTGTAAGATAACGCATGTGTGTTTAAAAGTTTTGCGCGAAGGTAAGTTTGAAAACCGATTTACGGTCCCGAAAATCACCCGTGTGTGGTCGTCGCCTGTACCGGTATGGCTTTGCCGTCGGCGGCGTGCATTACCTCCTGCTGGTGCGCGATGCTTTCCTGGTGTACCGCCGATAAAAACTTTTCAATAAACGTCTCGTTCAAGCCGCGCTCCCGCCCCTGCGCGAAGCCTTTCTCCAGTATTTCGTTCCAGCGTGTCGTCTGCAGGATGGAAATATTGTTGCGCAATTTGTACCGGCCAATATCTTCCGCTACCCGCATCCGCCGGGCCAGCAGGTTGAGCAGGTCCAGATCGATCTCGTCGATCTTGTGGCGGAGGTTTTCAATATTTTCCAAAAACTCGATGTTATCCGTAGTCTCCCTGCGTACAACCAGCCGGCTTGCCAACTCGGCATATACGGACGGGGTGATCTGCTGTTTGGCGTCGCTCCATGCTTCGTCGGGCGTGGGATGCACTTCCGTCATCAGACCGTCGTAGTTCAGGTCGAGCGCTTGCTGGGCCACCTCCAGCAGGTCCTCCCGGTTGCCGCAGATATGCGAGTTGTCGCAGATGAGCGGTAGTCCGGGCATGCGGCGGCGCAATTCGATGGGTATTTCCCAGTAAGGGGCATTGCGGAATTTTGATTTGGCATATGCCGAAAAGCCGCGGTGTATGGCGCCTACCTGGGTCACGCCGGCATTCTGTATGCGTTCTATGGCGCCGATCCAGAGGTCCAGGTCGGGATTGACGGGGTTTTTAACCAACACCGGCACATCCACGCCGCGCAGGGCGTCGGCGATTTCCTGAACGGAAAAAGGATTTACCGTCGAACGGGCGCCGATCCACAGCACATCCACGCCGTGCTTCAGCGCCTCGTACACCTGATTGCCGTTGGCCACTTCGATGGTAGTGCGGAGCCCGGTTTCCTGCTTTACCCGGCGCAGCCAGGGCAACGCAATGGCGCCGTTGCCCTCAAATGCTCCCGGGCGGGTACGGGGCTTCCATACCCCGGCACGGAACAGATCAATGCCCAGGCCTGCAAGGCCGCGGGCTGTTTCCAGTACCTGTTCTTCCGTTTCTGCCGAGCATGGGCCGGCGATCAGAAATGGTCGGTTGTCTTTTTTTGCGAATAGCATAAGGCAGGATGGTTTAATGATAAATGATGAATAAGATAATGACGATAATGACGACAGCAAACAGTTGCCTTTAAAGCGGTTGTCCGGGTTCGATGATCCGGCGGAT
>ERZ724526.255-NODE-255-length-31616-cov-6.743418_pt1 | contig 31616 bp, 21 predicted proteins | sample MGYA00376059_ERZ724526 | MGnify/ENA primary metagenome ERZ724526 (study PRJEB28724, sample SAMN07190883) | activated sludge metagenome | isolation source: activated sludge of sewage treatment plant in Hong Hong | place: Hong Kong | collected 2016-03-17 ...
TTCGATCCGAGCCTGCGCGCGTGCTTCCCGCTGAAACCGCGCGATCATCTCGGGATCGCTGCTGCGAATGAACTTGAGCGCAACGATGCGGTTTAGGCGACGATCGCGGGCCTTGAAGACCACGCCCATGCCGCCTTTGCCGAGCACGGACACAAACTCATACCGATCCCAATGTTCGACGGGAAATTGCAGATCGGACTCGTCTCCAGCGGAGCCCGTGTCACCAGCGATGGTTTGATGTGTGCCGAAGTCATCGGCACCTGGTTGCTCGTCTGGCTCCATCCTGAGATTCGACGTTCGTTAGTTTCGCATACTTTCCGCTCACTTCCCGAGAAGTCCCCGGCTCGAGGCGCGCGAAACATCTTTCTGACCGTCGCAGACAATGTCGATGGTTGTCCGACCGTCTAAGCCTTGGTAGCTTCATGCTGCGTTCGGTATTTCAGTACGAACCAAGGGGGGACGACACAATGAAGACCATGCTGTTTGCTGCGTTTGCGGTTTCGATGATGGTGGGTGCTCCGGTGGTGGCGATGGCCAAGGATGCGGAGACCGCGAAGAAGGATGCGAAGAAGGAAGAGCCGAAGAAGGGCGCTCCGGCCAAAGACACCGCAAAGGAAGGTGGCAGCACCTCCGATGCGTACAAGCTGCGCGGCAACACCGGATCGTAGCGGGTTCGTTAGCTTGCGCTCGGCGGCTTGACGGGAAGCGACGCGCGCTCTTCTCCGCTCTGCAGGTCGATTCCCAGCCGCGACACCGCTGCCAGCCGCTTGCCGGTTCGAATCAGCGGAATTTCATCCACGTACTCGACTTCAATCTGCATCGCTGCGCCCAGGAATGTGCGTAGCGTTCGCAGCACTTCGTCCATCGCTTCGCTGGTAAAGCGACTTCCTTTGACCACTTTGAACGTGATCGCGCCGCGCTGCTCTTGCACCACTTGGTAGTGACGAATCGCGTGGTCGTAGTCCTTGAGCAGGTGCGCAAAGAACGTACCCGGAACGTACTGACCGTCGGCTCCGATGATGATCGACTGGACGCGGCCTTCGATCTTGCCGATGCGAGGCAGACCTCGTCCGCACGCGCACAGCTTGCTGTTATCCATCGCTTCGCCCAGGTCGCCGATGCGATAGCGGATAAACGGCAGGCAGTAGTTGTTCAGATCCGTGATGACGATCTCGCCGATCTCACCGGGCTTTGCGGGCCGACCGTCTTTGAGCACTTCGACGATGTAGCCTTCCGCGACGATGTGATGTCCGTCGTGCGCTTCACACTCGTAGGCGATGCCGGAAAACTCCCGCGAGCCGTACTTGTCAAAGACCTTGCAGCCAAAGGCGTCTTCGATGATGCGACGCGACTCTTCGGGCAGGCTCTGCGCCGACGACATGATGCCTTGCGGTCGCCAGCCGAGCTTGCGTCCCGATCGCTTCAGATAGCCCGCCAAGAAGTTGAGCGACTCTGCGTAGCCATCCATCAAGATCGGACGATACGCTTCGATCTCGTCCATCAGATCCGACAGGTTCTGCTCGCTCATCTCGAACGCGGGAACGAAACGTCGACGGGAAAACGTCGCATCGGCATGCTCTCGGACAATCTGCGTCTTGCTCATCCCGAGCGTCTGGTGCCACAGCCGCAGCGTGCGATCTCCGAAGCGATAGCCCGTCCATTCCTGCGAGCGCAGCGTCGCTGCCCAGCGAAACTCGAGCTGCCGTCGATCGGCGTAACAGACAAACGGCTCTCCCGTCGAACCCGAGGTCGTGATTCGCAGGATTTCATCCTTTTGGTGATTGTCCGACAGGATGTCAAAGTGCAGGTGCTTGCGAACATCTGCCTTCGTCAGAAACGGCAGCTTGTGCAGATCCGCCAGCGTCACGATGTCTTCGGGCTTAACGCCCGCTTGGTTCATGCGCGCGCGATAGTACGGAACGTGCTTGTAGGCATGCTGAACCAGACGACGGAGCTTGCGCGTCTGAAGCTCTTCCATCTCGGTGAGCGACAGCCACTGGCTCTGCGACAGATCATCTAGGTGCGTCTTGACGTCGCTGGTCATCATCCAGTGCGTCGCACCAAAGGTCGAAAGATACGCATCGAGATACGCGCGCTGCCACAGCGGTCGCGGCGTCGATCGATCAAGTGGCTTCTTTTCGTCGATAAGCGGTCGCAGATCTGAAGTCCGCGCGGGCCGCAGCCGGTATTCGTAGAACGCTCGGCCCAGGTCCACAAGCGATCGCAGCGTCGGGACAATCGGCTGATTGGCCAGGAACGACGTGCCCGCTTTGCGCTGCTCAAACAGCGTCTCGATCTGCTTGTACGTGTAGCCCTTGTGATGGGCCGCCACCATGATGAACGACTGCCAGTAGTAGTACTCGCCGCGATAGTCGAGCAGATCCGCCAGCACCTCGCGCCCACAGAGCACAAAGCCGCTCTTGTTGTCCTGGAGATCCATCGAAAACGAGTGGTTCAGCAGGAAATTCAGCCCGCGCGAGTAGTAATATCGCGGCCCTTTTTCCCGTCCCACCGCCGAGCGAAACCCTTGAATGATGTCGACGTTCGACCACGCAAGCTCGCGTCGCAGTCGCAGGATGTCTTCTGGCTGATACTGAAGATCCGCGTCAATCAAGCAGACCAGATGTCCGCGCGCGGCCTGCACGCCGGTCTTCCACGCAGCGGCGATGCCTCGATTCTTCGGATGATGCTGCGGACGAACAAACGGATGCGTTGCCGCCAGATCGTCCATGACCTTCGCCGTGCCATCCGTCGAGCCGTCGTTGATCAGGACCAGCTCACCCTCTATTCCACCCGTCGAGAGCACCTCGCCGATGCGACGAACCAGCTCGGGCAGGTTCGCTTCTTCGTTGAGACACGGGACAATGACCGACAGTTCCATCGCGCTCATGATGGTGGTCTGGCCCGGCTTCCGTCAACGGCGATGAGCAGGGAATCTCTCGACAGAGATCGCGTCGCTGTGCGCTGCGTGGCATAGTGCGGCCATGACGCTTTCGCTCGGTAGCGTGTCGGTGGATCTCGATCCGCTGCGCTGCTACTACCAGATTCACGGACTCGGTCCTTCGCCAGATCACCTGACGGACGTTGTCTTACAGCGAGCCTTGCCGCGCTTTTTGGATGTCTTTGATCGCTTCGGTCTGCGCTCGACGCTGTTTGTGGTTGGTTCCGACGCGCTCGATGGCTCGCCGGGACGACCGCTGCTACGCGAGGCGGCGCGACTCGGGCACGAGCTGGGCAATCACTCGTTTCATCATCCCTACGATCTGAGCCGACTTCCCTTGTCCGTGATCGTCGATGAGCTGCGCGCATGTGAGCAAGTTCTCGACGAGCTACGAGGCAAGCCTGGGAGTGTCTGTGGTTTCCGTGCGCCCGGCTATGAGCTGTCTCCGACGCTGCTGAGTGCTCTTTCGCAGCTCGGATTTCGCTATGACTCGTCGGTGTTTCCCTGTCCACCGTATTACCTGGCGAAGCTGGCGGTGCTGGCCAAGCTCCGGGTTTCGGGACGTCGCTCATCGTCGATCATTGGCTCACCGTGGCAGCAGCTTGCACCGATGCAGCCGTATCGTCCCGCGCAAGACGATCCGAACCGCCCAGGCTCCGCACCACTTATCGAACTTCCCGTCGCTGTCACCAAGTATCTGCGCCTGCCTGCGATTGGGACGTCGCTGCTCTTGTCGGCGCCGCTGCGTCGCGCGCTGCTCACGGGAATGCTGCGTCAGCCGTTTTTTAACTTGGAGCTACACGGAATCGATCTGATTGATGCAAAGCTCGACGGAATCCCGAGTGAGCTGGTTGCGCGTCAGCCCGATCTACAAGTTCCGCTGTGGCAAAAACAGCAGTCGCTCGTCGAGATTCTTCGCTTTTTGACCGATCACGCGCAGGTGTTGCCGCTGCAAGATGTCGCCAGCCACTTTGCGCAGACGATGGTCTAGCGCTTACGGGGACTCGCTGGGTTCGCCTCGCGCTTCGAGCAGCTGCGCATGTTTCCGACCGAGCAGCGCACCCACCATCGCCCACAGCCCCGCGAGCGGAACCGCGAGCAGCGACACCCCAGCGATGCCAAAGCCGAGCGACTTCAGCCCTGACAAAAGCCAGCTGCTGGCCGTGTCTCCGCCTCGGTAGACCACCGTGTCCATGAAGTTCTTGGCTTGATACTTTTCCACCGGCCCGAGCACGTTGAACAGCGTCTCTCGCGACGGCTTGGCAATCGCAAACTCGCCAGCGCGACGCAGCACCACGACGATGCTCAGCGTCGACAGCACGGGATGCAGACCCAAGCAGAGAAACCCAGCCAGCGTCAGAAGCGGCAGCACCGTGAGCGCAACCATCAGTCCAAGTCGCTGGAGCAGCGGCTGAAGCACCAGCACCTGAATCACCAGCGTCAGGACGTTCACCGCCAAGTCCATCTGCGCAAACAGCGCCGTACGCTCCGCCGATGAGTGCATGGCTTTGTCGATGATTTCTGCTTGCTGGATGTACAAAAACGTCGAGGTGGTGCTGTACAGCACGACGTAGCCGCAGATTCCGAGCAGATACGGCGACGAAATCGCCAAGCGAATGCCGGTCAAGATGCCGGGTCGCTGACTCGACGGATGCTCTGCGGACAGCTGCTTGTCTCTCCACTTGCTCAGCTGACCAATCGCCAGCACGCAGATGACAAGACACGTCATCGACACGAGCAGCAGGTTCACGGGACCGATTCGCTTCGAGCACAGCGCCGTCACCGCCGGACCGACCACGGCGCCCGCAGTTCCGCCCGCCGCGATAATGCCGTACAGACGCCGCGCTTCGTCGGTGTTCCACAGATCCGCCATGAAGCTCCAGAACACGGACACCGCGAACAGGTTGAACACGCTCACCCAGATAAAGAACGCGATGGTGATGTGACGAACATACAGATGCGAGTGAAACAGCAGCCAAAACACGGCCAAGTTGCTCGCGAAGAACAAGTAGATAAACGGCAGCAGTGTGCGACGGGAAAAGCGCGAAAACAGGAAGCCAAACAGCGGTGACAGACACAGCATTACGCCAAACACCGCCGTAAACAGCCAGCGCAGGTTGCCCACGCCTGCTTGGATTCCCATCTCGTCGCGAACGGGTCGCAGGACGTAGTAGCTACACAGCAGAAAGAAGAAGTAGCAAAAGGACCACAGCAGCGCCGGGATTTCCTCTCGTCGAATCAGAAGAAGTCGGTCTTTGAGCGAAAGAGACGGAGCGCTGCGAGATCCTGGTTCGGTCATGGTTTGGCTAGGCTTTCGCGAAAGGCTTTGAGAATCGCCGCTTCTTTGTCCGCCGTCAGACCCGAGCGTGGCTTGGCTTGACGCTCAGGCGGCAGCGTCTTCCACCAGGTCAGCGTGTCCGTCAGCGTCTCGACAAGAGGCCGGAACGTCAGACCCGCTGCGATGGCTTTGCTGATCGAGACTTTGTGAAAGTACGCACTGTCGCCGCTCGGCGGACTCCAGATCGGAAACTCTTCGCTCAGCTTGTTTTTGCGCAGATAGTCCGTCGGGATGAACGTGTGACGCACGTCGGCCTTCGTCACTTGCTTACAAGCGGCAAGCACCTCTTGCATCGTGAGCGGCTTGCTCGGCCCGGTGGCGTTGAAGGTTCCGTTTTGACCCGCTTCCACCATTCGCACGATCCAGTCCGCCAGATCGCGTCCGTCGATGACTTGAATCGGATCCGATGGATCGCCTGGAACCACCATCTCGCCACCGCGCTGGGTTCGTAGCAGCCAGTACGTGAAGCGATCCGAGGAGTCACGCGGTCCGACGATGTATCCCGGTCTGACGATGAGCGCTCGGCCTTGCATCACGCGCGTCGCTGCTTGCTCGCACAGGGCTTTGAGCGGACCGTACGCGCCTTCGCTGATCTTTTCGATGGTGGGATCGGGAATCGTGCCCACCGGCGAGCTTTCGTCGATCGGCTTGTCGGTGTCTTTGTAGACGGAGATCGACGACACGAATACGTACTGCTTCACCGCGTCCTTGAGCGCTTTGGCACTCGCTTCGATCTGGCGCGGAAAATAACCCGAGGTGTCGACGACGGCATCCCACTTCTTGCCAGCCAGTCCCTCAAAGCCGGTGTTGCGGTCGCCGAGGATTCGCTCGACCTTCGGATTGTCCGCAAACAGCGTTGGATTGGTCTTGCCGCGATGGAACAGCGTGACGGAAAAGCCGCGTCGAATCGCCGATTCGATGATGTGTGGACCGATAAAGCCAGTTCCACCCAGCACCAGGAGTCGTTTCGGAGTCACCGTCTGAGACGCCGCATGGGCCGCAAAAGGCAACGCACTGGAAGCAAGCAGGAATGCACGACGCGAAAGCTCAAGCCGCTGTGATTTGGTCATGCGTGGAAACATAGCAGTCGAAGCGAAATGATGAGCAATTTCACCGCGCATTCCCGACGGTGATTTCTCATTCTTCGTCATCGTCTACAGCGGATGCATCGGCTTCGTCCGCGGGCGCATCACCGGGAAATGGCGCGATTTTTTGCTGTAGACGCGCCGTCACTGCGCTCGTCACCGCTGGAAGGTCATCCGTCAGCGACGCTGGCAGCCAAAACCAGAGCACGCGACTGTGAAGCTCCACTTTCGCGCGGACAAACGTCGTTCCTTGCGCTTCGATGCGCATCCCAGCACGCGGCAGACAGCGCTTACACAGACACGGCAGCGGACTGCGATCTTCGTGCTTGGCCAGGTTCACCGGACGAGGCGCAGCAATCCTCGTCTTTCCCGTTGCTGCCGCATCGAGCAGCAGCTTGACATCGTCTGCCGTCAGCACGCGCGGCGTCTGTAGCGACATTCCAAGCGCACCTGGCTTGGCGACGATGCCTTTGCCCGAGTCAAACCGGAGCTGATCTTTTATCGCCGAGATGTCCGTCAGCCGTGTCGTGTTGACGCGTGCGCTCCAGCGCTGACCATCGAAGACCAAGCCTTCCAGCACCGCCACCAGCCACAGCGACTCTTTGGGCGGACGCACCGTGACCAGCAGCAAGCGACTGTGCGCATCGAGCTTTTGAAGGTGTTTGCTCGCGCTCGCATAACCTGCAAACGGAACGACCTGACCGAGCTTGGCTTTGCCTGCGTCCTTGTCAAAGACCGCTTTGCTCACAATGGCCAGCATGTCCGGCATAGCCACTACTTTACCGGGAAGCTACAGCGTCGGGAAACTGTCGACGTGAAACGCAAAAAAGCCAGTCTGTACGCTCACTTCCAGCTGCGTACAAAGACTGGCTTTTGGCAGGCGAGGGCGCCTACGAACGGACTTAGGCCTTCGGCGTAATCACGGCCTTCGACTCCAGCACATCGAGTGCTTTTTCGAGTCGAAGCTGCGCCCGAAGCTGCTGTAGACCTGGATCTTCACGCTGAATCTCGGCCTTCACGCGCGCCACGTTCTTGTCGCGCTCTTTGGCCAGCTCTGCCAGGTGCTCATCGACATCGGCATCGGTGACTTCCACCTTTTCCTTGTCGGCGAGCGCCATCATCACAAACTCGATCGACAGGTTCCGCACCGCTTCCGCCTGAGCCGCTGCAACCAGCTGCTCCGTCGTCGGCATCGTGAACTTCGCCTCGGGGTTTTCCTTGCGCTGCTCTTGCAGCAGCTTCATCTGAAGCTGCAGACGACCGCGCTCGTTTTCCAGGAAGTTTCGCGCGAGGCGCGCGATAAGTCCCGGCGGAATCGGCACCGGATTGCGCTTGAGCAGCTCATCAACCAGCGTCAGTCGCATCTCGTGACGGGCTTCCTCGGTGTCTTCCTCGAGGATGTTGGTCCGAATCTTTTCCTTCAGCTGCTCGAGCGAGTCGGCTTCGCCGGTATCTTTGGCGAACTCGTCGTCGATCGCTGGCAGGTGCTTGATGTGCGCAGCCTTCACTGCGACCTTGAAGTGACCCGTCTTTCCGCCGATCTCCTTGGGAAGACCTTCGGTCGGCATGGTCAGCTCAACCGGATGAGCCGTCGCACTCAGCGAAACTCCGACGAGCGCCGCTGCAAGCCCCGGAATCGGCGACTGCTCAGGCTTGCCGAGATCGACGTGCATCTCTTTGTCTTTGTAGGTCAGGTGCGACAGCGTGCCCGTCAGCAGAATCGTCAGCACGTCGCCCGCTTCGGCGGTGTCACGACCTTCGATCGGCTTCAGCTCTTGATGCGCTTGGCGACGACGCTCCAGCTCGGCGGTCACTTGCTCATCGGTCGCCTTGCCTTCGCGCTTGGTGACGGCGATGCCTTCGTAGTCCTTGATGTCGATCTGCGGCATCAGCTCGATGCGAGCGCTATAACGCAGCGGAACATCCTTCTGTGCGTCGGCCAGCTCTTCGAGGATCGGCTCGCTGATGATGCGCAGCGTCTGCTGTCCGATGATGTCGCCGATCGTCTCGTTGACCAGTTCACGGGCTGCGTCGCCCGCGACTTTCTTGCCAAACATGCTCTCGAGCAGAGGGCGCGGTGCCTTGCCAGGGCGGAATCCCTTGAGGTTGACCTGCCGACCGAGCTGACGGTAGCTTTCGTCGAGCTTCTTGTTGACCTGCGCCTTGTCGATTTCGACCTTCAGGCGCTTTTCGACTGGGGAAACGTCTTCAAACTCGAACCGAACGGGTGAGCCCTGCATCAATCGCCTCTCTTCGCTTCTTGTCGACCGAGTCCAAGCGGTCTCGATCTATGCCTCGATCTCGTCGGGGCTGTGTGAATCAAGTAAGTCGGGGTCTTCGATGAAAACCGCCGGATGTGTAGTGATTCAGGCAGTTTAGAAACAACCGCTGCCTGTCGTAAAGCCCTGGCTACGCGGTTTCGCTGACTTCTTCCAGCAGCTTGGACCAGTAGATGATGCGGTTGCAGTTCGGGCAAATCTCCAGCGTCGCGCCGCGCTGGATGATGTTGTAGAGCTGCGGCGGAATCCGCATGTTGCAGCCTCGACACGTTCCATCGCGAACCGCGACAACTGCCAGCCCGCGTCGCATCCGAATCGTCGAATACTTCTTCAAAAAGTCGGGTCGCAGCTTGCTGGCCAGCTCATCGCGATGGACTTTGGCAGCTTGCAGCTTCGACTGCATCTCGGCGATTCGCTTGGCCACGCGCTCTTGCTCGGCGGCCAGCTCTTTTCGCTGCTCACCGACGCGAACTTCGTGTTCGGCAATCTTGCCTTGCTGTTCCGAGATCGCTTGGCTGAGCTTCGCGATTTCTTCTTCGCGCTGCTCTAGCTGACGACGCGTCGTCTCGAGCTCTCGGGACGCAGCGTTGCCTTCTTTGAGGTTGCGCACCTGCGAGCTCTTGGCCTTGGCTCGGCTGAGCTGCTCGGCGGCATCCTTTTTGTCCTGCTCTTGGCTCTTGCGGAACGTCTCGGTATCAGCAAGCTCCAGCCGTTTTTCGGAGAGCAGCTGATCGAGCGCCGCAATCGCCGCTTCGACCTTCTGCACTCGTTCCGGGAGTGCTTTACACAGACTTTCGAGTTCAATCAGCTCTGCATCGTGACGCTGTAGCTCTTCGAGCAGCTTAAGTTGGTCGCGCAACGTCTTCCTCCACCGTACAAGCACGAAATCTGTGGGCCCACCTGGACTTGAACCAGGGACCAGCCGGTTATGAGCCGGCCGCTCTGACCAACTGAGCTATGGGCCCTAACGAATAACGCCGGGCACCGTAACGAAAGCCCGATGAAATGGCAAGTCGAGCCGCGGATTTCCACACGACTTGCCGCGAAGTGGGTCGCTTTGTGCGCGATCGAGTGCGTACGCGCTCAATCCCTCTTGATTGCGCGGGGTCGATTGCGGCATCGTCCAGGCCGCTGTGGCATCCGACTGACCGATTGCGCGGCCACGTCGCTGCTGATGAACCTTTCGCGGACATGATGGAACCTTCAATCGACCAATCAGAAGACGCGCGCGCCCCAAGTCCTCCGTCGACGAGTGGCTGCCCTGCATCGTCGAGCGATCGCGTACTGCACTTTGCGGTGCTGTCGCTGATGTGCTTGCTATATCTGCCATTTACCGGTGCCTACGGACTGTGGGACCCGTGGGAAACGCACTATGGCGAGGTCGCTCGGCAGATGGTTTCGCGAAGCGACTGGATTTCGCTGTGGTGGCCCGGTTCGCCGCAAGATCCAGCCAGCGGAGTGTTCTTTTCCAAGCCAGTGCTGACGTTCTGGCTGATGGCGCTGTCGCTGAAGGTGTTTCGTCTGGGTCACGCGAGCCCGCTGTTCTTTGATGAAATGACGATTGGCTGGCGGGCCGAGTGGGCGCTGCGTCTTCCGTTTGTGCTGCTCGGAATTGTTGCGGTGTTTGCGACGTATTACTTGGTCCGTCGAACGGTGTCGCGGCGAGCGGCGCTCTGGACTGCGCTCGTGCTGGCAACCTCGACGCAGTGGTCGCTCATCACGCGGCAGGCGATGACCGATATGGCGTTCGTTGCACCGATGACGCTGGCGGTGGTCTTTGCTGGGCTGGCGCTGCTGCCTCAGCGACGACATCCAGCGGATCCTTCGTCGCCGCTTATCGACCTAAAGGCCGATCTGCCGCGCAAGTCCGTTCAGCTGTTGGGGCAAGAGCTGTCGTGGCCACACAGCCGCGTGTTCTACGGCTTTGTGACGCTGTTTGTGCTGCTGGTGCTGCCGCAGCTTGTCGTAAACCTGGTTCAGCTCAAAAGCTTTGCCATCTCGGTCCGAGGTCACGGGTATCGCGTCGCAGGTCCGGTCGCGATGCTGCCGTTTGTGCTGCTGTTTGTGCTGTCGCTGCTCTGGTGTGCGCAGGCGAAAAGCCGTCGGTCGATTTATCTGTGGTCGGCCTATGCGATGTGCGGCGTGGCGACGCTGGCCAAAGGTCCGGCGGGAATCGGGATGCCGGTGCTAACGCTCGGTCTGTTTTTGCTGCTGAGCGGTCGCTTGACGGAGCTGCTCGGTGAGCGACGTGACGTGCAACCGACGGGCTTTCTACTGAAGCTGCCCGAGCCGATTCGCGAGATCTGGTGTTACCAAGGCGGACTGGAGCTTTCGCGCGGACTCAGCATCTTTTTGTGCGTCGCGGCTCCGTGGTTTGTGGCGATGCTGGCTCGTCACGGTCTGCCGTTTTGGATGGAGCTCATCGGCGACAACTACGTGCATCGTGCGCAAGGCCGACACGGCGATCGTGGCACGTTCGAGTATTACCTTCAGCAGATCACAAACGGCATGTTTCCCTGGTCCGGTGTCGTTGCTGCCTCGATGGTGTGGGTTGGTCGCTGGCTGAAGGGCTCAGACGAAAAAGACGCGAGTCGTCGTCAGCTCGTGCTGCTGTGTCTGGCCTGGTTCATCATCGACTTTGGCGTCGTGACGCTGGTGAATACCAAGTTTCACCACTACATCTTGCCCGCGCTGCCGGCGCTGGCGATCTTGGCGGGACTTCTTCTCGACGAGCTGTGTCAGCCGGTTGCTCGCTTTGTGCGTCGACAGCAGCAAGCGGTGCTGTTGCTTCTGGCGGTTCCGGTGACCTACTTGGCGGGTCGAGATCTCGCGAACTACCCGGCGCGCATTGGCTGGCTGTTCAACTACGACTACGTCAACGTTCCGACGGTGGGGCGACCTTGGCCAGCGACGGGACTTTACGGTTCGCGCTACGAGTATTTCAACCAGGTCTTCCTCTACTCACTGCTTGGGACGGCGGCGGTGCTGTTTCTGTCGCTGCTGCTGTCTCGATCCGACGATGCGTCTGCTGCGCCTGATCCAGCGGATGCGACGTCTTCTGCACCGGCAAAGAGCGCTTCTTGGCCGATGCTCGTCGGGCTTTCGCTGCTGGTTGCTGGACTTGTTGCTGTCGGCAACTCGGCTGCGCCTTCGCCAGAGCTGGTGACGACGTATTCGACGTCGAAGCTACCGATGGATATGGTGCTGCCACTGCGTCTTCGCTTCGGGTATCTGGTTCCGGCGGCGCTGGCCTCGCTGTGGCTGGTCGGTCTGTTGGTTGTTCTTTCGTCGAAGCTGCGTCTAGGAAGCCGCATGGCACGCACGGGAGCGACGGGAATCGCTGTGGTATCGGTGATGGCGCTCGTCTGGAACTGCTGGGTGCTGGATCGCTTTATGGTCGATATCTCGCCGCACTGGAGCCAAAAGCACGTCTTTGCGACGTATTACCGTCTGCGCAAAGGCCCCGAAGAGCCCGTCATCGCCTGGATGATGTACTGGCGCGGCGAAAACTTTTACACCTGCAATCAGATCTACGACCACCGAGTGGATCCCGGCGAAAAGACGGTCTTTCTGGGTGATCGGAACACCGAAAAGCTTCAAGAGTACGTGCGGAACCATCCTGGGCGACGGATGTTCTTCCTGATCGAGCGTCATCGGTTGGAGTCGCTTCGCAGCCTGCTTCCCGAGGCTGCTCGACCCACGCTCGAAGTCGTCGACGACAGCAATAACAAGGTGTTTTTGGTGCGGGCGCAGCTGTGAGCTTGGCCCGCGTAGACACCTCCTCGAAGAAACGACACCAAGGAGACGATGATGAAGAAGACGCTTGGATTTTTACTGATCGCGACGCTGACTGCTTGCCAAGGTCCAGCCGGTGATCAAGGTCAGGTCGGTGCCATCGGTGACAAGGGCGACAAAGGCGACAAGGGCGATCCGGGACCGGGCACGACGCCGGCTCTTGCTGCGCTGACTCCGTCGACGATGTTCCTTGGTCGCACGACGGTGATGCAGCTCTCAGGCGTTTCGACGCACTTTCAGTCGTCTAGCTCGGTGGTGTTCGACGATCCGGCGATCAAGGTCACGAAGATCGAGGTGGGCTCGAACGCAAACCTGCGCTTTACCGTCGACGTGGGTCTCGATGCCAAGCTGGGTTCGCACGATCTAACGATCAGCTCTCCACCGACGGGAGGAGAAGCCGGTGCCGAAGATCTGAAGCTCAAGGGCGGACTGACGATTACTCCGTCGCTGTCGGTTGAGCTTGGCTCGGGCGTTTCGACGGGACCGACGGTCAATCAAGGTGGGCTCCTTGATGTTGCGGTTCGCAACCTGGATTACCGAGACAATCCGTTCTGGAGCCAGACGCGCTTTGCGGGTCCGGTTTCGACGATTGGCTCGGTGTCGGCGACGTCGGCTCGCTTGGCAGGGACTGCGCTGGTGGATGCCCTGGCCCCGGCGGGCGCACTGGTCATTGGCGGAGCGACGGTGGGTCCGCTCGGTCAGACGGTTTACTACAGCAGCGACGCGGCAGATATGGCGTCTCCGACGGTGAAGGCTCGCGCAGCAACGGAGCTAAAGTTTGGCACCGCCAAGACCGGCGAGAGCATCGCGGAAAAGCGCGCAACCAACCTGTACAAGTTCACGACGGCGGCGGACAGTCAGGTGGTTCATCTTCAGTTTTCGTCGCTCGGAACCGGCTGGAATTCCTCGGTTCGTCCGATTGGTTACACCGCGCCAGCGAGCGGAAAGTTTGGCGAAGGCCTGGCCTTTGATTCGTGGGGAACGGGCTTTTCTCCGACGGTGAGAAACGTCCTTCAGATCCTACAAAAGAAGGGCGATGGCTACACCGTGGTCCTCGCAAGCGATCAGTCGGGGTCGATGGCGCATGGCTATTCGGTGACGGCCAAGTCCGGCGCTGCGGCTGCGATGACCAGCTTGAAGGAACCGGCGATGGGTGACTCGACGGGCTCGCCACTGGCAACGATCGCCGAGCTGGACAAAGCGTACTTCGGAACCGATGGTGCGTTCGACGCGGCGTATGAGGACGACTTCATCAAGTTCAAGGCCAAGACCACAGGCAAGGTCTTCGTGCAGATCAGCGCCGTCGCCGGTCCGAACATTGGTGTCGGTCTCCGCGATGCCACCTGCTCGACGGTGGTCCTGTCGACGCAGTACAACCGAGGCGGCAGCATGGGCATTGAGCTCGATACCAAAGCGGGAGAGACCTACTGCCTTCGTCTGAGCGGCGAAACCGCAGGCACCGCGTATAGCTTGATCATCAGCCCGGCGCTGTAGTCGTCGTCGAGATCTTCCCTCATCTGCGCTTGCATCCGTCCGCTGCGCTTTCCTGCTTATTGCGGCGGACCTTCGACTTGACGATGCAGCGCGTCCTGTTCAGCCAGCGTCACTTGAATCGCCCGATGCGCCGAGCGAAACAGCTTTCGCTTCGGGTCAATCGCGAGCGCTTGTTGATATTCCCGATGGGCTGACTCGAAGTCGCCCAGGGCTTCACACACAATTCCCAGGTTGTAGTGCAGCGCGGCGTTGCTCGGATCTTTGCTTAGTCCGTCGGTGAATGCCTGCTGCGCCATCTCCCACGCGTTGGCTCTGGCCAGGTCGAGTCCGCGCTGATTGTCGGCCTGACTGTCTTTGGCAAACTCGATGGTCTTGGTGTAGCGCTTGGGAACGATGTGCGGCACGAAGTGATCGGGAATCGCTTGCGCAAACAGCGACACAAACGCTTCCGCCGGCGGGAGATTCATAAACAGGCGCGGATTTCCGTCGAGCGTAATGACCGAGTAATACCGGGGCTCCGGCATGGGCCGTGGTCCCGGATACACTTTGACCGCGCTGCGGAAGCTGATGGGCTGTAGAAACACGACTCGTCCGTCGGAAACTCGGAAGAGCTGGAGCTTGAGCTGAAGCTCTGCAATCCGAACGATGAACGGATACGGACGCCGCATCGCGATGACTGCCGATCCAACCACCGGCGGACTCGGAACAACCACGGGCCGAGGATGCGCGCGAACGCCCGGGATCGCAAACGAGGGCGGCATCACAACCGGCGGCGGCGCAACCACCGTCGCGGGAGCAGCCACTTCAAGCTCATCCACACCGGGCTCGTCATGAATCCGCAGCACATCGACCGATCCAAAGATCAGCGCATCCACGTCTAGCGTTCGTCCGATTCGATTGAGCGCCGCTGGATCAAACATCGACTCAGGCGGCACGGACATCTGGCTCGCAAGCTGCGCAAGGTTTGCCTGTTCCTTGACGGAAAAGTAGCCATTTTGACCAAGCGCTGCGACGAGGTTCGATACCAGCTCGGCACCAAACTGCGGCGGTACATCCGGCGACGGTGCCAGGCCCAACACGCCGATCTTGTGAATCCCGGAGATGTTTACATCTGCCGGTCGCACCATCGGAACATGGACATACAAAGCACAGCCACTTGTGAACATCACTGACAGAGCGAACAGCAGGATCGCAATGCGCTTCATTGTGAGGACTCCCACTAAGCTGAAGAAGACGTACCGACGCGAAGCCCGATTGTATCAGGCGACCCGAGCGCAGCGGAATGCGGGGAAAGGTGGGAAGGCCGTCAGTAGCCCGTTAGCGTGGCGGTAGTTCAACTTCGAGGTTGAGGAGCTGATTTGCCCGGACTGGAACGCTGCGGGTTTGGCTCTGATGACCGGGCGCACTCACCTGGACGCTGACGGCTTGTTGTCCATCGTCGCTGGAAACGGGAATCGCCATCACTTGGTTGCCGCGACCGACCATCCGTCCATCGACGACCACATCGACGGGCTCGTCGGGCGATAGCTTCGAGCTGTGCGCTTTGACGAGCAGCAGCGCTGGCTTCCATCGGAGCCTCACCCGGATTTCCTCGGTGGTGCTATCTGACGCGATCGCCACTTTTTCGCTGTAGCACGCTGGGTTTTCGAACACGAACTCGTTAAGTCCCGGCGCAAGCTGAACGCTTCGCACGTCGGTGCCATACGCTCCGAGTCGCTTTCCGTTGTGCACGACGGTGACTGCTTTGGGCCAAGGCTCTAGTCGCACCGTGTGAAGAGGTGCTTGCACCCGATTGGAACCGAGCCGATGTGTATGCCGAAGCTTGCCTGTTCCCGTCCCCAGGTCGCTTCCAGCTGGCGCTCCGTCGTCATCGTCCATCGCAATCACCGGCGCTTTGTCGGTATCGGCTGAAAGACCTCCGTCGCCAAGCGGTCCGTTTGGCAGCGGCACAATCGTCAGCGGCAAGCGCAGCGGGCTTCTTTGGAGCTTGTCCATCACGACGGACCCAACGCCTGCCACGACGAGCGCGCTCAGTAGGCCAATGCCACCGTACACAATGAGGCTGTGCGTTCGCTGCCGTCGCGACAGCTTTCCAATCAGCGCGTGGGCCTCGGAATGATCCGGCGACAGAGAGAGCACGCGACCCCACGCAGCCAGCGCCGCCGCCGCTCGACCTTCCGCTTGCAGCGATTTTCCCGACTGCACCAGTGTGGAGATGAGCTGCGGCAAAAAGCCCTGCCAAAACCCTTCGGGATCGAGAAAGTAGGCACGGAGCTGATCGCGCGGCGCCGAAAGTCCGCTGTGCTGCAAAAAGTCCGACAGCGCCGTTCCCAGGCTGCGGGCTGAATCGAAGCGCTCTGCGGGATGGGTCGCGAGCAGCTTTTCAATGATCTGCGACAGCGGGCGAGGGCAGCTCGGCTCTCGCTCGGCGATCGGCTGGTGTTCGCCTTTGGAAATCAGCGTCAGCGTCTCGTGTGGATTGCGACCGGCAAACGGCAGCGCACCCGACAGCGCCTCATAGAGCAGCACACCGAGTGAAAACAGATCGGAGCGACCGTCTTGCTGTTCTCCGCTGATGTGTTCGGGCGCGATGTACGCGGGCGATCCGAGCAGCTGTCCCGTGTTTGTCACCGTGTCGTTATCGATCAGCCGCGCGATGCCAAAGTCACACAGCACCAGGCGACCATCGGCGCGAATCATTACGTTTTCGGGCTTGATGTCGCGATGCACGATCCCAAGCTCGTGAGCGGCGGCCAGCGCATCGGCCAGCGCCCAGCCAATCAGTGCGGTGATCTCGGCAGGAAGCGGTGCGTGTAGTTCCAAAAACCTGCGCAGTGTCGGTCCGGTAATGAACTCGGTGACCAGGTAGCTGTCTTCGGACTCCGCCTCGCTGAAGGCATAAATTTCGAGGATGCTTTCGTGCCGCAGCCTCGCAACCGCACGCGCTTCCCGTGCAAACCGCTGACGAGCTTGTGGTTCGCTCGCCAAGTGCGGATGCATCAGCTTGATCGCGACTTCACGATCGAGCTTGTCATCGTGGGCTCGGAAGACGGACGCCATTCCCCCATGACCGACAAGATCGAGCAGTCGATAGTGCGCGAGGGTACGCCCGACCATCGTGAGCGGCAGCCTATCACCTGGATGTGAAGACCAGCAAGGCCCCAAACCACACCTTGACCAATCGAGTGGAGTGGCCAACTTGAACTTCGTTTCGCACCGCTTGCCTTCGCCGGTTTCTGTTCGTTCAAGCGCGTGTTCGTCTGCGACTTGCGCTGCTTTTTCCTAACGAGACTCGCGGTGTTACAGTGACGTTCACACCCAACCCTTACGGAGAGTAGCGGTCCATGTTCGACTTTGATCTTCCAGACCCTGGGCTTTACCGGACCACCCAGCCGATGCCGGGTAATGCGGATGCCATTCCAGCCGGTGCGCTGGTGTTTATCGGTCAGCCCAAGACCGGCGGCGTCAAGTTCGTCGTTCGTCCCTCGGACAACCGTCGCAATCGCTGGTTTTGGCGCGATCCGACGGTGCCGCTGAAGGCTACGCATGCCGCGTGGGCCAAGACGCTCAAGCAGCTTCCGTCGGAAGGCTTTTACGTGCTGCCTGAAACCATCAACATGGAAGGCGGCGGTCGCTGGCTCAAAGGCGCGATTGTCGAGCTGGGCTATAACGAAGAAGGCAAAGGCATCATCTTCGTCGGTCAGTGGCAAGAAGACGGCGAAGACAACGTGCTCACCTTCAGCGATCGCGGCATGATGGTCGACGATCGAATGCTGAGCAAGCTCATCTGGGCGCCGATCCTTCCGCTCAGCGGCAAGACGCAGTAACCTCCTTCGAATTTTTCTCCCCACAGCGGGGCTGACATTGGGCAAACCCTGCTACAATCGGAGCCCTCGTCACGCATGGCATCCGTCAGCATTCGTGGTTTGTGCAAAGACAAGCCGTCGGCCCTCGGGAAGGGCGGCTTGCATCGCATTTTGCACGACGTATCAATGGAAATCACCGACGGTGAGTTCTTGGTGCTGGTGGGCCCGTCTGGTTGTGGCAAGACGACGCTGCTGCGCTGCATCGCTGGACTCGAAGAACCGTCCGCCGGAGAGCTGAGCATCGATCGGCTGCGGATGAACGAAGTGCCGCCGCAGAACCGAGACATCGCGATGGTGTTTCAGAGCTATGCGCTCTATCCGCACATGACGGTTTCCGACAACCTGTCGTTTGGCCTGAAGATGCGCAATACGCCGCAGCGCGAGATCAAAAAGCTCGTCGAAGAAGCGGCAAATATGCTGGAAATCGGGCACCTTCTGTCGCGCTATCCGCGTGAGCTGTCCGGCGGTCAGCGTCAGCGTGTTGCGATGGGTCGCGCCGTGGTGCGCAGGCCGAAAGCGTTTCTGTTCGATGAGCCGCTGTCGAACTTGGATGCGGCGCTGCGTCAGCAAATGCGACTGGAGCTTCTTCGCCTGCATCGGCGACTCAAAGCGACGATGATCTACGTGACCCACGATCAGGTGGAAGCGATGACGCTGGCCGATCGGATCGCGATCTTGCGTCAAGGTCGCGTCGAGCAGATGGGAACTCCGTCGCAGCTGTACGATCAGCCGGTCAATACCTTCGTCGCGCGCTTTTTTGGCACACCCGAGATGAACCTGATCGACGGAAAGATGGAAGACGGCTGGTTTGTCGCCGACGGCATTCCCTTTCGGGTGCATCTGCCGGGATATGAAAGCCAGCCGGTGACGCTCGGAGTGCGCGCCGAAGATCTGCATCTTCACCAGGGCGATGTGACGGACTTGCCGTCGGGTCGCATTGATGTCGTCGAGCATCACGGACACGAAGATCTGCTGCACGTTCGCTGTGGTGACAAAGTGCTGTCGGTGCGATCGCTCGCGCACAAGTCGCCACCGCCGGGAACGGACGTATCACTGCTGGTTTCGACCGAGAGCTGTCATCTGTTTCAGCGACGAGACGGGCAGGGCGATGGACAGCGGCTTCTGCCCTACGGTCACGAGGCTGCGTCCTGATGCACGCGCTGTCGGCTCTGCTTTTGACCAAGTTGGTTCTTTGGCATGCCTACGCGGGGGGCGAAGAAAAAGCGCTGACGCAGGTCGTTCGCTCGTTTCATGAGTCGCACCCACAAGGTCCGCAGATTGAAGCGATCAGCGTTCCGTATGGCAGCTTTGCCGACAAGCTCCAGGCGGCGATTCCGCGCGGACATGGACCGGATCTGTTCATTCAAGCACATGACATCGTCGGACAGTGGTCTCGGCTCGGGCTGATTGAGCCACTTGATGCGCACCTGCCGCTCGCCGAGGTCTTGCCGACGCTGTGGCCCGAGACGATCGCGCCGCTCCAAGATGGTCCGTCGCTGCTCGGGCTGCCGCTGTCGTGGAAGAGCCTGGCGCTGTTTTATCGCAAAGATCTGGTATCGCAGCCGCCGAAGACCACCGACGAGATCATGGCGATTGGCGAGCGCTTACGAATGAGCAGTGCTGGCTCAGCTCGTCGCTACGGCTTGGTCTACGAAGCGGGCAACTTCTTTAAGCATGCGGCGATCCTGCACGGCTTTGGCGGCGCGATCATTCCGTCGGGAAGTCCGGTTCCCACGCTGGATACGCCAGAGCAGCTTCGCGCGCTTGGGTTTGTCTCAACGCTCGTCAAACAAGGCAGCTTGCCCGACGAGATGTCCGCTGTGTTGGTCACGCAGTTCTTCAACGAAGGACGCGCGGCGATGACCATCAACGGACCGTGGTTTATCGCCGAGATTGCGCCCAATGTGCCGTACGGCGTCGCGCCGATGCCGATTGTGTCGGAAACCGGGAAGGTGGCGGCACCGCTTACGTCGATCGAGGCGGGCTTTGTGTCGGCGCGCAGTCTGCACAAACAGGAAGCGGCGGAGTTTCTTCGTTATCTGGCCGGTCCCTCGTCGGCGCAGGTTCGCGCGCTGGTTGGTCGTCAGTCGGTAACGGAACAGACAACGTGGCAGCTACCGCAGGTTCAGCGCGATCCGGTGCTGAGCGCGTTCTTTGCGCAGCGAGCGCACATTGTACCCAGTCCAACACATCCGGCGATGCGAGCGTTCTGGGAACCGGGCGAGCAAGCGCTGCGTCAGGTGCTGCGTGGAGCGGAACCTCAGACGGCGCTTCGCAGTGCGCAGCGGCTGCTTGATCAGTATTTGAAGCCAGCTCCAGCGACGGAAAAAGAGACGCCGTATCTTGTCGCGCTGTCGATCGCTGTGCTGGGTCTGGTGGCTTGGCAGTTTGTGCGTCTGCGACGACGAAATGTGTTTGCGGAAGCGTGGCGCGAGCGATCAGCCTACAGCTACGTGGTGCCCGCGCTGCTGGCGATGACGCTGCTCACGCTGGTGCCGTTCTTGATTGGCGCCGGAATGTCGCTGTTTCATCGCGATCTCGACGGGAGCTGGCGCTTTATTGGCGGTCAGAACTTTCGCGACATCTTGTTGTGCGTCGACGGTGGCTGCTTTGAGCCGATGAGCTTCTACTTCACGCTGGTGGTGACGATGCTGTGGACGGCGGTCAACGTCGTGCTGCATCTGGCGATCGGCGGCGGTCTGGCGCTGATCCTGCGTAGTCCCTGGCTGAAGCTGCGCGGCGTGTATCGAATGCTGCTGATCGTGCCGTGGGCGGTTCCGAACTACATCACCGGACTGATTTGGAAAGGGATGTTCAATCGGCAGTTCGGAGCGATAAACGGGCTGCTGACGCTCGTCGGACTTCAGCCGGTGTCGTGGTTTAGTCACTTTTCGACGGCGCTCGCGGCCAACATTGCGACCAATGTGTGGCTCGGCTTTCCGTTCATGATGGTGGTCGCGCTCGGGCACTTGGCGCAGATTCCGAGTGAGCTGGAAGAAGCGGCAATGCTCGACGGAGCGAGTCGCTGGCAGCGCCTTCGTCATGTGGTCTTGCCGCTGCTGCTTCCGGCGATGCTCCCATCGGTGATTTTGGGCGCAGTGTGGACGTTTAACATGTTCAACGTGGTGTTCTTGGTTTCCGGCGGTGAACCTGACGGAGCGACGGACATCCTGGTGTCACAAGCGTATCGCTGGGCGTTTACGCGCGGTCATCGCTACGGCTTTGCGGCGGCGTATGCGGTGCTGATTTTCTTGATCCTGATCATTCAATCGGCGCTGACTAGAAGGCTTACGGACCGTCGCTGATCGCTTGACCTGCGCGATTTTCTGCGGACCCGAAGATCGATTCCCAAACGCGGACGTTTGACCCCGGAATCGCAACCGGAGGTTCCGAAATGACCGCGCTACATCGCGCTTTCACGCTCGCATCGCTGTGTGCCGTTTCTGTGTTTCCTGCTTCACGCGGATGGGCCGGAGCACCGCTTCAGCCCGTCGCCAAAGCCTGTGTTTCGGAGTCCGCAAAAGCGGTCACGAAAAGCGATCCACAGATTCGCAGCAGTGCCAGTCGCGGACTCGCATTTTTGGCGCAGTCGAGTCGTGAATGGACGGAGCAGCATCGCTGCTTTGGCTGTCATGTTCAGGCCGTCACGATGGAAGCACTGTCCGTCGGAAAAAAGCATCAGTACACGATCGCGCCCACGGATCTCGCGGGGATGGTGAAGGCGCTGAAGATGGGCGTGACGGCGGGCGGTCATACGACGGGTGTGGCCTTCGAGGGCTCGGCATGGGCTCGCTACGATCAGTGGGTTGGGAACAACGAGACAAACGAGCTGCTTCGGTACGCGCAAGAGCTGCTGGCTCTGCAGAACAAGGAAGGCGCAATTCCCGATGACGATCGGCGGCTTCCAGTGACGGGCGGAACGCTGGAAACCACGTTTCAAGCGGCGCAGACCTGGCGACAAGCGTACGCACGGACGGCGGATGAAAAGTGGCTGTCTCCGATGCGGCGAGCGGAACACTTTCTGGTGCAACAGAGCGCATCGTTTGGCAGCGAAAAGCGCGTCTACATTCAGGACATAAACTTTGCGCTGCTTGGGCTGCTCGCGTCGGGGGTGACGCGAACGGAAGCCAGCGCGCAGCGACTCATCAAGCTGCTGATCGATAGGCAGAATGCAGATGGTGGCTGGAGCCTGGACGCAGGACAGAGCGACGCCTTTGCGACGGGTCAGACGGTGTATGCGCTGAAGCTAGCGGGCCATTCCGATGCGGACTTGATGGTCGCGAAGGGAATCCGGTTTCTCGTCGGAAAGCAGGGTCAAAAAGGCGAGTGGCAGACCTATCGCAGCCACCAAAGTGGTTCGGAAAAAGCAGAGACGATGTGGGCGGTGCTCGGGCTGGTGACGGTCGATGTGGCGAGCCTTTCGGTGAGCGGACTGACCGACGGACAGCACGTTGAGCCGAAGATGACGCTTTCGGTGTCGGCGGCGGACAATCAAGGCGGCGGCATCAAGCAGCTGGAACTTCTCGTCGATGATCGCGTGATTCAAACCGAGTGTGGCGGGAAGCTGTCCTACACGCTCGATACGACGACGCTGGAGTCAGGCAAGCACATCATCGACTTGGTGGCGCTGACGGACAAAGGCCAGCGAAGCGTGCGACGATTTACGGTCTATGCGGGCGATGTGTTTCTGACGGAGCTTGGTGCGCAGTTTGATGACAAGAGCCACGCATCGGTGGTCTCGCTGCGAAACATTGCGCCCGTTTCGGAACAAGCGGGCTCGGTCGAGCTGGAGCTGTATTCGCTGAAAAGCGGATCCAGCGATGGAAAAAACGAAGCCAAAGATCGCATCTTTGTGAGCAGCAAAAAGGGCCAGTCGGGCGGTCTGTCGTTTTCGTGGAATGGCCAAGGTTCCGACGGAAAAGCGCTTCCGATCGGTCGCTATCTGGCCAAAGTCCTGTTCCGCGACGCAGCTGGCAAAGTTCGTCAGAGCGACAGCACGATCTTTTTCCACGGCAGTGAAGTGACGCAGCGCGCGCAGTTTGCGGAAGTGGAAGGTCAGATTGCGCTGAAGACGGGATCGGGATCGGCGAACACGCTCGTCGAGCTGGTCGACAAGGCCGGTCGCGTGGTTCAGTCGACGCGCACCACCGAGCAAGGCAACTATCGCTTCAAGAGCGTCGATCAGGGTCAGTACCGCGTTCGGGTTCGCAAAGCTGGCTTCGACAGCTTGGAACAGAGCGTTCAGGCTGCTCCCGCCGCTGCCCCCGCCAAAGCCAGCATGAGCTGGTAGTCCGACCGCTGGTCCGCCGCGCCTTCTGTCATGGATTTGTCACGGCGCGGTCATTTTTCACGTCACCCTCGCGGAGTCAGCGGTCGTTTCCGTTATCTTCGCGGCAATGGACGTTCAATACAGAGATCCGTGGACCGAGACGTGGCGCCGTCGAGCCGTGACGATCCCACTGTTTTTCCTGGTGGGAGGACTGCTGATCGCACTGTCGCCGCTCATCGTGGTGATCAGCCTTCTGTACGGACCGTTTGAAAAGCATCGCTTCGCCAAGCTGCGGTTTATGGGCTTTATGACCGGCTACTTCGGCGGAGAGATGCTGTTTCTGACGCTGGCTGCGCTGCAGTGGCTGGCGCTCGGCGGATTCACCCGTGCTGGCAGAACGCGCGTTGCCGATGCGACGGTACGGCTGTCAAACTGGTGGGGACAGGTTCTGTATTCGCTCGGTGTGTTCTTCTTTGATCTGCGCATCACCGTCGAAGGGCTGGATGCGCTCGCGAAGCCAGGACCGCTGATTGTACTGCTTCGTCACGCGAGCCTCGGAGACACGCCGATCGGTCCGACGTATCTGGGGCGGCACTTTGGCTTCCGTCTGCGCTACGTCGTCAAGCGAGAGCTTATCAATGATCCGGTGTTCGACGTGATCGGCGGGCGACTCGGTTCGTGCTTTGTGCGACGAGGATCGAAGAACGGCGGACGTGAAGTCGAAGCGGTGTGCTCGCAGCTTTCGCAGATGAGCCCGAAAGACGCGATCATTTTGTATCCAGAAGGCACGCGCTATTCCGAGGACAAGCGACAGAAGCTGCTCGAAAAGCTCCGTCGTGACAATCCGCAGATTCATGCGCTCGCGTCGCGCCTTCATCATGTGATGCCGCCGCAGCTTGGGGGGCCCGTCGAGCTTCTGTGTCGCAATCCCGGCGCCGATGTCGTCATCTGTCAGCACGTTGGCTATGAAGTCGCATCGAGCTTTCGCGATCTGGTCGACGGACGGCATCTGCATCAGCGCATCGAGGTGATGTTCCGTCGGATTCCCTACGCGGACATCCCGAAAGATCGCTCGGAGATCACGACGTGGCTGCTCGATGAGTGGAAGAAGCTCGACGACTGGGTGGCTGAGCGCAAGCCGCGTGTGATCGTTCCGTCGGTGCCTGAGCTGGCTCCCGTCTCGCTGACCTCGCAGGCCAAGCCGTAGCGACGAGCCGCGACGACGCTGGATGGGCTCATGGTACTGTCCCGTGCGGAGGTCGTGATGCTGCGCGATTCTGTTCCCGTCGAGATTCCCCCGATTGTTCTGTCCGCGTTTGAACAAGAGCTACAGAAAGCAGAGCGTGCGCTGTCGGAGGAGCAGTTCGAGGAGGCGTGGTCGCTGCTGTCGCGTGCGCATGTGCTCGGGCAAGCGTGGAATGGTCCCCACGCGCGGGTTCACGTCGCGATGATTCGCTACGGGCTGCGTCGCAGAAAGCTCGGGCTGACGATTCGCCAGGTGCTGATTCTGCTGAGCAATCCGCTGGCGACGGCGCTGGTTCGTCGCATGGTCGGAGCCAGTGGTCAGAACGTCAATCCGCTGCGACGAGGGCCGGTTCCCAGCGATCTCGCACAGATACTTCGCGAGGGAGTGGCCGCAGTCCGTTAGCCGCACAGGTCGCGCCACGACGGCGCTTGTCTTGTCGGGGAAGAACGTGCTACACGCCGCCCCGATGTCGCAGACCAACTCGCTTGTCCGCTCTGTCCGCTTCTCACAACTGCCTGGCTGCGTGCTGTTGTCGCTGTTGGCTGGGTGTAACGGTCTGATCGATCCCGATCCCTACACGGGGACGATCGATCCGTCGGGCTTCGATAAGCAGTATCGCTTTCAGCCGACGACGCGCGAGGATCCGGCCCTGGGTTGTCTGATGCCTCGTCGAGGTTGGGACGGAACGCAGCTTGGCGATTCGCTGCGCTTCTACTACCTGGGCGCGCTGTATGCGGCGCAGATCGATCTGTCGGGCACGTTTGATACCTCGCGGTCGCTGCCTGCGTCGGTGTATCAGCTGTCGGGCTGCAACGCCCCGGAAGGTCGCGAAGATCCTGGCGAGTTTGACATCCGCACGAGCAACTACGATAAGCGCGTGCAGTATCCGATTCTGTCGCAGGGACTGTTTCCCATTCAGGTCGGTACCGCGTCGGAGCCCACCGCGCAGGCGTCGTACAAGCCGTTTCACATGGTCGTTGCTGCGACGATCGGGGATGGCGTTCGTGAGCGCATGGGCTGCAACGACGTAAAGCGAGAAGTATCGCTGCTCGAGCGTGCGGGTTGGGATCGCGCAACCAAGGCATTTCCCGACGCTGGACCCACCGATATCGCCTTTTCCTTCCCGAGCCGCGAACAGATCAAAGCAGGAATGCCGCGCTGGAAAGACTGGCCGATGGTCAACGTCGGAGTTCCCGTCGGTCGCAGCCTGGATCCGGTCCAAGCGTGTCCGTTTGTGACGGGCAGCAAAGCGACCTATCCCAAGAGCTTCAGCGATCAGGAATCGTCCTTTGCATTCCCTTCGCAGGCTTGGTTCCGAGGTCTTCTGTCTGGATATCTCGACGGTGGAGAGCTTCCTGTTTCGACCGATCCGCGCAAGTGTCCCGCGCTGTTTGATTCGGGCCGGGCGTGCAAGATCGAAAGCGGAATGCCGACGGGTTGCAGCTTCACCGACGGAGAAGTCTGTACTGCCACGGACGCTGCGAAGCCGGGAACGTGCTTGGTTCCGCCTCCTGTCTGTCCGGTGATTAACGATCTGTACGTCAGCAAGGATGAGTTTGTACCGCCGGGGGGAACGGGCTACGACGCCGCGGATCCGCTGCCGCGTGCGAAGTCGATCGTGACGCTGACCGATCCTGTGGACATGAGTAAGACGCGCAAGGCCGATGCGCTGGCGGTGTTTGCGGCGGCTCCAAGTCAGCCTGGATTTTCGCCGGTCTGTCGTGTGCGCTGGGTTGATCTGTCGAAGCTGACGACCTGCGCAAAGAGTGAGCCGGATGCGATTCGGCCTCGACCGCTGTGCAGCGTGAGTGAGATCTTGGCCAATCCGACGGCAATCCTGCCGACGGCTCCTGGCAAGGATGTGTACGTCCACTGTCTGTTCCTGGCCACCGGCAAGTAGCCTTGGGGAGTCCGTCGATGCGATGTAGAAGAGGGCCGTGGGCGGCGCTGCTGCTCCTTGTACTTTTTCTGTCCCCAAAGCTGGCCTTGGCCATCGGTGAAGTCACCGGACGGCTCGGCGGAATCGTGACGATTGATGGCACCAAAGATGGGCTGTCAGGCGTTCCGATTGTGGTTCGTTCCAAGCAGCTCATCGGTGGCAGTCGAACGGTTGAAACCGGCGACGATGGCAGCTATCTGTTTCAGAGCCTTCCACCCGGAACATATGAGCTAGAAGCCAAGATCGAAGGCTTTGCTCCCGTCGAGCAGCGCGGCATTGTGGTGGTGGCTGGACAGCTCGCTGCCGTCGATGTGGTGCTGCGTGTCGGTCAGATTACGGAGACGAAGCGGATCATCGAAAAGCGCAACCCGGTGCTGAATCCGGAAAGCGCAGTGTCGACGACGACGCTGGACAACCAAAAGGTGTCGCGTACGCCGGTGTTTCGGCAAATCCAGTCGGTTGCGCAGCTGGCTGCGGGCGTTGGACCGGGAACGTCTCCGTCGGTGCGTGGCGGTCTATCGCGCTATACCCGCTTTTTGGTCGATGGTCTGGATACGTCGGACATTGTGACGGGCGGAATCAGCTCGCCGATGAACTTCGATGCCGTCGAGCAGTACACGCTGTTTACCGGCGCGATGGACGCGGAATACAACTCGCTCGGTCTGGTTCAAAACATGGTGACGCGCTCGGGTGGAAACAACTTCACCGTCGATGCGAGCGTGGTCATTCAGCCCACTGCGTTCTATCTGCGAACGCGTTACGGTGCGCAGCTTCCGCAGCAAAACGGAGCGCTCACCTACGACGATCGAGAGCCGCCAGTTCGGGACTTTTACTCGGTGAATGCGAACGTCGGCGGACCGATTGTGAAGGATCGACTGTGGTTTTTTACGTCGTTCCAGTTCAACTACAACCGCGCGATGATCACGGTGCCGCCGTTTCCGTGGCTCGGGATCACCGACGATACGGATCGATTTCGCGACACGTACACGTACCTGGGACGCGCGAAGCTGACCTGGCAAGTGACGACGGGAACGCGGCTTTCGCTGTCGTTTAACATCGACCGCAACTTCATCACCAACGGGGCGCAGCAGACGACGCTGGCAGCGGAAGCGGAGCGCCGAACGGGTCGCGGTGGTGAGTGGCTGGTGCTGCTGCTCGACTCTGCGATCTCTCCGAAGTGGATGTTCCAGATGCAGGCGGGCTTTACCACCAAGCGATCGGTGGAAGACACGATGCGGCTCGGCGACGATGGTCAGCCGGATCGCGTGACTCCGTCGCATGCGCTGCGAACGTCGGATCAGTTCAACGGCGTGACGTACCTAAACAGTGCGCTCGGCTGGAACCAGGAAACGAAGTATCGCATTCAGGTCGATCCGACGCTGCTGTATAGCTCGATGGGTCTTGGCGGCATGCACAACGTCAAGATCGGCGCGCAGTTTGCGTACATGAGCTATCGCCACAACGTCGGGATCGCGGGCGGTCGCAACTACGTGGATACGATCGCCGGAACGCCATGTGAGCCGTCGGACATGAGCACGCATGCAAGCTGCTCGCAGGTGACGGAATATCCCGACTCACTGCCGAATGACGGTCTGGCTGGAGACGGCTTTACGACGACGGCAGACGCAATCAACATCGGCTTTTTTGCGCAAGACCGCTACACCATCAAGCGCTACCTGACGCTGGTTCCTGGCATGCGCTTTGACACGGGAATCCTGCGCGACTACCAAGGCAATCGGCTGGGATCGCTCATTGGCTTTGGGCCTCGGCTGTCGCTGGTCTATGACCTGCTGCACGATCGGACGACGCTGATTTCGGCGCACTACGGTCGGCACAACGACATGGGGAACTCGTACATCGCGGATCGCGGCAATCCCCAGCAGCTCGCGATTCAGAAAAACTGGGACGGAACCAGCAAGTCGTTCGTCGAGCGCAATCGCCAAGGCGGTCCAGGCGGACAGCTCTTTGCGGACGATGTCAAGCCGCCGAGCCTCGATGAAGTGTCGGCTGGTATCCGGCGCGAAGTCATCAGCGAGATGATCGTCGGTGTGGACTATACGTTCCGTCGCTACGCCAACATGTGGACGAACACCGAAGTGAATCAGGTGTGGGATCCAGCGGGCACGCGCATCGTCGGCTACGTAAACGGAGAGCGTCGACGCATCTATCTGGCAGAGACGCCCGACGACGCGCAGCGGCTGTATCACGGACTCGATGTGTGGGTGCAAGGCAATCCGGGGAACTGGGGTCTGGTGGCGTCGTATACGCTGGCCTTTACCGACGGCACGGTGAGCGATTACTTCTCGGCGTATCGTCAGAATCCTCGTCTGAACCCGCTGTATTACGGACCGATGTCCGATAACTATCGGCACACGCTCAAAGGCGCGATCGACTACAACTTCGACTTCGGCCTGAACACCAGCGTGCGGATGCAGTACCGATCCGGCGCGCCGCAGTGGAAGGTGTTCCAGAGCCCGGAAGACGCGAGCTTTTCGCTCTATCGCTCACAGCGGGGAACGTCGACGGGAACGCGTGTCAACGATCCGACGACGTGGGCCGAGTTCAAGCTGCCCGATCAGTTCATCTTGGACCTGCAGTTTACGTACAACTTCCAGAAGCTCATCGGTCAGCGCTTTGACCTGATGCTGCTCCTTTTCAACATCTTCAACAGCGGAACTCCGACGTCGATCGATCAGCGCAACGGCACCACCTTCGGGGCCATCCAAGGGCGTCAGGACAACTTCAACGCCGAGATCATCGTCCGCTATCGGTACTAAGACTCGAGATGACGCAGGGTAAGCCGCTTCAGATTGTTTCCTCGATGGAGCCGCGCGGCGATCAGCCGACGGCCATCGTGCAGCTCACCGAAGGCATTGTTCGGGGCGACAAGCGTCAGGTGCTGCTCGGACTGACGGGATCGGGCAAGACCTTCACGATGGCGTGCGTCATCGAAAAGGTGCAAAAGCCGACCCTCATCATCGCGCACAACAAGACGCTGGCGGCGCAGCTGTACGGTGAGTTCAAAGAACTGTTTCCGCACAACGCCGTCGAGTACTTCGTTTCGTACTACGACTACTACCAGCCCGAAGCGTACATTCCGACGTCGGACACCTTCATCGAGAAGGACTCGCTCATCAACGAAGAGATCGATCGGATGCGTCACTCGGCAATGCATGCCGTGGTGTCTCGTCGTGATGTCATCGTTGTTGCGTCGGTGTCTTGTATCTACGGCATCGGTGATCCTGAGTTTTATCGCAGCATGGTGCTCGGGCTTGATGTGGGCCAGGCGGTGCGTCGCGATGCGGTGCTGCGCAGGCTGGTCGAGCTTCAGTACGAGCGAAACGACCTCGACTTCCATCGCGGAACCTTTCGCGTTCGCGGTGATACCGTCGAGATCTTCCCGCCGTTCGAGGAAGAAGTCGCGATTCGCATCGAGTGGTTTGGCGACGAGATCGACACCATTTCCGAGGTCGATCCGCTGCGTGGCAAGACGCTGCGCAAGCTCAAAGAGGTCAGCATTTATCCGGGCTCGCAGTACGTCACGCCCGCCGACGCGCTGGTTCGAGCGATGGGCGCGATCAAGGAAGAGCTGCGCGAGCGGATCACGTTTCTCAAAGACAACATGAAGCTCGTCGAGGCCCAGCGGATCGAGCAGCGCACGCTGTTTGACCTCGAGATGCTGGATCAGATGGGCCACTGTAGCGGCATCGAGAACTACTCTCGCCATCTGTCGGGACGCACCGCTGGAGAGCCGCCCGCGACGCTGATTGACTACTTTCCGCGCGACTTTCTGTGCATCGTCGACGAAAGCCATCAGACGCTGCCGCAGGTTCAGGCGATGTATCGTGGCGATCGCTCTCGCAAAGAGACGCTGGTCGATTACGGCTTTCGCCTGCCGTCGGCGCTCGACAATCGTCCGCTCAAGTTCGAGGAATGGAACGAGCGCGTGACCCAAGCGGTGTTTGTGTCGGCGACGCCCGGTGATTACGAGCTGACGCAGACCGGCGGCGTGGTCGTTCAGCAGGTGATTCGTCCGACGGGACTGCTCGATCCAGAGATCGAGGTTCGTCCGGTTGGCTCGCAGGTCGACGACTCGATCGCGGAAATTCGGCAGCGGCTGTCGATTGGCGATCGCGTGCTGGTGACGACGCTGACCAAGCGAATGGCAGAGCAGCTGACCGAGTTTTACGCGGAAAACGGCATTCGCGTTCGCTATCTGCACTCTGACATCGACACCATGGAGCGCTCGGAAATCATTCGAGACCTGCGCCAGGGCGTGTTTGACGTGCTGGTAGGCATCAACCTGCTCCGCGAAGGTCTCGACCTGCCTGAAGTGTCCCTGGTGCTGATTTTGGACGCAGACAAAGAAGGCTTCCTGCGTGCCGAGCGATCGCTCATTCAGACCTGTGGTCGCGCGGCCCGAAATGAGCGCGGCAAGGTCATCATGTACGGTGATCGGATTACGCGATCGATGCAGGTCTGTTTGGATGAGACGGCGCGTCGTCGCAAAATCCAAGACGAGCACAACAAGAAGCACGGCATCACGCCGATGACGGTCCGACGCAAGGTCAGCGATCTGCGCGCACTCGTTCACGATGAAGTGGATCATGCGCAGCAAGAGCTGTCGGCGGGGGACGCGCGGCCAGGCTACGGCAGCGAAAAGGACAAAGATCGACGAGGTGGACGTCCCGACAAGAAGACCGGTCTGCCGTTTGGTGCCAAAAAACAGGCCGCTGCGAAGGACGATGCGCCGCTCGATCTGGCGAACATCCCGGCGCTTTTGACCAAGCTCAAAGCGCAGATGAAGGAAGCGGCGGCGGATCTCAACTTCGAGAAAGCCGCGTCGCTGCGTGATCGGATTCGGGAGCTAGAGCAGCTCGATTTGATGATGCGCTAGAGAGCCCGACGGAACATCGGGCTTGCAGGAACTTACCAGCCGCCGAAGAAGTCTTTGACTTTGCCGACGGTGTTGCCGACGGTCTTGGCCGCGCCACCGAGTCCGCTCATCAGCGTCGAGCCAGCGCCTTTGACGCCTTGCCATGCGCTCGATGCCTTGTCGCCGACCCAGTCTTTGGCTGCGCCGAGCGCTTTGCCGGTGGCGTTGATGGCATTGCCTGCGAACTGCTTGGCCTGACCGGCGCCTGCGACGACGTCTCCCCAGCCGAGCTGACCATCACCGTCGCGATCCGCCGCGTTGTGAAGGGCTTTGCCCGCCGCGCTGGCCTTGTCGCCGACCCAGTCTTTGGCTGCGCCTGCTTTTTCGACCGCCCAGTCTTTGGCCGCGCCGAGCGCTTTGCCCGCACCATTGACCTTGTCGCCGACCCAGTCTTTGGCCTGACCGACGCCTGCGATGATGTCGCTGAA
>ERZ724526.256-NODE-256-length-31591-cov-7.289225_pt1 | contig 31591 bp, 30 predicted proteins | sample MGYA00376059_ERZ724526 | MGnify/ENA primary metagenome ERZ724526 (study PRJEB28724, sample SAMN07190883) | activated sludge metagenome | isolation source: activated sludge of sewage treatment plant in Hong Hong | place: Hong Kong | collected 2016-03-17 ...
GAAGCCGGGCCGGCGCATGACGTGGTGAATCACTATCTGCATGCCGGGCACATCCAGCCCTGTGCCGAATGGCCGGATCTGTCCCAAGCCCCGGGCAATGAGGTTGTCCGTCTGCGGGCAGTGCGGGCCCAAACAGAATCAGGGTTGATCAAAGATCGCTTCGATATCCGGCGGCCGATTGATCTCGAGGTGGAATTCGATGTCCTTAAACCGGGGCAAGTCTTCGTTCCGGTCTTTAATCTCTACAACGAAGAAGACGTGACCGTGTTCATCGCGCACGATCGGGATCCGGCATGGCAACGAACCCCCCGTCCCGCCGGCCGGTATACCTCCACCGCGAGGATTCCGGGCAACTTACTCGCCGAGGGGATGTTGACCGTAAGCCCCCTCATGATGACGGAGGATCCATTTCGCCTGCATGCGCATGCGCCGCGGGCTCTCGGGTTCCGGGTGGATGACAGTGCCGATGGGGATTCGGCGCGAGGTGACTTTCACGGACGATGGCCGGGCGTGATCAGACCTCTCCTGGAGTGGCGAACGCGGTTTGAACCGGTGCGAGATGGGCGGTCAGGTTGATGGTCGTACTGAAGCGGCATGTTGATGTGTAACCCGTGGGATGGTCAAACAGGCCGTTCCGCTGAATGAAGCGCGTCACGTTTGTGAACGCCGCCGAGACGGTGTAGGCGGCAGTGTCTTGCGAGAACGAAGCTGGCGGACGTTTTCAACATCCTGCTAGGCATGTTCGGTCATAAACCATCCAGCGATCGAGAGGCGCTTGTGGTCCCCGGCTGTTTGATCCACCCGGCACACGCGATGAAAACGGGGCACGGTGAACATGACCAACGATCCCGGTTTTGGTGCGATGCAATGTGTGATGGCCAAATCCGGTTTCCCGGCCTTTGACTCACCTCCAGGCGCATAAATCATCAGCTCCCCGCCCCAGTCACAATCCCATTCCTCGTGAAAGTAGCTGACGAGTGCGATGCGTCGACGAGGCGCAGGCCGGCCGCCGGTTGGATGGCCCTGATCCGTGTCGTCGTGCGTCAACAAACAATCACCGGCTCCATAGGAATAGTAGCTGAACCCCATATGACGGCGGGTGATGTTGGGAAATGATTCGATATACTGCTGAATGCAGGGCAATTCCAATCGGCTCAAGAGCAGCCGTCCTTGCGGCTGGGCGATTTCAGCCTTCGCCCAGTTCCCGGAATTCGGGAAGTCTTGCCGGACGTACGACATTTCTTGCAGTTGATTCCAATTGGCCCGCGCCATCGCTTCTCGAAACTGGCCTCGTTCGTCGGCCGACCAGAAGTTCTCGATGACCAGGACCGGCGTCTTGTGGAAGGAAAAATTCTCCAGCCCGGCTACTGACCGTGCTTGTCCGACTTGTCCTGCTACAACCTTCATGCGTCTCCTCCTCGAACCCGCGCACGCCGAACGCGATCAATTATTCGCCAACCCGGACCAACGATCCCCGCTCTTTACAGACATTGAACGTATGATGAAACCAGAAGACCACCGCGCCGAGATACAGCAGATTCAAACCACTCGCCATTCCGAGGTTGGTCAACGGAGCCGCATGGGTCGCAAGAAGTCCTCGCATACCTTCGAACACATGTGCCGCCGGATTGATCGCAGCCACGCCTCGCAGCCAGGCCGGCAGGACATCCATGGGATAGAACACGCAGGAAATCGGCTGAAACAAAAAGACCATGCTCCAGGCGAGCACCTCCGCCTCCTGTCCGAACCGCATGATCAGCGACGTCGTGAACACACCGATGATCCATCCCGTTAGCACGAGATTGGCAATGAACGGCATGAGCCACAGGCCGATGATAAAAACATTGTAGCCGTAAAACACCCAGGCGCACAGGGACATGACCACCGACACGGCAGTGACCTTGAAGAGGCTCATGACCATCGTAGCCGCGAGAAATTCGGAGGGCGTCAGCGGACTGGCGAACAGATTCATCAGGTTGCGCGCCCAAATTTCCTCAAGAAAGGAAATCGTAATGCCCTGCTGTGATCGAAACAACACGTCCCAGAGAATCAGCGCACCGAGCAGAAAGGTCACGACCGCCGGCATCTGCCCTTGGAACGTCGCCAGATAGACCGTGATGAAGCCCCACACCACCAGATCGAGAAACGGCCAATAGATGATCTCCATCACCCGCGGCAGGCTGCGCCGGTAGAGATACAGGTGACGGATGACCAAGGCCGCAATGCGGTGGTAGACCATCGCCGGCTACAGCTTCCCTTCGCAGGGCTTCTCGTGGCAGGACTGTTCGAAGCACGGCTTCTGGTGACAGGGATGCTCCTCAACCGGCTGTTCATGACAATGGCCGCATCCGCCCTCTTCCTGATGCCCGCCGAGTAGTTCCTGCATCATCAAGCGGCTCCCTTGCACAAACGCCGGACCAATTCGCCGGCCGTCTTCCAAGCGAAAGGCTGACGCCGCAAGCAAGGCCAGTGGAATCCCTGCCAGACCGACGTGCAACGCCGGGCTGCTCAGTCGTGCGGCATCGACAGCCCAGAACACCACAGCCATGACGCCGCCCGCAATCGCGGTGCTGCTGATACTGCTGATAAAAATCGGCCATCCGCTGGTCTGCCGTGCCAAGCCGATCCCGCCCACGACGAACCACAACAAGCCCCATCCCACCATGAGGCTCAGGCCGCCGATGAGTACCCCCACAGTAAACGATATTCCTGCATCAACCATGGCGCTGCCTGCTCCCCTTGCACATCACACGATCCCGCGCGGGCCTGCTACTCGCGCGCGAGTTTAAGAAACACATCCTCCAGGTCCGCCTGACCAAATCGAGCCACGATGTCTTTGGCGGTGCCTTCGGCCACAATCTTTCCCCGCTGCAGAAAAATAATGCGATCCGACATCTCTTCCATTTCCCGCATATTGTGCGAGGTGTAAAGAATACTGAGTCCGGTCGCCTGCCGTTCCTCCAACAGGATCGCGCGAATCTTGTGCGCGATATCCGGATCCAGACTCGCCGTCGGTTCATCCAAAAACAGCACTTTGGGTTCCGTCAGGAGAGCTTTCGCCAACGTCAAACGCGTCATCTGCCCTGACGACAGTTTGCGCGTCAGCTTGTGCCGCCAGTCGCCCATCTCCAGTTTCTTTACCATATCATCCACACGGGCCGCGATATCGGACATGCCGTACAATCGGGCGACGACTCGAAGATTTTCCTCAACCGTCAGGGAGAAAGGCAATGAAATGTAGGTGGAGGAAAAATTGACCTGCTGAAGAATCGTTTCCCGATTCGACTGCAAGTCGAGACCGAACATGCGGATCGAGCCGGATGTGGGCGTGACTAACCCTAACATCATTTGAAACGTCGTCGTTTTGCCGGCGCCATTGGGTCCCAATAAGCCGAGGATTTCCCCTCGGCCGATCTCGAAAGAAATCCCGTCGACCGCGGTGAATCCACCGAATCGTTTACTGAGATTACGTACTTCGACCACCGGCGATGACATGGGCAGCTGGTTCCGTGGGCTAAAACGACAGGAATTCCGAGAGTTTTTCAGGCAGATGGCACGTTTCGCACTTTCGGCTCAGCACCCGGCCTTCATATTCGGTTTTGTTGTCGTGGCATCGAAAGCAATCCGCCTGTGCCCGTTTGTGCAACACCGAGCCCTCAGGATGTGTGGAATTCCACGGACGGCTATCAGCTGACACATGGCCTCGGGGAATGACGATGGGATACCCTTTGATCGGCCGTTCGTGCACCACCGCCGCATGGCAGGTGGTGCACCCTTCGCCTTGCGCACGTTGATCAAACGCCGCCATATGTTTCCGATGGCTCATGATCAGCCCCACATCCTTGACGGGAGACGGCAAATCACGAGGCGCGATTTCCGACACACGCAGGATGTTGCGGTGGCAGCCGAGGCAGACGGCGGAATCCACCTGAGCTTGCAGATTGTGAGGCTCCGTCGGTTTGCCGAACAGATAGATCGCCACGTCCCTCGTCCCATGCCAGGCCTTATCATGCAACCAGCCGACCACACCGGGCCTGACATGACAGGCCACGCATTCCACTTCCTTATGGGATGATTGCAACCAGCCCTCATAGGCGGGTTGGATGGTATGGCAGCTGGCGCAGAATTTCGGATGGTTCGTCAGCGGAACCGCAACTCCCCCGAAAGCCACTGCGCCGGCCAGAATCGCCCCGAACACAATGGCGGGAGTACTACGCATCATCCCGTTGGGATTTGGGGAAATGCCGGATGATCAATGCCGCCACCGCCGCCACATCATCAGGATCCAGCAGCGGGACGGAGGTTTCAACGGGTTTGTTGGACACGACCGCTAGGAGGCCGTCTTGCGAAACCGGCACCTCACCGATCTGGTCGCGCACGACGACGATCTTCGGATAGCCTTCGCTCCGCCATCCTTCGGCCAGGATCAGATCATACGAGGGATCGAGGTATCGCTCACGAACGTCCTCGACGTTCATATGGTCCGAGACATCGGCGAACATGGCCAGACTGCTCTTGGAAATAATCACGACACTGCTCGCACCGGCTTGCTTGTGCCGCCAGCTGTCCTTTCCCTCGGTATCCAAATCGAACCCGTGACCGGCATGTTTGACCGTCGCCACCTTATAGCCGGCACGCACAAGCTCGGGAATCACGCGTTCGATCAACGTGGTCTTGCCGCTATTGGACCGGCCGACAAAAGACAGAATGGGCACGGACATGACAACGTTCCTTTCGCGGCGTCAGCAGCAGGAGGGGCGGTGAGCGGCAGAAGCAGCCGGAGCGGCCTGGTCCAGCCATACCGACCCGCTGAGAAGCTGCACGGTTACCGGATCACCGGGATTGAGGCGCTCTACTTCGACCGGAATATCGATCAAACAGTTCGCTTTGACCATGGAGGTCAAAATGCCCGAGCCCTGATCGCCGGTCGTCCTGACCTTGAATACTCCATCTTCCCGCCACAACACCCCGCGCAGAAAATGGCGCCGATCGGTTCGCTTGGAAAACTTCTCCTGAAAGACCGCCTCAAGCAGCGGGCGTCCATAACTCCGCGCGCCGGACAGTTTCAACATGGCCGGACGAACCAGTTGCTCAAAGGTCACCATCGAAGAGACCGGGTTTCCCGGCAGTCCGAACGCCAGCTTTCCCTGAATTTTGCCGAAGGCGAGCGGCTGGCCTGGCCGGATGGCCAACTTCCAGAAATTCATCTCGGCACCCAGGTCCCGGAATACTGCTTTCGTGAAGTCGTAATCCCCCATCGACACGCCGCCTGATAGCACGAGAATGTCCGCGTTTAATCCGTGGGAAATTTTTTCCGTTAAGGCCGCAGGCGTATCCCGAGCAATGCCCAGCAGGATCGGCACGCCGCCGGCTTCTTGCACCGCCGCAGCAATACCGTAACTGTTCGAATTGATGATTTTTTCTTCGCTGAAGCGTTCGTCAAGATCGGCGAGTTCATCGCCCGTCGACAAGATGGCGACGCGCGGACGCTGATAGACCAGCACAAAGGACTTCGCGAGAATAGCCAACATACCCGCTTCGCCGGATCGAATCTGGGTGCCCTTCGGAATGATGCAGTCGCCCTTTTGCACATCCTCACCCTGCGGCCGGATGTTCGAACCCCGCGGCTCCGCCTTGAACACACGCACGGAATCGGGCGTATGTTCAGTATCCTCGACCTTGATGACGGTATCAGCCCCGGCGGGAATAGGGGCGCCCGTCATGATTCTGATCGCTTGCCCCTTTCCCACAGACTTGGTGGGCATCTTCCCTGCCGGCACATCCTCAATGACGGTTAGCGTGACAGGCTTAGAAATCGCGTGTTCCTGCGCAATGTCCTCAGCGCGTACGGCAAACCCATCCATCGCAGAATTGTCCCACGGCGGATTCGAGCGTGTGGCGATGATATCTTCCCCGAGCACCCGGCCCAGGGCGTCCATAATGGAGACTTTCTCGAGCCCCAAGGGAGCCGCGGCGTCCAGCACAATGCGCTGGGCTTCATGAAGCGGCGTCAATCCGACTGTCGCATCGGCAGATTTCACAGGTCACCGTCCCGTCAATGTTGCTGTCGCGGCGCCGGCTTTATGAGCGACCCGCTTTTCTTGCAGAAAGCTTCCACCTGATTGGCGATATCGTGATAGGCCTGAGCCGTTGCCGCATCGGAGTTGAACAGTGCGAAGGGCTCGCCCGCATCACTTTGCGTCACCACGTCGGGATCCAGCGGAATCCGTCCCAAGAACGGAACACCCATATCCGCGGCCGAGGCCTCACCTCCGCCCTTGCGGAAGACATTCACTTCCTTGTGGCAGTGGGGGCATTCCAACCCGCTCATGTTTTCCACGATGCCGATAATCGGCACTTCGCTGTCCTTGCAGAACGTGACGGATTTCCGGGAATCGAGCAACGCCACTTCTTGAGGTGTCGTAATAATGACCGCTCCGCTGACCCCACCGAGGAGATCGATGGTCGTCACGGACTCATTGCCCGTTCCAGGAGGCAGATCGATCAGCAGGAAATTCAGATCCTGCCACTCCACGCCTCCCAGCAACTGGTTGATGAATTCATATTTATACGCATCGCGCCAGATGATGGGATCGTCAGAGTTCTGCAACAGGAAGGACATCGAGGCAATCTTCATGTTGTAGGCCTGAAACGGGATGATCCCGCCCGAAGTGCTGATCTTCAGCTTTTGTCCCTCCGCCCCGACCATCTTCGGAATATTGGGGCCATGGATATCCATGTCGCAAATACCGACATGCCAGCCCTTCAGCGCAAGACTGACAGCAAGGTTCGTGGTGCAGGTGCTCTTGCCCACGCCGCCTTTATTACTCATGACAAGCACTTTATATTCGATCCGTTCCATGCGCTTTGCGACCAACCAGCGGCTGTGGCCTTCCTTGTCCTTTTGACAAGTCTCATTTTCGTCGCAAATGGCGCAGGCCCACATATAAGTGCAGGCATCTCCGCCGCTGCTGGAACCGGGCTGTGAAATAACATTTAACTCGCGTGGCATTCCTCAACTCCTCGTACAACGAACATCATACTGCGTAAGACGAAAGCGCGCTTTCGCCCTGTTGCTCTACTCCGGTCTTGCTCATCCTCGCCGGCCGCCGCTCGGCACGCCGACATACTCATCGTCTCCACCGCCAGACGGAATGGTTGGTCCCGCTTTCGCGAGCCCCGGTCCCGCCGCCACCACTGCCGGCACGAGTGGTTCCGCCGGCGCGTCGGCCTTCTTTTTGTTGAAGATGCCGGCGCTCACGATGCCGACTTCATAAAAAATGTACATGGGCAGTGCCATGAGGCACTGGTTGAACGGATCGGGTGTCGGGGTGAGAATCGCGGCGAAAATAAACGCCGTCAGGAAGGCCCACTTGCGATAACGTTTCAGCAATGGAGCATCCACCCAGCCTAGCTTAGCCAGCAGGGTAATCACCAGCGGCACTTCAAAGATGAGACCGAAGACCAGCAGGAACCATAAGGCGAATCCGACATATTGCGCAATCGAGAGTTGCGGAATAAATCCGGCATTCACGCCATACGAGATGAGAAAGTTCAAAGCAAAGGGCAGGACGAAAAAGAACGAAAACAACAGGCCCAGATAAAAGGCCAGCGTGCTGAGGATCACAAAGGGCCCGACGAATCTCCGTTCCTGCGCGTGCAACCCCGGCACCACGAAATGCCAGAACTCAACGAGGATGTAAGGAGTGCCCAACACCAGCGCAAACAAACCTGCGACCTTTACGTTTTGCCATAAGGCTTCAGCCGGCGCGAGAAAGACGAACGGGACGGTGGGAAGATCCGTGGGGATCCAGGAAAGGGACCCCGGCACGAACATGTTCTGGAGCGGGATTCTGATCCACTTCACCAGCGTGTCGGCGTAGAAGAAGGTGCCGACAAAAATGATCGCCGTCACAATGACCGCACGGGTCAGCCGGACCTGGAGCTCAACCAAGTGCTCCATGACCGGCATTTTTTTATCTTCAAGCGGCTTAAAGACTGTGTCTTGCAGCCACTCTTGAAACTTGAACCCGTCAGCCATGCCTGTTCACAAACTTGAGGCAGGACTCTCCGTCGAGTGAGTACGGGAGAAATTCCCCGCTCACTCGACGGATCGTTCCCTCATCCATGTCTTACTTCGGATTGACGGCAACGAACAGATTGTTTCCCTGCCGACTCAGCAGAAGAACGACCATTTCGTCCTTTTTCACCTTGGCTGACGCCTTTTGGTAATCCTCAAGGCTCTTCACGACTTCGTGGTTGACTTCCTGAATGACGTCGCCACGCTGCAATCCCGCCGACTCAGCGGCACTGCCCGCCTCGACGGAACTCACCACGACACCGGTAGTCTTGGCCGGGATGTTCAGCTGGCTCTGCATCGCCGCATCCAGCAATTGGACGCGCAAGGCCGCCAGGACGTTGTCCGGTGGCTTCACCGTCTCGGCAGGAGCCGCCGAGGGAGCCGGCTCACGCTTCGCTAACACCTCATCCGACGGACGCTCAGCCACCTTCACCTTCAACACCTGCTCCTTGCCTTCGCGCAAAATCTTAATGTCGGCATCTTTGCCGACACCCATGCGCGCGACCAGGTTGCGCAATTGGCTGACGCTCTGCACTTCCTTGCCATTGAAGGAAATGACCACGTCACCACGGCGCATGCCTGCCGTATGGGACGGCCCATTCTCGTTCACGTCACTGATCAAGACGCCCTTGCGCTGCTCAGGCAACTTGAAGGACTTGGCCAAGGCCGGAGTAATTTCCTGAATGGCCACACCCATCCATCCACGCACCACTTTGCCGGTCTTCGTCAAACTATCGACGATATCGGTCGCAATGCTGCTGGGAATGGCGAACCCGATGCCTTCCGATCCGCCGGTGCGGGAGAAGATGGCCGTATTGATGCCGATCAACTTGCCTTGCATGTTGACCAGCGCACCGCCCGAATTGCCGGGGTTGATGGCCGCATCGGTTTGAATAAAGTCTTCGTAGTCGGCGATGCCCACGTTCCCCCGACCCAACGCGCTGATAATGCCGAGGGTGACGGTTGAACTGAGCCCGAACGGACTACCCACGGCCAGAACCACATCGCCAACCTGCAGCTCATCGTAATCCGCCCACTTCATCGAGCTGAGATCTTTGGCTTCGATCTTGATAATCGCCAGATCGGTCTTGGGATCGGTTCCGATAATTTTGGCGGGGAATTCGCGGCGATCCGAGAGGGTCACCGTGATTTGGGTGGCGCCTTCGACCACGTGGTTATTGGTCACGATATACCCGTTCGGATCGAGGATGACGCCGGACCCCGCGCTTTGCTCGGGACGATGAGGACCACCGCCCGGAGGGCCACCGGGACCACCGGGAGGCTCCATGCCAGGAGGTTCATCACCAGGACCACCGGGACCAGGAGGCGGACCGCCGAAGGGACCGCCTGGGGGAAGCTGACGACGACCTTCCCGGCGTCCCTCGCCACCACCGGTCACCGCAATGTTCACCACCGCAGGGGTGACAGCTTTTACGATTTCAGAAAACCCTTGAGCGAATGCCGGGGGAACACCAGCAGCCTCGGCCTGACCGGCCCGGGGCGGTAATCCACCGGATAAGAATGTGGCAGCAACCATCGCGGTTACTGCGAGTACGGACCGCACTCTCCTGCGCTCGTGTCGATACACCATGTGTACTCCTCTGGAAACCTGAGATTGAGGGACCATCCTCCGCGCCAACGTTGAACGTTTCATTCTACACTAATCACAGAATCGCCTTCAAAGAGGAAAACGCGGCTCCGAACCTGATGCCATCATCGTCTGGACCGAGCCTGCGTCACCTCCGACCGACGGCTCAGAGCCTTAGCGCGCAGCGAGTTCAAGATCCCGCTGTTCTACCCAGGCTCGCTGCAGATTGCCGGCCAACCGCTTCGCCGCCTGTTCCATCGAGACCAGACGGAGTGTGAGCGGAGCCCCTTCATAGGTGGGCGGCCAAATGCGTCGCTCCGGGTCTTGCGGCCGCAGATAAATGACGGGATACCATTGCGAAATTCCCGGCGCCGTCGGGCGGTCCAACGTGGCCATGGCTCGTCCTTCCGCCTGCAGCACCGTCCTCCCGGTCGATCCGTCGATCAACGCCGCTTCGGCGAGAGACCAGTTATCGCGCCGAAATCCAGGCTGTTGGTGGGTCGTCCACCCCAAAAAGAGAGAAATCGGATATTCCTGCTCGGTGCTCGACAGAACCGTCACCAGCAGATACTGAACCCCTTGCTGCCTGGCGACCTCAGGCCAGCTCGGCGCTGTTCCCCCGGGTGACATCCCATCAAGCTTGACGACTCGGTCAACAGCGACGGGATACCCACGGTTGATCTCCCCCGTGAGGAGCGCTCCCACCCGCGCCAGGGCTTCGTCTGGCAAAACGGGCGCTGAATCCGGAGCCGACTGATCCGCGACCACGACCAGCGCGGCATGGAGCGGACGCGAAGTGGGAAGCGTCGCCGTCGCCGCCTCTTCCGGCACGACGGATCCGACATACTGAGCGAGGCGACTGGGCGGACTGGCGACGGCACAACTCGTCACGATCACCATGCCGACGAGCGACGCCAAGCAGTTCGCGCTGCGCCTCATGACATCCTCCGGACCGGATCGACGCCAAGGATACCGCCGTATCTGAGATACGATCACTCCCGCGCTCTGCCTCTGTCAAGATGTGCCAACCATGGCTTGCATTTCGATCATGGCTCAGCTACCGTGGTGCACCCTTCGTCGCCGGACGAAGCGGTCGCGTCACACTCCCACCGGGGGCGTTCCAACGTGACTCTGTGCTCGACCCAGACACCATCCCTTTCAGTCATCATTCCCGCCTACAATGAGGCGCGCCGGCTCCCGCTGTTTTTGCAACGTGTGATTGCCCATCTGGACCAGCGCGGGCAATTCTATGAAATTCTGGTGGTGGACGACGGGAGTCAAGACAACACCGCTCACGCCGTCAGGATGGCGGCACACCACTGTCCTCATCTGCGGCTGATTCAATTGACCTGCAACATGGGCAAAGGCGCGGCGGTTCGACGGGGCATGCAGGCTGCGCGCGGAACCATCCAGCTATTTGCCGACGCGGATGGAGCCACTCCCATTGAAGAACTCGGACGATTGGAAGCGGCGCTCGCGGCCGGGGCTGACCTTGCGATCGGATCACGGGCCCTGGCCTCCCACGACCCGGCCTTTACGGTTCATGCCCGATGGCACCGGAGCCTGCTGGGGGGCCTCTTCAACACTGTGGTGCAACGGCTGGGCGTGCCGCATATTGCCGACACGCAATGCGGGTTTAAGTTGTTCCGACAATCGGTGGCTCAGGATTTGTTTGCCGTATCCTGTGTCGACGGCTACGCATTCGACCTGGAATTACTGCACATCGCCCGCCAACGGCACTACCGCATCGCGGAAGTCCCTATCAACTGGACCGATCAGCCGGGCTCGAAAGTTCGCCCTTGGCGCGACGGCTCCTTGATGCTGCGGGAACTTCTGGCCATCCGTAAGCGCGAGGCCCAAGGCCTTTACCAGCCCCAATCACGCCCGGCATCCAGCGCCGTCGAACCGGACCTCGTTACAGTCGAACCGACGCATTCCTAAACGACGCACCCTGCGGTCACGACTGCCGGCGCACAATCACCACCTTGGCATCGGCATAAACATTCTTCCAGGCAGGATGCGCCTCCAGAGCCACTGCCAACGCGCTGCCACGCGGGATCATCGCCCAATCCACCCCGTATCGATCCAGCAAGGCCAATTGCGGCGAATCTTCGCGATTGAGTTCAACGTAATCGTGAAAGATCCATCTGTCCTTGATCCGCCAGGCAGGCATGCGTCCGTCGATGAAGATTCGCTCGCCTGGAAGTTGCCATAGCAGAAACCCGCCGTAGCTATAGTCGTTATAGAGCCTCGTCCCCGTTTCATCCCGGTGAGCCCGAATCCACCGCACCGCTTCGATGGGATACTCCGTGCGCTCAAAATACCGATCGGGAGTACGGCCTGATTGCCACACATGCTCCAGGTGCTCAGTTCCCAAGGCATACAGCGCCGTCGCCGCCATAATGGATACCACAAGGACAGTGCCGGCAGCGTGGGCTTGCAGCACAGGAACGCGACGCAGGAAGGAATCTGCCGCAGCCGCACCTAACTCTGCCGCCAACGGGAGACTCACGATCAAAAACAGAGTGACATTCCGCCAATGCAGCAAAGACAATCCCAGCATCAGCGCCAGCAGGACCCACCGCACCGGCTCCACTCGCCGATACCATCCGGCCATCAACCCGATAAATCCAAGGAGATAGAACCCATAGGCCCGTCCGGCCCACCCGTGAAACGACACCGGCTGCCACTCCCGCAGGGTGTCGATCATGAAGCGATCCGTCAATGATTCGTAAATCTCCACATAGAGACGCCAGCCATAGGGATTCAGGCAGGTCACAGCAAAAGAGACAAGAATGGCGAAAGCACACAGCCGGATAACATCCCAGCTGAGCACCGGTTCATCACGCGGTGCCTGAACGACCTTCCACTCGACGCAGATTTTCACGAGGAATGAGAGCGACAACAACACGGTGATTAAAAACAGACCCGCCGTGAAGCCGCCGTGAAGATTGGCCCACAAGAGAAACAGAGGCGGCAGAGCCCAGACCCATTGCGGCTGTCCCCGCTGCATGCGATTCCATATCGTGAGCACAACTGCCACGCCAAGGAGGCTGATCAACTGCGTGCGCGCGCCGAGAAAGGGTAAGGCCACCCAGAGGCTCGCGACCATCGCCGCTAACCGGCACGTGCGATGGACGGAAGCTACTCCTGCCGCGATCCACCAGGCCAGCGCTGTGACTCCTCCGAAAAACGCAATTAGCCCCAATCCGCCAGATGGTTCAAGCATCTGATAAATCAACCCCAACACCCCATCGGTCAACCAGGCATGCTCCACCCAATGCCAATCCGGCATCGTATGGGAATAGGGATCGGTATCCGGAAGACGCCACCCTTGCGCGATCAAATCCAGTCCGGCCCGGAGATGCCATCCTAGATCCGGTTCCACTAAGGGTTGGAGCACCAGATTCAAGACAAACGCGCCCAGCAACACATCCAGTATGAGCATGAGGGCAGGAAGAGGAAAGGAACCGCGAACCGGCTCAGCCTTCATGATGCTGCGGCGGCATCGGTGACGGCCGTCCCACCAGAAGATTGCCGAGAACCAACCAGTCCACCTGGGTACGCTGAAAACAACGCACTGCTTCGTCGGGACTGCACACAATCGGTTCCTGCACATTGAACGACGTGTTCAGCAGCACGGGCACACCCGTCAATCTGCCAAAGGTCGCCAGCAGATCATAGAAGCGGGGATTGGCTTCACGCGTCACGGTTTGCACACGAGCGGTACCATCGACATGCGTCACGGCCGGCAGGAGCCCCTTCGCTGATGCTTTCACTCGAACCGTAAACTGCATGAAGGCCGAGGGGGCAGGCACATGGAAAAACTCCTCCGCGTGTTCGGCAAGGACGGAGGGTGCGAATGGTCGAAAAGCCTCGCGACATTTCACCTTGCTATTGATCAATTCACGCATGTCTTCCCGTCGAGGATCCGCCAGCAAACTGCGATTTCCTAATGCGCGCGGGCCCCACTCCATCCGCCCTTGATACCAGAACACCAATCGCCCATGGGCCAACTCCGAGGCCACCCGTTCGTACAATCGGTCATCTGCCAGATGTTCGGCAACCAGTCCTGTCTTCGACAAGGCGGCACGGCAGGCGGATTCGTCATACTGCGGACCGAGATAGGCATCCGGCATAACGGTCTTCGACGTCGCCGCTCCTCGCCGCGCCGTCCACCAGAGGGCCGCGCCGAGCGCCGCCCCGGAATCTCCGGCAGCCGGCGGCACGTACACCTGGTCAAACCCGAGTTCGGCCCGCAGGCGACCGTTGGCGACACAGTTGTAGGCTACCCCACCTGCGAGGCAGAGTGATGTCGCCTGAGTGAGCGAACGCAGACGACGCCCCAGATGCAACAGGGTTTCTTCCAACACGAATTGCGCGCTGGCCGCAAGATCGCGGTGGCGCTGCGTGATCTCGTCTTGCGGCCGCCGCGGAGGACCGAACAGCCGGATGAATTCCCGCACGAAATGGCCCGCCCTGGCGAGGTGGAAATCCAGCAGGCGGGTATTCAGTTCGAATCGTCCATCGGGGAGCACTCGCAAAATCTCGCGACTCAGCGTGGGGGCGAACGACGGCTCGCCGGACGAAGCGAGACCCATCACGATGTATTCATCCTGATCCGGGCGAAACCCCAGGAACGCCGTCATCGCCGCATAGAATTGCCCCAGCGAGTGAGGCAACGGCGTGCGCTCCAGTACGCTGATCTGATTGCCTTCACCGGTAGCCAGCAAGGTCGTATCCGATTCTGATGCTCCGTCGACCACCAGAATCGCCGCCCGTTCAAATGGCGAGACGAGAAATGAGCTGGCTGCATGGCAGAGATGGTGGTCGAGAAACACCGGCCGGCCGGCACCCGGTTCAACCCGCGTGGATAGTTCCTGCTGAAGCCGGAAGAGTTCCTTCCATTCTTGACTCGCCCGCTCAAGGGACCGTGTCCCCTTCACACGGAACAGTTGCGTCGAGCGCAGCATCGCCGTCACCGCAAGCCTGAGACGCCGCCCCACCTGCCAATACTTCCAGGGCACCGCGATGGCGTCGACGTCGCGCAAAGCCATTCCGGCTTCGCGCAGGCAATACTGCATCGCATGCACTGGCAGGGCCGTCACGTGCTTTTGGCGGACGAAGCGTTCTTCCTCTGCGGCAGCCACGATCCGCCCGTCAGCAACGAGGGCGGCCGCGGCATCTCGCATATTGGACAAACCTAACACCACCACGATACGTCAACGTCCTTTTGTCTTTTTCATTGCCTGACTGAGGAGCAAGGAGCAATGCGACTCCCGCGCCGATCAATGCGCCGTTTAGGCGAGGCGCGGCGGTAGGATAAACGAGGCCGGTGAGGGTCGCAAGCCGGCCCAGCGCTTGGTTGCAATGCCCCCCTCATTCCTGTACCGTTTCCCATTCTTATTCTGCCGTCGAGGAGGCCTGCTTGAAGACAAACCGCGTAGTCCTTGTTGGAATTGCCCTACTCTCCCTGCTGGCTTCCGTCGGCTGCGAGTCCATCAAATCGCGATTTTCCCGTCAAGCGTTGCCAGATCTAGGCCCTCCTGTCCCCCTCACCGTTCACATGGAGATCGATCCGTCTCTCTCCAAAGCCAAGACGGAGTACATCGATAACTGCAGCCGCATCCACGCCTTCTCGATCGGGCCAACCGTCGAAGACACATTGATCCAGGCGGCACATCAAACGTTTCGCACCGTCACGATTCCGGGAAGCCAGGCGGCCGGGGGAAAACCTGACGTGACGATACGCGTGCGTATGCTGGATCCACGCTTCAAGCTGCAAACGGACGCCCTCTATGATCGTGCCCCTGCGGAACTCAGCCTGGATGCCCTGGCGGAATTTTTCGATGCGTCCGGCGCGCCGCTCGGTGAGCGGCCGCTCCAAGCCACCCGGAAAGAACGTTTGCAACTCGAACTGACGCAACAGCGCTGCGATTACATTGTCGATCCACTGTTGCAGGATACGTCTACCATGCTGGCCACGCAGTTCATGCAAGAGGCACGGGTGCTCCTGGCCCCGGCGACACCACCGCCTGCGGCTGCCACGACTGCCACGCCTACCGAGCCAAGCTCGAAGGCGACCGCCGTTCCAGCCGCTCCTGCTGCAACGCCGGTTCAGCCGCTTTCGTTCAAAGCCACGTTGTTGGATGAGAACGGCAATCTGATCATCGAAAGTGGTGAACGAATCCGCGTGCGAGTCGACGTGGTCAATACGGGCACGCAGTTGGTGCAGGACAGTACCGTCAAACTGACAGGCCCGCAGACGGTCCTTACGCAGTTCCCTGCCACAACGCTGGCCACCGGGACCATCCCGGCGGCCGGTTCCAAATCGCTGGAATTTGTTGCGACGATGCCTCAATCCCCGTCGCTTCAACGGGCGGAGTTACAGGTTGCGCTGCTTAACGCCTCAGGACAAGCAGCCGCTCCACCACAAACATTACCGCTCTCCTTTCAACCGACAGCCGCGCTCCTCGAGGACGTGGATCACATTCCTGCCGCTACGTCAGGAGCACAGCGTCCAGGCGACTATCTCCTTGCCATCGGACTCAGCAGTTATCGCGAACAGGACATCGCGGCGCGAAAATATGCCTCGCTCGATGCAGAGACGGTCGCGGCCTATTTTCAGACCCTCGGCGGTTTACCTCAAAACAACGTTCGCCTCCTGCGGGACTGGAGCGCCCTTCGCCCTGACATCGAAGAGGCCCTGCTCGATTGGCTTCCTGCAAAAACGACCAAAGAGTCGCTGGTGGTCGTCTACTTTGCGGGGCAAGCGATGGTGAACGCCGCCGGCGATACCTTCCTGATCCCCTATGACGGCTCGATGGGATCACCCACTCGCCTGTATCCACTCAAGGAATTGGAAGCGGCGCTGGGAAGATTGAAAGCCAAGCAAGTGCTCTTCGTCTTTGACGGGACAGTCCTCAAGAATGGAGCGGACGGGCGCACGAAAGCAGCGGCTCCGAAATGGCTCGGGACATCAGGATCGGTACTGCACATGATTGCGACGACCGGCTTCGGCAAGAGCTTGGAATCCGAAACGTGGCATCACGGATTGTTTACGTACTATCTCCTGCGAGGTCTTCGGGGCGAAGCCGATCTCAATCGGAATGGCGAGGTCACGATTGCGGAGGTGACCGCCTACATCAATCGCAAAGTACCGGGCGCAGCGCGGAGTACCTTCAAACAGGAACAGCAACCGCAGATCCTCCCGACACTGCGTGGATCGGAGAAGGGTCTCGACACCGTGCTCACCAAACCAACGATGACGTTCCCCTCTGACCAACCGTAAAAAACGGTGGCTCTCCTATATTCATCACGGCAGAAGGGCGGGATGAGGCAGAAGGGTCATTCCTTCCTGTCACACGTTACTCGGGACTCACCGGGGATTGCGCCGACATTCGTCAGCGCGGCACAAAAGAAAAGGGGCGGCGAGGATACCCTCGCCGCCCCTCCGATTCAGCCTATCGGCCGGGAATCGTGACTATTCGTCTCCACCCTTGCAGAAGCTGCGCTCATAATTGATGATCGTCCAGGCTTCTTCTTCGGTGATTGCCGCAGGGACCAACGAAACCATGCCGGTGCCCGGGCTGCCGTTCTTGATCACCCAGAACAACTCGCCGTCTTTCCGCTTCTTGTGGAACTTGCAGTTGGTGAAGTTACGCGGGCTCGGATTGAGGATCGCGCCGGCAGGGCCATCGCCCTTGCCCTCTTTACCGTGGCAATTGAAGCAGGTGCCCTTGCCCTCGTACAGTGCCTTACCCTTGGCAATGCTCTCCGGGGTCGAAGCAACCGGGTTCTTCATCGCCTTCGCGTCCGCCATCTGATCCGGCGCAACACGGGGCTTCAGCGGATCCTTTTCTTCAGCGCCCACCACCGCCACCGACAACAGGGTGACGGCCGCACACACTCCAACGAACTTAGAAAAATACCCCATCAGAACTCCTCCTTTGTGTTGAACCCACCGCGTGAACAATAACTCTCGGTCCGAATCAGCATGGCAAAAACTGATGACAAAGCCGATAAAGCAGGCGAACTATAGCAACGCGTTTTCTGTCTTGTCAAGCGAATGGCCCGCCTCAGCCTTGTCTGTTTCATCCATGCTGACTTGAAGGAGAATCAAGGGCTGTGCCAGCGGCAGAACAGCAAAAATCGCGGGATTTCACCACATTTAGACTATTCAGATCAGCGGCAAGTACGTACAGCCATCCAGCCGTGACACCTTTGCGCCTCAGACGCCTCCTCCTCGCCTCATTCGAGTGCGAGCAGGAGGGCCATAGACACCCTCACGATATATGGATTGGAGAGAGCGAGCAGGCGGTGAGAATAGGAATGAATGAAACGCCTGACGACCCGGGAAGCGTCGAGCTAGTGAGACGACTCCATCACCGTTTGATCACGACGTCCCGGACGACCTTGCCGCTGGGGCCGAACGGTTTTTGCGGTTTGCCGTTGAGTTCGGCGCGGACGCCTCCCGCATTGCCGAGCGTCACCGTAAACTGATCCTGGGCCTTCCACTGAGCCTTTTCACCCGGGCGCAGCAGCGCTTCCTGGTGGCTCCCCGAATCAACTTGGACGACCACCCAGCTCAATTCCGTAGCCGCAAGGTCGAGGACGAGCGGACCATCCGACCCGACGGGACCATCCACCGACAATCCTGCCAGAGGACCGTCTGATCCCATTGAGGCAGAGGGCTGAGTCACGACCGTATCCGACGGCAACGGCGCTTTGGCCACGGCAACGGGCGCTGGAGCTTGCGCAACCGGAGCCGGTTTGTCTTGGGCAGGCTTCGCAGGAACAACCGCCGGCTCAGCCGGTTTGAGCGGAGGAGCAATGGGAGGCGGCAGCTCCGCCGCAGGGCGGGAACCCGCCTCCTTCGCATCCTTGGCAAATGGGGCCACCTTCTTACTGACGGTTGGTGCATCCGGTCCGGAGCGTCTCACCAGCGTAGAGGTCTGCTCACGGCTCAACAGGAACACCAGCGTCGCAATCGCGACAGCGATGGCCACCCCCACCGCCTTGCGGTTGGCACGGCGACGGCGCTCCTCTTCGACCTGTCGTTGCCGCAAGCGTTCGCGCTCACCCTGCTTTTCGTAAAAGGCGCCGGCAGACTGCACGAATCGATGAATGGCATCTTCCTCATCCAATCCGAGCGACCGCGCGTAAGACCGGACAAATCCGCGCGCAAAAACCTGGTCTGGCAATTTGGCGAAATTTCCCTCTTCGAGCGCTTTGACAAAGTCTGTGCGGATTCGGGTCTTCGAGGCCACCTCATCCACCGTCAGCCCTTTGGTCTCGCGAACCTGCCGAAAAAATTCACCCACTGATTCCATGATATCCGCCTATGGTTTGAGCTTACCGAGGAGTTCCTGCGCCGCAGCTGCCTGCTCGCCACCTTTATCCAACGTCGACACTTTCGACAGAGCCTCACGCGCCCGCGCGTCGAATCCAAGCTTGTGGTACACACGCGCCAGCTCCAACTGCAGCATCGCGGGCGGCACATTGGGCGGCGTCACGGTCGCCGCATCCTCCAACACCTCCATCGCGCCCTGCAGATCACCTTCATGCATCAAGGCTTTCCCCAGCTGAAACCGCGCCAGGTCAGGTGTGGGATAGAGCGGATTGCTGAGCGCCTGCCGGTACGCCGCGATGGCATCTTTCCATCGATCTTGACTGGCCAAGACCTGCCCGAGGTACGTGTTGGCTTCGGCATAGTCGCCGTCGATCCGAATCGCCTCACGGAAGGATTCTTCAGCCAGCTTGAGTCGTCCTTGCGAGGCATAGATGTGCCCGAGTCCGTAGTGCGCTTCCTTATTGTCAGGATTCAGCTTCACCGCTTTTTGAAACGACACATACGCCTGCTGCTGATCAGAACTCAGCCGGGCCACGCCCTCCTGGTAAAATCCTTTGGACTTGCGCAGGTTCTCTTCGTTGGCACACCCGCCCAAGACAGACAGCCCCAGCAGGAACACGAGGCAGGATGACCCCACCATACCGCTGGCCCTGCATCCCCGAGTTCCCTGTCGATCAACCACGATCATGCGCCGATATCCTCAAAATGCGTGAGCCGCTTGAATTCTTTAAAGCGCGCCTCAATCTCTTTGTAATCTAGGATCCTCAATCGGTCAAGGCTAAAGGCTTCTACTGTAAATGAGGCCATCACACTCCCGAAAATAATGGCCTGCCGCATGGCTTCGGGTGAACGGTTTCCCGTCGCCGCCAGATAGCCCAGGAAGCCTCCGGCAAAGGTATCGCCGGCGCCGGTGGGATCGCGCACATCATCCAGCGGAAACGCCGGCGCCCCGAACACCTGCTTGTCGTTGAACATCAGCACACCATATTCGCCGCGTTTCACGATCAGATGTTTCGGTCCCCGCGCGAGGATCTTTTTGGCGACCTTCACGAGGTTGGTATCCTCACCCAAGGCCCGTGCCTCGCCGTCGTTGATGATCAGAATGTCGATGTGTTGCAGGACGTTCCAGAGCGCATCACGTTTGCCGTTGATCCAGAAATTCATCGTGTCGCAGGCGACCAACGCGGGCCGCTTCACCTGCTGCAGCACGTCGAGTTGCAGGTTCGGGTCGATGTTGCCCAGAAAGAGCACATCGGGCGAGCTGTACTGGGCCGGGATCTTCGGCCGGAACGTCTCAAAGACGTTCAGCTTGGTGTCGAGCGTCTGCGCCTCGTTGAGTTGATGCGAATAGGCGCCCTTCCAGCGAAACGTCGCGCCTGGCCGCCGTTCCAATCCCGCCAAATCAATTTTTCGGCTTTTTAAGAACGCGACATGTTGCTCAGGAAAGTCATCGCCGACCACCGCGATCAGATCGACCGAGGTGAAATAACTGGCCGCCGTCGAAAAATACGTCGCGGATCCGCCAAGTACCTCGGCCACCTCGCCGAAAGGAGTTTTCACGGTATCCAGCGCCACCGACCCCACTACCAGCAATTTACCCATGCCTCACCGTTTTCCTTTCCGCGTCCGCACATAGGGAGCGATCAAGAGGTTCAACCGTCGTTTTGCCGAAGCAGACATTTTGTCCGGGGCAGTAATCAGTGCCGTGGCAAGCGCTTGCCGACAGGCACAGGCCCGGTCGGGATCCAACTTCGGCACCGCCGTCTTCAATATTTCCTTAGCCAGGGCCACATTCCGGTGCAAGGTGGCCAGGATGGCCCCAACCGTCACTGCTTCTTCCGTCTCATGCCAACAATCGTAGTCGGTGGCCAGCGCCATCGTGGCGTAACACAGTTCGGCCTCGCGGGCGAGTTTGGCTTCTGGCATGTTGGTCATCCCGATCACATCCACGCCCCATTGTCGATACAAGCGGGATTCAGCCTTGGTTGAAAACTGCGGTCCTTCCATGCACACATAGGTGCCACCGCGATGAAGCGTCGCGCCCGCGGATCGTCCCGCTTCCTCTAGCGTATCGGCTAAGGACGAGCACACCGGCTCGCTGAAACCGACATGCGCCACGATCCCTTCGTCAAAAAACGTCGAGATCCGCCGCTTCGTGAGATCGATAAACTGGTCGGGCAACACCACATGGCCTGGCTCAATGGATTCCTTCATGCTCCCAACGGCACTGATTGAAATAACTTGCGTCACCCCTAACGACTTTAGTGCATAGATATTGGCGCGATAGTTGATGCTGCTGGGGTTGATCCGGTGCCCGCGCCCATGCCGGGAAAGGAACGCCACTCCCATGCCGCCCAGCACTCCGACCACAATGGCATCCGATGGTGCGCCGAAGGGTGTGCGCAGACGTACCTCGCGGACCTGCTCTAATCCTTCGACCTGGTACAACCCGCTCCCGCCGATAATACCGACAGCAGGCTGAATGGTCTTCTTTGCTTTCTTCATGATGTCGATTCCATTTCTATGGTACGCGGCGCAGGCCGATGCGGCTGGCGCTCGTCATTCAGTGTCTGTACAAACGTGTGAATGGTCTCCAGCAGACGCCCCGCCACGTCCTCTGCGGTATCCTGCTCGGTCAGCATCCACCACTGCAGACCAGGCTCCTTTCGAAACCAGGTCAGCTGACGCTTGGCAAAATGTCTGGTATCGCGTTTCAGCAGACGGAGCGCCTCCGCGCGGTCATAGTCACCGGACAGATAGCCTGCGACCTGCTGGTACCCTAACCCCTTCATGGCACCCGTCTCGCGGCCGTATCCCTTCGCCAGCAGCGCTGCGGTTTCCTCGACGACGCCTCGAGCAAACATCGCCTCGACCCGCTCATCGATCCGCCGGTACAGTTCTGCGCGATCGCGGTTCAATCCGATCATGAGCACGGAGAACGGTTGTTCGGCAAAGCGATGTTCCTGCTGGACATCCGAGAGCCGCCGTCCGGACAAATGAAATACCTCGAGAGCGCGCACGATTTTCACTTCATCGTGCGGATGCAGTCTTGCCGCCAGTTCAGGATCGACTTGCGCCAATTCGGTATGGAGGAAGAATCGTCCCTGCCCCTGAGCTTTTTGCAGTAACGAGTCACGAAACGCCTGATCCGCCCGCGGGGCATCACAAAGCCCATGAATCAGCGTACGCACGTAGAGCCCGGTGCCGCCCACGATCAATGGGAGCCGCCGTTCTCCGTACAGCCGTTCGATTTCCTGCAACGCCAGCTGGCGATACTGCCCGGCATTAAACGATTCATCAGGATCGACGAGGTCGATGAGTCGATGCGGCACCCCCTGCTGCTGCGCCACGGCAGGCTTATCCGTCGCGATATCCATCCCGCGATAGACCTGGCGCGAGTCCGCCGTCAAGAGGTCGGTGTCCAACGCGCGGGCCAGCCGAAGACCGACGTCGCTTTTCCCCACGGCGGTCGGCCCGACCAGTACCACGAGCGGCCGCGACGCCAGGACGGATTCCGTGAGCCGGATCATATCTCTCCGTGTGCTTCCCCTAGGCGCGATCGAACAGACGCGCCAGTTCGTCTCCCGACAGACGGAACGCCACACGCCGTCCATGTGGACAGGTCATGATCAGGCCTTCCGCGACCCAGTCCTGAACCAGCTGGGTGATCTCGGGCAATGCCATCGACCGGCCCGCGCGAACCGCTGCGTGACAGGCCAGCGACGCCAGGATGGGCTTCACCTTCGTTTCCAGCGATGAAATGGAATCCCACTGTTCGAGATCATCAATCAGGTCCTGCACCAAGGCGGACAAATCAGGATGACCCAACATGATCGGCAGACTCCGGATCAGAAACGATGAAGGTCCAAATGGCTCAATCAGCAATCCCAGTCGTTCCAACTCCGGTAGATGTCGCTGCAGAATCACGGCTTGCTGCACCGGCAACTCGAGCGGTTCCGGCAAAAGCAGTGGTTGGGACGTCACCGCGCGCCCCTGCCACGCTCGCCAGAGTCGCTCGAACAACACACGCTCATGCGCCGTATGTTGATCGACGACCTGGAGTTCGTTCCCGACCTGAGCAATCAAATACGTACGGTTCATTTGCCCGAGTGCAACGATATCTGTGGATGCAGGTGAGGCATACGCCGTGGCGCCTTCTCCAACGAAAGAAGTTTGGCTCTCAGCGGAATCAGGTGGCGTGACGGAAGCCTTCGATCTGGCCATTGGCCCGGGGGGCGCTTCCCCAAAGGACATCCGTTCCCTTTCTGGGAAAGAGAGAGTCGGCGGGATCACACCGGTCATCTCAGCATGAGCCGCCCCTGCCATCGACGCTTCCACCTGTGCCCGACCGAGCGTCTGGCGTACGGCAGAGCGGACCAGCTGGTGGATCTGCTCGGTATCGGCGAACCGAACCTCACGTTTCGTGGGATGCACATTCACATCCACGCGGTGCGGCTCGACATCCAGAAACAACACGAAGAGCGGTGCATGGCCCTTGGCCAGGAACGAGCTATAGCCGTCGATGACGGCATGTTGCACCGTGCTGTTCTTAATGGGGCGACGATTGACAAATAATTCCTGCGGCGTCCGTCCCGCACGGGCCCGGACGGGATCAATGATGAACCCTTTCAGCAACAGACCATCGCGCTCGACATCGACAGCCAAGGCTCGCTCACCGAACGCTGCCCGATACACCTGGAGCACGCGATCGCGCGGCGAGGACACAGCAGGCAGCGCAAACACTTCGTATCCGTTATGCACGAGCCGCATGTACACCTGCGGCCAGGCTAACGCGGCCTGCTGAACCACATGGCTGATGTGGGAGAACTCCGTGGTGGTCGACTTGAGAAATTTTCGGCGGGCCGGCGTATTGAAAAAGAGCTCCGACACTTCGATCGTCGTTCCGGGGATCGCGGCCGCATCCTCTACACGAGTGAGGGTCCCTCCCGTAAGCCACAGCTGTGTGCCGACCTGATCGTGACGGGCCACAGTCGTCAGACGGACTTTCGAGACGGCGGCAATGCTCGGCAGGGCTTCTCCGCGGAATCCCATCGTACGAACCGCGCCGAGTTGGTCATCCGACTGGAGCTTGCTGGTAGCATGTCGCTCGAAGGCCAGAGAGGCGTCGCGACGCGACATGCCTTCGCCGTCGTCGCTGACCCGAATCAATCCGAGGCCCCCGTCTTTGATTTCGACGGTGATCGCGCTACTGCCCGCGTCGAGACTGTTTTCGAGGAGCTCTTTCACTACCGCAGCCGGGCGCTCAACCACTTCGCCGGCTGCGATGCGTCCGATGACATCGCTGGGGAGAACCTGAATCTTTCCCACGCTACTGGCTATATCCATGGGAAGAAACGCCCCCTGCGAGTTGATGGGAGGATAACTCAGCGGAGAGGAGACCGGACAAACACCTCAGGGTCATCGAATCTCGGCCATCTTCGTCTTCGCAAGCTTGGCTTCGTCCGATGTGGAGTACTCCTCAATGACCCGTTTGAGATACTTGCGAGATTTTGCGGTATCTCCGGTTTCAGCCGCCGAGAGCCCGAGCTTAAAGAGGGCAGCCGGCACCTTCTCATTTCCCGCGTACTCATTGACCACGTGCTCAAACGACTGTATGGCACGGATATAATCCTTCTGACCGTAGTAGGACTCCCCGAGCCAGTAATGGGCATTGGGTGTCAGCGAGGTAGAGGGAAAATCCTTGATGAAGTGCTGAAACCCGTTGACGGCCAAATCGAACTTCCCGTTGAGGTAGTCGTTGTACGCCAGATTGAACGCCGAGGTCGGCGTGATCGACGGAACTCCCGGCACAATGGCTTGAGGTTCAATCGGGCCTGAGGGTTTCGAGATACGCGCCTGGCGGCTGGCTTCTGCGAGAGCGGCATCAGACCGGATAGCAGCCGCTTGAGCGAGCTGCGCCTCTTCTACCTTCGCTAACCGCCCTTCCAGCTTTTGAAGCCGGGTCATGGCGTCGTCTAAACGCAGTTTCCCGCCTTCCGGCTCACGCACCCGCTCGAGCGATTCCAGCCGGCGCTGCATCGCCTCGAACCGCTTCTGCTCCTGATCCTGAGTCCGGGCCATGATGGAGACCTGATCCCGGATTTCGAGGAAATCAGCATGTTTTGCACAGCCCGCCACAACCAGCCCGCAAGCCAGCATGGCACTCACCCGCAATGCCCCCGCGAATCGGAGCTTCATCGTTAGTGCGACTCCTTTAGTTGGTTCAATTTATCCATGGCCTTATTGGCCTCTGGAGACCTCGGATACAGGTCAATCACTTGTTTCAGAGCGGACGCCGCCTTTTTCCGATCCTTCAGCGCCAGATAGGCATACCCTTTCTTCAAGAGAGCGGCCGGCACCTTTTCGCTGGCAGGATGATTCAACTGCACTTGATCATAGGCATCGATGGCCCGCGAATAATCCTTTTTGCCATAGTACGACTCGCCCAACCAAAAGCGCGCGTTGGGGGCCAGGTCCGAATGCGGATGCTGAACGAGAAACTCCGCAAACCCTTGGCGGGCGCCATCCAAGTCGCCATCCTTGAAACGGGTCAAAGTCCGTTCGTAGGACTCCCGATCCGCCACCAGCGCCGCGCTACGATTTTCCGCACGGGGGGTGATAGCCGATGACGATGCGAAGTCCTGTGTCTGCGCCGGGGCCGGGGGTGGAACCGGGGCCGGAATCGCCTGGGGAAGCGGTGCCGCTTCGGCGACGGCGGGAGCCGGTTCGCTGCGCTGAGTGGCGCTCGCTCGCAGGGCGACCAAATGCTGCTCGACCTGCTTCAGGAACGCATGTTGATTTTCGAGATTCTTGTCCAGCGTCTGAATCTGTGCCTGCACATGCGTCAGTTCTCGAGTCGTGTCATCGAGGCGCCGTTCATGGTCGTCCTCACGGGACACAAATTTGCCGCCGGCATTTTCCAGCGCCTTTGCCACCGAGGCGACACTCCGATTGACCTCATTGAAGTGGTCGGCAGTGACTTTGTTATCGGCCTCCATTTTCCCGGCCAGCGCATCGGTCCGCTTGCTTAAAGCCACGGTATCCTGCTCCAGGGTCGCGGCTAAATGCTTGACGGTCTGGTCCTGTTGCACCACGCGTTCGCCTAAGCTTCCCAGCGCCTGCTTGAAGTCGACCAGTGCCTGATTGAATTTCCCGACCTGATCGCCCAAGACCTTATTCTGGGCATCGAGCTGCGCGACGTTCTGGGAACGGGTCTCCAACCCGTGCAGTAACTTCTGCTGTTCATCCAGGCGCGAATCGACCTTTTGCGCGAGCCCGGTGGTAGTTTTCTGCATCGCATCCAGAACGTTCTTCTGAATGGCCTCGATATGGCTGTTGATTTGATCCAGACGAGCGGTCACCGCGGACAGCTCAGCCCGGTTCCGGTCTCGCTCGCCTTTGAGCATGGCATCTTGATCGACCAGCTGCTTTTCGACCCAGCCCAAGCGCTTGCCTTCCTCAGCCGACCGCTTCTCGGCTTCGCCGATGCGACGCTCGAACTTCGATTCCTGGCTGGCCACCTTGGCCAGCAGGTCGTCTTGCCGCGCATCCAAACTTTGTGCACGGTGGAGGGCCTTATCGACATCGCCGCGCAGGGATGGAATGTCCTGCTCGCGCAACGACACGATTTCCTGATTTTGGCGTGCCCGGTTCTGGGCCTGCTCTTCCGTCTGTTGCTTGATGCGACGCTGGAGCTCTCGTTCGGTCTGCTTGAGATCCGCCTGCTGCGCCACACAGCCCGACAACAAGGCACAGCCCGTCACGACCACGACACAGGCACCAAATCGAGCTGCCTGCGCATAGGTGCCCGGCGCCACACGCTTCGCGTCCGACGGTTTATCAGTCATCGTCTTTCGATAAGGCCATTCACTGTCCATGACAGGTCTCCCTTGACCGGCGTCTGTTCCGGAGAATCATGTCACATCATCCATGATTGGAACAGTTATTTCGACCGGACCACCACATGCCCCCGGCGGTTTTGTTGATAGCAGCTTTCACTACGCTCGTTGCAGAACGGCCGCTCTTTGCCATACGACACCACCGACAACCGGTTGGCGCCGACGCCCAGTTCGACCAGATAGTTTCGCACGGCCTTGGCTCGCTTTTCGCCCAACACGAGATTGTAGGCCAGCGTGCCCCGTTCATCGCAATGCCCTTCGATCTTGACCAACGCCCCGGCATTCGCCTTGATCCACTGAGCATCCTGCGTCAACGACTGCCGGCCATCTTCCGTAATCGTCCAGCTATCGTAGCCGAAAAACACGTCGCGCAATCCGGCTTCCGCCGACGCCGCCTGCTCCTTCGCCTGCTCCCGGCGAATTTCTTCAATCTGGCGTGCCGTGCTTTCGGACGGCTCGACCTTGGCCAACATCGTGCCGCCGCCTCCAAGCCGCTCCTCAGACGGAGCCTTGCCGCCCGACACCGAATCGAACCCGCGCAAGCCGCCCGTCTCAGGATCTTCCGGTTTGCTGGAAAGGGACAGGTCCGGGAACGTGGCGCTGGGAGCATCCAACCCCGTCGGAGGCGGGAGCTGAGCTTGAGACTGCGCCGGGGCGCCCGACTTCGCCATCCCGCGATCAGAGGACTGCGCATCGCCGCCGGATTGAATCGATTTCTTGGAACACCCGCCCTGCATGACCAACAGCATCCCGACTACCATGGTCAGGCCCATTGTCGCTACCCGTATCCTCATATCGTCACTCCTCATCGCTGGTGAATGGTTAGTATGCCTGTAGATCCTGTCAATTGCGTACTCAATCCTAAAGTGCCGGAGACCATGACGGTGAACTATTGTGTGTACCGCCGAATGTGATGCGTTCCAGATTTTTTCCGTCCGTATCCACCATGTAGATGTGGCTCTTTCCGTCAACGGTTGAACTGAAGGTCAGGTGTCGGCCGTCAGGAGACCAGGATGGCGAGTCGTCGATCCCCGGGCCCGTCGTAACCTGTACCCGTTTTTGACCATCAGGGGACACGATACACAGTTTGTATAGCCGCTGGGCCGTTCGACAGACATAGGCGATCCAATTACCGCGCGGCGACCAGGCCGGTGCGGCATTGTAATCCCCTTCGTACGTTAAACGGCGGACGTTGGAGCCATCGGCGCTCATGACAAACACTTGCGGGGCGCCGCCGCGATCGGACGTAAACGCGATTTCCCGTCCGGTCGGAGACCAGGTGGGCGACAAATCGCCTCCCTGATTCACGGTCAGACGCTGCGGAGTCTTGGTTCGCGTGTCGAGCTTATAAATCTCCGAATTGCCGTCCTGGCTGCTGGCAAAGGCCAAATAATTTCCGTCCGGCGACAAGGCCGGGGTGATGTTCAACCCGGGCATGGACACGAGCGTCCAGCGCTTCCCCGTCGCGAGCTCCAGAATATCGATGTCCTGCGTGTTCCGACTCCGATAGGCCGTGAAGACAATAAACCGGCGATCCGGCGACCATCGGGGCATGAGATTCAGAAAGCCGTCGGCCGTGATCTGCTTCGGCTCATACCCGTCGTAGTCCATCACAAACAATTCACGGGCATTCCCATGCTCCGCGACATAGACAATCTTGGTTCTGGCGATCCCTGGCTCGCCGGTATAACGAAACACCAACTCGTCGGCAAACCGATGGGCCATCAACCGGACGACCGATGTTGACCCGACGTATCGCTTGCCTCCGACGACCTCGTCGCTGCCGCTGTCATACACGAAGCCATCCATCAGCAGTTCGCTGTCCTTACTGCCGTTCTTCTGGCCGGATTTCCCCCATACCAGGACGGAGACCCCATTCTCAGCCGCTTGTTTGAACACGGCCTTATCGGTGGTCGACACCTCGCGGGCCTTCACACCGATTCCGGGCAGATCCACGAGGGAGAACACAAGAGATCGTTGAAGGTCGGCCTTCAACACTTCTTCGAGTCGCCCCCCGAGCCATTCCGGGCCGCCACCGTTCTGAAACCCGAACACACCAATGGGGATCTTTTGGAAATCAGGCCGGGTCGCCTCAAGAAAGACATCGGTGGCGCGGGAGTCCAGAATTCCGAACAGTCCGGCGCCCACCACGACACAGAGGGTCAACATAAGACCGATGATCACACGATTCATCCTGCAGCCTCGCCTACGGCAAAAGTGAAGTGAGCATCGAAATATGAATCCGTCAGGTCGGGCGGAAAGGGCGGCAACGGAATCGCGCTTTGCACCGCGCGTTGTGCAGCCATGTCGTAATAGTCGTTCCCCGAAGATTGCTCGATAATGACCGACCCGACCCGACCATCCCGCTCTAACCGAAACCGCACCGTCACCGTCAAAGCCTTGCCTGAAATATCGACCGGCGGCGCCGTCCAGAATCCGCTGATCCGTGCCTGAACCCTCGCCAAATACGGATTCGACCCTGACATGCCCGGCACCCGCAGCATGGGAGTGGGCTTGCTGCGTGTGACACTGGCCGCCACCGGCGGCGCGGTCACCGGCGGTTGCGGTTCGCGGAACATCGGCTTCACTTCTCGCACCGGCTCCGTTGCTTTCACGGGCGGAGGCGCCTGCAGTTTCTTCAAATCCTGAAGCTCACGATCGAGATCGCTCGTCATTTCCTCCGACAGCGATGCGCGTTTTGCCGGCGTGACGTTCGGCTTTGGGGGCTCTTGTGGAACCGCCACCTGAGGCGCAGCCATATCAGGCACGTTCAGCTTCTTCAACATGGCGTCCAGATCAGAGCGTTCCGGCGCTCCGAGCTTCGCCTGCGCAGATTTCTTGACCTCCGCCGGCTTCATCGGCGCAATGTCTCCATATTTCGGAGCATTGAGCGGGAGTTCCACATCTTTCATGACATCACGCAACACATCCGCCCGATTCGTGACGGGGGCAGAAGAAGGTGACTTGGCCGCCTGCGGAATCGGTTGAGGTGCCGTCAATACCGGAGCCTCGAGCTTGGGAACGGGAACCGGAGCAGGCGCAGGTGCTGGCGCCGGTGGTGCCGGCTTCGCAACGGGCGCCGATTGAACAGGTGGCGGAGTCGGCGTCGGGGCCTGCACCGGTTTAGGAGGCACGGGAATCGGAGCCGATTGCACCGGCTTGGGTGCGGGCTTCGGTACCGCCTTCTCCACCTTCTCCACTTGCGGTTCAGGCTTCGCTTCCACGGGCGGCAACGTCACGAGAGAGACTTCCACCGCCGAAAGCGGACGTTCTGTTTTTTTAAAGAACTTGGCCCCCATAATGATGGAGAGGAGACACAGGTGCAGAAGTAACGACACGACGACCGTCTTTCGAAAACGGTCACCTCCGGCCTCACCCATATCTCCGATTAGGGACAGCGCGGTATGTCTTGGCAGGGCTTGGAACGTCATGACTTGCGATACGACCGTATGGCGCGCGAGTCGCGGCGCCGCTACTTCTTGCGTGGCTGCGAGGGAGTCGCAACCGACTCATTGACCCGCTCGGCGCCTGTGGGCTCCGTCACCATACCAAGCTTTTCAATGCCGGCTTTCTTGACACTATCCATGACCTGCACAACGATCCCATACGGCACATCCCGGTCTGCACGCAGATACAGCGACACATCCGGGCTCTGGTCTTTGAGCGCCCGGAGTTTTCGCTCCAACTGCACGACACTCACCGCGTCCTTATCCAAATACAATCGCTGGTCGCGCTCAATGGACAAAACCGCTCTTGCTTCAGGCTTAATCGTATTGCTCGCGGACTTGGGAAGATTGATGTCCATGCCGCGATACAGCATCGGCGCCGTCACCATGAAAATGACGAGCAACACCAACACCACGTCGACCAGCGGAATCACATTGATCTCGGCCATGAACCGGCGATGGCGGGTTTCCGACGTCATCACTACACTCCGGCCTGGGGCTGCTTCAAGCGCGTCTGCAATGAACGCATGGCCTCGACGGTGAATGACTCGATGCGAAACACGGTCTTCCGAATACGCGTCAGATAATAGTTGTAGAAAATGACTGCAGGGATGGCGGTGAACAGGCCGGCGGCCGTCGCCACCAGTGCTTCAGACACGCCCGGAGCCACGGCGGCAATACTGGCCGTGCCCTGCATGCCGATCTCACGAAACGAGTCGATGATACCCAGCACTGTCCCGAGCAAGCCGATGAACGGCGTAATGTTGCCCGTGGTCGCCAGCACCGGCAGGTAGGCCTCCAAATGAGAGACCTGGTTCTGCACGAGGTACGACACCGTTTTATCCATGTACTGGTGATCGAAGGCCGGGGCCGATTCTTTCGATCCAGCCGCGGCCAGCGACGGACTCACCGCCCCGTCTCCCGAGGCCGTCACCACGCGATCCATAATTCCCTGGAACACGCGCGCACTGGGGCTGCCCTCTGCGCGCTTGGACTGCCGATACAACTCATCCAGATCACGGATCTTCGTAAAGGCATTGAAGAACCGCTGGTCTTCACGATCAGCCGCCTTGAACGTCCGCCATTTGTACAAAATCACGCCCCAGGAAAGAATCGAGGCGACTAAGAGGAGCAGGAGCACGATTTTCGATACCGCTCCCAGCGAGCCCACCAACCCCATTACGCCTGACTGGAACATGAGCCTAGACCTTTCCCTTCACATGGCGT
>ERZ724526.257-NODE-257-length-31515-cov-14.175842_pt1 | contig 31515 bp, 10 predicted proteins | sample MGYA00376059_ERZ724526 | MGnify/ENA primary metagenome ERZ724526 (study PRJEB28724, sample SAMN07190883) | activated sludge metagenome | isolation source: activated sludge of sewage treatment plant in Hong Hong | place: Hong Kong | collected 2016-03-17 ...
GAAGACCAGCGAGACGCTGGCGCTGATGAGATCGGGAAAGCGGAAGGTCGGCGACACATTGTCTTCGCTGCGCAGCAGGCGATAGAGCCAGTCGTGCTCATCGAGCCAAAGGCGCGTCTCGATGACATCCTGTGCGCCACTATCCTCAATGTGCCGGGCTGTGCGCTGCTGGCGAGTGGTCGGTGTGGCGGTAAACATGGCAGTGACCTCGATTCAGTGTGGCGTCGTATTGCTCATATGAGCGCATGACTGAAGGATAGGTAGTCGAGGCTGTGGTGTCCCCCGGGAATGGGTACCTAATGCGGGGGATTTCGCCACCAGCGAATAGGCCGATAGGCCGATGAAGATCCATTCTCCTAGTACGACGAAGGTGTCCCAACCTTCCCTCCGCAGAGAGGACCTCTGCGACGACGAATCCGACGGCGGGACCTCTGCCCTTGGAATGGACGCCAATCTCGTCACGTCGCCGCGCGATCCGCTCACGCTGTCAGCGGCCGTAGCGAACTTGAGGGACAGCTTACGGCACCTTCCCGGAGCGCTTCTGCGATGGATACGGGCCGCCCCGTGGACCCTTATCCAATGTTGGTTCGTGCGCTTTTGTGACTGAGAAGCAGAGGAGGCATTCAATACAAGGCGCGACTTGAGACGCAGCTTGGTGACGGAGAATAGGAATATCCGTCAGTCACTTACTACAACACGCAATTTAATGTTGGGCCGCCACAACTCATCGGCAGTGGATCACCGAAGAGGCTCGAGTCATGCTCCAAGCCAGGCTCAAATACGTATGGCCATATCATTGTATTTCAATAAAATGTGCTATCCTGCGCAACACCCCGTGATGAATTGAGATTCCATGGTCCGCTCGCATCTCGTCGAACTAATGCTCCGCCACCAGCTGAAAACGGCTGAGTTGGCGCGCTTGGCCCATGTCAATCGAAGCACAGTCGCCGCGTTGACACGTGATCGGGCGACCAGAGTCGATCTCGGCGCGCTCGAGCGAATCTGTACGGTCCTGGGGTGCGGGCTGGGGGACTTGCTGGAAATCGTTCCGGATGAACCTCGGCGAAACGACAACAACCCTGTTGCTGGAGCGACCTAAATGCCCATGAGCCTCAGCCGCTGGCAGGCCGTTTCCCAGTCTCAGTTCGCTTGGGAGCGTGAGGCCCTGGACTGGCTTCGAAATCACCTGCCCGATCGCGAGCCCTGGCACGCGTGGACCAACTTCGAATTCATTGATGAGGAAGGGAAGGTTAACGAGGTCGACGCGCTGATCCTCACGCCGGCGGGTCTCTTTCTCATCGAGATCAAGAGCCGGCCCGGCGTAGTTGCCGGCGACGCCCACACCTGGCTGTGGATTACCGATGGTCGCGAGCGCGCCTACGACAACCCGCTCATCCTCGCCAACCGCAAGTCGAAGCGGCTCGCCAGCCTGTTGCGGCGGCAGTCTTCGGTGTTCAAAGCGAAGGTGCGCTTGCCCTTCGTGGAGCCGCTGATATTCCTGTCGGCCACCAGTCTCAACTGCAAGCTCAGTGGCACGGCCCGTTCAAGCACCTACCTACGAGGTCAACCGGACAGCGAATCCGACGCCGGCATCATCGGCGCGCTGCACAACGGCACCGGTAGCGCCCGCGAGATCCAGCAGACCCACGTTGACCACCAGCACGCCCGTGTACTCGCCCGCGCGATGGCGGAGGCCGGAATCCGGCCTTCAAACAAGCATCGCAAGGTGGGCGACTACCAGCTCGGCGCGCTGTTGTCCGAGGGCGCGTCCTATCAGGACTGGGAAGGCACGCACACCGCGATGGATGCGGTGCGCCGGCGCGTTCGCATCTACACCGTCGCCGCTGCCGCCACTGCCGATGCGCGCAAATCGCTGGTCCGCCAGGCGCAGCGTGAGTTCCAGATCCTCGAAGGCATCGACCACCCAGGCATCGTCAAGGTCAAGGACTACCAGGACACCGAACTCGGCCCGGCCCTCATTTTCGATCACGACCCCAAAGCAATCCGGCTCGACTTCCTGCTGCGCGAGATGGGCCAACTGCTCAACGTCGACCAGCGCCTACAGATTGTGCGAGACCTGGCCGAGACCCTCAAGTACGCCCACCAGAAGCGCCTGTACCACCGCGCGCTGTGCCCACAAAGCGTACTGGTTCAGGACGTTGCCGGCGCCACGCCGCGGCCGCGCATCATGAACTGGCAGACGGGCACGCGGGAAGGCACGCAAAACAGCGACACCGTCGATCCGGCGCGTCGGACGGTGGGCGGCACCATGCACGTCGAGGAGTATGTCGAGGACCCTGGCCTGGTCTACCTGGCCCCGGAAACCTCACAATCCGAGGCACAGCACGGTCCGAGTCTGGACGTCTTCAGCTTGGGTGCCATCACCTATCACGTCTTCTCTGGCCGGCCGCCGGCAAGCTCCGTCCTCGATCTCGCCGAAAAGCTGCGCATCGGGCAAGGCCTGCGACTGTCGGATGTATTGGACGGTTGCGGCAAGCAGCTTCAGGACCTCATTCAGTACAGCACCAATCCCGACGTGATGGGCCGGTATGGCACCATCGACGAGTTCCTGCAAGACCTCGACAACGTCGTTGACGAACTGACGACCCCCGAACCCGAGGCCACCGTCGATCCGGCCGAGGCCAAACCCGACGAGCGTATTGAAGGCGGCTTCACGGTCATCCGCAAGATGGGCCGGGGCTCGTCGGCCGACGTACTGCTGGTCCGCGAGGACGGCAGCAACGACGAGATGGTCCTGAAAGTCGCGCTCGATGCCAGCCTCAACGAACGGCTTGCCGGCGAGGGCGAAGCGCTCTCGAAACTCGGTCATCCGAACATCGTCAGGTGGCAGCGCACGCTCACCGTCAATGGTCGCACCGCGCTGCTCATACACAAGGCTGGCGAAAAGACGCTGGCTGACCGTATCCGCGAAGAAGCCCGCCTGTCGCTCGATCTGTTGCAACGTTTCGGGGAAGAACTGATCCAGGCGGTCGACTACCTCGATCAGCAGGGCGTGGCACACCGTGACATCAAGCCCGATAACATCGGCATGTCGCAGGCCGGCACCCGGGGCAAGCTGCAACTGGTGCTGTTCGATTTCTCGCTCACCCGCACGTCGGCCGAGAATATCTCCGCCGGCACGCATCCCTATCTGGACCCCTTCCTTTCGCTGCGCAAACCCGCGCGCTGGGATCTTCAAGCCGAGCGCTTTGCGCTCGCCGTCACGCTGCACGAAATGGTCACCGGCGTACCGCCGCGCTGGGGCGACGGCAAGACGCAGCCCTCGATGCTCGATTGCGAAGCCACGCTGGCCGCCGAGCGTTTCGACCCCTTGCTGCGCGACGGTTTCACTGCGTTCTTCGCCAAAGCGCTGAACCGCAACCCGATCAAGCGCTTCGACAACGCCGAAGAGATGCTCCGTGACTGGCGCCGGGTTTTCGAGGCCGGCGCGTCGGCGAGCCAACAGTCGGCCGACCCGTTCGAAGCCGTCGCCCGCTTGGCCACCGCCAGCACCAACATGGCCGAGCTGGGCTACAGCGTCGAAGCGCAGAACGTGCTTGAAGCGATGGCCATCCACAACGCGCGGGAATTGCTGGCGGTCGACCGCGTCCGCTTCCGCTACCTGCGCGGCGTCGGTGACCGCATCCGCAAGGAAATCCGCCTCAAGGCTAAAGCCCTGGCCGCCATCCGGCCGGACCTCGTCCAAGGCCGCCCGACGTTGCACGAGGCCGACGACGATTCAGCATCGGCCGGCGCCATCAGCGTCAACGAATTGGCGGCACAGCTACTGCCACGCCGGCCGGCCGGCGACGACCGTGCCGAAGAAACCGCACTGGCTATTTACCTCGGTCTGGAAGAGGTCCAAGGCTCGACCTTATGGACGCCGCTGGGCGTTGCTGCAAACGCGCTTTCGATCGACCGCAACGACGCCTCTGCCGCGTTGCTGAAAGCCCGCGAGCGCTGGTTGAAGACTCCGCAGCTCACCGAACTGCGTAACCACTTCGAAAGCCTGCTCTCCACCCAGGGCGGCGTGATGACGGTGCCCGAACTGGCATCGGCGCTGCTCGCGATGCGCGGCTGCGCCTCGCAGGACGATGTCGAGCGATTGCGCCTGGCAACTGCCGTCGTACGCGCCTGCTGCGAGGCCGAAGCCCACCTGGAGCGTCTGCGCTTTCAGGAATTCGAGCACCGCCCGTTGCCGCTGATCGCCGTTTCGGCCGAGTTGGCCGAATACGCCCGTCGGCTCGGAGCGTCAGCCGACGCCTGCGCGCAGGCCGAGCCTTTGCTGACACCGCAGAGGGCCCTCGAAACGCTGGAGTCGGTCTCCGCGCCGGAAGCCAACCCGGCGCTCTCGGCACAGCGTCTACTTCGTCTTGCCACCGCCGCATCGCAGCGTGCTGCACTGTCCAGCCGGCAGGAAATCTATCCGCGCGGCATGGCCGCTTCGCTGGCGCTGCGCCAATCGCTCGGCGCGCTGATGGGTGTGCGATTCCTCAAGCTGAAAGACGTGCAGGACCGAGTCGCCGGCCGCTACCCCGAGGCGCAACCGCTGCCGAAACGCCCGCTGCTCGACACGTTGCTGAGCGACGTTGGCGCGCTGCTGGTCTGGCGCGACGATGCGCCGGCCGGCCCGGGCTATGTGCCTTCGACGCAAGCGCTTGGGCCGTCAGCCGGCAGCACCACCCAATACTCCCGCGCCGCCACGGCCATGGAGCGAGGCTTGCCGGCGCCGGACATCGGCACAGACGAGGCATCCGCCCCGGCGATCGAGGCGCAGAAGCTCGAAGATCGTCTGGCCTATGCGCACAAGGCCGGCGGTTTTCTCGTGCTGACCGTCGAGCCCCGTCTTGCGCACTACATCGAAGCCGAGTTGCTGCGCCGCTTCGGCCGCCAGCGGGTGAGTTTTGACACACTCATGCTCAAGGCCCTACGCCAGCAGGCCGAGGCGATGAAAGTCAACTGGAATGTCGTGCTCATGGCCGACGGCGCTGCGCCGACCAGCACCGACTGGAGCCGTCTGATGCGCCTGGTGCACAAGGCGCTGCCGCAGGTGAAGCAGACGCTGCTCGACGCCACCGCACCGGTGCTGCTGGTCAATTCGGGCCTGATCGCCCGCTATGGCCTGATGCCGCTGATCGACGACCTGCGCGACGAAGTCGGCCGGCCGGGCAACCTCGGCAGCCTGTGGATGCTGCTGCCGATGGCGGCCACCGGTCTGCCCACCGTCGATGATGTACCCGTACCGGTCATCACTTCCACCCAGTGGGCGAATGTTCCCGTCGCCTGGGCCAAGAACCTGCACCGCGCAGCCTCCGCGGTTTGAACGCAGAAATTGCGCACGAATTGAAGCCCTCTGATGATTGATGCGAAAGTCCTACTAGCTGATCTGACCCGCCTACTCAAGCGGCTTGAAGACGACCTGCGCGAACGCGCGCTCAGCCCAGCGAGCGAGGTGCCGGAACTTCGCTCCCAGCTTCAGGCCGAGTGGAAGGCGGCGCGTGACGCCGAGCGCACGGCAGAGACCTTCGAATCGTGGGTCGAGCAGGTCATTACCCAGGCCGGTGTGCACTGGCTGCTGAGCTGCGTGTTCCTGCGGTTCATCGAAGACAACGAACTGGTGGACCGGCCGTGGATCAGCGGCACGCCTCAGTCAGGGCGGCTGGCATTGGCGCGTGACCGGCATGATGCTTACTTTCGAGAGCATCCGCATCAGAACGATCGCGACTATCTCATCGGGTGTTTCCAGGAGGCCGGTACCTTGCCGGGCCTTCACACCTTCTTCGACGAAGCGCACAACCCGGTTTTTCGCCTGGGCGTCAGCGGTGATGCTGCGATGGCAGTGGTGCAGTTTTGGCAGGAGGTCGCCGCCGATTCCGGGGTGCTGATTCGTGACTTCACCGACCCAACGTGGAACACACGCTTCCTCGGCGACCTCTACCAGGACCTGAGCGAGTCCACCCGCAAACGCTACGCGTTGCTTCAGACGCCGGAGTTCGTAGAGGAATTCATTCTCGACCGGACGCTGACCCCAGCTATTCGGGAGTTCGGCTATCGCGAAGTGCGGATGATTGACCCCACCTGCGGTTCGGGGCACTTCCTGCTGGGCGGCTTCCATCGCTTGGTCGAGGAATGGTCAAGCAACGAGCCGGGCCGCAATCGTCGGGACATCGCGCAGAGGGCGCTGAACGCAGTGGCCGGTATTGACTTGAACCCATTCGCGGTGGCCATTGCGCGCTTCCGGCTGCTTTTGGCCGCGTTGAAGGCCAGCGACGTGCACCGAATTGCCGCGGCCCCAGATTTCACTATCCATGTGGCCATCGGCGATAGCCTGTTGCATGGCATGCGCTTTGGTCTCACCGCTACAGACGACATGTTTCAAAGCGCCGAACATTTTTCGGATACAGGCCTTGCTCACGCCTACGCCACGGAAGATTTGATCGACGTACAGCGCATTCTTGGCATGCAGTACCACGCGGTAGTGGGTAATCCACCTTACATAGTGGTGAAAGATGCAGCGCTTAATGCGGCTTACCGGAAACACTTCGCAAGTTGCCACATGAAGTATTCGCTCGGCGCCCCGTTCACAGAGCGATTTTTCGAGCTTGCCCTCACTGGACGGGGCGCACAACCCGCTGGTTTCATTGGAATGATCACATCCAACTCGTTCATGAAGCGCGAGTTTGGGTCGAAGCTGATCGAGAAAGTGCTACCGCGACTTGACATTACGCACGTTGTGGACACATCTGGCGCTTACATCCCGGGCCATGGAACCCCCACTGTGATCCTCTTCGGTCGCCACCGCGCGCCCGTGAGCGATGTCGTACGCACCGTCATGGGCATCAAGGGGGAACCGACTACGCCTGAGGATCCGGCCCATGGCTTTGTGTGGTCGGCCATCGTCGATCAGATCGAACATGCGGGGTCGGAAAGCGAGTTTGTCAGCGTCGCTGACGGGCTGCGAGAAACATTTGGGCGCCATCCTTGGAGCATCGGTGGTGGCGGTGCGAGCGACCTCCTCGACGCTATCAATGAGGTCGCAACTGGAAAGCTTGCCGCCTTAGTTTCTGCTGTGGGCCGAACAACTCACACTGGCGAAGACGGGGCATTCTTTGTACCGCGCCGTTGGGCAGACAGGACTGGAATTCGCGGCTATACAGTGCCATTGGTCGAAGGCGAATACGTTCGCGATTTCTCTATTGACTATGACATCGAAACTATCTTCCCCTACGACATTCGGTCTGCATCGGTACTTCCCGAACTCCCAGAACAACTCTGGTGCCATTTATGGGCCTACAGACGCCTATTGAAGGAACGCAAGGATTTCGGAAACTACATCGAAGATCGAGGACTAAAGTGGTACGAGCATTCAATGTTCTTTCCGGAGCGCTTTCGGAACCCAGTCGGCATCGCCTCCGCGTTCGTTGCTACCCACAATCACTTCGCGATCGAACGAGGTGGAATGGTCTTCAAGCAGTCGGCGAACGTCATCAAATTGCAGTCTGGTGCGACGGACGATGATCATCTTGGTTTGCTCGGGTTGCTCAACTCGTCGGTCGCCTGTTTTTGGTTCCAACAGGTCTGCCACAACAAGGGCGGGCCGGGTGGCGGTAGCAGCAAGGACGAAAAGTGGCATGACTTCTACGAGTTCAGCTCAACGGCTTTGAAGGAGTTCCCCCTCACCGGATCGCGCCCACTCGCCCTTGCATGCAAACTTGATCGCCTCAATGCCGAGTTGGCCGCAACGCTTCCTCCCGCACTTCTTGCAGGAACCGCCGATGGGAGTCGCCACGTGCCAACACGTGAAGATTTCGACGCTGCTTGTGCGCAGGCACAGAGCTTACGTCGACAGATGATCGCTTGGCAGGAAGAATTGGACTGGTACTGCTACGGGTTATACGGTGTGCTTCCCGCCAGCGGGACAATTGACGCCATTACCTACGCATCGCCACCAGAAGTAGCCCTTGGCGAGCGCGCTTTTGAAATCGCCATTGCGAGACGGGTTGCACAAGGCGGGTTCGAAACGCGGTGGTTTGAGTGGCTCGGCATCACTCCGATGGTTGAAATCCCGAACCACTGGCCGCAGGAGTACCGACGAGTAGTGGAGCGCCGTATCGAACTGATCGAAAGCGACCGCAACATTGGCTTGGTCGAAAGCATGAACTGTAAGCGTCGATGGGAAGGACTTTCATGGGCCGACCACGAGCGCAACGCCCTCCGCGACTGGCTGCTTGATCGGCTCGAATCCCCACGATTTTGGCGCGCCGATGGAGACCATCCGCCGCAGCTCACTACGACCAACCGTTTGACCGACGCAGCCCACACGGACGCCGAATTCATGAGTATTGGCTCACTGTACGCTGGCCATGTCGATTTCGACGTCGGACAACTAGTTGCTGAATTGGTGGCCGCCGAATCCGTGCCATTTTTGCCCGTGCTGCGGTACGCCGACACGGGACTGCGTAAACGTGCCCAGTGGGAAGACGTTTGGAATCTGCAGCGCCGCGAAGACGCGGGCGAGAACGTGGGCAAGATACCGGTGCCGCCCAAGTACCAGAGCAAGGACTTCCTGAAGGCCGACTATTGGCAACTGCGCGGTGGCCTGGACGTGCCCAAGGAGCGCTGGATCAGCTACCCCGGTTGCGAACGCGGCGCCGACGGCAGTCTTGTCATTGCGTGGGCCGGTTGGGATCACCTTCAGCAAGCCACGGCTTTGGCCACGTACTTCATCGACATGAAGGAGCGCGAGGGCTGGAGTCGAGAGCGGCTGCAGCCCGTGCTCACCGGCTTGCTGGAACTGGTGCCCTGGCTAAAGCAGTGGCACAACGACATGAACCCCGATTTCGGGGCGCGCATGGGCGACTATTACGAGAGCTTCGTGACCGACGAAGCGCGCGCGTTGCAATACACGCTCGATGACTTACGCGCCTGGAAGCCGGCGGTTACTGCGGCTAAGCGCGGTCGCAAGAAGGCGGCATGACCAAAATGACGTATCAGTCCGGACGCCGGAAACAGGGAAAACAACAACCATGACACTGATCAGAGAACTGATTGCGATTCCGGAACAGGTGCATCAGGGCGACTTCGTTCTAAAGCTCGCCGACGGCGTGGCGCATGCCGAGGCAACGCTGCGCGACTACGTCGTGACGCCGCAACTCAACGCCTGCTTCAATGATGCGCTGACCTTCATCAAGCAATCGGTCCAGGGCGGCACCAGCAAGGCAGCCTATCTGCATGGCAGTTTCGGTTCGGGCAAGAGCCACTTCATGGCCGTGCTCAACCTGCTGCTCGACAACAACGTGTCCGCGCGCTCGATGCCCGACCTGGCCAACGTCGTCGCCCAGCACAACGGCTGGACGCAAGACCGCAAATTCCTGCTCGTGCCGTATCACATGATCGGCGCGCGCAGCATGGAGTCGGCGATCCTGGGCGGCTACGCTGAGTTCGTGCGCAAGCGGCATCCGGATGCGCCGATCCCGGGCTTCTATCTGTCGGAGCGCCTGTTCGAAGATGCGGTGCGCATGCGCAATCGCATCGGCGACGAGGCCTTCTTCCGCGACCTTAACGAGGGTTCGGACGCCGGCGGCGGGGACGACAGCGGCTGGGGCGATCTGAGTGGTGGCTGGGATGCTGCGAGCTTTGAAGCCGCGATGCTGGAGCCGCCGAGCGGCGACGATCGCGTGCGCCTGGTCGGTGACCTGATCAGCCGCTATTTCACGGCGATTGCCGACGTGGCCGAAAGCCGCGGCGAAGCCTTCGTGCCGCTCGACGATGGCCTCAGTATCATGAGCCGCCACGCCAAGGCGCTCGGCTACGATGCGGTGATCCTGTTCCTCGACGAGTTGATCCTGTGGTTGGCCAGCCGGGCGGCCGATGTGAGCTTTGTCAGCAGCGAGGGTACCAAGCTGGTCAAGCTGGTCGAGGCTGGCAACGCCGACCGCCCGATTCCGCTGGTCAGCTTCGTGGCGCGCCAACGCGACCTGCGCGAACTGGTCGGCGAGAACCTCGCCGGCTCGCTGCAATTGCAGTTCAGCGATGTGCTGCGCCACTGGGAGGCCCGCTTCCATCGCATCACGCTGGAAGACCGCAACCTGCCGGCAATCGCCGAGAAGCGGGTGCTCCGGCCTGTGTCTGAAGCGGCCCGGCAGACGCTGGGCAACGCCTTCGATGAATTCCAGAAGGTCAGGCCCGAGGTCTGGAACACGCTGCTGACCGAGACCGCGGACAAGGAAATGTTCCGCAAGGTCTACCCGTTCAGCCCGGCGCTGGTTCAGACCTTGATTGCCGTGTCGGCGGCACTGCAGCGCGAGCGCACGGCCTTGAAGCTGATGCTGCAACTGCTGGTCGATCGACGTGATGACCTGGAACTGGGGCAGATCATCCCGGTCGGCGACCTCTTCGACGTGATCGCCGACGGCGACGAGCCGTTCTCGGAGGCGATGCGTATCCACTTCGACAACGCCAAGCGGCTCTACAGACAGAAGCTGTTGCCGCACCTTGAGCGGCAGCATGGTGTGACCTGGGAGAATATTCGCATCGGCGATGCCGACCCGGCCAAGGCCCGAGCGCTGCGCAACGATGCGCGGCTGATCAAGACCCTGCTGCTGAGCGCCCTGGTGCCCGAAGTCGATTCGTTGAAGGCCTTGACGGCCCAACGCCTGGCCGCACTGAACCACGGCACGATCCGCTCGCCCATCCCCGGTCGCGAAACGCAGGACGTGCTGCGCAAGTGCAAGGAGTGGGCGGCCGACATCGGCGAGATCAAGGTCACCGACGATACCAACTCCCTGATCTCGATCCAGGTCACCGGCGTGGACATCGAGCCCATCGTGCGTGGCCCGGCAGCCTCCAGCGACAACCCCGGCAACCGCCGACGCCGCGTGCGCGAGATGCTGTTCGAGCAGCTTGGCGTGACCGATACCAACGACCTGTTCGCCACCTACGCGGTGCTGTGGCGCGGGACGAAGCGCGAAGTCGAGGTGCTGTTCGAGAACGTCCGCGAGATGTCGGACGAAAAGCTGCGCGGGCGGCCGGGTACCTGGACGGTGGTTATCGACTTCCCGTTCGACGACCCCAAGTTCACACCCGCCGACGACCTGGCCCGTTTGGCCGACTATCGCGGCGACGATACGCAGACCCTGGTGTGGATGCCGTCGTTCTTCAGCGCCAAGGCGCAGCATGACCTGGGTCGCCTGGTGGTGCTGGACTACATCCTGACCGGGGAGCGCTTCAACGAACTGGCCGCCCACCTGTCGCTGGTGGATCGCGGGCCGGCGCAGGCGCTGCTGCGCAACCAGCGTGACCAGTTGCAGCAGCGGGTTCGGCAGTACCTGGAGGTGGCCTACGGCATTGCCGGCGACTCGCGCGACGCCGTGGTGAACCCTATGGCGCCCGAAGACCAGTTCCGCTCGCTGGACCAGACGCTGACGCCTCTGCCGCCCGTGGGGGCGAACCTGAAATCGGCTTTCGAGGCCTTGCTCGACCAACTCTTCAGGCACCAATACCCGGCGCATCCGGTCTTCGACGCCGAGGTGAAGCCTGCCGCGGTGAAGAAGGTCTGGCCGGAACTGGAGCGGGCCATCGGTACCGCCGATGGGCGCGCGCCGGTCGGGGATCGCGTTATACGGCAACTGATTCGTTCGATTGCCGACCCCGTGCAGCTAGGCAAGACGGGCGAGACCCATTTTGTGCTGGGTGACCATTGGCGCTCGCACTTCCTCCGCGAGCAGGCCAAAGAGGGCGCCGCCTTCACGGTCGCCAATCTACGCAAGTGGATGGATCAACCGTTGGCGATGGGGCTGCCGACCGAAGCGCAGAACTTGATCATCCTCACCTTCGCCGGACAAACCAATCGCAGCTTCGTGCGCGGCAATGTCCCCTCCATGCCGAGCATTGACCAGATGCCGGAAGATCTGGAACTGCGCGAGCAGACGCTGCCCGAACCAGGCGACTGGGAGGCTGCCTGCAAGCGTGCCGCAGCGCTTTTCGGGTTGACGATTCCAACATCGCGCAACGCGGGCAACGTCGCCAAGTTACTTGAAGAAGTTCAGGCCAAGGCGCGTGAGGCACGGGAGCCGATAGGCAGCCTGGTCAAGACGCTGAACGAGAAGTCCGCATTGTTCCCGGCCCCCGGCGACAACCACCGCCTGCAAACGGCGCGCTCCACGCTGGCCTTGCTGGCCGGCCTGTTGAGTGCTGAAGGCGCGGCAGTCGTCACGACGCTTGCAGGCGCAACGATCGAAACATCCGAGGTCGCCATGCGCCAGACCCTGGCCAAGGCACGAGAACTGGATGAAGCGGTTCGTACCGGTGCGTGGGACATCTTCGAGGCGATGAAGGCTCTGACCGACGAGCGGCGATCCGCAGCGCACGCGATCGTGGCCAAGGTGAGCGAGACACTGGCCGCCGACGAGCATGCGATCGGGCTGAAGGCTGCGCTCGATGACCAGCGCATCAAGGCAGTGCGATTGCTGACGGTGGCGCCGCCACCACCTGCTGTTCCTCCTGCCGCTGGCCCGACTACGCCGCCACTGCCGCCGATCGCACCGACGCCGGTTCCGCCCGGCCGGCCTGCGCCCAAGCCGCCGGTGATCGTGCAGGAGTCCGCTGCGGCTGATCTCGAAAGTACGCAGGCGCTGGCGCTGCTCGATGACCTGCACGCCAAACTCGACAACGACACGGACCTGCGCCTGTCGATCTCGTGGCGGCTTGAAAAGCCAGGGAGCAGCAAGTGACAGTTACCGCCGGGCCTTTGTCCTTGCCGCAGATCGAGGCGCAGGCGCTCGCGGTGCTGGACCGCGCCAGCGACGCAAAGGTTATCGCCATTCAGGCCAGGACCCAGGCGGCATGGCCGGACGCCATCAACCTGTCAGGCCGGCAGTTCCGGCTGCGCTGGTGCGAAAGCCCGTTGATGGCACGCGAAGCGCTGTCAGCGCTGGAAGATGTGCCTGACGGGCAGTCCGGGCAAGGGCTCATCCTGCTGACGCCGCTGTCCGCACGCGACTTGGGTGGTGACGTCGTGGCGCGGCTGGCACGTGCTCAGGTTTTTCAGCCTGACGCCTGGGGCATGGTCCAGCAACTCTTCAAGGCGCGCGAGATCGATGCGCGACTCAGTCGCTTTCGCTGGATGGCCCAACTGCTGGTTGAGCGAGCCAGCATGGGCGCCTATGCGCCTGTGCCCAACGGCTTCCTGGACATGGACACGGCGTGGCGCAACATCCTCGGCCGCTGCCTGAGCCTGGACGCATCGAAGCCGGATGCGGCGATGCTCTTGAACTGGTCTCTGGGCGCCGATTCGGCCGGGCATTTCGACGATCTTCCCGACCAAGCGAAGCCGCAGATCGCGACCTGGCTGGGCGACTCCGCAGGAGCGGTAGGCACACTCGTCATGCGGTGCGTAATGGACGGCAACACGCAGGATGTCGTCCCACTCGGATTGGTGTGCGGCGTGGTGTTGTCGGCTCAGGGCGAAGGCGTGCACGACCTGGCCGCTGCTGCGATACGCCTCGAACGCTTCATGGGCGACAAGCGAATTGGCATCGCCGAGGGACGTCTTTGGGCTAACGACGCTGCGAATTGTCTGAAGTCCTTGACCCCAGCCCTGCGTCACGAGGTGATCGAACGCGCCGAGTTGCTGCTGCGAGAGCTCCATGTCGACGCCTACGCCCACTTGAGCGATGTACTTCCGCTCGGTCTGGAGCAGCGGCTTGGCCTGCTCGCGGATGCACTCAAGGCCTTCATCGCCGAGCCATCGACGGCGCAGCTTCAGGTCATCGAACGGGCGGCGGATTCGGTGGCGCGCCATGCTCATGCCGACCCGGCAAGCACGCGCATGCTGCGGGTGAAGATGGCCGTCCGCCTGTGTCGATGGATCATGGCCGACCGGCCGGAGAGCAAGGTTCGGAGCGGGCGTCAGGCAACCGGGTTCGCTGATCTCGCGCAGCTGTATGCCCGCGAAGGCGCCTTCGTCGATTGGGCACGTTTCAAGCTGCTCGGCGGCGACGACTTGCCGGGTCTTTCTTCGGCCTTCGTCGCCCTGCGCGATGCGGCACGCAAGAAGGCTGAGGCGTTCAATCAAACCTTCGCCCAAGCCTTGCAGGTCTGGAACCGCGAGCCTCGGGCAGAAACCGCCTGCATGCCGGTGGAGGCGATCATCGAGCGCGTGCTGGCCCCGCTGGCGCAGCAGACGCCGGTGCTTCTGCTGGTCGCGGACGGCCTGAGTTACAGCATCTTCCGGGAGCTATGCGAGGACATGGAGGCGCTGGGCTGGGACGAGCAGGTCGCCGGGCCAACGCCGACGCTTGCGGTCGGTATCGCGGCGTTGCCGACGATCACCGAAGTGAGTCGCACCAGCCTATTGTCGGGTCGCCTGGTGGTCGGCGCAGCGGCGCAGGAAAAGACATCGTTTGCGACCCATCCGGCACTGGTTGTGGCATCGCGCGCCGGCGCGGCACCGGTGGTATTCCACAAGGGTGATCTCTCAGACGCCGAAGGCCTGTCATCGACAGTTCGCGATGCCATCGCCTCAACTCAGCAGCAAGTGGTGGCCGTGGTCTACAACGCCGTCGACGACCATCTCAGCGGATCAAACCAGATCCAGGTGCGGTGGACGGTCGACGATCTGCGGCTGCTCGGACCCTTGCTCAGCGAGGCGCGTCGGGCGCGGCGTGTGGTGATCGTCACCGCCGACCATGGACATGTGATCGACGACGGCACGGTGCAGCGTGGCCAGGGGGAGGGCGATCGCTGGCGGTTGCCGTCGGGCACACCGGACGCGAGCGAGTTGGTCTTCGAGGGCGGCCGAGTGAAAACCGCGTCAGGCAATGCGGTGGTTTGCGCGTGGTCGGAGGGCGTGCGACACGGGGCCAAGAAAAACGGCTATCACGGCGGCGTATCGGCGCAGGAGGTCATCGTACCGCTGAGCGTATTCACGCCGCGCAACATGGCGCTGAAGGGCTGGCAGGTAGCGGCTGCGCCCCAGCCGGACTGGTGGGCGCCGCTGGAGGTTGCATCGCCCGCAGGGGCCGCTGAAACGCCGATGCTCCCCAAGAAGCCGCCGAAAGTGAAACCGCTGACTGCCCCTACACCGCAGACCGATCTGTTCGGCGGAACGCTGCCCGTCGCGGCGCCCGTGCCCGGAGTGCACTGGATCGACGCCCTTCAGGCGTCGCCGGCCTACACGGCGCAAAAGGCACTGGCGGCGCGCGTGGCGCCTTCCGATGCCGACGTGCGAGCCCTGTTGGAGGCGCTGGCGGCTCGGGGCGGAAAGCTTTCCAAAGTGGCGCTCGCGCAGCGCCTGGGCATGCCTGCGGTGCGCATCAGCGGTTTCGTCAACGCAGCGAAGCGCGTACTCAACGTCGATCAAGCCGCGGTGTTGGTATTGGACGAGACAGCGGGAACGGTGGAACTGAACAGGGAATTGTTGGCGCGGCAGTTCCGTGTGCCCGACGCAGCAAGAATGGCAACAGCCGCAACCTAAAAAAATCGCGCCAGGGAGGGCAAATGGACATACAGCCAGACAAACAGAACCTTGATCGGACTTTTGCGACGACGGTCTACTACATCGACTTCTACCAGCGTGACTACAAGTGGACCGACGAGCCGGTGCGCCGCCTCATCGATGATATTTTCTACCAGTTCGACGAGGCCTACGCCAAACATTCGGCCCTGGAGCCTAAGGCCGAGAACGTCAACGCCCGCTACCCCTGGTACTACCTCAACACCTACGTGACCAACACGGTCCAGGGGCGGGTGTTTGTTGTGGATGGTCAGCAGCGTCTGACGACGATGACGCTGTTCCTCTTGCAGCTCTACCGCATGGCCAAAACCTTCGAGTCCAAGACAGTGGGCTGGCTGGAACGCAAGATCGCCGGGTATGCGGGCACGGAGTACGAGTTTTGGATGAACCATGTCCGTCACATCCAGGTACTCAAGGCACTGATGGAGGGTGCCGAGCCCGCGGATGTGGACACGTCGTCTGGCGTGACGGCCGTGAACATGGTGCAGAACTTCTCGGTGATCGCTACCGAACTGAAGCAGCGGCTCGCGACAAAGCACCAGTTCGAGACCTTCGTGTATTACTTCTTGTATCGCCTTGTCCTGATCAACCTGGCCGTGGATTCGACCCATGTGCCAATGGTGTTCGAGGTCATCAACGACCGTGGCGTGCGCCTGAAGCCGTACGAAATCTTGAAGGGCAAGTTGCTCGGCCAGATCGACAAGCTTGAACTTGAGAACGGCGGGTACAACGAACTGTGGGAAGAGCGCGTCCGAGCGGTCAACGTTAACCGTGAAGACGAGATCGACAACTTTTTCCGTTACTGGCTGAAAGCCAAGTTCGCGGACACCCGGAAGATTGGCCAGCGCTTCGACGGTGCGTACCACCGCGAGATGTTCATGGCCGACATGAACGCTGTTCTCAAGCTGGACCATGAGCCTTCGCAGGTCAAGGCCTTCTTGAAAGGCGCTTTCAGCTACTACGCAGGCCTTTACGCAAAGCTCTGGAAGGCCAGCCAACAGGAAGATGCCAAGTACCCGGCCGTGTTCTTCAACAGCTTGAACGAGCTGGATAGCCAGTACCTGCTGGTCATCTCGGCCTGCACGGTGAATGACTCGCAGGAGATAGATAAGATCCGCGTCGTGACCGAGCAGTTGGATCGGTTGTTCACCTTGCTGCAGTTGCAGGGTGCGTATGACAGCAATGAGTTCGCTGCACGGCTGTTCGAGATCAGCGACGAGCTGAGAGAACAGCCCGCCGAGGCCATCCCGGCGATCTTCGACAAGCATCTCATGGCCGAAATCGCCGAACGGCGCGCCACAGAAGTCAAGCAGGTGTTCAGCTACACGCTGTTCCGTCCGATGTCCATCGACCGGCTCAACATCCGGTTCATCCGCTATTTCTTTGGGCGGGTGGAGTTACTTCTGTCCGCCGGCATGAAGCTGAAGATGAAGCATGCCCTGCAGGATCTTGTGACACCGCGAGGCGCCAAGACCGGTTTCCATGTCGAGCACATTCTCTCCCGCAATGAAGAGAGCCTGGCCGCGTTCGCGGGTGATGAAGAACGGTTTGACGTGGAGCGCAACCGGCTCGGCGGCGTGCTGCTACTGAAGGGCAAGGACAACATCTCCAGCAGCAACGAGCTGTACGCGCAAAAGCTGAAGTCCTATGCGAACACGTTGTACTGGAACGAGACGCTGCGAGCAGATACGTACCACAGCAAGCTCGACTTCCGCGACTTCGTCAAGGAGCATCAGCTTGCCTTTAAGGCCCTCGACAAGTTCGGTCCGGATGAGCTCGAAGAGCGCCAGCGGCTGTTGTTCGAGCTGAGCGCATTGATCTGGTCTGCGCCGACTGTTTCGGCTTCGTGATTGGTTCAGCAATCATGATGTTGAATTTCGGCCAAAAGCCTGCTCAATCCTTCGCCGGATGACGAGATGGCGAAGTACACGACCAACTACGTCAATCTGATTGCCGACAATCTTCGGGATCGGTACAAGAGCGGCTTTCCGATCCTGAAGGAACTGGTCCAGAACGCGGATGATGCGGGTGCGGGAAGCCTGGTCTTCGGACATCACGCTGGTTTTGCCGCGGGTGTTGATCATCCGTTGCTCCAAGGTCCAGCGCTTTGGGTGCTGAACGACGGCGGTTTCAAGCCAAAGGATAAGCAGGCGATCAAGTCGTTCGGGCTGAACGGCAAGGCTGCCGACGACGGCGCAATCGGCAAATTCGGCCTCGGCATGAAGAGCGTCTTCCACTTGTGCGAGAGCTTCTTCTACGTTGCTTTCGACGGACAGGACGAGCACTGCGAGATCCTGAGCCCATGGTTCGGTGATGAGAACACCTCTGATACCCACCAGCGATGGGAGCAGATCAGCGAAGCGGATCGCACGAGACTCTTGGCGGTGGCTCGCCATCAAGACGAAGCTCGCAACGGCAATACGTGGTTCATGCTTTGGGTGCCGCTTAGGCGGCATGACCATCTTGCCGAGCTGGATGGTAAGAAGCTGCCAGGCATCATCGATCGATTCCCCGGTGATCGCGACGCTGAAGACCTGGACTTTCTGGCGGTTGCGGACGTCGACCAGCGTTTGGGGCTGCTGCTGCCGCTGCTTCGCCACCTTCATACCGCCCGCTTTGCGGGCGCGGCGGGTGGGCGCGCATTCAGGGTCCAGCTGCTACTCAGCGACGACGGCGCGCGCCGGTTGGACCACGAAAACGATGGTCTGCAGTGCGCCGGGATCGCAGCTGATCAACGCCCAAGGCCGGAGCATTTGCGGTTCTTGGTGTCGCAACGTGTCGCCATCCTGTCGGAGCCATTCGAGTCGCTTCGTAGCAACGACAGCTGGCCCAAGTCCATAGCGATCCTGGACTCGGGAAAGTGGGGCAGCGTTCCGGACAAGACGCGCCCGGAAGGTGCTGTGATGTTTGCGCATGCAGACAAGCGCGTCGGACGTCTCGTGTTGCAATGGGCTGTTTTCTTGCCGACCGAGGAGCTGCGGCTGACCTATGTCGCGCAGATGCCGAACACGTCCCGTGAGCACCGCGTTGTACTGCATGGGCAGTTCTTTGTCGACGCCGGTCGGCGCGGCATTGCTGACTACGAACTATTGCATGCTCCCCGTGAGGACCTGCCGAGACATGCCTCGCAGCAGGTGGTGCTACAGCACTGGAACCAGGCCCTGGCGCAGGAAGTAGTGCTCCCGGAGTTCTTGCCCGCGCTGGACGCCTACGCACGCACGAATGGCCTGCGCGACGAGGAACTGGCCGCGCTTACCGGCGCCATCGCAAGGTGCGCCCCGGAGGGCGAATCGGCCTCGACGGGCTTTTTCAATTCGTTTGGGGCCCACATCTGCAGGCAGCTTGCTTGGGTTCGAAGCTTGAGCACGGATGGTCCAGCTTGGACCTTGGTCCGGCTTGACAGCGCGAGGATGCTGCCTCTTCCCAACCCTTCGATGCGAGACCACGCTCGGCCGTGGCGGGCGTTGCCGGGACTCGCAAAGTTTAGCGGCGTGGTCTTCATCGACAACGATGCGCCTTCACTCGCACCGGCGCCATCAGCTTGGGACGAGGCCGCGTTGCTTACCGCGCTGCAAGGCGTTGGCGTCGAGACCTTGGCGAGCGAGGTTTTGCTCGGATACCTCACTCAGTTTCTGGAGATGGAGCGGACGCGCTATGTTGGTACGAGCCGCGTCCAGGACGCACTGGTTGCATTGCTCAAGGGGGTGATGCGTCAGATCGAGTTGTCGGTTATTCGCGCCAATCGAGCGCTTTTTCAGAAGCTCGTGTCATTCCTTGCCCCTGATCGACGGCTGTCAATCGGCCCACAAGGTGCGGCGGCGAAGGGCGCCATCCCGGAGCAGTTGTACCGCACACTGGTGGTGGCCGACACCCATGCTCTATTGCTCCCGGGTGATCTGGCCGCACCTCCGGGCACGCCTACGACTGCGCCGCGCGAGAGTGATGTTGCAGCATGGCTGACCACCCTTCACCATGAAACCGAGCGTCTGGCGCGCGACGCAACGGCTGAGCACGGCTCGGTGGAACCTCTCCTGAAGGCGGCGGAACAGCTTATCGAGGCACTGGGGGATGACGGAAAGCAAGTTCCCTTCATGCTCAGGCATCGTGGGCTGCGGGTTCTACGCGCGACCAACGTCAGGGATCGTGCGGTCACCGGCGTCTCGCTTCAGTTTCTGCTTGGGGTCCACCAGCGACGCATGCTTTATAAGGTCTCCGATGCGGTAAACCGATTCGGGCATCTCCCAGCGCTCGCGGTCGCCGTGCCGACGTCGGCGCCCCTGATTGTCGATCGTGCTGTCGTTGCGTTTGTACAAGCTGACCTCGAATCCTCGAGACAGCTGGTGCCTGCCAGCTCGGACATCACGGCCATGCTGGTGGCGATCGGCGCCGAAAACGCGCCACCCGAGCTCGGTGGGGTGGATGCGAGACGTGCCTTGGTCAGGCTGGCGATGACGGGCGATCTGACCATCGCCGAGGCTGCGAGGGCCACGCGATACCTCCTGCATGCTTCACCAAGTCACTTCCTATCCAACGATCCTCTTTGGTTGGAGCCGGGCGGTGTCACATCTCCATGGGTCAAGCTTTGGCGCATGCTCGATGCCGACACTTGGAACGTGTTGCCCAACGACCTCAGTGATCAGATCCCGGGTGCGCTGTGGGTCACATTGAACCTTCGGAACGTGGAGGAAAGCACCGTCACGAATCGACTTCGGCACGCGACGGATTTCAGCCGAGTGGAAGCGCGAGAGTTTTCCGCGGCTGAACGGGATCTGATCCTCGGGCGGGTGACGGACCAGACAGAGTGGAGGCGGTTGCCGTTGCATCTCGACACTGACGGGGTCTTCGGCGCCATAGATGACAGCTGCTACTTGGGCGCTTACCCGAAACTACCAGCTGGCGTAGTCCACAGGTTGAGGTTCATCGTCACGTCCAATGGCCCTCAACACCATTCGAACCAGCTGCGTTGGATTCTTCCGTGGTCTTCAGTGACCGCTGTCGATCTGGTGCTGGCCCAGCCAAGGCCCGAAGAATACTGGCGCTACATTCTCGATCAGTTGGCCGGCCCATCTTGGCCCTCAAGTGAGCCACTCCCTTTGCTGCTCTCCAAACGATGGGTTCCGTTGCGGGCGGGCGGCTTCATTTCGCCCGACAGCGTAATTCGCATCGCCGGCTTGGAGGCGGACATTGCCGCACTGTCTGAGCATCCCAAGTGCAACTTTGCCTACGCTGGCGAGGATTCGCTCGCAGACGCGGTTCGCACCAGCGCAGGCTATACCCGACTGCTGAAGCTGTTTCCCGAGGGCCAATCGGCCTTACCGGTGCTAGCCCAGATGATGGCCGCCGTCGACCTGTCGGTCGGCGCCTGCGCATTGACGGCTCCCGAAGCTCTCGTGGATCACATCTCGTCGCTGGCGCGGCTGGAATCTCTGCCTGCGTGGCTGATAATCGAGCGCACTTTGGTGTGCTTGGACCGAGACGCCGTGGTTGCGAATCTGGTCAAGGGCATTGCGTCGCAGTTGCCGCAACTTCAAGCAGAGGCAGTGCTGACCGAGATCAGGGCTATTGGCACAGATAAAGTTGCTGTCGATCTATTCTTGAGGTACCTGGCCGAGTGGAGGAACTCTTCCACCTCAATTGAGAAACTGCAGGCATCGTTGCCGGCCGTGCATCTGCTGGCCATGAACGGGCACTGGGTACGCGCTGATACCTTGGCCACAGATGTTTTCGGGGTCGAGGGGTCGAGGGTCCTGGATAAACGCCAGATGGGCATCCTGAGCGGCGTAATCGCTCGAAACATCGGCACGCCGCCGATGGATGCTCAGCGCGGCTCTGCAGCTGACACGCCGGGCTACGACGCCGGTGCGCTGGTGCATGCATTGACGAAACTGTTTGAGCCACTTTCAGCGACGAGTGTGCCAGGTGCGGTAGGGGCACTGCTCGGCTTGATGGGGCCGGCCGCGCGGCCCATGGCGGAAAGCTGGCTGCAGCCCTTGGCCTTTGAGGACTATGTGAACTTTCTTGGCTGGGTCGACCCCGGTTGGGAAGATGGGACTGAGAGGCGCCGGCGGTGGATGGGGGACATGACGGCGACACAAGCGCTGAATGTCGTGAAGCCGGTCGTCAAGATTGCTGATGGTAGCAAGGTTGTGGTCAAGTCCCTGATCGGAAGGCCGCTTGAACTGACCCTGCTCCCCGACGATCAAGCGGACACATTGCTGGTCGGCGACCTGTCCTGGCAAGTGAGCTACGGGGTCGTGATCACCTTTCGGCCGCTTGAAGACCTGGCGACGCGAGGCATCGAGGATGTTAAGCGCCTGCTTCAGAAAACGGCCGAGCACCTGCTCGTGCACGTGTTCAATCAGCCGCACGCGAACCTTGACGCGCTTTGGGCCTCATTCGCGGAAACCGACCAGATCACGCTGTCGGTTGCTCGCCAACTCATCTTGGAGGGCCTACAGAACTCGCTGCAGCAACTTCCCAGGGTACGCAGGCATCCCACTATCGAAGCAGCACTTGGGCGGGTTGAGAAGGCGCGTCGCGATCGCGCGAGCGCGCAGGAACTTGGACGCAAGGGCAGCAAGGCGGACGATGTTTACCGGTCCGCGGTCCAAGAGCTGGGTGAGGTGGTCGCCAGCGACGGCAATGTACAGAAGGTGATCCTGGATGGAATCCGCGAGCGCATTTCGGACAACCAGTATGAGATTTCAAGCATCCCCTTCGAGTTGTTCCAGAATGCGGACGATGCAGTCTCTGAGTTCCAGCAACTGCAGTTGGCTGATGGACGCTCTGCGTTCGACCCAAGCGCGATAGGCCGCTTTGTCGTTGAACAGACCGACAGCGTAGTTCGCTTTCTGCACTGGGGGCGGCCGGTGAACTTCACGGGCCGCGGTATCAACGTCCGGTCAGAGTTCGGGAGCGACCTTGAGCGGATGTTGATGCTAGGAGCTACGGCCAAGAGCGATGCCGAAGAAGTGACGGGCAAGTTCGGGCTCGGCTTCAAGAGCGTGCTCCTTGCGACGGACTCTCCACGTGTTTGGAGCGGCGATCTTTCCTTCAAGGTGGTAGGAGGCTGCCTGCCGGAACGATGGGTGCCGGGGGGGGCGACCCGGGAATCGCAAGCAAGGCACGTGGGGAACGGCAAGGCACTACGTACGACGCTCGTAGAACTTGCCTTGCCTGAAAGCTCCAAACGCGGTGAACTCGGAGACCGATTCTCCGCACTCGCTGGCCTATTGCCAGTGTTCGCTCGCCAGATTCGCAAGGTTACCGTCGATGACGAAGTTCATCACTGGTCGCCAAAGGTGATCGTTGCGGGCGAGTGCATCGTCTCAGTCGGCATGTGCCGGTTGCCTGTTCGGAGCGGATTTGTCACCTCCCGAATTTTGGCCTTCGAGTCGTCGCTTGGTTCAGCGGTCTTGCGCCTTGGTAATGATGGCGTAGCTACTTTCGAACGCTCTGAGCGCCACCCGGTACCCGCCATTTGGGTCACAGCGCCGACGCGTGGCATCGCCGCTCATGGCCTTGTCCTGAACTCGCCTTTCCAGATCGATACTGGCCGCGCCAATCTGGCCTCTGGGCGCGCCGCGAGGCGAAACGCCGAGCAGGCCAAAAGGCTCGCGCAGGCAATTAGCATCGGGGTTGTCGCTTTTCTCCAAGAGAGTCGCTGCGACTGGTCCGCGTGCGGAGCCGAACTGGGTTGCACAGGATCGCACAGTGCGGCCAGTTTTTGGTCTAGCTTTTGGCGCGCTGTGAACCTCTCGGATTTGCCTGACGATCCTTCTGAAGATTCCCGCCTACTGCACGAGTTCTCGCTTGCTTTGTTCAACGCTGTTCTGGGCGCTACAGGCGATCTGCCCAATGGACTCCCTGGTCCGGATGCCGCATTCGCAAAGGTTTCAGCGCTTCGGCTGTCGGTCGATCTCGACCGGATGAGGGATGTTCTGCCCGAGGTCGCAAAGTGGCCCCTCTTCGCGCAGACGCATCCAAAGTCCACGTGGTGCAGTTCTGAGGTTGCGGCATGGCTGAAGTGCGCGCGGCAGGGCGAGCAGCCAACACTGCTTTCGTTTGATCGAGCGGCGCTGTTTGCTCTGCTTCCCGAGGCGTGCGCCTCGCCAGATGACATAAAGCACATCGCAGCTGTGATCGACCAGTGGCCATCAGGCCCGATGGAAGATCATGGCTGGCGCGCCGAGTTCGAGAAAGTTCAGCTACGCGCTGAAGACGACACGTGGCACATGGGCCGACTCCTGCTGCGTGAAGGGCATTCTGGAGCGGACTTGCTGGCCTTGTTTGCACCGCCTAGTGCCAAACTCGGTGATGAATATCGGGTTGCGCCGGCAGCGTGCGCTACGGTGCTGCAGTACCTGCCAAACACATCCTTTGATCCATCCACTGTCGCTGGGTGGATCATGGCCGCCCGAGGTGTTGAGGCGCAGCAAGCCGCGGTGCGGTGGATCCTTCAGAATCTGTACCTTCAGACCATCGAATGTTTGCTCTTGCGTCGGCATAACGCTGGTTGGTTGTTTGAGCTGACCCCCGATTCGGAAGCCCTCAAGCACCTCGACGAATCAGCTCGCACCATCTTGCTGACCCGGCTTGGCCTCGTAGCCATCGATGATGAAGAAATCGTCGACAACTACGAGATCTTTCCTGACCTACCTGCTATTCATGCTTGGTGGACGCACGAACAGCACGCGAGGTTGCCAGACTATGACAAACGTTTGTGGCCGGCACATGCCGATCGGGCTGCGCTGAGTTCCACCCCGTACAACCGACAGGCGTGGATGATGGTGTTCAGCCTTGGTCTGATGCGCAGAATTGGTCGCGTCACCGATGCGCAGAACAAGGGATTTCTCGAATATCTGCACTCGCGGGGGTGGTGGGCAACGATCTGTGAAGGTTCGCCGGATCTCAACGCAGAGGGTTGGATGGGCATCTTGCGAGAGTACGGCGAGATCCAGGACGACTCGCCGTTGTTCGAGCAGTGGATGGACCTGTTCCCACGCCTCTATCGGGTTGCTCGGTGGTTGGATGTCTACGTCCACATCTTTTCGACGGTCGATCTTCGAGACCCTGACCAGACCCGGAGCCTGCTGGCACCTAGCGCTGACGCGTCACTGAGCGGGTCGGGAATAGACGCGCCGACGATGCGCGGCATGCTTCGGTTGGGTCAGCATCTGATCATCAGGGAGTTACTACGCGCTGGTCTGCTTGGCGGGCCTGTCGCCAGGGCACTGGCCTATATGCCGACTGAGAGCCTCTGCGACATGATGGAGGGCATGGGATACGACCGCCCGACTACCAGCCAGGAGATCTATCAGGCGCTGGTCGATGAGTTGGGAGAAGAGGCGGCGCATTTCGACGATGCGTACGACATACCTCTTCAGCTCGTTGCGTCGGACGCTTCGTTGCGTGCCCGAGTGCTTGCGCTTAACGCGGAAGGACCGCTGTGAATGAACAAGAAACTGTGGGCAAGGACGGGAAGAGCATGAGCGACACACAGCGACCGCTGCAACCTGGAGCCAACGTCAGGCACCAGCGCCACGGTATTGGCCAGGTGATGCTGACCGATAGAGATACCGCGGTCGTCAGGTTCACCCATGGAATCGAGCAAGTCCTTGCGTCGGAACTGCTGGTTATTACTTCGCTCGACGATGCCATCCGAACCCAGGAGACTGCGCCCTCACTGGAGGTCGCATTGCGAGTTCAGGCTGCTGCGATCCGATCTGTAAATGATGCCTGGGGTGTATTCACCAGGTCGAGGATTTCTCTCCTGCCTCACCAACTTTGGGTTTGTCATCGCGCCCTCAAGACCTGGCCGATCCGGCTGCTGATTGCAGACGATGTCGGCATGGGGAAAACGATCGAAGCCGGTTTGATCCTGTGGCCGCTCTTGGCAAACCGCACCGTTCAACGCCTCCTGATACTTGCCCCTGCCAAGCTGGTTGAGCAATGGCAGCAGCGCCTCAAGAAGATGTTTGACATCCGGGCTGCCGTTTATCATCCCGACCTGGATACCCAAAAGTCAGACTTTTGGGGAATCCATCAGATCGTCATAGCGTCGCTGCCCACCCTCAGAGCGGACCACAAGGGAAGGCACGAGCGTCTCTTGGAAGCTCCCCAGTGGGACATGCTCATCGTTGATGAGGCGCATCACCTGAATGCGGAGGAGGGCGCAACGAAGACCCTGGGGTTTGAACTCGTCGAGAAGCTGCAGGCAGCTGGCAAGACGCCGTCATGTGTGCTGTTTAGTGGAACGCCTCACCGTGGAAAGGCTTACGGCTTCTGGTCACTCATGAGCCTGCTGGATCCCCAGGTATTCGGACCAAAGAGAAACGAAGGCGCCATGCTGGGAGCCTTGCCGAGGTTCCTAATTCGGAACGCGAAGCAAAAGGCAACGGACATGAAGGGTAATCGTCTCTTCATGCCGATCGAACAGTACCCGGAGACCTTCACGTATTCGCCCGAGGAGGAATCGTTCTACGAATTGATGTCCAGCTTCATCATGGCCGGCAAGGCCTATGCATCAAGCCTTGGAAAAGTGGAAGGCGGGCAGGTGATGCTGGTGCTGATTGCGCTGCAGAAGCTCGCGTCGAGCTCTGTTGCCGCGGTCTTGTCGGCTCTGGAGACTCGACGCGGCCGGCTGGTCTCTCTGGCCGCAAAGACCAGGGCCGAACTAGAGAGTCAAACTGACGATCCGTCTTCGGACGACGTTGGGCGCGTCTTCGAAGAGTGGCTTCGCGACGACAAGCGCAATCGCATCCAACTGATGGAAGACGAGGGGCGCCACCTTGACGATCTGTTGGCCGCTGGCCGCGCGGTAGTCAGCGAGACCAGGGTCGTAAGGGTTCTGGACGTCATAAGCAAGCGGTTCACAAATCAACCTGTCTTACTCTTCACAGAGTACAAGCGAACGCAGGCTCTTGTCGTAGCGGCACTGATGGAGCGATTCGGCAGAGAGTCCGTTGGTTTCATGAATGGTGACAACAGGCTGGAAGATGTTCGCCACCCCGATGGTCGCGTGATCGCACTGTCGGCTCGGCGAGAAGATACCTGCGATGCATTCAACGCAGGGCGGCTGAGGTTCCTCGTGTCGACAGAGGCGGGCGGTGAGGGGATCGACCTTCAGGAGCGCTGCAGCGCGCTGATCCATGTCGATCTACCGTGGAATCCGATGCGCCTGCATCAACGTGTGGGCCGGCTAAACCGCTACGGTCAGACCAAGCCAGTTCGGGTCGTATCGCTTCGGAATCCCGATACGGTCGAATCAATGATCTGGGAAAAGCTCGAGAGCAAGTTGAACAGCATCATGCGGGCTATCGGCTCGGCGATGGACGAACCCGAGGACCTGATGCAGTTGGTCCTCGGAATGAGCGCCTCGAATCTGTTTGATGGTCTGTTCAGTGGCGCAGTTGGTGTCGGGCGGGAACGACTGGGTGAATGGTTTGACCTCAACAGCGGCATGCTCGGCGGCGAGTCCGCAATCAAAACCATTCAGGACCTAGTCGGACATGCGCAGAGCTTCGATTTGTCTGACCTGAAGGAAGTGCCACCGTTGGATCTCCCCGATCTGCTCCCGTTCTTCGATAACTGCCTTGTGTTCAATCGGCGGCGGCCGAAGGTCGACGGCTTGGCACTCTCGTTCAAGACGCCCGAAGAGTGGCTGACTACGCACGCCATCAAGAAGTCGTACGAGAACGTGGTGTTTGATCGCAAGGCCAGTCCAAGCGAAGGTGAGTTGATGGGTGTCGGGCATCCACTTATGGAAAAGGCACTCCATCAGTCCGAGCGGATGGTGGGTTCCCTTTGCGTGGTTGATGGGCTCGACTCGCCACTTCTTGTGGTGGAAATCTCTAGCCGTGTCACAAACACGAGCGTGCCAGGTTGCCGCGTCGTGGCCGCGGTCGTGGCTGTCGGCGACACCTTCGAGTTGCGAAGAGACTGGGAGGTGATGCAACTACTGCGTGCCTGCTCGCTCCGTTCGGAGCCCATTGCATTCGGTTCTACGCCACAGCCAATCGCCGGCTGGGTTGAAGCCGCAAGCGAACATGTACAGACGCGACTGGCAGATTTGAAGTTGCCCTTCAGTAGTCCACAGGTCAACGCATTGGCCGTCTTTTGGCCCTCCTGAGAGAACCAGATGCTACCAATTGTCGTTAGTCGCAAGCATCCCGGCAGCGAGTTTCTGTCGTTTGACATGGCCAGTTCGGAGTGAAATACGCAATGAAGGCTCACAAATGATCAGCCCGCAACGCAGAGCGGAGGTGATCGAGGCGCTACGACGCGGCACGGTACCCAAGGCTGGCTTAGATGCGCTGGCCGTGGGTTATGGCCGGCTTCAAGGAACACTCGACGAAGAGTTGGAAGCGGTGGCGGCCGGACGCGGCGCCTTCAAGGCTATCCGCGGCGAATACGGCTCAGGCAAGACCTTCTTCGGTCGTTGGCTGCAAGAACGGGCTCGAGCCCGTGGGTTAGCAACCAGCGAGGTGCAGATCTCCGAAGCCGAGACACCTCTGCATCGATTGGAAACAGTGTACCGTCGGCTGGTCGAGCGGATCGCTACAGCGGACAGCGGCGAAGGCGCGTTTCGGGGCATTGTTGATGGATGGTTCTACGCGCTGGAGCGTGACGTCCTGGAAGACACCAGCCTCGACCCGACGGATGAAGCGACCTTGCTCGCCAAGACCGAGGCGCTGATGGAGGCAAGGCTGGCCAGCGTGACCAAGGTGGCCCCGGCCTTCTCTGCCACGCTTCGCGCCTACCGCCGCGCGCTTCAAGCGAACGACAACGCCACGGCCGATGGGTTGATGGCCTGGCTCAGCGGCCAGCCCAATGTGGCAGCTTCGATCCGGCGCTCCGCTGGCGTGAAGGGAGACATCGATCACTTCGGCGCGACCAACTTCCTGTCCGGGCTACTGACCATGCTGCGCGACTCGGGGTACGGCGGTCTGTTGCTGGTGCTGGATGAAGTCGAGACATTACAACGCATGCGTGCGGACACCCGCGAGCGGGGCTTGAATGCGCTGCGCCAGTGGATCGACGAGATCGACGCCGGCCGCTTTCCGGGCCTGTACCTCTTGATCACCGGCACCCAGGCTTTCTATGAAGGCGCGCAGGGCGTTCAGCGCCTCGCACCATTGGCGCAACGACTGCATGTCGATTTCGGTACTGACTCTCGCTTCGACAACCCAAGGGCGGTGCAAGTGCGTCTGCCGGCCTTCGGGCACGACTCGTTGCTCGAAGTCGGACGCAAGGTGCGGGAGATCTATGCCGACGGTGCCGTTGCCGGTGAGCGGGTCCGCGCTTTAGTCGACGATGCTTATGTCGAGTCTCTGGCCAAGGCTGTGACCGGGAACCTGGGCGGCAAGGTCGGTGTGTCACCCAGGTTGTTCCTGAAAAAGTTGGTGGCCGACGTCATGGATCGAGTCGATCAGTTCGAGGACTTCGATCCCCGCAAGCACTATGCGCTGACGATCTCGGAGAGTGAGATGACAGCGCAGGAACGCGCTTCGGTCGGCGTGGGATCGGTCGATGACATCGAGCTGTAAGCGGATAGGACACGTGGGTGGTCCTCGATGAGCGTGGAGGCCTTTGAGCGCCTGCATGGGGCGTTGCAGTACCACATCGTCAACTCGATGGGCTGGAGCGGTCTGCGCTCGACGCAGGCCGAGGCGGTAGTGCCGGTCCTCGAAGGAAAACATTGCCTCATTCTCGCGCCGACCGCCGGTGGCAAGACCGAGGCGGCCATCATCCCCGTTTTGTCACGCATGGCGACCGAGGAGTGGCCGGGGCCGAGCGTTCTTTACGTTTGTCCGATCAAGGCACTGTTGAACAACCTAGAGTCGCGGCTCTCGCGCTATGCCGGCTTCGTTGGCAGGACGGTACAGGTGTGGCACGGTGATGTCGGGCGAGGGGCCAAGGCCCGGGCCAAGCGCTCGGCGCCAGACATCCTGCTGACCACACCTGAGTCCCTCGAAGGGATGCTCATTTCGACGAAGGTAGATCGAGCGTCATGGTTCGGCAACGTTCGCGTCGTCATCGTTGACGAATTGCATGCCTTTGCGGGTGATGACCGCGGATGGCACCTGCGCGCTGTGATCAAGCGGATCGAGGCCTACGCAAGGCAGCCCATTCAGCGGGTCGGGCTGTCTGCGACGGTGGGTAACCCGATCGAACTGCTGGATTGGTTTGCGGGGTCGGGGGAGCGCCAGATCGTCGGCTCTTCGTCGGTCAGCGCGGACGCCGATGTGACCATCGATCATGTTGGGTCGATGGCGAATGCCGCGACGGTGATCTCACGGCTGCATCGCGGTTCCAAGCGCCTGGTTTTCTGCGATAGCCGCTCGAAGGTGGAGGAGTTGGGGGTGTCGCTGCGCAGCTTGAACACCCGGACGTTCGTGTCGCATTCGTCGTTGAGCGCGTCCGAGCGAAAGCTTGCAGAGACGGCATTCGCCGAAGAGCAGGACTGCGTGATCGTCGCCACCAGCACGCTGGAGTTGGGGATCGACGTCGGCGATCTCGACTACGTGATCCAGATCGACTCTCCCAGCACAGTCTCTTCGTTCCTGCAGCGCATGGGGCGTACAGGCCGGCGCACCGGCAGTCGACGCAACTGTCTGTTCCTGACTACCAGCGACGAGGCGTTTCTGCTCGCCTGCGCGATCACCATGCTGTGGCGCCAAAAGTATGTCGAACGCATCACGCCGCCACCGCTGCCTTGGCACATGGTGGCACAGCAGATGATGGCGCTCGTGCTGGAGTACCCCGGCCTACCGGCGCGGGAGGTCGTGGGCGTGGCGCGAACGCAGTTCCCCGAGCTCGATAGGGAAACGGTAGCGACCGTGTTCGATTTCATGGTGGCAAAGGGCATCCTGTTCGTCAGCAGCGACCTCGCCTCGATGGGACCGCAAGGTGAGAAGCTGTTCGGGCGCGGCCATTTCCTTGACCTGCTGTCGGCGTTCGCGAGCCCGATGGTGCTGGCGGCGCGACACGGTACCACCGAGTTGGGTTACGTCGACCCGATGGCTGTTCAGCAACAGAAGGATGGTCCAACCGTCCTCCTGCTCGGCGGTCGAAGCTGGAAGGTGATTTCAGTCGATTGGTCCAAGCGCACGGTGTGGTTGGAGCCGACCGACGAGAAGGGTAAATCGCGCTGGCTCGGTACGTCGCGCTGGTTGGGTTTCGAGGTCTGCCAGGCCATGCGCCGGGTGTTGTTGCAGGAAGGCGGTTCGGAACTGGGACTGTCCAAGCGGGGCACGCAGCAACTCGACGAAGTTCGCGATCTGATCAGCGCGCCCGAGCAGCAGGGATCGCTGCTGCTCGAACGTCTGCCATCGGGGCGGCATCGCTGGTGGACCTTTGCCGGCGGGGCGGTCAACAGTGCCTTGGTGCTCAAACTCGGCGAGATCGGAAGCACGCGGGTGGATGATCTGTGGGTGGAGACAGGCCCTGGCGTCCCGGTACCAGAACTGATTCAGCGTCAGATCGGGCCGTCGGCCCAAACAGCGTTTGGCGCGAGCCTGGCGGAGCGCACTGAGTTGAAGTTCGCTGCTTGTCTTCCCGTTGACCTGGTGGCTGCGGTGGTTGTGGGCCGGTCGCTTGATGAAGTTAACCTGCGGCGACTCGTGGCAGGAGAGCTTGGCGCCGTCGCCAGATTGAAGTGATTCGGCATCGCGGAGTAATGTCTCAGCCTCATCCGCGTCGATGAAAACACCCCACTGCCAGTCCCGCCAGCACCCCGACCACCAGCGGCACACACGGCAGCAGCAGCGGATGCAACGACACCGGCAGCACGAAGCCGATGACTGTCGCGCAGAGGATCACGATCCCCAGGCAGGCGTATAGCGCGAACATTTCCGGATCGTGCTGCAGGAACTCCTTGGCTTTGATGAGCCGTGCGAAGCCGCCATCGACGACTGCAGCCAAGACGAATGCCGCCAGCCAGGGTAGCCATTCGAGCAGGGTGGAGAGTCGATAGCTGGCGAGCAGGAGCAGCGCGTCGA
>ERZ724526.261-NODE-261-length-31323-cov-7.352277_pt1 | contig 31323 bp, 25 predicted proteins | sample MGYA00376059_ERZ724526 | MGnify/ENA primary metagenome ERZ724526 (study PRJEB28724, sample SAMN07190883) | activated sludge metagenome | isolation source: activated sludge of sewage treatment plant in Hong Hong | place: Hong Kong | collected 2016-03-17 ...
TCCATCTCTTCGCACATCTCGAGACGCTGTCAGTCAACTTCTTCTCGAAGCGCCGAACCGGCGAATTGATGTCCCGCCTCATGAACGATGTCACCGTGATCCAAAATGTCGTCACCGATACACCCATCGACGCCGCCAAACAAATCGTCACCTTCATCGGCGGCGCGGGCTTCCTGTTCGCCATGAACTGGCAACTCTGCCTGCTCATTCTGGTGCTGCTCCCGATGCTGGTCGTCGTGGCCAAACTGTTCGGGCGGCGGCTCCGGGCGCTGTCCACCAAAATCCAGGACCAAACGGCTACCGTCAGCACGCTGGTCGAAGAAGTCATCGCAGGGATCCGCGTCGTGAAATCCTTCGTCCAAACGAAACGGGAAGAAGAACGGTTCGTGACTCAGGTCCAGTCCGCGATGGAACTGTCACTGCGCCGTGCCACCATCATGGCCTGGTTCGTGCCGACGATCATCTTCGTCACCTTTGCCGCCGCCGCCCTCGTCTTGTGGTACGGCGGCCGCCAGGTCATCGACGGCTCAGTCTCCCCCGGCGACCTATTTGCGTTCGTGCTCTTTGCCGGCATTCTGATCGGACCGTTCGGATCGGCAGCCCGCGTCTTTGCGCAAATCAAAGAAGCCCAAGGCGCGATGCAACGCGTGTTCGAAATCCTTGATACCCACGCCGAAATTGCGGACGCGCCTGGCGCGATTGAATTGCCGGCGGTTCGCGGGCACGTGCGCGCGGAGAATCTGAGCTTCGCCTACGACCCTCGGCAACCCGTGCTCTCGGACGTGTCGTTCGAAGCCAAGCCCGGTGAACTCATTGCGATCGTGGGCCCCACCGGCTCCGGCAAAACGACGATCATGAACCTCTTGCATCGATTCTATGATCCGACCTCGGGACGGCTCACCATCGACGGTCATGACGTCAAGAACGTGCGGCTCGACAGCCTGTACCGGCAAATCGCGCTCGTGCCTCAGGACACGATCTTATTCGGCGGCCCGATCCGCGATAACATTCGCTATGGACGCGAGGATGCCACCGAGGAGGAAATCATTGCTGCCAGCACTGCAGCCCATGCCCATGAGTTCATTGTGGGATTTCCTGATGGTTATCAGACGATCGTCGGCGAAAAGGGCATCAACTTGTCCGGCGGCCAACGGCAACGCGTCGCCATCGCCCGAGCGATTCTCAAGAACCCCCGGATTCTGCTGCTCGACGAGGCCACCTCGGCGCTGGATACCGAATCGGAGCGGCTGGTTCAGGAAGCCCTGGAACGGCTCATGGTCAACCGCACCACCTTCGTCGTGGCCCATCGACTCAGCACGATTCAACGCGCTGACCGCATTCTGGTGCTGAACAAAGGCAAGATCGTCGAATCCGGTACCCATGCGGCGCTCCTGGAGCAACAGGGGCTGTACCACTACCTCTACACACTACGACTCAGCGAACTCCCGGTGTAATCGATCAGGAGACCCTGATGAACAGGTCAGTCTTCGCACTCGTCTTCACCGCACTCTTCCTCTCCTGGACCACCCCCGGTTCAGCTCAGCCGCCCTTGCCCAAGCCGGACCATGTGGTGATCGTGATCGAAGAGAATCATGCCTTCGGCCAGATTATCGACTCTCCGGCCGCCCCATACTTAAACGCGCTGGCACGTAAAGGCGCTCTGTTGACCAATTCCTACGCCGTAACCCATCCGAGCCAGCCGAACTACATCGCGCTGTTTGCCGGCACCATTGAAGGCGTCAATGGGAACGTCTGTCCGACCCCGCTGACGGCTCCGAACCTGGCCAGCACTCTGAAGCAGGCCGGACAGTCGTTTATTGGTTACTCCGAAGATCTCCCCGCCGTGGGGGCCGTCGATTGCATTGCAGGCGCTTATGCGCGGAAACATAACCCCTGGGTGAACTGGCAAGCGTCTCCTGTCAACACCGTCCCGGCTGCGCAAAACCGCCCGCTGACCGACTTTCCGACGGATTTGAGCACCTTGCCAACGGTCAGCATCATTGTGCCCAATCAACAAAACGATATGCACGACGGCAACGATCCCGACCGCATTCAACGGGGAGATCACTGGCTCCAGGTCCGCCTCGAACGCTACGTAGACTGGGCGCAGACCCACAACAGTCTGTTGATCATTACGTGGGACGAGGACAACGGAAAATCCGACAACCATATTCCCACGATTCTCGTGGGTCCGATGGTGCGCCCAGGACGCTACCATGAGCAGACGAATCACTACGGGCTGCTGCGGACGATCACGGACATGTATGGAGCGCAACCGGTTGGGCTCAGCCGGCAGGCCTCCCCGCTTACCACGATCTGGGCAGCGCCCAAACTCACGCCGTAGACGTGCGCGCGGCCCCGTTTCGCACTCGACTCCAGGCCTTCCACAGTTCCATCACCACGAACGGCAGCATTCCGCACGCCGCGACCAACCACCAGTCATCGAGTCGTAGCGGAACGACTCGAAAGATATCCTGTCCCCATGGACTCAACAGAATCCCCGCCTGCAGAAGGGCTGAGATGAGGACGGCGGCCACCAGCATCCGATTGGTGGTGATACCAATCTGAAACAGCGAGAACCGGTCGTGACGACAGGTAAACGCATGGAGGAACTGAATCAGCACCAGCGTCGTAAAGGTCATGGTGCGCGCAAACGTGACCTCGTCCTTCATGATCACCAGGGCAATCCCGAACACCGCCAAGGTCGCCGCCGCCATCACCGCGCCTTGAACGCACACGGTCACGAACCGTTGGCGATCCAGCAGCGGCGCTTTGGGGTCGCGCGGTGGGCGCTTCATCACATCGGGATCTTTCGGATCCACGGCTAACGCGAGCGCAGGAAATCCGTCGGTGACCAGATTGATCCAGAGAATGTGGATAGGCAGCAGCGGCAACGGCCAGCCTAACAACGTGCTGCCCAGCATCACCAGCACTTCACTCAGGTTGCACGACAGCAAATAGTGCACGGCTTTGCGAATGTTCTCGTAGATGCTCCGGCCTTCCTCGACCGCCGCGGCGATGGACGCAAAGTTATCGTCGGTTACGACCATGTCCGACGCGTCTTTCGTCACATCCGTTCCTGTCATGCCCATGGCGATCCCGATATCCGCTTCCCGCACCGCAGGGGCATCATTCACGCCGTCGCCGGTCATCGCCACGACTGCGCCTTGCGCGCGCCAGGCCCTGACGATGCGCAGCTTGTGTTCGGCCGACACGCGCGCATAGACACACACGTCACGCACCCGGGACGACAGCTCCGCATCAGTCAATCCGTTCAGTTCCAGGCCGGAGAGGGCCTGCGTCGAGCCGGATGCGAACCCCGCCTCGCGTCCGATAGCCAATGCCGTCTCCTTGTGATCCCCGGTAATCATCACGGTCGTGATGCCTGCGGACCGGCATCGCTCAACCGCTTGTTTCGCTTCCGGCCGTAAAGGATCTTTCATCGCAGCCAACCCGAGGAACACCAATTGCTGCTCAATGCCTTTCGACTCGAATGTCGCCGGATCCGGATCGAGTACGCGTTGCGCCAATGCGACAACCCGCAGGGCTTGCTGAGCGAATTGCTGATTGATCGATACCATCGAACGGCGCATTGAATCAGACAGGGGGGCGACTTCCCCCGACTTCGTCATATACGAATCGCATCGCTCCAGCAGGATATCCGGGGCACCCTTCACGTAGGCCACGGCACGCCCTTCCGATCGGCGGATTATCGTCATCATCTTGCGTTCCGAATCGAACGGGATTTCTCCCACCAGAGGATGCGCGCGTTCGAGCGCTTCTTTCCGCCATCCGCCCTTGCCGCCCGCAACCAACAAGGCCCCCTCTGTGGGATCACCCACCACCGTCCAACTGCCCTCTGCAGCCCGCAGCGACGATCCGTTGCATAAGACTGCGCTCCACAACAGTGCTCGCAACGCTCCCGTGCGGCCATCGCCATCGACAATCGTGCCCTCCGGCGCATATCCCTCCCCGGTTACGTCATAGACCACGTCATCGACGGCCAGCCGGGTGACCGTCATTTCGTTCTTGGTCAAGGTGCCGGTTTTGTCCGTACAGATCACCGTCGCCGCGCCCAGGGTTTCAACGGCCGGCAGACGGCGGATCAGCGCATGGCGGCTCACCATACGCATCACGCCCAGGGCCAGCGTCGTCGTCACAATCGCCGGCAGCCCTTCTGGAATGGCCGCCACGGCCAGGCTCACGGCCGTCAAAAACATCTCGAACAGCGGCTCCCCCCGCCACAAGCCAAGCCCGAACACCACGACCACGATAGCCAGTGATAACCACAACAACACATGGCCGAACTGTTCCAAGCGCCGCTGAAGAGGTGTTGGCTCGACAGGCACCGTGGTCATCAGCGTCGCAATACGCCCCAGCTCGGTACCGCTGCCGGTGGCAACGATCAGGGCACGCCCTTTCCCGCCGGTCACCGTTGTGCCCATGAACAACATGTTCCGCTGGTCAGCCAGGGGCATATCGCCGTCGGTCAACGTCCCGCTGGTTTTTTCAACCGGGGTGGACTCCCCGGTCAAGGCCGCTTCCTGCGTCAGAAAAGCGGCGGCGTGAATGAGTCGCGCATCCGCCGGCACATGATCGCCGGCCTCCACATCAATGATGTCGCCGGGGACGAGCTCCGTTGATGACAGGGTGCGCCGCACCCCTTCCCGAACGACCCGCGCATAGGTCACCGCCAGGGTCTTGAGCGCCGCCAGTGAGCGCTCCGCCCGATATTCCTGCACGAATCCCAGCAACCCGTTCAGCAGCACGATGGCCAAGATGGCGCACGCGTCCACCCATTCGCCGAGCAAACCCGACACGAGAGCGGCGCCGATCAGCACCCAGATGATCAGGCTATTGAATTGCGCACCCAACATACGCCAGGGCGAAGGCGGTGCAGCTTCAGGCAATTCATTAGGGCCATGGGCGGTAAGCCGGCGCGCGGCTTCATCTTCATCCAGCCCTAGCGCCTGGTCGACGCCGAACTCCCGGCCGAGATCGTCAAGGGACCGTGCGTACCACCGGCTCTGGCTATGCTGTCGGGCTTCGACCATACGTTCCGATCTCTTTCAGCTTCCATGGGGGGCGGCTCCTTAGGGATAGCCCCCTTCCCCCTACCCCAATCCTAAGCACTTCAACTTGCGGAGAAAACAGCCGTTCCTGCCCTCGCCCACGCGGCGGCGAGGGGGAGTTTCGTCGATTTCACAATCCCGGGGACTCAATCCCGGCGCAAACCAGCCGATACAGTATCCACGAAGGACGGAGAGTGGCCCTTAGGGGGCATCATTCCTGTGGTAGGAACGGCCGTCGCTTGAAGCTGTGGATTGCGTAGGGTGGGTGATCTATGACACGTTCCTCCTGGTCGTCTTCGAATCCGCTTCCGGATAACCTTCGTGCCAGCCTGAAGGACCTTCGTCACGGCTTGCTCGGCCTGCACAAATCCCTCATCGTCTCCGAACAGCTGACGTATGAACGCATCTATGGGCGCATCTCCTCGGCCGGTCAGCTTTTGCAGCTGGTGATGAATGACCCGTGGTTCGCCTGGCTGCACCCCTTGTCGCATCTCGTCGTTCGCATCGATGTCGTGCTGGAAGATCACGAAGACACGACCATCGAAACGGCGCAAGACCTTCTGCTGGAAGCCCGCCACATGCTGCGCCCTTCAGAAGAAGGCGACGGGTTCGAACGGAGTTATTACGAAGCCCTGCAACGCACTCCGGACGTGGTGTTGGCCCATGCCAGCGTCAAAAAGCTGCTCAGCACCGCGGCCACTGCCGCCTCGGCGGCCGCAGCCTGACCGCCTGGCCCGTCTCGATCAGAACAGCGGATGGTGCGGGGATGAGGAGAAGGGCGCCGAACGCGGTGCATCACCTCGATTTCCCAGAAACCGCCATCCCTGCCTGTCCCGCACGAGATAGTGCACCTCCTGAAACCAGCTATCCAGCGTGATGCGCGCGCCTGATTGCACGTCAGCGCCATACAAGCCGCCAGTGCAGGTCAACTCGACGCGTAACCCGTCCTCGGCACGCACGATCTTCATCTCGGAAAAGAGATGCGTCGAGGACAATGTCCGATAGTGCTCGAACACTTCACCCCAGATGCGCTGGACATCCTCCACGTGTAAGCCGTGATAGTTGTAGCCCGGCGCATAAAACTGCATCAGCGAGGACAGGTCCTGCTTCTCCAAGGCACGTTCTGCACGATCGAATGCCGCCAGCACTTCCTGCAGCGTGGGATCGGCACGAACCGCCTTGCCACCGGTGACGGTCCCACTGTCACGCGTCACGGTCATATCAGGAAGTACGTGCACCACCGCAGGAGCAGAGGATACTTGTGCCATCATGGCCACAGCAACGATCCCGAAGACCGTCCGCCACCCTACACGAGCGCCTCGCCTCGTCCCGATCGCCTGTACGTCTCGTTCGCGCATCGCCACCTCTCTCTTCACAGCATCGTGCCTTGTCCCAGGATAGGGATACATCCTTATCGAGGACTATGCAACGCCGATACCGCCATTGATTGATGGTGGCCCGCGAGATATTCGCCACACGGTCACTCCCTGAGGTGTGCCGTGCTGCCGTCAAAGGCGACAGTCCTCTCCTGATCCTGTGGCACGACGCCACAGCATCAACCCGTGTTTCCGATCGAAAACCAATGATGCTCAGCATAGAGGACGCTGGTTTTGTACTTTTGCTTTGGTCCGCAAGACCTCGACGTTAGACTACAGTGACGCCACAATCAGCTGGCAGAAAGAGCGCACAGGGAGCGGGAATGCCATCGGCAATGAAACAGTTGCTTGCAAGTGCACTGGGCTATGCTCTCTTGGCATCCGGTGCCGGTCTCGCCGAGGAGATTCCGCATCAGCGAAGCATCGCCCTCATCGACAAGACCTGGGCCGTGAGTCTCGACATGACCGGCTATCGCGTCCAAGCGGATGGCGTCAAACCGGACAGCCGGCGCTATGTGCTCGCCACCAACGACGCAGCCGCCATGCAGCTCTCCGTCACGCTGGAGGCCGTCTCCGGACAGGCCACCGAACAGGGCTGCCTCGCGCATTTGCACCGTATCGCACAAACAGCTGCGGCACCATCCCATGCAGGTCCGACACGAACCGAGATCAATCAGCTCCCGGTCTTCGAATATCTTCTGCATGAGACCAGCGCCGGGCGGACAGACCAATTTCACCTCTTTGCCTGTACGAACAAAGACAACGTCTATGCCGACATTCATCTGTCACACAGCGGCACCACAACAGTAGACGCCTCGCAACTTCGGAAGGTGCTGGAGAGTCTTTCCATCGTTGCGGCGGCCCAGCCCGGCAGCCTGGATTACTTTCGTGCGGGGAGCGCGCCGTATCTGCAGGGACAATTCAAGCAGGCCATTCCGCACTATGAACGGGCCGTCGCCCTTGAGCGGACGAACCCCTCTTTGGACAAGGCTCTCTGGCGTCTGCTCGTCCATAACCTGGGTGTCGCCTATCGCAGGAGCGGTGATCTCGCCCGCGCTAAAACAACGATCGACTATGGTCTTTCACAAGAGCCCGCGAATCCATCCTTTCACTATGATCTCGCCCGCACCTACGCCGGAATGAATGAACGTGACCGGGCCATGCAATCTCTGCACGACGCATTTCTGCACTTCCGTCGCAGCAACGACCGAGAACCCATACCAGACCCCCGGCAGGATGTATCCTTCGGTCGGTTCATGCTGGATCCCGCGTTTAGAACATTAACGGAATCGCTCATGCAGCCAGCTATCTAAGGACCGTGCGAACCCTGGAAGACCCGCCGATTACAAAAGGACCAAGGGATGTCAAAACGTAAGAATACGCGTGTCGAGATGAATCGGCCGATCGATGTGCAAGGCCCCCGTGGAACCAGCCAGGGTGTGGTGAAGGATTTTTCACCCGGCGGATGCAAGATTCAACAGACTGCCGCCAAGGTTCACTGCGGGATGCGATTGACGCTGCGGATCTCGCTTCCCGATCGCATCGAACCGATCGAAATCAAGCCCGCCGTCGTCACGTGGACGAGTAAGGATGCCTTCGGCGTGGAATTCCTGGCGCTTTCGGCAGAAACGCGCAGCCGGGTCAAACTCGTGTACGACCTTCTTCTGGACGCGCAGTCGACAGCCGAAACGGAACGGGTCATTTCTCTTCCCGGCGTCTCCTGGAAATAAGTTCCCTGCCTCGCACAACCACCGAGTACCAGCCAGAATCTTGAGTTCTGCCCTGTTTGGCCATGACGCATGGGTGCAATCCGTCGCCCAGTGGCGCGCGGGGCAAAACGCGGGGCGCGGTACGAAGAAGACGAAACACTCTCGAAGGAGATCACGCAAGCGGATCGGTGAACGACCATCCACGCGCAATAGATACGAGCTCGTTACTGCGCAGGAGCGGGCGGGATTAATTCGGCCACTTTTTCGATAATGGCCTGCGGCATAAATGGTTTTTGGAGGTAGGCTGCTTGTGCATCCACTCCATGAGATACCAACATGTCACCGGCATATCCGGAGATATAGAGCACCTTGATCTTGGGAAACATCGTCCTGGCTCCCTGCGCCAAAACCGAGGCCTTCATACGTGGCAGGATCACGTCAGTGATGAGGAGATCGCAGCCGCCCTTGCGTAGTTGCAACATCTGCAGAGCCTCGACGCCGTCCGCCGCCGCCAACACTTCATACCCCTGATCACGCAGCACGGCCGCCACAAGCCGTCGAATGCCCTCATCGTCTTCGACCAGGAGAATGGTGGCACAAGTCGCCGGAAGCGGTCGTGAGGATGCCGGCTGTTCAGCTTCCGATGTTTGCGACTGCACGCGTGGCAACATCACCGTAAAGCGCGTACCCCGTCCAGGTTGGCTCGTGACGTCAATATACCCGCGGCTTTCCTTCACGATGCCATAGACGGTAGCCAGCCCCAACCCGGTTCCCTTTTCAAATTCCTTCGTGGTGAAAAAGGGTTCAAAAATATGGGCGAGGGTCTCGGCATCGATCCCGCATCCCGTATCTTCGACCACCAGGGTAACGTAAGGACCGGGAACCGCGCCGGGATGAGTGCGCACATACTGCTCGTCGACATCGGTATTGCCGGTCTCGATCGTCAGAATGCCCCCTTCTGCCATGGCATCGCGGGCGTTCAGGGCCAGATTCAGCAATACCTGCTCCATCTGCACGGGGTCGCCCAAGACGTGGCCCGCCTGGGGATGGAGCACAATCACCGTCTGGATCTGCTCACCGATCAATCGACGCAAAATGTCTTCCATGTCGCGAATCAGGGTGTTGAGCGGCACGTCACGCTGCTCGAGCACCTGGCGTCGACTGAACGTCAACAATTTCTTCGTCAGCGCCGCGGCTCGCGTGCCGGCCTGGCCGATCATTTCCACTTCATGATGCAGCGGATGGGATCCCAGTTGCTGCGCGACTCGGTGCGCATGGCCGATGACGACCATGAGCAAATTATTGAAGTCATGGGCGATACCCGCGGCCAATCGGCCGAGCGCTTCCATTTTCTGCGATTGCCGCAGGCTTTGTTCGTCCTGTTTGCGCTTGGTCAGATCGATGATGGTTTCAATGACATGGACACGGCCGTCTTTTGTCGGGGCCTTCGCCCAATGCACCAGCAAATGGCGGCCGTTCGGCATTTCCACCTGCTCAGAGACCACTCCATCTCGGCTCAACGCCTCAGGCATGCGGCAGAATTCGCACGGCGCCGTCTTTCCCGCAATTTTTTCATAACAGGGCGAGCCGGCCATGTCGCCGAACGCTCCCAGACCGGTCTGGTTTTGGAACTGCACGGAATGGTCGGCAGGATCGATCACGGTCACGATGACCGGCTGGGAATTCAGGAGCACCTGCGGATCATACGAGAGACCATTGGGGGAGTGCGGAGAACCGGGCATGGGCGTCCTCGTGCGGATTGGGCGTGGAAGAATGTTGAACGAATAACCTCTCTCTGGTTGTACTACATCACCACGTACAGTCAAGGAGATGATCGATTGTCTGGCTTGGGCGGTACGTAGGAATTATGGAAGCGCGTCGCGTCGCCTGATCAGCGGCCGTTATTGACCTGCCGGTAAAAGAACGTTTTCGCCAGCTCCGCCGCCGCGACATAGGCCAGGAGAATGCCGAGCAGCGCGACCCAAAAGACAGCCGGCAACGGTTCAAAACCCAGAAATGAACCCATCGGCGTTATCGGTAACAGGATCGTGACCAGTGCAATCAGCAACGTTGACCACAACAAGGGCGCAGACGGGCGGCTGGTCACGCAAGGGCGGCGCGTACGAATGACCAGAACAATCAACGACGCGGATAGCACCGATTCGACGAACCAGCCGGTACGGAATTGGGCGGTCGTGGCGTGCAGCAGGAACAACAAGATGCCAAACGTGAGGTAATCGAAGAACGAGCTCACCAATCCGAAGGTCAGCATGAACCGCCGGATGAACGGAATATCCCAGCGGCGCGGTCGATCGAGCAATTCAGAGTCCACATGATCGGTGGCGATCGTCATTTCAGGAATGTCCGTCAACACATTCGTCAGCAAGATTTGTTTCGGGAGTAACGGCAGAAAGGGCAAGAACAGCGAGGCACCGGCCATGCTGAACATGTTGCCGAAATTCGCGCTTGTCGCCATGAACACATACTTGAGGGTGTTGGCAAACGTGCGTCGCCCCTCCCGCACGCCTTCCACCAATACGCTCAAATCATGTTCCAACAGCACAAGATCGGCGGCTTCCTTGGCCACGTCGACAGCGCCATCGACCGAAAGGCCCACATCCGCGGCGTGGAGGGCAGGCGCATCGTTAATGCCGTCGCCGAGGTAGCCCACCACATTCCCGGAACCGCGTAGCGCACGGATGATGCGCTCCTTTTGATTCGGTTCAATTTCCGCAAAAATGTCCACTTCGTTGGCCCGGGCCCGAAGCGCGTCGTCGGTCATGCCTCGCAAGTCACTCCCGGTCAGCAAGCGCGGATTGGCCAGGCCGACCTGTCGCCCCACATGGGCCGCCACCAGTCCTTGATCCCCCGTCACCATCTTTAACGACACCCCCAGCTTGCGGAGCAGCGCGATCGTGTCGACAATACCGGCCTTCGGCGGATCCACAAACACCAGCAGGCCCAGGAAGGTCATACCCGTTTCATGCTCTTTGGAAACCCGGTCGATGGCTCCCAAATCCCGATAGGCCACTCCGATGGTACGGTAGCCCTCGCTGCTGAGCCCCCGCACCTGCTCCCTGATCGATGCGCGAACCTGATCCATCGGCATGAGGGCCCCGTTCTGCTGCTCGGCATGCAGACACACCGACAGCATACTTTCAACCGCGCCTTTCGTAATCAGCAGATGGGTCTGCGGAGTGGCGACCAACACCGACAGCCGCTTCCGAACAAAATCGTACGGTTCCTCTTCCAGCTTACGGTAGCTGCCGAGATCGAAGGAACGATGCTGCCGCAGGGCCTCATCCAAGGGATTCGGAAACCCGGTTTCGAACATCGCGTTCATGTGGGCATGGAACAGCACGCGCTCGCTCGGCTGACCATCCAGATCCAGCGCGGCATGCAGTCGCATGGAGCCTTCGGTCAAGGTCCCCGTCTTGTCGGAGCACAGCACGTTCATACTCCCGAAATTTTCGATCGACGCCAGGCGCTTGACCACGACGTTCTGTTGGGCCATGCGTTTCGCGCCGTGCGAGAGGTTCACACTGATGATGGCCGGCAGCAACTGCGGCGTGAGTCCCACCGCCAGGGCCATGGAAAAGAGGAAGGATTCAAGGGCCGGCCGTTCAAGATAGACGTTGACGGCAAAAATCGCGAGCACGAGCAGCAGCGTCACTTCGAGCAGGAGATAGCCGAATCGCCGCACGCCCCGTTCGAATTCCGTCTCGGGCGCCCTGAGCGCCATGCGATGGGCGATGCGGCCGAATTCCGTGTCGGTTCCCACCGCCACGACGACAACACGGGCTTGCCCGCTCACGACATGGGTGCCGAGAAACAGACTGTTGGTACGCTTCGCCAACGGCGCATGAGCCGGTAGTGAGCCTACCGACTTCTCGACCGGATACGTTTCTCCCGTTAAGGTGGCCTCATCGACGAACAGATCCTTCGCCTCCAGCACCAAGGCGTCACCCGGTAGGCTCGACCCGGCGGAAAGCTCAATGACGTCGCCTGGCACGATGTGATCGGCCGGAATGTCGCGCAGCTCGCCATCCCGCCATGCCCGAGCCGTGATTTGCACAAGAGCTAATAGGCCGGCCACTGCCCGGGCCGCGCTATATTCCTGCCAGAAACTCAGCAGGGCACTGACGAGGATGATGGTCAGGATGATGAGCGCATCACTATGCTCAGCGAGAAAAAACGAGACCCCGGAAGCGAAGAGGAGAATGAGAATGATGGGACTGCGAAACTGCGCCATGAGCAAGCGCAGCGGCCGGCTATTGCGCTGAGGCTTCAGCCGAACGGATGCAGAGGTGGCCTGTCGCGCGTCAACCTCCGCTGTCGCCAATCCATTTGGTGTGGCGGACAATTGCCGCAACACATCATCGGCGGAAAGGGACCAGAATGGTGTCTGCTTGAGCATGGTTCCACACCGGCATCGGGCTACACCCACTCGGGAGCATGTTCCTTCGTCACGTCCTGTTCGGCAAACGTACGGTACAAGGCAGGGAGCACCAAGAGGGTCAAAGCCGTCGACGTGAACAGGCCGCCGATCACCACCGTCGCCAACGGCCGCTGCACTTCCGCGCCGATCCCCTGCGCCAACACCAGAGGCAGAAGCCCCAGAAGGGTCGTCATCATCGTCATCACGACCGGTCGAAGCCGGAGGACGCAGCCCGAGATGATTGCCGCCTCTGTCTGCTGTCCTTCGTTCCGCAATTGATTGATGTACGACACGAGCACGATGCCATTGCCGACCGCCAAGCCGAACAGTTCGATGAAGCCGATCGAGGCCGGCACGCTCAAATACTGGTCGCTCAGCCACAGGGAAACCACGCCTCCGATCAACGCGAAGGGCAGGTTCAGAATGATCAACCCGGCATACCGCAGCGAATGGAACGCCCAAAAGAGCAGAAAGAACACCAGGCCGAGCGTGATCGGCACCACCACAAGCAACCGCGCATTCGCCCGTTCCATATTCTCAAATGCGCCGCCCCAGGCCACGGTATACCCTTGCGGCAATCGGAGCTGCTCGGCCAAGCGCTTCCGGCCTTCATCCACGACGCCGCCGATGTCCCGCCCCACAACATTGAACCCGATATAGATCCGCCGCTTCGCCTGTTCCCGGCTGATTCGCGCCGGACCTTCCCGCATCTCGATCGCCGCCAGTTCGCTCAAAGGAATCGGGGCACCGGACGCCGATCGTACTCGAATATCTCCTATCGCGCCGATACTGTTGCGGGACGATTCAGGAAATCGAAGGACCAGTTGAAACCGCCGCTCGCCTTCATAGACCTGGGTCGCCGGTCTTCCGCCCACCGCCGTGCTGATGATGTCTTGCACATCGGACACGTTGATCCCGTATCGAGCGATCTTTTCTCGATTGATATCGATCGTGAGGTACGGCTGACCGGCGACCTGTTCGACCTTGACGTCTTTGACTCCGTCGATCGTCCGCATGAGATCGGCGATCCGTTCGGCATGCTGATACAGCAGATCGAGATCGTCGCCGAACAACTTGATGGCGCATTCGGTCCTGATGCCGGAGATCAGCTCGTCCACCCGCTCCTGAATCGGCTGGCTCATCAGCACGGAAATACCGGGGATTTCCGCCAGACGTGTCCTGATAGCATCGACCAGCTTGGCTTGCGTCTGCGCGGTGATCCACGCCTCACGCGGGCGGAGCGCCACGATCGGGTCGCTTTCATTGGGCTCTTCCGGCCCCACCGCGATGTCCGGCCGGCCGATCTTACTGACTGACATCCGCACTTCCGGAAACTCCAGCATGACTTTTTGGGTTTGTTTTTCTATGGCGATCGATTCGTCCAACGACACACTCGGCAGGCGCACGATCTGCGGGGTCAGTGCCCCCTCCTCCAAGATCGGAATGAATTCGCGGCCGACGGAAGGCAACAGGCTCAGGCTGGCCAGCACGATCGCCGTTGAACTCAGCAGCACGGCGGCGCGATGGTCCAGCGTCCACCGAAGCACCGGTTGATACTGCGCCTTCATCCAGCGGGTGAGACGAGTCTCCTCCGGATGATCGCCGTGTAAGATCAGAGAGGCGAGGACCGGGGACAGGGTCAGTGTCACGATCACCGAGGCCAACAGGGAAATGACGAGTGTATAGGCCAGGGGCGCGAACATTTTGCCTTCCATGCCGTGCAGGGTCATCAAGGGCAGAAAGACGACGCTAATGATGAGAATGCCGAACAGGATCGGCCGCCCGACCTCATTCGTCGCCCGCAGCACGACCTCTAAGCGGGATCGTTCCTGCAGCCGGTTCTCTGACAAGTGGCGATAAATATTTTCGACCACGACCAGCGAGCCGTCGGCGATTTCTCCGATGCCGATTGCCAGTCCGCCCAAGGTCATCAGGTTGGCGGAGAGTCCCACACGCTGCATCACCACGAACGTGATCAACGGCGTGACCAGCAGCGAGACCGTCACGACGATCGCGCTTCGCACATGACCGAGGAAGAGAAAAAAGACCAGCGCAACCAGCACGACACCTTCGATCAATGCGTCGCGCACGGTGTGGATGGCGGCCGTCACGAGCTCAATGCGATCATAAAAAGGCACGAGGGTCAGTCCGCCGGGCAGAATTCCCTGACGCTCGATGGATTCCGCCCGTTGTTTCACCGCCTGAACCACTTCACGCGCGTTGCCGCCTCGCAGCATCAACACGGTGCCGGCCACCACCTCCCGTTCGCCGTTCAGCACGGCGGCGCCGTGGCGTACCGCATGGCCGATGCGAACCTCCGCCACATCACGCACAAACACCGGCACGCCGCCCGCCTCCTTGACGACGATCCGCTCGATGTCGGCCAGGCTTTTGATGAGGCCCAACCCGCGCACAATGGCGCGTTCAGCATGGCGTTCAAGGACATTTCCTCCGGCGTTCGCATTGTTGCGTTCCACGGCATCGAAGACGTCATGCAGCGTAAGGCTGTACTTGCGTAGCCTGTCCGGATCCACCAGGACTTGATACTGTTTCACGAACCCGCCGAGGCTGTTCACATCAATGACGCCCGGCACGCCCTTCAGCAGGGGACGTAGCACCCAGTCCTGTATGGTCCGCTGGTTCGTCAGCGCTTCTTCCACCAGCGCCGCATTCGTCTCCGGCTTCGTCCCGCCCTCGAGGTAATACTGGTAGATTTCTCCAAGCCCGGTGGTCACGGGGGCCAGAACAGGCTCCATGCCGGCCGGCAACCGCTCGCGCACCGCCATGATTCGTTCCAGCACGAGCTGCCTGGCAAAGTACACATCCACATCGTCCTCGAACACCACCGTCAGCTGAGAGAGCGCGAACTTGGAGATGGAGCGAATTTCCGTCAGGCCCGGCAATCCGTTCATTTGCAGTTCGATGGGATAGGTAATGAACCGTTCCACTTCGACCGGGGAGAGTCCAGCCGCTTCCGTCAGCACCTGCACTTGCACGTTGGTCACATCGGGATAGGCGTCGATGGGAATCGACTGGAAGGCGAAGACACCGGCCGCGGCGCAGAAGCAGGCCAGGCCGAGAATGAGGATTCGTTGGCGCAGGGAGAATTCGAGCAGCGCAGCAATCATTGAGTGGGCTCGATTTTGTGGATATCGAGTTCAGACTTGATCGCAAAGGCTCCCTTGACGACCACGTCCTCCCCTTCCCGCAGCCCCTCCAGAACAATGACCTGCCCATCTTGTTCATCGCCCAACTGAACGCGGCGCGGCGCGAATCGATTCTCCCCTTGCCGCACGAACAACATTTTGCCCCCGCCCTCCTGCTGTATTGCCGACAACGGCACCGTCAGCACAGCGGGCTGCGGCGAGGCATCGACGCGAACCATGGCAAACATTTCCGGCTTCAACGCACGATCCGGATTCGGCACGGTCACACGGATGCGCATCGTTCGGGTGGTCGGATCGAGCACATCGCTGATGTAGGTCATGCGCCCGGAGAACAGGCTATGGGGATAAGCCGCGACGATGACATGGACCGTCTGGTTGGGATGAATGAACTGCACGTCTTTCTCCGGCACACTGGCGATCACCCAGACATCTGACAAGTCGGCGATGGTGAAACAGTTCCGCGAGGTTTCCACGACTTCGCCGCGCGTGAGATTTCGCATGATCACGCGGCCCGCGAACGGCGCCCGGATCGCGATGTCGGAACGAATGGTTCGCTCCCGTTCCAGCCGCTGAATCTCCTGGTCCGGCACGCCCAGCAGCCGGAGCCGATGTCCCGCCTCTCGGGCCTCGGCCTGCGCCGTTTTCATTTCCGCTTCCCGGCGTTGCAACTCAGCCAGACTGATGGCACGATGCTCATGCAGATTGGCCGCCCGTTCATGCGCTAGCTGCGCTTCATGTTGCCGCGCCGTCGCCTTGAGATACACCCCCTCGGCCATGCCCAGATCAGTGCTGTCGAGCAAGGCCAGCCGCTCACCCTTCTTCACATCCTTGCCCGCATCGACCAATACGTCTACCACGCGGCCCCGAATCAACGTGGTGACTTCTGCCAATTCGTTTTCATTGGCTTGCACGGTCGCCGGAAATTCGCGATGCAGGACAAAGGGTTCTTTTGCCGCTCTCTGCACCTGAATGCCAGCCCGCCCGATTTCTGCCGCGGTCAGTTGTACGATTCCATCAGCCGCTCTGCTCACAGGCTTAGCGGCCGGCGGCACCCCCGGATCTCGATCACACCCGACCTGCCCCATCAGCAGCACTACCAGGAGCGCGCGACCCGCGAGGTGAAGCGAACAGGCCGGCCGCGGAAGCAGCCGTCTGAACTCACATGTGAGAGCCGCCACTCGATCGGTCATGTGTCCATTGTCTGTTCTGCATGTCCCTGCCGTGTATAACCACAGCAGGGACCATGCCGCGGGCGAGCCGAAATTTCACAAGGAATGACACACCCATGGCAGCGTTTTGCTACGCTTGCGGGAGGGATACGGGGTGAAATGCCACAGCGGTCTTCTGTTCTCCAAGATGGCGCCGCTGGAGAGTCGCACCTTACCGGACGACGAGAACCGAACAGGTACTGTGCTGCACGACCTTGGTGGAGACGCTCCCCAACAGGAAGCGGGCGACCGCCCCCATCCCCTTGGCACCGGTCACAATCAAATCCACTTTCTTCTTGGATGCCACTTTCAAGATCTCGTCGGCGGGTTTACCGAGTTGCACCACTTCATCGACCACATACCCGGCCTTGATCAATTTGTTGGCACATTGTTCCACCAGACGCGCACCGGCCTCTTTGAGCTCCGGATACTTCAGGAACGGCATCGCATGCATCACCACCACATCGATCGGCTCAAATCCTTCCCGGGCTTCGGGCTGAAGCTTGGTCAGGAGAAACCGTAAGGCCTTCTCCGATGCCTTGGATCCATCCGCGGCAAAGAGAATACGGCTCACCGGGCGCGGCTCTTCCTTGACGATCAGCACCGAGCAGGGCGCATGCAGGGTGACCTGCGTCGAGACGCTGCCGAGCATAAACCGGTCGAGTGCGTCCAGCCCGCGACTCCCGATTGCCACGATGCCGTCCCGGCGAGGCGCCCGATCCAGAATCGTGGGACCCGCCGGCCCCCGCTCCGACTGCACCTTTCCCTTGAGCTTCAAGGAAGCCATCTGGGCCTTCGCTTCGGTGATGGCCGTCTTTCCTCGTGCTTCAATACGCTTGATTTCTTCCTGGATAAACGGCTCGTTGCCGATGACCACCGGTTGAAACATGAACGGCGCGCGCAAGGCTTCCACATCCGTCACATGCAGCAGAGCCACTTCCGGCTTCTCGGCAAAGGGCATTCTCGCCACCCACTCGGTCGCCCACTTGCCGTACTTCGATCCATCCGTCGCAATCAATACCTTCATAGGTTGCCCCTTATCATTCGATCTGTTGCCAAGAATACAGAATTGTTGAGCAAAACCTGCGCCACGCTGCCGCATCTTCGCCTCAACCGGGCGACGCGTCAATAGCATCTTTGCGGCAGCGATGAAAAGATCTGGGCAAACGAGGTTGATTCAAGGACGGCATCACCTTGTTGACGCCGACCGGTGGATGTTCTGCCAGGACAGCGCTGTAAACCGACGGCGAAAGGAAGAGGACTTGTGGGCTGGAGGCACTCGCAGAAAGAGATCCGATTGGTATCAGATCATGCGCCCATAGATTCCGGAAGAACGCGGAGCGGTGCAGCCGATGTGTTCTTGCCACGCGAAGCGGTTCTCATCCGGCCGCACCCCCTTGTGCCGGGTCATGCGACACAGCAGAGACCAGACGGAGCGCAGGAAGTCCCAACTGAAGACGGACGGCCGTGCCTCTTTCGCGCCGGCATGGCACCAGGCACGCCACATCCCTGCCCGCGTCTTCCGTAACGATCCGACTCGAGCCCGCCGCTGTTGAATGTTCACTCGTCATCCTCCTTCCTGTCGCCGGAGAGCAGGCGCACGCCATGGGTCTGCGCACCAATCTTCTGATCATGACGGTAGCATGCCATTGGCCATCCTCCCAAACAGAATCGAATTTGATCCGACCAGCCCTCGGTCGCGCTGACGTGTTACTACGCAGGCCCTGTCCCTCCGGTTGATTCCCACCGCGATTGAAGGCACATTGTGGGCTTTACCTTGGAGGGCATGCTGTGACGCAGGCTGGCGAACCTATTCGCGTAGAACTGGTGGATTGGGCCCATGTCGAACAACTGATCCGCCCTATCCGCGAGACCGTCTTTATCCGGGAGCAGGCGGTGCCCGAAGAGTTGGAGTGGGATGGACTCGACCCGCAATGCGCCCACGTGCTGGCCTGGAATAAACAGGGTGCCGCCATCGGCACCGCGCGCATGCAAGCACAGGGCACGATCGGCAGAATGGCCGTCCTCAAAGATTGGCGTGGTCGGGGCGCGGGCCGTGCGTTGCTTGAGGCGTTACTCGAGTGCGCAGTGCGACAAGGGCTCACACGCGTGACGCTGTCGGCCCAAACTCACGCGATCGGGTTCTATGAACGTGCGGGATTCCACGTGATCGGCGAGCTATTCATGGATGCCGGTATTCCGCACCGGAGGATGGTGAAGGAGTTGATCCGGCAGGAGTCCGAATGAGTGGCCCGCAGGCATCCACTCGCGTGAGCCGATGGTCTCCATTGCGTTTTTCATTGGAAAAGCCGGCGACCTACGAGACACTTTCCCGGTATGCCGACGACACCGGACATCTCACGCGCATGGCCGCCGGACGACCACTATTCTCTCCTTCAACGCTGCCGCTCGCTCTATCATGAGCTGTGGTTTCGCCTGTCGGAACGTATCCGGTGGTCGAGACAGCCGTATCATGAAAAACCGATCGGCTGCCTTGCCGGACTCACCTCCTGGCAGATCGCGCGCATCAATGAATTGCAGGTGCGATATGACCTGCGCTTCGAAACTCACTACGGCCAGCATACCGCGCTGGCCAACTATGCCTATCTCGATCTGTTGCACCAGGCATGGACGGACACGAACCGGCCGGTCCCTCAGGGAGGCGTCGTTGCCGATGTGGGCTGCGCAAACTTTTGGTATGCGCGCACCTTGCACGCGTTCTTCCGTCCTGCAACGTTGACGGGTGTGGATGTGGAGGGATTCCGGCTCTACCCGACGGGGTACAGCCGTTATGATGCCGCCCGTGGATATATCGCGGGGCTTTCGCAGACTTCATTTCTGGTCGCGAACTATTGCGAGGTGGAGACCAAGGCGGACGTGATCACCGCCTGGTTTCCGTTCGTGACACCATCGCCTGTACTGGCGTGGCGACTGCCACTCACGGTGTTTTCCCCTGAACGACTGTTCGACAGGATCGCTCGCAATCTCACGTCACAAGGTCTCTTCTTTATGGTGAATCAGGGGAGCGACGAAGCGGCCATCGCCGCGGATTATGGTCGCAGGGCAGGACTTCGGCTGGTAGACCGGTGGGTTCATCCACGGCCCCTCCGCACGAGGCCACATCCCCCTGTTGTCACCTGGTGGACCACCTAGCCTCCCGCTCCCGGTCGAGGGAGTGCCTATCACATTGACTCATGGATGGAGACTCATTTACGACGCAGCGCTTCGCGATCGGACAGTGAGGTCTGAGTCAACTTCACGATATTGACGATCTGGTCGTCGAGATCGACTTCGATACGCACGAGGTCCCCCTTCGCCAACGATTCCCGCTTCATGCCCACGGATTGGGCCACCCGGAACATGCGCACCTGTCCATCCTGCGTTTTGAACGTGAGGACTTGATTGCGTGAATCCACATGCTCGACTGAACTGACGGGAAAGACCACTGCAGTTTGAAATGCCTGAGCCAGGCTGACTAGTCCGATGCCCCACACAAACATGAGAGTCGCCAGGATTTTCCGAGTCATCATGACCTCCTCTCCCGTGCCATGGCACGACCACACATGAGTTCTTTGCCGGACTCCGTCACTGTATCGCCGGTACGTGGGGGCGTCTGTCGCCGATGGTGCTAATTCCGGGTGGAATATCGGCCGCACGGTGAGGTCGTCTGTGCTACGCAAAAGCCTTATGGCGTCGCGAGCGGAGGAGCTGGCAGGCATGACAGTCGCGGGAATACAGGAGACTCACGCACTGAACACCGAATGGCTACCGGGCGAAAATCAGGATGCTGTTTGCGGGCAGGACGAGGCCGGCGGAGTACCCAAAACCATGAAGCGGCTGCGGGTTGGCCAGGACGCGGCCGTTATTGCCCGCCACGCCGGCATTGACCCAATTTTCATACACATCGCTGTTGAACACTTCACGCCAGGCTCCCTCGCCAGGCAAGCCGATTTGATATCCAACACGAGTGAAGTTGGCCAGGTGCAGAATGACCATCACGTCCTGACCTTCCCCCTCCACCCAACGATGGAAAGCCAGCACCCGATTCTGGTCATGCATATGGGTCGCACGGAACCCACGGCCGCGCAATGCAGGCAAGAGACGGCGTAAGGCCAACAGTTCCCGCGTGAACCGCAGGTGATCGAGCATCTGCCTGTCGCCCTGATCGAGGCCCGCCCAATACAGCAGCAGATCGCGGTGGGACACAAAGTCGTCCGACCACTGTTTGTCCTCCAAGAACTCTTGTCCCATGAACAACATCGGAATCCCCGGTGCCGTCAGACTGAGACCGGTCGCGACACGCGCCCGACTCCTCGCAAACCAGGACCGGGGATGGTCCGGATCGCCCAGCCGTGCAATACGCGCTTCTCGGCCGTGATAGACGATGTCGTGATTCTCCGGCCCCTGCACGAAACGCCACGACTCAGAAAAACCCTGAGGCCACAGACTTTGCGCCAGCTGCGTCATGTGGAGCGGCCGTTCGTCCGGAGCGCTGGCGCTACCGATGACGTCGCGAATGGCGATACGCAGCCCATCGGTCAACGTCGTATCGAACCCGGCACCAACCGGCGGCGGCGCGATGATAAAGGGATTCACATCCCAATATTCAGCATGGTGCAAGGTCTTCGGTCGTTGCGCATGCACGGTGGAGGTGAGGTCCTGGCAGAAACGCCACCCGTCCGGGGCACCGTCGTGATCGATCACGCTCACCTGGTCATACCGGAACCCATCGATCCGGTACTCGCCGAGAAAAAATTTGGCGTTTTGAATCAGAAAGTCGCGCACCTCCGGCTTGGAAAAATCGAATACCAGCCCTCCCGCGTGGCCGCGGTCCGTAAAGTAGAGAGAATTCCACTGACCGCCGGCGGGATCCTGCCGGTCGAAAAAATACAGGCTTTGATCGCCGAACTCCCCACCCGCATGGTTGTAGACCACATCGAGCAGCACCGCCAGACCGTGAAGATGGGCCAGGTCTACCAGCGCCTTGAGCTGATTCATTTCCCCGTGTAAGTCAGCCGCGTGATACCGGCGCAGCCCTTTCGCATCCAGCAGCTTGTTCACCTCTGCCACATAGGCCGGCAGCTCAGCATCCGCCACCGCAAAGTCCATTTCAGGCGAAAAATAGTCGGTCCCGTTGTACCCCAGGCTGAAGCTGGTCTGAAATTCCTGAATGGGCATGAGTTGCAACGCGGTCACGCCAAGATCGGCAAGATACGGCAGCTTGCGCGCGACATCGAGAAACGTGCCGCCCTTGTGCGGGAGGTTCGGCGTGAAAAAGGTGCCGACATGGAGTTGATAGATCACGAACTCGTGAAACGGCGGGGTGACATAGCCGCTCTCATGCCAGGGAAAGTCGGTGCGCCGAATCAGGCATTCGGCGGGAAAGGGCGATTCCAATTCACGGGCATAGGGATCGCGCTTGAGCCCCTCGCTCCCCTCGCCAACCACGTAGAACATGTACCGTTGACGATCCTTCACCCCGGGGAAGAAACCACGCCAGTGACCCTGCTGATCTCGCGTGAGGAGCGCAGCGTCGTTGCGGATGCGATGATTGAAATCCCCCACCACATACACGGCCTTGGCATGAGGAGCCCAGCAACGGAATGTCGCGCCGCCGGCCACCAGCGTAGCCCCCATGGGAGTGTCGGGATCAATGTGTTTGAGCGAGGCGGGCATGAATGCCCTCCGGAGAACGATCAGCCTGACGAAGTCATCCTAAAGCAAGCGAGGGCCTTGAGCAAGAACACTGCATGAGACCAAGCACCGCTGCATTCACGCAATCATGCTAGGTATGGGCTGATTCACATTTGACGACGGGAACGGATCAGCCTGACAATCTCATCGGCGCCTGCGTCTGGCAACAGCTCGGTGGTATTGATAACCACGTCCGGCGAGAGGGGGGCTTCGTAGGGCTCCTGTAATCCGGGCACTGTCGAAGATTCGCCTTGCAGACCACGCCGGTACGTTCCCTTCTTATCCCGCTCCATGCAGACATGCAACGGGCATTCGACCGACACCTCCAATAGATCAGGAATCAGCGTGCGGGCAAAGTCTCGATAGTCCCGCCGGCTCGCGGTCGCATCGATGATCACATTCACCCCATGCGCCAGCAACCGCGCCGCCATGAAGCTCAAGGCCCGGTAGAACAGCTCACGCTCCTCCTTCGAATAGCTGGCCTCAGGAGTGAGAATCCGACGGACGGCATCCGACTCCAGCACTTCTGCGGTCATATCCAGCGACGCCAGTTTGGGCAGCAGCCGGGCCACGATAGAACTTTTCCCGGAGGCCGGGAGACCGGTGAGCCATAAGGCAAAGGGAGCCATCGTCATATGCACCATGTGCGAGTCGTCTCATTGCAGGAGGCGCTCACGCAACCTTCACTACAACTCAGTCGCAGTATCGATTCACATCGGCCGGATCGAACCGCGGCACCGCCAGCACGTTCTCAATGAACCGGAATATTTTCCGCCGCAGCGTCAGGGTCAACTTCGGATACCAGAGCGGACTAGCCAACACCAACCCTCGGAAGGCAAAAAACGGCCCCGTCGCAGCCAAGACGTCTTGATCCCCACTTGTGCTCAGATAACGATCCCAGAACGAGTGGAACATCACTTCCAGCGGCCCCTTCAAGGTGCCATGCCGGCAGAGTGAAAAGAACAGATAATTGATCGACATCGACGTCACATCGTCGGCCGGCTCTCCCCACTCCCCACGCGACCGGTCCAACACGGAAAAGTCGGCGCCCCGGCGGAACAGCACGTTCCAGGGATGAAAATCTCCATGCACCTGTGAGAGCCGCGCGTGTTGGCTACGCAATCGCCAGCGCCAGGCATTACAGGCGACTTCGATGCGTTGCAGCAACTCCTCCGTGATGAAACCATAGCGATGCGGATAACTGTCGGTCAGTCCCATGATACATTCGCCGTGGCCGAGCAATTCGCGCAAGCGGCGGCGATAGAGTTGCGGATCTCTTCGCTTCACGCGGTGAATGGTCGCCAAATAGTCAGCCAGCGCCTGTGTCCGCTTCCGGTCCAGCGGGGTAGGCCTGGTTGCGTCCGCCAGTCGTTCGAGATCCTTGTGATACGTGTCCCCTTCCGACCATTCGGTCAGCAGGAAGAACTCTTTGGCCGCCGCGACCGACATCAACTCGCCACGCGCGGTGAACGCGCCTACGTCCAGCGCCGTGATATGCCGGGGAAGCCGGCTGTAACAGTCATAGTCCATCAACATCGCCTGGGCTCGGTCAGCCGGATGCTCGTGGCCGAACGGACCGGGACTCATCGTACCCAGCACCACTTGGCGGGTTTTGTTGCCGTTTGTACGAAAGGTTAATCGGATCGGCGCGCCATACCCGTACTGTTTGTATCGTGCACCCTGGGTTTCTTTTCCGATGGGGCCATAGGCCACCAATTCGGCCGTCGAACCGAACCGTGCTTTGACGTAGCCGTCCAGGGCGGATTTCTTCAATACCGGCATATCCGGCTCGTACGCAAAACATGTTCCCGAAAAGGAGTAGCCACGCCCGCCACATCGAGCCGAGACTGGTGCATTGGGCTTCAACCCCATTCAGGCAAGTGAGGAATTATGCGCCAGTGGTATGCAGACCTCCGCCCGGCGTAGTAAGCCTTCCCATGAAAATGCCTCACTTTGAGCCGATTCACCCTTGCCTCGACCGCCATACAGGCTGATTGTCAGGGGCATGTGCCTTGCTGAGGAGAGCAGTGAGAGTCCCTGTTCCATCTGAGACGAGAGGAGGACGCATGAACCTGGAAGTGGAAAGCCGGAATATCGAAATGACTCCCCGCTGGAAGACGGAAATCGAAGAACGCATGGCCGCTTTGCAACGTGGCCATGACGACATCATCCACGGCCGCGTTACGCTCACCAAAAATCGCCATCACAAGAAACTGGACAATGTCGCCGAAGCGCTCGTGCTCGTCACGGTGCCCTCGCGGCAGACCATTACTTCACGCAAAGAGGATAAGACCTTCGAAGAAGCGATCCGGTCCGCCTTCGATGCCGTGGCGATCGAGTTGAAAAAATTTCGCGAGAAACGCGCGGACAAGGTCATTCGCGTGGAACCGTTGCCGCAGCGGCGCGGTGTCGTGAGCAAGGTCTTTCCTGAACAAGGGTACGGCTTCATTCTGATGGACGGCGGCGGCGAGGTGTATTTTCACAAGAATGCGGTCAAGGGCATGGCCTTCGCCGACTTGGAAGACGGAGTGGAGGTGTTGTTCGAAAGCGAGCCCGGCGAGAAGGGCTTGCACGCCACCATCGTTCAGCCACCGCATCTCCTCAAGCTTTAGGACGTACACGATGCTGGACAACCATAGACTCCCGGCTTCTCTCCTGGCTCCGACGGTCGATCCGGCCCGCTTGGGATTTGCCGATACGAGCCAGGTGCAGCCGCTCGAGGAGACGATCGGACAGGAGCGGGCGGTCGAGGCATTGGAATTCGGCCTGCAGATGAAGAGTCCCGGGTTTAACATCTTCGTGTCGGGCCCTGTAGGAACCGGCAAAGGGACGCTAGTCCGACAGATGGTTCAACGCCTGGCTCAGACCGCTCCGCCCCCACCGGATTGGTGTTTTGTCCATAATTTCCAGGACGCCTCGCGCCCGTCCTGCCTTTCGTTTTCAGCAGGGCAAGGCGCGTCCTTCAAACGCGATATGAGCACCTTCATCGAAGGTCTCCGCCGAGACATTCCCACGACCTTCGAAGGGAAAAAGTATCTCGATGCCAAGGCGAAAATCATCGAAGAGACGGAAGATAAAAAGAAGAATCTCTTTCATGATCTCACGATCCTCTGCCACCAGAGAGGATTCGTGTTTGAGGAAACCGCGGGGGGGTTCGCGCTCGTTCCCATCAAAGACGACCGCCCAATGACTGGGAAGGAAATGGAGGAGCTCCCTGAGTCAATCCAGGAAGAACTGACCGCGCGGCGGCAATCGCTGGAGAGCGACATCCGGGAGTTTCATGTCCGGATGCACGGCCTCGAACGGGAAGCCGAACAGGCGTTGCATCACTTGGACCACCAGATCGTGGCCAACGTCATGAAAGGCGCCTATGACGCTCTCCTGCAAACCTATCAATCCTCGCAGCTCGTCGTCACGTATCTGCAGCGGGTCCATGACGATATCGTGCACCAGTACAGAGACTTCTTGCCTCACACTGGTCCCATGCTGGCAATTCCAGGCCTGGAGCAGTCACGACGTCCCGACCTGACACGATTCGCCGTGAATTTGATCGTCTCCCGGGAGGCTGCCGGCGGCGCACCCGTGATAGACGAATCACATCCGACCTACAGCAATCTCATCGGCAAAATCGAGCGACGTGCCCATCTTGGCGTCATGTATACCGACTTTACCGAAATCCGGCCCGGGTCCATGTTGCAGGCTAATGGTGGGTATCTCATCCTGCAGGCGTTGGATCTCATGCGGCAGCCCTTCTCCTGGGAGGCCTTAAAGCGCGTGATTAAGACGGGAGCCGTGACCATTGAGGATCCGTCGGAATTTTTTGGATTCGCCACGGCCGGCCTGCGTCCGGAGCCCATTCCCGTCTCGGTGAAAGTCATCCTTGTCGGCACCGCCGGCATCTACCACCTCCTGCAGGCCTATGAGGAAGATTTTTCAAAATTATTCAAGGTCAAGGCGGACTTCGACGTGGAAGTGCCGCATGATGAGCACCAGGAACGGCAGTATGCGCGATTCGTTTCACGCTTGTGCCGGGAGGAAGGGCTGCCCCACTTCGGCGCGGACGCGGTCGCCGAAGTGATCCGCCAGGGATTTCGGTTCGCCGACCGCCACGACCGACTCTCGCTGCGCTTCAGTCTGGTGAGCGACTTGATTCGGGAAGCCGGCTACTGGGCCCAAAAGAGCGGGCACGTCTTGGTGACCCGCGCGGACGTCGAATCCGCCCTGGCGCATCAACGGCGCCGGGCCGATTTGCCTGAGCAGTGGCTCCAGGGAGAAATCGCCGAAGGCACATTGATGGTGGATCTCCAAGGCGAGGTCATCGGGCAGGTCAATGGGTTGTCCGTCTATGAGCTGGGCGATTACTGCTTCGGCCGGCCGACGAGAATCACCGCGCGCACCTACGTCGGCACGAAGGGCGTGATTGATATTCAGCGGGAGGTCGATCTGGCGGGTGAGATCCACAGCAAAGGCGTCATGACGCTGGCCGGTTTCCTGGCCGGGAAATTCGCCGGCATGCAGCCATTTGCCTTGAGCGCCACCTTGACCTTCGAACAAACCTATTCTGAAGTCGAAGGAGACAGCGCCGCCGTGGCCGAACTGGCAGCCGTGCTTTCAAGTCTGGCCGACCTGCCTGTCCGGCAGTATCTGGCCGTGACAGGTTCCGTGAACCAGCTGGGAGAAATCCAGCCCATCGGCGGCGTGAACGAAAAAATCGAAGGGTTTTTTGAATCGTGCAAGCGGCGGGGCCTCACAGGCAAGCAGGGTGTGATCATTCCCGCCCGTAACATCAAACACCTGGCGCTGAATCGGGAGGTGGTCGCGGCAGTGGAGGACGGACGGTTTGCCGTCTACGGCGTCGATACGGCAGACCAGGCGCTGGAGTTGCTGATCGGCGTGCCGGCAGGGGAACGCGGCGCAGAAGGCACCTACCCGCCGGTAAGCATTTATGGCCGAACCGCCGCACGTCTCGAAGAGATGGCCCAGATCGTTGCAACCTGGGGTGAGGCCGAAGAGGACAACAGGGTCAAGGATTAGCAAAAGCAGTATCACCTTGCGAGCGAGGCGCCCATGCCGATGTATGATTACACCTGTTTGGATTGCGGGAAAGAATCGCTGATCGTCGTCACGCTGAAACAGCACGAAAAAGGCGAGGTACAATGCCCGGCGTGCGGCAGCACCAAATTGCAGCAGCATTTTTCCTCGTTCATCGCACATACGACGAAGAAGAGTTAAAGGAGACGCAGCGATCCATGCGGACGTTCACAACCCTCAGCATTCGTCACCTGATTCTCGCCACTGCAGCAGGCCTGATGCTGGCGCCAGTGGTCGACGACGCGCACGCCCAGGAATTTCCTCCGGATGCCGCCAAAGGCAAGGCGGTGTACGAGCGGCATTGTCTCGCATGTCACGGCGCCGGCGGCCGCGGAGATGGCCCCGATGCTGCCGGATTGACAGTGCCACCGGCCAATTTCCACCGCTTCAAATCCTTCCTGAAATCCGACGAAGAACTGCTTCGGACGATCGAGCACGGCGTTGTCTTCAGTCCAATGCATGCGTGGCAAGGGCAATTGACCGAAACCGAGCGGCAGGATGCTCTCGCCTACATCCGTCTGCTCGTCCAGCAGGGAAAATGACGCAGCGCCCCGCCGCTGCGGGCCGATGTCGTATGGACGGGACCTGCTGCATGACGAACCTCACCTCTCATGACGCCTTAGTCGTGGTGGACGTGCAACGGGATTTCCTTCCGGGCGGCGCATTGGGCATACAGGATGGCGACAAGATCGTCCCGATTCTGGCTGGGTATATGGCACAATTCCACGCTCGAGGCCTGCCGATTTTCATCACTCGCGACTGGCATCCGCCCGACCACTGTTCGTTTCGAGACCAAGGCGGGCCTTGGCCCGTCCACTGTATCGCAGGATCGCCCGGCTCCTTGCCGCCACCGAACTTCCAGCCTCCCGTCTCGGCGGTCACAATCTATAAGGCGATCGATCAGGACAAAGAAGCCTATTCTACATTGCAGGGCACACCGCTTGATCGCCATTTACGCGCCCTGAAGGTCCGCCGCCTGTTCATCGGAGGGTTGGCGACCGATTACTGTGTGCTGAACACGGTGAAGGATGCGCTGGGGCTTGGTTACGATGTGTGCGTACTCATGGATGGGATCAAGGCCGTCAATCTCCACCCCGACGACGGGCGCAACGCTGAGGAAGCCATGTTGCATCTCGGCGCCGTGCCCGTCCGCCTCGAAAGCCTGGCCGTATGACACCTTCGACCACCTCCCTGCTCACCGATCTCTATGAACTCACCATGACGCAGGCCTACCTCGCTCATAACATGACGGGCGAAGCGGTCTTCGAATTTTTTGTCCGCAAGTTGCCGACCCGCAGGAATTTCTTCATGGCGGCCGGACTGGAGCAGGTCCTCTCCTTTCTGGAGCAGTTCCATTTCTCCGAGGGCGACCTCGCATGGCTCGAGGAGAGGGGCCGTTTCCCGCCAGAGACCCTCATCGCCTTCCGAGCGATGCGCTTTACCGGCGATGTCCATGCCATGCCCGAAGGCACCGTCTTTTTCCCGCACGAACCCATCCTTCGCATCACCGCGCCGCTGCCGCAAGCACAACTTGTCGAAACCAGGGTGATGAATCTCCTGAATTTCCAAACCATGGTCGCCTCTAAAGCCTGCCGCTGCATCCTTGCAGCCTCCGGGAAGCCGCTGATCGATTTCGGCCTGCGCCGGTCCCATGGTGCTGAGGCGGGACTATTGGCCGCCCGGGCCAGTTATCTGGCCGGATTTGCCGGCACGTCGAATGTCCTGGCCGGAGCGCAGTTCGCCATCCCAACCTACGGGACGATGGCCCATTCTTTTGTGCAAGCCCACCGCGACGAAACCACGGCGTTCTTACATATTGCCCAGTCACAACCGCACCATGTGGTCCTGCTCATCGACACCTACGATACGGAAGCGGCGGCAGAACGCGTCGTCATGCTCGCCCCTGAACTCAAACGCCAGGGCATTGCGATCCATGGGGTACGTCTCGACAGTGGAGACTTGGGCGCTCATGCGCGCAAGGTCCGGCACATCCTCGATCGCGGAGGGCTGGAGGAGACCACGATCCTGGCCAGTGGAAATCTGGATGAAGAACGGATCGAGGCCTTGGTGACAAGCGGGGCGCCGATCGATCGCTTTGCAGTCGGGACGGCCATGACCACCTCGGCCGACGCGCCCTACCTGGACTGCGCCTATAAACTCCAGGAATATGCCGGGAGACCATGCCGGAAGCGTTCAGAGGGTAAAGCCACCTGGCCCGGCCGGAAACAGGTCTATCGACAGCTGGGACCAGATGGACGACTGGCACAGGATACAATCACCGTCGAAGGGGACACTCTGCCGGGCCGGCCTCTCCTGCGGCAAGTCATGGAGGGAGGGCGGCGACTGGCTCCGAATCCCTCGATCCTGGAAATTCGCGACCGGGCAGGATTGGCTTTGGCAGAACTTCCGGATACGCTAGGCCAGTTGGATCAGGCTGAGCCTTATGAGGTTCGGATTGCCGGCGCCCTGGAACGCCTGGCGCAGCAGGCCGACCGATACACATGACTCGTTGCGAACAACCAGCCGCTCCAGCGAGGAGCGGCGCCCACGCTTGTGAAGGAGGCCATTTGATGAATCAGCATTCCTTGTCCGCGGCATTCGTTGCCGGGTTGGTGGTGACCACGCTCTGTTCCATTCCAGACGGCGCGCTGGCCGCAGCAAAGTCCGCATCGAAATCCGCGACGGCCGTCGCATGCGAGAGCCAGTATCAGCGCACCCGTCCCACGCCAAAAATCGTCGACAAGGTGTTGCAGGCCCATGCCCGCTGGCTCGAGGATCGCGAGGCTACAGATGGCCGTCGGGCAAACCTCTGTCGAGCGGATCTGCGGCAACTACGGCTGACTGGGGCTATCCTCGAGCGTGTCAATCTAGAAGGCGCGCTTTTGAAGGGCGCGAACCTGCGCAACGCCAACCTGGTCCAAGCACACCTCAAAGGCGCAGACCTGTCTCACGCCATTCTCGATGATGCCAACCTTGAAGGCGCCGATCTCCGCAAAGGCCTCTTGATCAAAGCCCGCCTCAATCGCGCCTCCGCGGATGAGGCCGCCTTTTACGGGGCCAACCTTCAGGGGGCATTCTTTCGTGAAGCGCTGTTGGAGCGAGCGCATTTTGAGGATGCAGATTTACAACTCGCAGACCTGAGCGGAGCCAGCCTGCTCGATGGATATTTCTATGGCGCGAACCTCTCAAAGGCTAATCTAACGGACGCGGACCTAGCCGGAACCGACCTGCGCCGAACCAATCTCCGGCAGGCCACTCTGCGACGGGCCAACCTCCAAGGCGCGCTCCTGGACAGCGCCACACTCGACGGCACCTCACTGGTCGAGGCGGATTTGGAAAGCGCCTATCTGGATGATGCCTCGCTGGTCCAAGCGGATCTTCACGAGGCCAGCCTGAGAGGGGCAGATTTTCGATACGCGCGGCTGACCAACGCCAACCTTCAACGGGCGAATCTCGAAAACGCCAACATCGAAGGCGCCAATCTGGCCAAGGCTCGCTTGAATTCCGCCACGATGACCATGTCGGTGTTATACAAGGCCAACCTGACGTCAGCGAACCTCCATGGCGC
>ERZ724526.262-NODE-262-length-31296-cov-11.755674_pt1 | contig 31296 bp, 35 predicted proteins | sample MGYA00376059_ERZ724526 | MGnify/ENA primary metagenome ERZ724526 (study PRJEB28724, sample SAMN07190883) | activated sludge metagenome | isolation source: activated sludge of sewage treatment plant in Hong Hong | place: Hong Kong | collected 2016-03-17 ...
CAATGGCGACACGGAGTTCTTCGGCCTGTGTCGCATTGAAAAGCATGCGTTTCATTATGTTGGGCTCCAGCGCACCAAGGCACGCTGCAACGGAGTCCGGTGCAGGCATCGACAGTTTCAGTTATCGGGTTGCGTCATGCGTAAGAGGGCAAAAGCGACGATGAAAGTGCTGATCAAAACCGGCCGCGAGATATTGTATTGAAAGGAGCGACCTGAAAATTCCTGCAACGGGCAATCCGTGCGTGCTTACGGTGGGCTTATCCATTAACATCACTACTTTTGGTGAGTGAACTTAACCAGTCGCTTCACGATGGTCTGGCGCTTCTGCAACTGGCCAAGGGAGACTTCGGAGCCTGCCGCGTGACGGTCGCGCCTGGGGCGCGAAGCAAGCGGTCTGACGGTTCAGGATCTCCTGCAAACCGGGACGTAAAGCGTGGGCAGTATATTGCAAAATGAACGGCGCTGCTAACAAATCGGTCACGCATCTGGTGATCGGCGAAGACGATCCGGGCCAGCGTCTTGACAACTTCCTGATCCGCATCTTTAAGGGGGTGCCCAAGAGCCATCTCTATCGCATCCTGCGCAGCGGGGAAGTCCGGGTGAATAGCCGGCGGGTCGGCGCAGGTTATCGGCTGTCCATCGGGGACATGCTGCGCTTGCCGCCGCTCCGGATAGCCGAAAGGACTCAGGGCGAGGTCGACGAGGCTGCCAAGCAGCGCGTCGATCTGCCGATAGTCTACGAGGACGAAGCCATGCTGGTCATCGACAAGCCCGACGGCATCGCAGTGCACGGTGGCAGCGGTGTCAGTTTCGGCGTCATCGAGGCACTTCGCCGGCAACGCCCCGAGGCCAAGTTTCTCGAACTGGCGCATCGTCTTGACCGCGAAACTTCCGGTATCCTGCTGATCGGCAAGAAGCGGCTGGCCTTGACGGCGCTGCACGACATGTTCCGCGAACATGGCGCGGGGGCCGACAAGCGTTATCTGGTGCTGGTCAAGGGGCGCTGGATGAACACTACGCAGCACGTCAAACTGCCGCTGCACAAGTCTCTGACGGAAGGCGGCGAGCGGCGGGTATCGGTCAATCCGGAGGGCAAGGCCGCGCATACGGTTTTTCGCCTGCTGGCGCGCTGGCCGGAGATCAGTCTGCTCGAAGCCCAACTGAAAACCGGGAGAACCCATCAGATCCGGGTGCATCTCGCGCATCTGGGCTTTCCGATTCTTGGCGACGAAAAATACGGCGATTTCGCGCTTAACCGGGATCTCAAACGCGCCGGACTCAAACGCATGGCCCTGCACGCCTGGCGCATTTCACTACGGCACCCGCTGAACGGAACACCTCTGGAATGCACCGCTCCACTGCCGGAGGCCATCGCCAGCTACATTGCCGCGGTCGACGGCGAAAAAGCGCGCGAATTCAGCGCCGACGGTCTGGAACAAATTATCGGCAAGGGGCCTTGAAGCGCATGAAATACGATCTTGTGGTTTTCGACTGGGACGGGACACTGCTTGATTCGGCGGGAGCGATTGTCCAGGCGATCCAGGCTGCGTGTCGCGACATTGGTCATCCCCCGCCGGGCGACGACAGGGCCCGGCATGTCATCGGTCTTGGTCTGGCGGATGCGATGCGCCATGTGGCGCCGGATCTGCCCCCGGAACGCTATCAGGCGATGGTTGATCGCTACCGTTTTCACTATCTCGGTGCAGATCATCGACTGACCTTGTTCGAGGGAATCCCAGAATTGCTGGCCGAATTGCAGTCAGCAGGCCACATTCTGGCGATTGCCACCGGCAAGAGCCGCCTTGGGCTGGAACGGGCGCTCGATCATTCCGGGTTGCGCGCGCTGTTTCAAGCCTCGCGCTGTGCCGATGAATGCCATTCCAAGCCGCATCCGCAGATGCTCGAGGAACTGATGGCAGAGTTCGGCGTTGCCGGCGAAGCGACCCTGATGATCGGCGATACCTCGCACGACCTCCTGATGGCGCAAAATGCGGGCGTCGCTGGTCTTGCTGTCACCTACGGCGCGCATCCGCACGACCATCTGCTCGAACACAGCCCCCTGGCTTGCCTGCATACCGTTGCCGAACTCGGCACATGGCTCAGGACAAACGCCTGATCTGCGCCAGTGCCGATCTGGTCGACGCGGGTAACGGTTTCCGCTTCCGGGTCAGCCACACAGGGCGCGAGGCAGATGCCTTTGCCGTTCGCTTTCGTGGGAAGGTCTTCGGCTACATCAACGAATGCGGCCACATTCCGGCGCAACTTGATTGGCTACCGGGAGAGTTCTTCGATGATTCCAAGCTATACTTGATCTGCTCGGTTCATGGCGCGCTTTATGCTCCCGACTCGGGTCGGTGCCTTGGCGGGCGCTGTCAAGGCAAAGGCCTGGCGGCACTCGCGCTCGACGAGGCTGATGGTCAGGTCTTTTTGGTACAAGAAAACGTTCATGGATAATCCCCAAGCCCCCAACAATTCCCCGGACTGGGAGCGGAAGACGCTCGAGAAGCTGTTGTTCTTGACGCTTGAAGAACAGAAGAACCGGCGGCGTTGGGGAATCTTCTTCAAGTTTCTCGCTTTCGGCTATCTTGCCCTTGTTCTCGTTGTGCTAGTCGACTGGGGAACCGAGGCATCGCATCAGGAGCGCCATACGGCATTGATCGACGTGACCGGCATGATCGAAACGAAAGGCGCGTCCAATGCCGAAAAGATGATCGAATCGCTGCAAAGTGCGTTCAAGGAGAAGAACGTTGCCGGGGTGATCCTGCGCATCAACAGTCCGGGTGGCAGCCCCGTTCAGGCAGGATTGATCAATGACGAGATTCGCCGGCTTCGCTCCAAGCATCCTGAGACCCCGCTTTACGCGGTGGTCGAGGACATCTGTGCTTCAGGCGGTTACTACGTGGCTGCAGCCGCGGACAAGATTTATGTCAACAAGGCCAGTATCGTCGGTTCCATCGGCGTACTGATGGACGGCTTCGGTTTCACCGGGACGATGGAAAAACTGGGAGTCGACCGGCGCCTGCTCACCGCAGGCAACAACAAGGGGTTCCTCGACCCGTTCTCGCCGCAGAATCCAAATCAGACAGCGCACGCCCAGGTCATGCTCGACGACATCCACCAGCAGTTCATTGACGTGGTCAAGACCGGCCGCGGTGCGCGCCTCAAGGAAACCCCGGAAATGTTTTCGGGGCTGATGTGGACCGGTGACCAGAGCGTCAAGCTCGGTCTGGCAGATGACTTCGGCAGTGTCGATTCCGTGGCGCGCGACGTGATCAAGGCCGAGAAGGTGCTCGATTATTCGGTCAGGGACAATATTGCCGAGCGCTTTGCCAGGCGCCTCGGGGCTGGCGCGGTCAACAGCCTGTGGAAGGGGTTTTTCGAGACCTCGGCTGGCGTCAGCCTGCGCTGAAGCCGCTTACGCCAGCAGCAGGAACACCGTCGGACGCCGCTCGATTGCGGGCGGAGTCTGCTTTTTCCACTCCCGGATCGCGCGGGTCACGACCGATTCACCTGGCAGCGTGAGGTCGGTTGCCAGGGTCAGGCGGGTTGACGGATCGCAGACCTGCAGTGCCGTTGCGAACAACTGCTGGTTTCGGTAAGGTGTTTCGATGAAGATTTGCGTTTGCTGCCGCTTTCGCGATTCGCACTCGAGGTCGCGCAAGGCTTTTGCCCGCTCGGTTTCCTTTGCCGGAAGATAGCCGTGGAAGGCGAAACGCTGTCCGTTCAGGCCGGAAGCCATGAGCGCCAGCAGCAGCGAGGAGGGGCCGATCATTGGGGCGACGCGGATGTGTTCTTGGTGGGCGAGCGCCACCAGGTTGGCCCCGGGGTCGGCGACAGCCGGGCAGCCCGCTTCCGAGAGCAGGCCAACGTCATGGCCAGCGCGCAATGGCAGCAGCAGGCGTTCCAGAGCTTCCGGCTGGGTGTGCTCGTTGAGTTCGGCAAGCTGCAATTCCTGCAACGGCACGTCGGTGGCGACCGCCTTGAGGAAGGCGCGGGCACTCTTCGGCTGTTCCACGATGAAGTGGGCGAGCGGGCGCACCGCATACAGCACGCTCGCCGGCAGCGATTCGTCAAGCGGTGTCGGGCCGAGCGGCACGGGGATCAGATAGAGCGTCCCGGCCATCAGGGCACCGCCACGCCCTGTCTTCTAAGGAGGGCGCAGAGAGCGATCAGGGGCAGGCCCACCAGCGCATTCGGATCATCACCGGCGATACGGCTCAGAAGCACGATTCCGAGACCTTCCGATCTGGCGGATCCGGCGCAATCATAGGCCGGCTCGCGCCGCAGGTAACGTTCGATCTCTTCATCCGTCAGATTGCGGAAGGTAACCAGGGTTGGGACACCGCAAACCTCGACCACACCGGTGCGGGCGTTGTAGAGGCAGAGACCGGTATAGAAATTGACCGTCTTTCCCGAGAGGACACGCAATTGGTCGACTGCGCGCTCGTGGCTTCCCGGCTTGCCATAGATCAGCCCATCGACCGTGGCAACCTGGTCACTGCCTATGATCAGGGCGTCCGGATGGGCAACGGCGACGGCCCGCGCCTTGACTTCGGAAAGACGCAATGCCATTGCTTCCGGGCTCTCGCCGGGCCAACGACTCTCGTCGGTTTGCGGGCTGGCAACTTCGAACGGCAAGCCGAGGCGGTGCAACAATTCGCGACGGTACGGCGAAGTCGACGCGAGAATCAGGGTCTGTGACATGAAAGTTCCAATACAACAAAGTGTTGCCGCAATTTCTTAAAGTAGCACTTTGTTTTGACTTGGCGAGCAAGAGATATTATCATTGCACGTTTGAGTCGCAACAGCTTCAAATTGAAAAGGATTTCGGACGCATTCGCGTTTTCCCGGGGAGGTCGTGCTGTCGAAGGGATGCTGGCACTGTCCCGTCTTGAACGCCTACATGACCTGCTGGCCGAACTGGCTGGAGAGGTGAGCTTCCGTATCAGTGGACTAATTGGGGATCGGGGAGAGTCGATGCTGCGTCTGGAGGTTTCGGGATCGCTCCCGCTGGCCTGTCAGCGTTGTCTGGAAGCCGTTCCTTTCGACCTCGATGTCGACATTCTTCTGGAACTTCTTCCGGAGGGTGCCGAGATGTCGCAGGACGAGCTGGAAGACGACACCCGTGATTTCCTGCCAGTGGCGGGCAAACTGGATGTGGCCGAATTGGTGGAGGACGAAATTCTCCTGGTCCTGCCGGTTGCGCCAAGGCACGAAAGATGTGGTTTGCCGGGCACGGCCGATGCGGGCGAGCGGATTCATCCGTTCGCGCAGTTGACCGGACTCAGAGGCAAGCTGAACTGATTTTTTTGGAGTATTGACATGGCTGTTCAACAGAACAAGAAATCCCCTTCCAAGCGTGGCATGCATCGCGCTCACGACTTCCTGTCCAATCCGCCGCTGGCCGCTGAGCCTACCACCGGGGAAGTACATCTGCGGCACCATATTTCGCCGAATGGCGTCTATCGCGGCAAGAAGGTTCTCAAGGCCAAGGGCGAGTAACCGTTCAATGAAGGGCAGGCTGTCCGTTCCGGGCCGCCTGCCCTTCGTTTTGCCATGACAGCCCGCATCGCCATCGATTGCATGGGAGGAGACCACGGACCGTCGGTGACGGTTCCGGCGTCCCTGCGTTTTCTCGAAGACCATCCGGCCGCCAGCCTGATCCTCGTCGGCCGCGAGGAGATGCTGCAACCGCTGTTGGGCAAATGGGCCGCGAATTCCCGCCTGCGCATCGTCCACGCTTCGGAAGTTGTGGAGATGCACGAATCGCCAGCGCTTGCGTTGCGCAACAAGAAGGATTCGTCGATGCGGGTGGCGATCAACCTCGTCAAGAATGGCGAGGCCGATGCCTGCGTGTCGGCGGGCAACACCGGCGCGCTGATGGCGATTTCACGGTTTGTCATGAAGATGATGCCGGGAATCGAGCGACCGGCGATCTGTGCGGCCGTGCCGACGGCCAAAGGGCATACCCACATGCTCGACCTTGGTGCCAATGTCGATTGCGCACCGGAACATCTGCTCCAGTTCGGCATCATGGGCGCCATGCTCGTCGCCGCGATGGAGCACAGCGAACGCCCAACGGTCGGCATCCTTAATATCGGTGAGGAAGAGATCAAGGGCAACGAAGCGGTCAAGGCCGCCGCCGAGCTTCTCCGCGCGTCCGATCTCAATTTCATCGGCAACGTCGAGGGCGACGGCATCTACAAGGGCGATGCCGATGTCGTCGTCTGCGACGGTTTCGTCGGCAATGTCGCCCTGAAGGCGTCGGAGGGACTGGCGCAGATGCTGGGTTCATCGCTGCGTGGCGAGTTCAAGCGCAACTGGCTGACCAAGCTGGCAGCCGTCATCGCGATGTCTGTTCTCAACAATTTCAAGCAACGCTTCGACCATCGCCGTTACAACGGGGCCATCCTGCTGGGCCTGCGCGGCATTTCGGTCAAGAGCCACGGATCAGCCGATGCTTTCGCCTTTGGCTACGCCGTTGGCCGTGCCTACGATGCGGCCGAGAACCGCGTCCTCGAGCGGATCGCCGCGCGAATCGCATCGATGGCCGATACGCAGGTTGCCAGAGTCGAGGAGAGCGCCTGAATGTATGCGCGACTGACCGGCACCGGCAGCTGCCTTCCCGGTAACCCGGTGAGCAATGACGACCTAGTGCTGCGCGGCATCGATACCAGTGACGAGTGGGTTGTTTCGCGTACCGGAATCCGCAGTCGGTTCTTGGCTGCGCCGGGAACGACCTCGAGCGAACTGGGTCTTGTCGCCGCGCAGCGGGCGCTGGAGATGGCCGGCATCGCGGCCAGCGACATAGACCTGATCATCGTGGCGACATCAACTCCAGATTTCATTTTTCCCAGTACCGCCTGCCTGATCCAGGGCCGGCTGGGCAGCAGTAAGGGCGCAGCCGCGTTCGACGTCCAGGCCGTCTGCAGCGGTTTTGTCTACGCTCTGGGGATCGCCGAAAAGTTCATCCGCTCGGGCAGCAACAGCAAGGCGCTGGTGATCGGCGCCGAGGTGTTTTCGCGGATTCTTGACTGGAACGATCGCGGCACCTGTGTGCTTTTCGGCGACGGGGCAGGCGCGGTGGTCGTCGAGGCTTCTGAAAAGCCAGGGATCCTCGCCACGGCGATGCATGCCGATGGCATCCAGAACGGCATTCTGAATGTTCCGGGTCAGGTTTGCGGGGGCCAGGTGACCGGCGACCCATTCCTGCGCATGGACGGTCAGGCGGTCTTCAAGTTTGCCGTGCGTGTTCTGGCGGAGGTTGCCGAAGAGGTGTGCGTGGAGGCGGGCATCCACACGAACGCGGTGGACTGGCTGATTCCGCATCAGGCAAATGTCCGCATCATGGACGCCACAGCAAGAAAACTCGGCGTCGACCGCGGCAAGGTGATCATCACCGTCGATCGGCACGGCAATACTTCCGCGGCTTCGGTTCCGCTGGCGCTCGACGAAGCCGTTCGTGACGGACGCATCCGGACCGGGCAAAAGGTGCTGCTGGAAGGCGTCGGCGGTGGCTTCACCTGGGGCGCGGCGCTGCTCGAATTCTGATCCGGGAGAGGAAAAAGATGTCTTTCGCTATCGTATTTCCAGGCCAGGGCTCCCAAAGCGTTGGCATGATGGCTGCCTACGGCGAGGCTGCCGTGCTTCGCGCTACCTTCGACGAGGCTTCCGGCGCACTCGGCGAAGACCTGTGGGCAATGGTCGCCGATGGTCCGGCGGAAGTCCTTGCCCAGACGGTGAATACGCAGCCGGTCATGCTGACTGCCGGTATCGCGGCTTGGCGGCTATGGCGGGAGAGGGGAGGTCGCATGCCCGCCGTCGTCGCCGGTCATAGCCTCGGCGAGTATTCGGCGCTGGTCGTCGCCGGCGTTATCGAACTCAAGGATGCCGTGCTTCTCGTTCGGCTGCGCGCGTCTGCCATGCAGGAAGCCGTTCCGTTTGGCGCAGGCGCCATGGCGGCAATTCTTGGCCTCGATGACGCGGGCGTTACCGCCGCCTGTGCCGAGGCCGCCCAGGGCGAGGTTGTCGAACCGGTCAATTTCAATGCCAATGGCCAGACGGTCATTGCCGGGCACAAGAACGCGGTCGAGCGCGCCATGGAAGGCTGCAAGGTGCGGGGCGCCAGGATGGCCAAGGCGCTGCCGGTTTCCGCGCCGTTCCATTCGTCGTTGATCCGTCCGGCAGCCGACAAACTGGCGGCGCGTCTGGCCGAACTGGATTTTCTGACGCCGGTTGTTCCGGTGATCAACAATGTCGATGTCGCAATCGAGAGCGAACCGGAACGCATCAAGGACGCGCTGATCCGTCAGGCCTATAACCCGGTACGCTGGGTCGAGACCATCCAGAAAATAGCCGCTCTTGGCGTGTCTACCGTAGCCGAGTGTGGTCCAGGCAAGGTGTTGGCCGGACTGACCAAACGCTGCGCCGATGGTGTTGCCGGCGTGGCTCTAGCGGATGCCGCTTCGATCGAAGCCAACCTGGGTCTGGAGTAAGTCATGCTGAACGACAAGGTCGCTTTCGTCACCGGCGCCACCCGCGGCATCGGTCGCGCCATTGCGCTGGAACTCGGCAAGCAGGGCGCGACGGTGATCGGCACGGCGACCAGCGAAGACGGGGCCGGCAAAATATCCGCTTATCTCGCCGAAGCCGGTATCAAGGGCAAGGGAGTCATGCTAGACGTCACCGACAACGCCCGGACCGACGTCGTCCTGGCAGATGCTGCCAAGGAGTTCGGTGTCATCACCATCCTGGTCAACAATGCCGGGATTACCCGCGACAACCTGGCGATGCGCATGGGCGACGACGAGTGGGACGCCGTGATCGACACGAATCTGAAGGCGGTTTTCCGTCTCACGCGCGCTGTCATGCGTGGAATGATGAAGGCGCGCTTTGGGCGCGTGGTCAACATAACTTCAGTGGTCGGCTATTCAGGAAACCCGGGCCAGGCCAACTACTGCGCGGCGAAGGCTGGCGTTGCCGGTCTCACCCGATCGCTGGCACGGGAACTGGGAAGCCGCAATATCACGGTCAACTGCGTGGCTCCGGGCTTTATCGCTACCGACATGACGCATGCCTTGAGCGAAGAGCAGAGGCAGGCCATGCTGGCCGCGATTCCGCTCGGTCGTGCCGGCACTCCGGAAGATATCGCCGGTGTCGTGGGCTTTCTTGCGTCCCCGGCAGCCAGCTATGTTACAGGCACGACAGTGCATGTGAATGGCGGCATGTTCATGGATTGATTTCCCGAAGCCCCAGCTTTTGGTAAACTATCAACGTTTTTTTACGCACCCCCAAGAGGGAAGGAGTTTTTCTAATGGATAACATCGTAGAGCGCGTCAAGAAAATTGTCGCCGAACAGTTGGGCGTCAATGAAGCGGACATCAAGAACGAGTCATCGTTCGTTGACGATCTGGGGGCGGATTCGCTGGATACCGTCGAACTGGTCATGGCGCTCGAAGAGGAATTCGAGTGCGAAATTCCTGACGAACAGGCTGAGAAGATCACCACGGTCCAGCAGGCGGTCGACTATATCCTGGCCAACAAGGCCTGATACATATCGTCTGATTCAGCGACAAGGCCGGCCCCATGGTCGGCCTTGCCGCATTTGTATTCGGAGTTTACCTTGACACGTCGCAGAGTCGTAATCACTGGTCTGGGCCTTGTTAGTCCGGTCGGAAATACCGTCGAAGAAGGCTGGCAAAACATCGTAGCTGGCCGCTCCGGCATTGGCCATGTCAGCAAGTTCGATACGTCCACCTTTCCGGTACGGATTGCCGGCGAGGTCAGAGGTTTTGACATTACCCACTACATTTCGTCCAAGGACGCGCGCCGCATGGATAACTTTATCCATTTCGGCATGGCGGCGGGGATTCAGGCGGTGCGAGACGCGGGTCTGGACAAGGAAAATGTCGCCGACCTCGAGCGCGTGGGGGTGGCAATCGGTTCGGGCATCGGCGGCCTGCCGCTGATCGAAGTGACCAAGGACGAATACAATGCCGGCGGTGTCCGCAAGGTGTCGCCATTCTTCGTTCCTGGCTCGATCATCAACATGATTTCCGGCAACCTGTCGATCATGTACGGTTTCAAGGGTCCGAATATCGCGCTGGTGACCGCCTGCTCGACCGGCACCCATTCGGTAGGCGAAGCCGCGCGCATCATCGAATACGGCGACGCCGACATCATGGTCGCCGGAGGTGCGGAATCGACCGTGTCACCCCTTGGCTTGGGGGGGTTCTGTGCCGCCCGTGCGTTATCAACCCGCAACGACGACCCGACGACTGCCAGCCGGCCGTGGGACAGGGATCGCGATGGCTTCGTTCTCGGTGAAGGTGCCGGTTGCATGGTGCTCGAGGAGTACGAGCACGCGAGGGCTCGGGGTGCGAGGATCTACGCCGAAGTCGCCGGTTACGGCATGAGCGCCGATGCCTATCACATGACGCAACCGGCCGAGAGCGGCGACGGCGCCCGGCGCTGCATGCTGGCGGCGATGAAGAATGCCGGGCTGTCTCCGTCCGACGTCCAGTATGTCAATGCCCACGGCACCTCGACGCCGCTTGGCGACGTCGCGGAGACGATGGCGGTCAAGAGCGCTTTCGGCGACGTCGTGAAGAATATTGTGGTCAACTCCACCAAGTCGATGACCGGCCACCTGCTTGGCGCAGCGGGCGGAATTGAAGCGGTTTTCACGGCGCTGGCGATTCACAATCAGATTTCGCCGCCGACCATCAACATCTTCAACCAGGATGAGCGCTGCGACCTCGACTATTGTGCGAATCAGGCGCGCCCGATGAGGATCGATGCCGCGCTTTCGAACTCGTTCGGTTTTGGCGGCACCAACGGCACCATCGCCCTCAAACGCATCTGATCTCGCGTAACACAGCGGCAGCCGGCAGGGAACGGTGCAGTTTCCGATAACCATCGGACTGCACCGTTCGCGCTTCGTCGACGGGATCTTGCTCGTTTCAACCGTCATCGGCCTTCTTGCGCTTGCGTTTGCAGGCTGGTCCCCGGTCACTTCCGGCCTGCTCGCAGTCGTGACCCTGCTTGCGGCCTTCTCGGCTGCGCGCGCATTGACGCCGCGAATCGGGGCCTTGCGCATCGCTGAGGACGGGCGCGTCAGTTGTCTGGTCGTGGGTGAGTCGGAGTTCTCCCCTGTTCGCCTGCTGCCCGGTGCAACGGCGCATCCCTGGCTGGCGGTCATGCGTCTCGCTCACGCGGAAGGCAAGTGGCTCATGGTGGTTGCACCGGATTCTGCGGTGCCCGAGGAATTTCGACGCCTGCGGGTCTGGTTGCGCTGGCGCGCTTCAGTCAGCGACGGCTCAGGCGATTTCTGAGAATCGTGCTTTTCGCGTGCGGCAGCGTTTCCGGATAGTCACGTGAAAAGTGCAGCCCGCGGCTTTCCTTGCGCCGCATGGCGCAACGGATGATCAGGTCGGCGGTGACGACCAGATTGCGCAGTTCGATCAGGTCATGACTGACCCGGAAATTGGCGTAGAACTCCTCGATTTCCCACTTCAGCAAGCGGATGCGATTTTGTGCCCGCTTGAGCCGCTTCGTGGTGCGGACGATGCCGACGTAGTCCCACATGAAGCGACGCAATTCGTCCCAGTTGTGGGAGATGACCACTTCCTCGTCGGCATTGGTGACGCGGCTTTCATCCCACTGGGGCAAGCGGGGAGGTCGACCGGTTTTGCGACCCAGGATATCGTTGACCGCAGCTTCGGCAAACACCAGACATTCGAGCAGCGAGTTCGAGGCCAGTCGGTTGGCGCCATGGAGGCCGGTGCATGAAGCTTCGCCGGCAACATAGAGGCCCTTGACGTCAGTGCGCCCGCGCAGGTCGCTGATGATGCCGCCGCAGGTATAGTGGGCCGCGGGTACGACGGGAATCGGCTCGCTGGCGATATCGATGCCCAGTTCGAGGCAACGGGCATGGATATTCGGGAAATGCGCCCGGATGAATTCCTCGCCCTTGTGGGTGATGTCCAGATAGACGCAGTCCACGCCGCGCTTCTTCATTTCGAAGTCGATGGCGCGAGCGACGATGTCACGCGGCGCGAGTTCGGCCCGCTCGTCATGCCTTGGCATGAAGCGGGTGCCATCGGGCAGCCGGAGCAGGCCGCCTTCGCCGCGCACCGCTTCGGAAATCAGGAAGGACTTCGCTTGCGGGTGATACAGGCAGGTCGGGTGAAACTGGATGAATTCCATATTGGCAACCCGGCAGCCGGCCCGCCAGGCCATGGCCACACCATCGCCGGTGGAGGTATCGGGGTTGGTCGTATACAGATAGACTTTGCCGGCGCCACCCGTCGCGATAAGGGTGTTGGGAGCGCTGATGGTTATGACATCGCCGCTTCGACTGTTGAGGACGTGAGCTCCGAAACAGCGGTTCTCGCCGGTGCCCAGTTTGGCTCCGGTAATCAGGTCGATCGCGATATGGTTTTCAAAAACCTTGATGTTGTGGGTGGCGCGCACCTGCCGGGTCAGCGTTTCCTGAACCGCCGACCCTGTCGCATCGGCAACGTGAATGACCCGCCGCGCGCTATGTCCGCCTTCGCGGGTCAGGTGATATCCGGATTCATCCTGGGTGAAGGGAACGCCTTGGGCAATCAGCCAATCGATGGCACGACGACCGTTTTCGACAACGAAACGTGTCGCTTTCTCGTCATTGAGCCAGGCGCCGGCGACCAGGGTGTCGCGGATATGGGCCTCGATCGAATCCTGGCTGTCGAGAACGGCGGCAATGCCCCCTTGCGCCCAGCCGGATGCCGAATCCTCAAGACCGCGCTTGCTGACAAGCGCCACCCGGCAATGGCCGGCCAGTCGGAGCGCGGCTGACTGTCCGGCGAGGCCACTGCCGATGATAAGTACATCGAAATTCTGCAACGCTATTTCCCTAGCGGGATGGCACAAAGCCAAATATAGCATGGCAAAAATGGTTCTTGCCGTTACAGATGGTCACAATTAAGGGCAACTACGTATCTGCCCGAGTAATTCGACTGGGATATACTGCGCTCGACGAAGAGACCGGTGAAAATCTGACCGAGCATGCAAGAGCTTATGAGCGAGCGCGAGATTGACCAGATACTGGTCGAGCGGGCGCAAGCTGGCGATCGACACGCCTTTGATCAGTTGGTTAGCAAGTATCAGCGCAAGCTGGGGCGTCTGCTATCGCGCTTCATTCGCGATTCCGCCGAAATCGAGGATGTGACGCAGGAAGCCTTTATCAAAGCCTACCGGGCGTTGCCGTCGTTTCGCGGCGACAGCGCCTTCTATACCTGGCTTTACCGGATCGGCATCAACACGGCCAAGAATTACCTGGTCGCCCAAGGCCGGCGCGCACCGACGTCGACCCAGTTCGACAGCGAGGAAGCCGAGACTTTCGAATCCGCCGATCAACTGCGCGATATCAACACCCCGGAAAGTCTTCTAATGTCGAAGCAGATCGGGGAAACCGTCAATTCCGCCATCGACGCGTTGCCCGAGGAGTTGCGCAGGGCGATTGTCCTGCGTGAGATTGACGGGCTGTCCTACGAGGAAATCGCGGACATGATGGATTGCCCGATCGGCACCGTGCGCTCGCGCATCTTCCGTGCCCGTGAGGCGGTGGCCCTGAAGCTGCGGCCCTTGCTCGATATCGCGCCGGATCGCCGCTGGTAATTGATGAATTCCGAACCAAGTACGGTCCGCGCCATCGTCCGCGAGATCAACCAAGCCGATGCCCTGGTCGAGATAGAGCAGGGAGGTTGCGGGCGCTGCCACGAACCGGGCGGCTGCGGCGGTCAGCAGTTAACTCAGATGTTCTGTTCGACGCCGAAAACCTATCGGGTCGCCAACGAAATCGGAGCCGGGGTCGGTGATCGTGTAACGGTCGAGATAGCCGCGGGCAGCGTTCGCCGGAGTGCGAATTTGGCCTATGTTCTGCCGTTGACCGCAACCATCGCCGGCGCGGTGCTCGGGATGCTTCTCGGAGACGATCCAGGAGCGATGCTTGGTGGTCTGGCCGGTTTGCTTGTCGCGTTTCTTCATGTCCGCCGCCGTGCGGCAGCGGGTACTGGTTTTTCCGCAAATCATCCCCATATCGTTTCCCGTTCGTCTTAAGCAATTCAGGAGGTACACGCCAATGAAGCGTTTTCTGGCTCTCTTTTCATTCCTTCTTGTTTCTTCATTGGCGCTTGCGCAGACCCGTGGTCTGCCTGACTTCACCGAGCTGGCCGAGAAACAGGGACCGGCCGTCGTCAATATCAGCACGACGCAGGTGATGCGCGGCAACCAGGGAATGCCCTTTCCGTTCGACGAGAGCGACCCGGCCTTCGAATTCTTCAAGCGCTTCATTCCCCGGGGACCGGGAGGCAGCACACCGCGCGAGTTCGAGAACAAGTCGCTCGGGTCGGGCTTTATCATGAGCCAGGACGGCTATATTCTGACCAATGCCCATGTCGTCGACGGCGCGGATGAAGTGACCGTGCGCCTGACCGACAAGCGTGAATTCAAGGCGAAGATCATCGGCGCCGACAAACGCACTGACGTCGCGCTGCTGAAGATCGAGGCCGGTGGACTCCCGGCCGTAAAAATGGCGGATCCCGCGCAGCTCAAGGTCGGCGAGTGGGTTGTCGCCATCGGTTCGCCGTTCGGTTTCGACAATTCGGTGACGGCGGGTATCGTTTCGGCCAAGGGCCGTTCATTGCCGCAGGAGAACTACGTCCCCTTCATACAGACGGATGTCGCGATCAATCCCGGCAATTCCGGCGGTCCGCTGTTCAACATGCGCGGCGAGGTGGTCGGCATCAATTCGCAGATCTACAGTCGCAGCGGTGGCTACATGGGCGTCTCCTTCGCCATTCCGATCGACGTTGCCATGGATATCCAGAACCAGTTGCGCGTCTCGGGCAAAGTCAGCCGCGGTCGTCTCGGCGTGGTGATTCAGGAAGTCAGCAAGGAACTGGCGGAGTCACTGGCGTTGAGCAAGCCGATGGGTGCCGTCGTCAATGCGGTCGAAAAGGGCGGGCCGGCCGACAAGGCGGGACTCGAGCCGGGTGACGTCATCCTCAAGTTCGATGGCAAGCCGATCAATGCTTCCGCCGACCTCCCGCGCATGGTGGGTGCAACCAAGCCGGGAACCCGATCGACGCTTCAGGTCTGGCGCAAGGGCGCGACCCGCGACATCGTCGTAACCGTGGGCGAGATGAGCGACGAGAAAGTGTCTGCCAGTCGTCCTTCCCGTGGGGGTAAGCCTGCGGAACAGCAGGCCAATCGCCTCGGACTGGTGGTGAGCGAACTCACTGCAGAGCAGAAGCGGGACCTCAAGATGTCCTCCGGCCTGCTGATCCAGGATGTTCGCGGTGCCAATGCGCGGGCCGATCTGCGTCCCGGCGATATCATCATCGCGCTGATCAGCAAGGGGGCAACGACCGAAGTCACGGCGGTCGAGCAGTTCAACAAGTTGCTGGCGCAGTTCGAAAAGGGCAGCAACATTACCCTCCTGATTCGCCGTGGCGAGATGCAGTCCTTCGTGACCATCAAGGGTCTCAATGGTAATTGACCTGACTCTTCTCAGCCGTAGTTACTGCCACCTTTGTCAAGAGATGGAGGTGGCATTGGCACCGCTGGCGGAAGAATTTGGCGCTTCGGTGACGGTTCTCGATGTCGATTCCGATCCCCAGCTCGAAGCCAGATATGATGAACTGGTACCCGTTCTGCTGCATGGTGAAAGCGAAATCTGCCATTACTTTCTGGACGAGGTCAAAACCCGTGAATACTTGGCCGGAATCCGCTAGAATTCAAGGCCTTCTGAACAAGGAAGGGCGCTGCAAAAGCGCCCTTTTTTACTCGCATCAATGGATCACATCCGCAACTTCTCCATAATCGCCCATATCGACCACGGGAAATCGACACTTGCCGATCGCATCATCCATCTTTGCGGTGGACTGTCGGACCGCGAGATGGAGGCCCAGGTTCTCGATTCGATGGATATCGAACGCGAGCGTGGCATCACCATCAAGGCGCAGACTGCGGCGCTGCAATACAAGGCACGTGACGGCAAGGTCTACAACCTGAACCTGATCGACACGCCGGGACACGTTGACTTCTCGTATGAGGTTTCGCGTTCATTGTCCGCCTGCGAAGGTGCTCTTCTGGTTGTCGACGCCTCGCAAGGTGTCGAGGCGCAAACCGTCGCCAACTGCTACACGGCGCTTGAACTCGACGTCGAGGTTGTGCCGGTGCTGAACAAGATCGACCTTCCCTCGGCTGACCCCGACAATGCGCGACAAGAGATCGAGGACGTGATCGGCATCGACGCAACCGACGCCATCCTTGCGTCGGCGAAGACGGGACGGGGGGTTGACGATATCCTTGAAGCGGTGGTTGCACGCATTCCGCCACCCAAGGGCAATCCGGAAGGGCCGCTCAAGGCCTTGATCATCGACTCGTGGTTCGACAACTACGTCGGCGTTGTCATGCTGGTGCGGGTGGTTGACGGGGTCATGCGTCCGAAGGACAAGCTTCTTTTCATGGCGAGTGGTGCCCAGCAGCTGTGCGAACAGGTCGGCGTATTTTCCCCGAAGTCGGTTTCGCGCGACGCACTGCGCGCAGGCGAAGTGGGGTTCGTCATTGCCGGGATCAAGGAATTGCAGGCGGCCAAGGTCGGCGACACGATCACCAGGGTCGACCGCAAGGCGAGCGAACCCTTGCCGGGGTTCAAGGAAATAAAGCCGCAGGTGTTTGCCGGACTCTACCCGGTCGAATCCAATCAGTATGACTCCCTGCGCGAATCGCTGGAAAAGCTGAAACTCAACGATGCGTCGCTGCACTACGAGCCAGAGGTTTCGCAGGCGCTTGGTTTCGGTTTCCGCTGCGGATTTCTGGGCCTGCTGCACATGGAAATCGTCCAGGAGCGCCTGGAACGCGAATTTGATCAGGATCTTATCACCACGGCGCCGACCGTCGTCTACGAGGTCGTCATGCGCGACGGCTCGGTCGTTCAGGTCGAAAATCCGGCCAAACTGCCGGAACTGAGCAAGGTCGAAGAGGTGCGCGAGCCGATCATCACCGCCACGATCTTCGTGCCTCAGGATTATCTGGGAAACGTCATCACGCTGTGCAACCAGAAGCGTGGCAATCAGGTCGATATGCATTACCACGGCCGTCAGGTAAAGCTGGTTTACGAAATTCCGATGGCCGAAGTGGTGATGGATTTCTTCGACCGCCTGAAGTCGTGCTCGAAAGGCTACGCGTCGCTTGACTACGAGTTCAGGGAATACCGCGCAGCCGATGTGGTCAAGCTGGATATTCTCATCAACAACGAGAAGGTGGACGCCCTGTCGCTGATCGTGCATCGCGCCAACTCGCAGTATCGCGGCCGCGAACTGGCCGCCAAGATGCGTGAACTGATTCCCCGCCAGATGTACGACGTGGCGATTCAGGCAGCGATCGGATCGCATATCGTTGCCCGCGAGAACGTCAAGGCGATGCGCAAGGACGTTCTGGCCAAGTGCTATGGCGGTGACATCACACGCAAGAGAAAACTTCTGGAAAAACAGAAGGCCGGCAAGAAGCGCATGAAACAGGTCGGCAGCGTGGAAATTCCGCAGGAGGCCTTCCTCGCCATCCTGCGTGTCGATAGCTGAGATTTCAACCAATGAATTTTGCCCTGATTCTTTTCGTGCTGACAGTCGTGACCGGTGTGCTCTATGCGGTCGACGTGCTGAAATTCCGGAAGTTGCGTGAGCGGAAGTACGCGTCCTTCTATGGCTTGACCAGCAAGCCCTTCCTGGCAAACCCCGATTCGAAGTTCTATTTTCCCAGCGAGGCACATCTGCGTGCCACGGCGTATCTCGATTACGGCATGCAGCAGAATGAGGGCTTCGTCATCATTACCGGGGAATCAGGCACGGGCAAGACGACGATCATTCGCAGGATGCTCGAAAGTCTGGATCCGGACAAGGTAATCGCGGCGCATCTCGTGAGTACCCGGGGCGATGCCGACAACACCTTGCGTCTTGTCGGCGCGGCATTCGGTATTCACACCAAGGGTGTCGAGAAATCCGAAGTCCTCCAGTCCCTTGAGGCGTTCCTAATCGGCCTGACGAGCAAGGGCAAGCGCTGCCTGCTTATCGTAGACGAGGCGCAGAATCTGACTGTCAAGGCCGTCGAGGAATTGCGCACGCTTTCGAATTTTCAGTTCGGCAACCAACCCCTGCTGCGAAGTTTTCTCGTCGGGCAACCCGAATTCCGTGAAATCCTGCAGAGCCCTCAATTGACGCAATTCAGGCAGCGGATCATTGCCTCCTACCACATCGAGCCGATGAGCGAGGCGGAGACGTTTGACTACATCGGGCACCGGCTCAAATGCGCCGGGGCAAGTGGATGTCCCAGCTTTACGCCGGATGGCCTTGAGGCAATATTCAAGGCCACAGGCGGGATTCCCCAGCGTATCAATTCACTTTGCGATCATCTGCTGCTGTTTGGCTATCTCAACAACAAGAAGGAATTCGACGCCAAGGACGTCGAGGAGGTTGGCAAAAAAGCTACAGGTACCCGGGGCTCAGCATCGGGCCGGGCACAACGCGCCGCAGGCCAAAGTTCCGGATCCGGATGGATGCAGGCCTTTGCCGATCGGGTTCTGGATGGGCAAGGTGAGTCCAACGAAGCCAAGGAACCGCTGTGGGTGGAATGGGGCGCCAGTTTCTTCCCGGTCATCCTGATCGTCTTCTTGCTGCGCTCCTTCCTTTTCGAGCCGTTCAAGATCCCCTCGGGTTCGATGATTCCGACCTTGCAGGTTGGCGACTTCATCCTGGTCAACAAGTTCATCTATGGCATCCGGTTGCCGGTCATCAACAAGAAGATCATCGACATCAAGTCACCACAGCGGGGCGACGTAATGGTTTTCCGCTACCCGGAGGATCCTTCGCTCGATTACATCAAGCGCGTCATCGGGCTGCCGGGCGATACAGTTGCCTATCAGAACAAGCGTCTGAGCATCAACGGTCAGCCTGTCGAAACGACGAAGATTTTCGACTACCATCATCCGGAACGCCTCTACTACTCGGAACAATATGTCGCTAGAATTGGCGATGTCGAGTACAGGTACCTGAACGACAGTGATGCACCGGCGTTGATCCCCGATGCGACCCGGTTTCCGTATAGGGACAATTGCACCTACAATGCGGCCGGTGTCATCTGCAAGGTACCCGCCGGGCATTACTTCATGATGGGCGATAATCGCGACAACAGCCGCGACAGTCGATTCTGGGGTTTTGTGCCCGAGCAGAATATTGTGGGCAAGGCATTCTTTATCTGGTTGAACCTGAGCAGTCCCAGCCGGATCGGTTCCTTCAAGTAGGAGAAGAAATGAAATATCAACGTGGGGTGGCTCTTTCGGGACTCATTTTCTGGGGCGTCGTGATAACGCTGGTGGCCGTGCTGGGGATGAAGGTCGTGCCGACAACAGTCGAGTACTACAAGATTCTCAAGGATATCAAGGCAACGGTTAACAAGGTGGGGCCCGAAGCGACGGTTGCCGATGTCAGAAGGACTTTCGACAACTTCGCCAATATCGATCAACTCGACTTCAAGCCGGAACAACTCGATGTTTCCAAGGAGCGGGGCAAGATCGTGGTTTCATTTGATTACGACAAGCGCATTCCGCTCTTCGGCAATGTCAGCCTGGTGATCAACTACAAAGGTTCGACCGCCGACTGAGCCCCAGGTGATTGACTTGTCGACGCTGGCGGCGGCTTTGGGGCATGTCTTTGCCGATCGCGAGTTGCTGCACACTGCGCTGACACATCGCAGCTTCGGCAACCCCAACAACGAGCGGCTCGAATTCATCGGCGATGGGGTTCTCAACTGCGTGATTGCCGTGGCGCTTTTCAGGCGCCATCCGGATTTGGCGGAAGGCGAGCTTTCGCGGTTGCGTGCCAATCTGGTTCGTCAGGATGCGCTGCACAGGTTGGCCGTTATGCTGAATATCGGCACCTACCTGCGTCTGGGCGAGGGCGAACTGAAAAGCGGTGGCAGCGAGCGGCCGTCGATTCTGGCCGATGCTGTGGAGGCGCTGATCGGAGCCGTCTATCTCGATGGTGGCTTCGACGCGGCGCAATCGCTCATCGCTCGCCTTTACCTCCCCATGTTCGACGAACTGACGCCGGGGCAACTCGGCAAGGATGCCAAGACCCGCTTGCAGGAGTGGCTGCAGGGCCGAAAGAAGCCGTTGCCGCGCTATCAGGTCATCGAGGCCAGCGGCGCGGCCCATGATCAGCGCTTCGAGGTCGCTTGCGAAATCGAGAATCCCGCCTTGCGCACGATCGGGCAGGGCAGCAGCCGTCGTCTGGCCGAGCAGGCCGCTGCCGACAGCGCACTGAAGGCACTCAAGGCATGACAAAGATCCGTTCCGGGTACATCGCCATCGTTGGCCGTCCCAATGTCGGCAAATCGACATTGCTCAACGAACTTGTCGGCGAGAAGATCAGCATCGTTTCGCGCAAGGCGCAGACCACCCGGCACCGGATCACCGGCATCGTCACCAACGACGACGCGCAATACGTGTTCGTCGATACGCCAGGCTTCCAGACCAGATTCACCAATGCCTTGAACCGGACAATGAATCGCGGCGTGACGCAGACCCTGAGCGAGGTCGATCTGGTGCTCTTCGTCATCGAGGCCGGTTCCTACGACGCCAAGGATCAGGCGGTCGTCAGGTTGCTGCCCAGAGACCGGCCGGTCATTCTGGTCATCAACAAGACCGACCGCTTGAAGGATCGCGCGGCGCTGTTGCCATTCATCGCCCTGGTCTCCGCAGAGCATGATTACGCGGCCATTGTGCCGATCAGCGCGACCAAGGGGCGCCAGACCGGGGAATTGCTTGCCGAAGCGCGCAAGTATCTGCCCAACGAAGGTCTGATGTTTCCGGAGGACGATCTGACCGACAAGAGCGAACGCTTTCTCGCCGCCGAATACCTCCGTGAAAAGGTCTTCCGCCTCGTTGGCGACGAACTGCCCTATGCGACGACGGTCGAGATCGAGAAATTCGAAATCGAAGGCAATCTGCGGCGGATTTTCGCGGCAATCGTCGTTGACCGCGAGGGTCACAAGGCGATCGTCATCGGCAAGGGCGGCGAATCGCTTAAGCGCATCGCCAGCGAGGCCCGTCAGGACATGGAGCGCCTGTTCGACGGCAAGGTCTATCTTGAGGTGTGGGTCAAGGTCAAATCCGGCTGGAACGACGACGAGCGCCTGCTGAAGAGTCTCGGTTACGAATGAACCTGCGCAGCAAAGTCGATGGCCAGCCGGCCTACGTCTTGCACGCCTACCCGTTCCGGGAAACCAGTCTCATCGTCGAAGTCTTTTCCCGTGACTTCGGGCGCATGGCCCTGCTGGCACGCGGGGCGCGCCGCCCACGTTCAGCGATTCGCGGCCTGTTGATGGCATTTCAGCCCCTTGAACTGGGCTGGGCCGGCAAGGGTGAAGTTCTCACGCTGATGAAGGCCGAATGGCAGGGCGGGCAACCCTTGCTGGCGGGTGCAGCACTTTTTTGCGGGTATTACCTCAATGAACTGCTGATGCACCTGCTGCCGCGCGAGGATGCCCACGAGAAACTCTTCGCGCGCTACGTGGAAACGCTCTCGCGGCTGGCCGAAGATGCCGGGGCCGGGGAGCGCGAGGCCGATCTCCGCCGCTTCGAGAAGGCACTGTTGCAGGAGCTCGGCTACGGACTGACCTTGAATCACGACAGTAGCGGCAAGGAAATCGTTCCCGCAGCCCATTACACCTACCGCATGGAACACGGTCCGGTGCGGCTGGAGCATGCGGGTGCCGCCGCCCAGGCGGTGAGCGGCAAGACCTTGCGCGATCTTGCGGCCGAGGATTTCTCGGATCCGCGATCGCGCGGCGAGGCCAAGCAGCTGATGCGCACGCTGATGGCTTATTATCTCGGCGGCAAGGAACTGGAAACACGCAGAATATTCAAGGAGTTGCAGGAACCATGATCGAACTTGGCGTCAATATCGACCACATCGCCACACTGCGGCAGGCGCGCCTTACCTACGAACCCGATCCCGTCTGGGGCGCCGTCGAGGCCCATCTTGGTGGTGCCGACGGCATTACGGTTCATCTGCGGGAAGACCGCCGCCATATCCAGGATGCCGATGTCCGCCGATTGCGCGACCTGACCCAGATCAAGTTGAACCTTGAAATGGCGGCGACCGATGAGATGGTTGGCATTGCCTGCGGACTGAGACCGGAGATGGCGATGCTGGTGCCGGAAGGCCGCCACGAGGTGACCACCGAAGGCGGACTCGATATCCTCGCCCAGGAGGCTCGTCTGACCGATGTCATTGCCCGTCTGGCCGACGCCGGGATCATGACCAGTGTCTTCATCGATGCCGAGATTCCGCAGATCGAGGCGGCGGCGCGCATTGGCGCCCGCGTCTGCGAAATTCATACCGGCCCGTATGCCCATGCCTTCCACGCCATGGGCCGCGACGCCGAAGCACAGGCGGTGATCACCGAACTGGGCAAGATCCGTCAGGCCGGCGAGCGTGTTCGCAGACTCGGCATGCGTTTCAATGCCGGCCACGCGCTCAATTACTACAACGTCCAGCCGGTCGCCCGGCTGGCCGGGGTCCGCGAACTGCACATCGGCCACGCCATCGTCAGCCGCGCGGTATTTGTCGGCCTGCGCGAAGCCGTCCGCGAAATGAAACAGTTGATGCGCGAAGCCGCCGAGCGTGGCGAATGATCCACGGCATTGGCACCGACATCGTTGCGGTGAAGCGCCTGCAGGGGATGTGGGAGCGGCACGGTGAGCGAGCGTTGGAAAAGCTGCTCGCTCCGCAGGAACTCACGGAATTCGCCCAAGCCACCGCCAAGGGGCGCTTTCTCGCCAAGCGCTTTGCGGCCAAAGAGGCGTTCTGCAAGGCGCTGGGCACCGGCGTGCGCCCGCCGGCCGTCCTGCCCGCCATTGCCGTCGCGCACGACGAACTGGGCAAGCCCGTGCTGGCCTTTCGCGGTCAACTGGCTGAAATGATCGAAAACCAAGGGCTCACGGTTCACCTTTCCCTGAGCGATGAAGCGGAATACGCCGTCGCCTGCGTCATTCTGGAACGCCCATGAAGCAACTCGCCATCGGTCCCCTGATGATCGACATCGCCGGCACCCGACTTGGTGATCTCGATCGCGAGCGCCTCTGCCACCCGCTGGTTGGCGGGATCATCCTGTTTTCCCGGAACTATGAGAATCCCGGGCAACTGGAAGCGCTGACGCGCGAGATCCACGCGCTGCGCAGTCCGTTCCTGATCACCGTCGATCATGAAGGGGGCAGGGTGCAGCGCTTCCGCGAGGGATTCACCAAGCTGCCGGCAATGGCTGCCCTCGGGCGGCTTTGGGATCAGCAACCCGAAGCGGCACTCGATTCCGCACGCCAGGTGGGCTACGTGCTCGCCGCCGAACTGCGCGCGCGCGGTGTCGATTACTCGTTTACCCCGGTTCTCGACCTCGACTACGGACCGTCGCGGGTGATCGGCGATCGCGCCTTTCATCGCCAGCCGGATGCCGTCATCGCACTGGCCGGGGCGCTGACGGCTGGCTTGCGTGACGGTGGCATGGGAAGCTGCGGCAAGCATTTTCCGGGGCATGGCTACGTGATTCCCGATTCGCATGTCGAACTTCCCGTCGATGACCGCAGCCTCGAGGCAATGCAGGACGACCTGCTTCCCTACCGCAGGCTCGACCTCGATGCGGTGATGGCCGCGCACGTGATTTACAACTGCATGGATTGCAATACGGCAGTATTTTCAAATAGATGGATAGACTATTTAAGGAATGACATAAAGTTCTATGGCGTCGTCTTCACGGACGATCTGTCGATGCAGGGCGCCGGAGTCGTCGGTGGCATGCTTGAGCGCGTCGATGCGGCCTATCGTGCCGGTTGCGACATGTTGCTTGTGTGCAATTCCCCGGATGCCGTGGGCGAGGTTCTGGCTGACTGGCATCCGGCGGTAGATACGGCCAGAGGCAGGCGGGTCGAAGCCTTGTTGCCGAAGCAGGCACCGATGGACTGGCAGACGCTTCAGTCCGACCCGCGCTACCGCGCTGCCCTGGAAACCATTGCGATATTGACGGCCTGATTCACAAGCGATGCCGTCACCGGCGGATGCGACATGAACGAAACGGGCAGCCGAAGCTGCCCGCCCAATGCAAGCAACAGACCGCCGATTACTTGGCGCGGCTCTTGTACTCGTCGGTACGGGTGTCGATTTCGATCTTGTCGCCGATGCTGATGAAGGCCGGAACCGGCAATTCGAAACCGGTGGCGAGGCGCGCCGGCTTCAATACCTTCCCGGAGGTGTCGCCTTTGACCGCGGGTTCGGTGTAAACGACTTCGCGGACCACGCTGTTCGGCAGTTCGACCGAAATTGCCTTGCCGTTGTAAAAGACAACCTCGCAGGCGAGACCGTCTTCGAGGTACTTGAGCGCGTCGACCATGTTCTCCGCTTCAACCTCGAACTGGTTGTACTCGGCGTCCATGAATACGTACATCGGATCGGCGAAGTAGGAATAGGTGACTTCCTTCTTTTCGAGGACGACGACCTCGAACTTGTCGTCGGCCCGATAGACCGCTTCCGAAGCGGCGCCGCTCAAAAGATTCTTGAGCTTCATCTTGACCACCGACGCATTGCGGCCGGACTTGCTGTACTCGGTCTTCTGGACAACGAGCGCGTCGGAGCCAACCATGATGACGTTGCCGGAGCGGAGTTCCTGTGCGGTTTTCATTCGAAGTTCCCAAGATGCCAAAAAAAGTAAGCTTGAAATTATACCTTGGTGGCACAGAACTTGACGAGCGCTGCGCACAGGTCTGGGTGCTCGGCAAGACCCTGGCTCCAGCGGCGTGTGTGCGCCGTGATTTCCATCCTTGCCGCGAGAAAATCCGCCCAGGCGTGGCGAAGGTGGCTGCCAGAATTCCATGCCTTGAACAGGTTGACCGCGGCAGTCGCCGCGAAATCATCCATCCCGGCAGTGTAACGCTCGAGAAAGGCATCCAGCTTGACCAGATGGGCGCCGGCGTCCTGGAAGTAAGGCTGCCAGACAAATGCCTTGCCGGCCCATTGCGCACGGACGAAGGAATCTTCGCCGCGAACGAAATTGATATCGCAGCGCCACAGGAACTCATCGTACTCATCGAGCGGCAGAGGATCGAACGGAATCACCCACAACTCGCCGAACTGCCACGGACCGTTGCCGCCGCAATGCGCCTGGACGGCAGCCAGTGGCTTGCCGGCGGCGACATGGACGCGAACCGGAGTCGGAGAGCCAGCCAAAACGTCGAGCAGCTCGCCCACCGGCGCGTTGTCGTAGCAGAACAGGCTGATATCGATGCCCTCGCGAGCAGGACGGCGCGTTGCAGCGGCGTCGCGTCGCGCAAGCAGACCCTTTTCACATAACAGACCGCCCGTGGCAGCCGAAAAGCCCGGAAAATAAAAATATTTGGTCAGCGGCAGGATCGGGTGAGGTGACGCCACGCCGTGGCAACCTTCAATCCAGGATTCGGCGGTGAGGTATTCGAGATTGATCCAGCAAGGCCTGGTCGCCGCCTGCGCCATCGCCACCAGGTAATTTTCCGGAAGCTTGCAGCCGAAGCCCTCGATAATCACCTCGCCAACGCGGTTCACCGCAACATTTCCGGCCCAGCGACGAATTTCGACGCCCTGGCAATGCTGTTTGTCTCTTGCGACATCGACTGCAGGGCACAGTAGCCGCAGGCCATCCACATCGTCGAGCCACAGCCGCACCCGCTTGCCATGCTCCGCCGCCAGTTGCCGGGCGAGCCGCCAGCAGACGCCGATATCCCCTTGATTGTCGATTGCGTGGCAGAAGATGTCCCAATGAAGCTGCATGGACGGCATGCTACCATCGTCGCCATGTCGTCATTCCATGATCCGCAGGACTGTACCGCGTGCCCGCGCCTGGCAGGGCACCTCGCCATTATCCGCCGGCGCGATCCGGACTGGCACGCGCTGCCGGTCGCGGCCTTCGGTCCGCTGGACGCCGAACTACTGGTGGTCGGACTCGCGCCAGGCGAAAAGGGAGCCAACCGGACCGGTCGTCCGTTCACCGGTGACGTCGCCGGCGAATTGCTCTATCCGGCACTGCACCGCTTCGCCTTTGCCACTACGGACGCGCCTCTCGGGCCGGACAACCTGGCCAATCCGGCGATGCGCCTGGTCAACTGCCGGATCACCAATGCCGTGCGCTGCCTGCCGCCAGCCAACAAGCCGACGACCGCCGAGATCCACGAATGCAATGCCCATCTTCAGGCCGAACTGGCGGCGATGCCGCGCCTGAAAGTCATCGTCGCCCTCGGTGCCATCGCCCATCAAGCGGTGCTTCGCGCCTACCGCCTCAGGCCGGCGGGCCACGTGTTTGGTCACAACGTCAGCCATGCCTTGCCGGATGGCCGCCTGCTGGTCGACAGCTACCACTGCAGCGGCTACAACTGGCGGACGGGGCGCCTGTCGCGTGACAGCTTCGAAGCCGTCTTTGCCGGCGTCAAGGCGCGACTCGGGTAATCCGGAAGCGGCATGAGTTTCGATGCCCGCGAGTTTCTCGCCTCGCTGACCGAGTTGCCCGGGGTCTACCGGATGCTCGATGCCGGCGGCGCCGTACTCTATGTCGGCAAGGCGAAGAACCTGAAGAAACGGGTGTCATCCTACTTCCGCGAGAACCTGGCGAGTCCACGCATCGCCCACATGGTCAGCCAGATCGCCGCCGTCGAAACGACCGCGACACGGACCGAAGCGGAAGCGCTGCTTCTCGAAAACAACCTGATCAAGTCGTTGTCGCCGCGTTACAACATCCTGTTTCGCGACGACAAATCCTATCCCTACATCGTCCTCACCAGGGACGAATTTCCCCGGCTCGGCTTCTTTCGCGGCAATCCCGATCGCAAGGCGGACTATTTCGGTCCGTATCCTTCGTCGTGGGCGATCCGCGACAGCATCCATCTGTTGCAGAAGATGTTCCGGCTGCGCACCTGCGAGGATTCGGTGTTCGCCAATCGCTCACGCCCCTGCCTGCTCTACCAGATCAAGCGCTGCAGCGGGCCGTGTGTCGGTCACGTCAGCCCCGAAGCCTATGCGGCGGACGTTCAACTGGCGTCGATGTTCCTGCTCGGGCGCCAGCAGGAGGTCACCGGGCGCCTGACGAAAGCGATGGAGGCGGCATCGGCGAGGCTTGCGTTCGAACAGGCGGCGGTGTACCGCGACCAGATACAGTCCCTGCGCCAGGTTCAGGAAAAGCAGTACGTTTCCAGCAGCAAGGGCGAGGACGTCGACGTCGTCGTTGCCCTGCGCGAAAGCGGGCAGCTTTGCGTCAATCTGGCCATGGTCAGGGGGGGCAGGCATCTGGGAGACCGGCCGCAATTTCCGGTCAATGCCGGCGACTGCTCGCCGGCCGAGGCCGTCGCGGCATTCATCCGGCAGCACTACGCCGCCCACCCGGCACCCGCCAGAATAATCGCGCTGCCGTCTCCCGAGCAGGAAGAGGGAAGCGATGTCGGGCAACTGCTTGCCGAACTGGCCGGGCGGGCGGTGCCCGTCATCGAGGCGCGTTCGGTCGTGCACCGGGCGTGGGCCGACATGGCTGTCCAGAACGCTCGACTCGCCATCGTCGCCCGCAATCAGGCATCGGCCCAGCAGGAACGGCGCCTGCAGGCGCTGCAGCAGGTTCTGGCGCTGCCTGACGCAATCCGGCGCATCGAATGTTTCGACATCAGCCATACGCAGGGCGAGGCCGCCGTTGCGTCGTGCGTGGTCTACCAGGAAAACGGCATGAAAAAGGCCGACTACCGGCGCTTCAACATCCGCGACATCGAGCCCGGCGACGACTATGCCGCCATGCGCCAGGCAGTCAGCCGGCGTTACGAGCGTGTGGCTGGCGGCGAAGGCATGGCGCCGGACCTGATCCTGATCGACGGTGGCAAGGGGCAGGTCGCGTGTGCGCATGCGGCGCTCGCGGAACTCGGACTGGGAGAGCTGGCGATGATCGGAGTCGCCAAGGGCGAGGGGAGAAAGCCCGGACTGGAAACGCTGGTTTTCCCGGACGCCCGCGAGCCGTTACAATTGCCGGCGGAACATCCGGCGCTGCATCTGGTCCAGGAGATCCGCGACGAAGCCCACCGCTTTGCCATCACCGGCCATCGGGCACGGCGCGGCAAGGCGCGCCGGACTTCGAAGCTCGAAGACCTGCCAGGCATCGGCGCGGCCCGCCGCAAGGCTCTGGTCGCGCGCTTTGGCGGCCTGGCCGGTGTCCTTGCAGCATCGCCGGACCAACTGGCCGAAGTTCCCGGAATCAGCCGGAAACAAGCCGAAGAGATATTCGCAGCCCTACACTGAATCAATGCCCTTCAACCTGCCCATCCTGCTGACCTGGCTGCGCATCGTCGCCATACCCTTGCTGATAGCGGTCTATTATCTGCCCGCCGGCTGGGTTACAGGCCATGAGCGCGATGTGGCGGCGACCTCGCTGTTCATCGCAGCGGCAGTTACCGACTGGGCCGACGGTTTCCTGGCGCGCAGGTGGAACCAGACATCGGCGTTTGGCGCTTTTCTCGATCCGGTTGCCGACAAGCTGATAGTTGCAGCGGCCCTGATCGTCCTCGTTCAGTTGGGACGCACAGATGCCATCGTCGCCGCGATCGTTATCGGGCGTGAAATCACCATCTCGGCATTGCGCGAATGGATGGCCGGGATTGGTGCGTCGAGGAGCGTGGCGGTATCGATGCTGGGGAAGATCAAGACCGTCGCGCAAATGGTCGCAATTCCGATGCTCCTCTACTACGAGGAATTCCTAGGAATTGACTGCCGGCTTCTCGGGAGTTGGCTGATGTGGATCGCCGCGCTTCTTACCTTGTGGTCCATGGGATACTACCTGAGGATGGCCTGGCCGGAAATAGCTGCGCGTAGCAAAGACCATTGATTACCTTGACGTACAAAAAGCCTGTTGCGCTTCGGGTGGATTAGGCGTAAAAAGGAATTGCAGTTTCGTATAGCTAACCACATGGAGAGCGATTATTGAGAATGCAATTTCCTCAGGATGACTAGTCAGTGCCCAGACGGGGAAACCCGATAACCGGTGCACAAGGCACCGATACAAAACGCCGCTCGACGCGGCGTTTTCCGTTTACGTTCGTTTTCAACACTTTCCGCGCTGTTCGAGGACTCAGAGCAGGGTCGTGTCGTCGTGCGAATACGCCGGAGCACAGCAGCACAGGATGTGGAGCGCATCCGTGCCGGTATTTTCGACGCAATGCGGCGTGCCGGGCGGAATCGCGATGCTGTCGCCGACCGCGATCGCAAACGTTTCCACCCCCAGCGTCATTCGGCCGCTGCCCCGTGTCACGTGGTAGATCTCCTCGCTGGTTTCGTGGCGGTGCAGCAGCGTGGCGGTACCGGGTGGCACGACCGCTTCGGCGAGGCTCTGGTTGTGCACGGGGTGCACGCTCGGGTGTAGCAGTTCACGGATTTCCGAACCGTCCCGGGTGATATAGGGCGCGATGTTGCCCAACGATGTCCTGCCGCTCACTTGCCCCCCCACGGCTGGATCGGCACCGTCGAGATGGCGTTGGCGGGCGCGCCCTCGATGATCTTGCGGCTGATCGCCAGATAGACCAGCACATTGCGCTTGCGGTCGACGAAACGAGTGATTTTCGTTTCCTTGAAGATCAGCGAGGTGTTTTCGCTGAAGACGACATCTTCGTCGGGGAGATTCGCCGGCAGGGTGATCGGCCCGACCTGGCGGCACGCCAGTGAAAACTGTGACGGGTCTTCGGCCAGCCCGAAACTGCCCTTGACGCCGCCGGTGCGCGCCTGGCTGACGTGGCAAGTGACGCCGGGAACCTTCGGGTCGTCGTAGGCATAGACGCAGACCCGGTGGTTGGCGCCGATCAGCTTCCAGGCGGTGGTGGCGCAGCCGATCTCCTCGGCCGCGACAGAAAGACTGGGCAAGGCGAGGGTGGCGACAAGCAGTGTGTTGTAGGGTTTCATCTCAGAGTTACTCCAGGATTGGCAGGGCGAGCGAATATCAACGGAATCATCTTCGCCACGTACTTGACGACAATCTTGTAGGTGTCTCGGTCGAATGGCGGGCGGCCGGCATCGAGCAGGGCCTGGATTTCCTCGTCGGATCGCACAGTGCCGAGGTAGCGCCAAGCGTGGATCAGGTGGGCTTCGTCGCCTTCGCGGATCAGCGCGAGGCCAGCGAATGGCCAGGAAACGAGCTTGAGCCGGGCCAGTGCGGCGACCAGGCGCAGCGTGTGCCTGGCGAATGGCTCGTTGCCGATGCAGGCACCCCGGCAACGCTTGATCTGGTAGCCGAAGCAGGGTTTGCCGGGGACTGTCTTTTCCAGACCGAGCAGCGCGTCGCACAGATTGTGCTCGACGGCCAGGGCGCGCAGCGTTTCGCCGGCTTCCCTGGCGCTCTTGAACAGGCCGTAGCACGAGGCACCACTGCCGAAGTCGAGATTGCGCGCCGCGGCGAGTTCCGGGCGCAGCCAACCGTTACCTTCGTCGACCAGTGTCCACGTGCAGATATCTTCGTTCCGGCGCAGTTGGCGGTTATGGCTGGGCTGAAGTTGTTTGACCAGTGCGGCTTCCTTGAGCAGGGCGCCGATCTCGCCGGCGGTTTCGATCCAGTCGATGCGCCTGACCTGCTGGGCGAGGTTCATTTCCCTGGCCGAACTGTGGTCGGCCGAGAAATGCGAGAGCACCCGCTGGCGAATGTCCCGGGCCTTGCCGACGTAAAGCGGCAGATCGTTGTCGGCGTAGAAGAGATAGACGCCTGGAGTGTCGGGCAACTCGTCGACGATGCCGGCGTCGAGGTGCGGCGGCAGGCTGGGGCGGGCGTTCTGCGCCTTTAGCGCAGCCTCGATTTCGTCGCTGCTGCGGTCGACGTGGATTTTTTGCCAGAATTGGCGGATCAGTTGCGCATCGGCCAGTGCCCGGTGGCGAGCGCCGACTGTCAGATTGTGACGCTCGATGAGCGAATCCAGATTGTGCCGCTTGTGTTCCGGAAACAGGCTGCGCGACAGCTTGACCGTGCACAGCACCGACGCCCGGAAGTCGACGCCGAGACGCTTGAACTCGTTCTTCAGGAAGCCGTAATCGAAGCGCGCGTTGTGGGCGATGAGCAGCCGGCCCTCCAGTCGGCGCAAGGTTTCGTTGGCAACATCGGCGAAGGCCGGGGCAGCGGCCACCAGCTCGTTGCTGATCCCGGTCAGTTGCTCGATGAACGGCGGGATGCGGG
>ERZ724526.263-NODE-263-length-31086-cov-5.161903_pt1 | contig 31086 bp, 24 predicted proteins | sample MGYA00376059_ERZ724526 | MGnify/ENA primary metagenome ERZ724526 (study PRJEB28724, sample SAMN07190883) | activated sludge metagenome | isolation source: activated sludge of sewage treatment plant in Hong Hong | place: Hong Kong | collected 2016-03-17 ...
TGTCAAAAATAATTAACACCAACGCGGTATAGTTATTTTTACCGTATTTTTGAATAGGGAAAACCCCTCCAAAGGAGAATAAAATGAATAGTGCGCCCATGGAAGCAAGCAATACAGCTCCTATCGAATTTAAACCAATAGCTAATGAGGCATTTGCTGTAATGATTGTGTCGGAACAAGGGTTAATTTACGATTGTAGCGAGAAGGGGGCAAGTCTGCTTGGCTGGATGCAACATGATTTAATTGGACGTTCAGTTGCAGAAGTAATACCGAAATTAGCCTCGGTTACTTTATTGAAACAGGGTAGAGCTAACGCCTATTTACGGTTTTTATCACGCATAGGTCATCATTTTGAGTTGATTGGAAAAAATAGTAGGCGTGCCACGGGAGAAATTTTTTTTAGTGACGTACAGCAAGACGGTGTTCATTACCTTCTTTTAACGATACAGCTAGATTAGCATATCGTTGTATGCATTAATTGGGATTCGCTCGCACTTCAACAAGTAATTGATAATGGTCTTAGCCTTCGTGAGATTATCAATATAAAACAAAACTGGATATCATCTTGTGCCAAAAAAAACAGGATGACTTCAGTTGCTCTCAATATTCTCTATACTAGAGTTAGAAAACTCTCTCTTTATCACGTATAATTCGTACAACTATGTATTGATTTAGCTATTACCTACTTAGCGTGATAGCCTTTTTTGAAAGTATCCTAAAAGGAGTGTTTTGTGTTGCAGCAACCTCGTGCCATCCTTGTTTTAGCTGATGGTACAGTTTTTCAAGGTATTTCGATCGGGATAAAAGGAATAACTGTAGGGGAAGTCGCTTTTAACACTGCCATGACGGGTTATCAGGAAATTTTGACCGATCCGTCTTACTGCCAGCAAATTATTACACTGACTTATCCCCATATCGGGAATACCGGGTCAAATAAAGAAGATATCGAATCAGCAGGTAGCGTTAAGGTTTTTGCTGCAGGTTTGGTAATCCGAGATTTATCCCTTACCGCAAGTAATTGGAGAAAAACGGAATCCTTACCAACTTTTCTGGAAAACCATAATGTTGTCGCAATTGCAGGTATTGATACGCGAAAACTCACTCGCATTTTAAGAGAGAAGGGCGCACAAGCAGGTTGTATCATGGCTGGCGATATCAATATTGAAGCTGCGCTGCAACGTGCACAAACTTTTCCGGGATTGGTAGGGATGGATTTAGCAAAAGTAGTTAGCTGCCAGCATGCTTACCAATGGACTGAATCAGACTGGCGGTTAGGCTATGGTTATGCATCACAACCGACTATTGATTACCGGATTGCTGCACTCGATTTCGGCGTCAAACAAACCATATTACGTAGATTAGCAAGTCGTAACTGTAGTGTAACCGTTTATCCAGCACAAACACCTGTTGAAGAAATTTTGCTCTCTAATCCTGATGGAGTTTTTCTATCGAATGGTCCAGGCGATCCAGAACCTTGTGATTATGCGATTGATACCGTGAGAAGATTAATTGATATGAAAATTCCAATTTTCGGAATTTGTCTTGGACATCAAATCTTAGCGCTGGCAGCAGGTGCAAAAACGATGAAAATGAAATTTGGCCATCATGGTGCGAATCATCCTGTGCTGGATATCGATAGTGGGAAAGTTATTATAACGAGTCAGAATCATGGGTTTGCCGTTGATATAAATCAACTACCAACGAATATCCGAGTAACCCATTTATCGTTATTTGATAAAAGCTTGCAAGGGTTTGAGTTAATCAATAGTCCTGCGTTTTGTTTTCAAGGTCATCCAGAAGCAAGCCCTGGGCCTCATGATGCGAGTTATCTATTTGATCGTTTTATCGATCGAATCAAACAATATAAGAAGCAACAGAGTCACGTTGCGAAGTAAGACTTAAACTAAGCCTTTGTTGCTGCAATATAAATGCCAAAACGTACTGATATTAAATCGATTCTTGTGATTGGAGCAGGACCTATCATTATTGGTCAAGCTTGTGAGTTTGATTACTCGGGTGTTCAAGCTTGTACCGCGCTACGAGAAGAGGGCTATCGAATTGTACTGGTCAATTCAAATCCAGCGACGATCATGACAGATCCTGAAATGGCGGATGCGACCTATATCGAGCCTATAACCTGGCCCATGCTTGAGAAAATTATCGACATCGAGCGTCCAGATGCACTCTTACCAACCATGGGTGGACAAACAGCCCTAAATTGTGCGCTTGATTTAGTTAAATATGGAGTGCTCGATAAATATGGGGTTGAGTTAATTGGCGCATCGCGAGAAGCGATTGATAAAGCGGAAGATCGTGAGAAATTTAAACAAGCGATGGCTCATATCGGATTGAGTTCTGCTCGTTCTGCGATTGCTCACAGCATGGAAGAAGCACTGCAAGTACAGGCGATGATTGGTTATCCAGTAATTATTCGCCCTTCTTTTACGCTCGGCGGAACGGGTGGAGGAATTGCGTATAATCGACAAGAATTTATAGAAATTTGTGAACGCGGATTGGATGCCTCACCCACTCGCGAATTACTGATTGAAGAATCTGTAATTGGCTGGAAAGAGTTTGAAATGGAGGTAATTCGTGATAAGCAAGATAATTGCATTATCATTTGCTCGATCGAAAACTTAGACCCGATGGGTATTCATACCGGTGATTCGATTACGGTCGCGCCGGCCCAGACACTCACTGATAAAGAATACCAAATCATGCGTAATGCCTCTATTGCGGTATTACGTGAAATTGGCGTTGAAACGGGCGGATCAAATGTTCAATTCGCGATTAACCCTGCTGATGGTCGTCTGCTAGTGATCGAAATGAATCCACGTGTTTCCCGATCTTCTGCGCTTGCTTCTAAAGCCACTGGATTTCCTATTGCCAAGATTGCTGCCAAACTGGCTGTAGGGTATACATTGAATGAACTCAGTAATGATATTACGGGCGGTGTTACGCCGGCTTCTTTTGAGCCCACAATTGATTACGTCGTTACTAAAATCCCTCGATTTGCATTTGAGAAATTTCCTCAAGCCAATGATCGACTAACGACTCAGATGAAATCAGTGGGTGAGGTTATGGCGATCGGGCGCACATTTCAAGAGTCATTTCAGAAAGCGTTGCGTGGACTTGAGATTGGCGTTGATGGTTTAGATGAAAAATCATCCGATTTAGATTTGATAGCGGCTGAATTAGGGCATCCTGGTCCTGAGCGGATTTGGTATGTAGCCGATGCATTTCGACATGGCATGGCTTTTGATGAAATTTATCAATTAACACACATTGACCCCTGGTTTTTGCATCAAATAGCAAATCTTGTACAACAAGAGCGATCTTTGACTGATAGCACATTGGATTCTATTGATACGGACTTATTGCGCCAATTAAAAAGGAGTGGATTCTCAGATCGTAGATTGGCTAAGCTACTCAATTCAAGTGAATTAGCGATTCGTACCCGTCGCCTAAATGAAAAAATATACCCGGTATATAAGCGTGTCGATACCTGTGCTGCTGAATTTTCCACAGATACAGCCTATCTTTATTCTACTTACGAAGAGGAATGTGAAGCTAATCCCAGCACTAGAAAGAAGATTATGGTGTTGGGTGGAGGACCGAATCGCATAGGGCAGGGAATAGAATTCGATTACTGCTGTGTCCATGCGTCACTCGCATTACGTGAAGACGGCTATGAAACAATCATGGTCAACTGTAATCCAGAAACTGTTTCAACGGATTACGATATATCAGATCGTTTATATTTTGAGCCGCTTACACTAGAAGATGTCCTGAATATCGTTGCTGTAGAAAAGCCGAATGGAGTTATTGTTCAATATGGTGGGCAAACGCCTTTAAAACTAGCGAGAGATCTTGAGCGCTTTGGTGTACCGATTATTGGTACAAGCCCTGATATGATCGATTGTGCAGAAGATCGTGAACGGTTTCAGGATTTACTTAATCGCTATAACTTGAAGCAGCCTATGAATCGAGTAGCACGCAATGTTGAAATGGCATTGGCTGCTGCAACTGAAATTGGCTACCCTTTAGTTGTGCGTCCGAGCTATGTATTGGGAGGTCGCGCAATGGAGATTGTGCACGAACAGAAAGACCTTGAGCGATACATGCAAGAGGCGGTCAAAGTAACGAATGATTCGCCTGTTTTACTTGATCATTATCTAAATAATGCAATTGAGGTTGATGTCGATGCGATTTTTGATGGGAAAACGATACTCATTGGTGGCATCATGGAACATATTGAAGAAGCGGGTGTTCATTCTGGTGACTCAGCTTGTTCAATTCCACCATTTAGCTTATCAACTGAATTACAGCAAGAGCTTCGTCGGCAGACAGAAGTGATGGCTCGTGCATTGAATGTGATCGGATTAATGAATGTGCAATTTGCAATTCAGAACGATATTGTATATGTACTAGAAGTAAATCCAAGAGCTTCGCGCACGGTACCCTTTGTATCGAAAGCTACAGGCCTCCAACTTGCAAAGATCTCGGCACGATGCATGGTTAAGAAAAGTTTATATGATCAAGCCATCTTTAAAGATATTGAGCCTACATTCTTCTCCGTCAAAGAAGCAGTTTTTCCATTCTCTAAATTTTCTGGTGTAGATACTATTTTAGGGCCTGAAATGAAATCTACCGGCGAGGTCATGGGTGTCGGAAACACCTTTGCTGAAGCGTTTGTAAAATCACAGTTGGCGACAGGGATTAAATTACCAATCTCTGGTAAGATTTTTATTAGTGTGCGCGCGAGTGATAAGTTAGAAGCCGTTACACTCGCTAAGAAATTTATTGAGCTTGGCTTTACAATTTATGCAACGCAAGGAACCGCTGAGGTGATGATTGAGTCGGGTTTGAATGTTCATAAAGTAAATAAAGTAGCGGAAGGGCGGCCTCATATAGTCGATATGATCAAAAATGGTGAAATTTGCTTGATTATCAATACAGTAGCGAATAAACGAAGAGCTATTCAAGATTCTTACTCTATTCGACATGCTGCTTTACTCGCAAAAATTACTTATTACACCACAATGGCCGGTGCGAGGGCTGCTTATATGGGTATTTCAAATATGCGTGAATTGCATGCTTATAGTATGCAGATGTTGCATCACCAAACAATACAGTAATTCGATTTCTTATTACCGACAAGGATAAAATTCATAATGAGCCCAATCCCTTTGACCGTTGCGGGTGCTGAAAAATTACGTGCTGAACTTCACGAAATGAAAACAGTACAGCGTCCTGCAGTTATTGCAGCGATTGCTGAAGCTCGATCTCATGGAGATCTTTCAGAAAATGCTGAATATGATGCTGCAAAAGAACGACAAGGCTTTATTGAAGGTAGAATTGCTGAACTCGAAAGTAAACTCGCGAATGCACAAATCATTAATCCGGCATTGATTGATGCGGATGGTGCATGTGTTTTTGGTGCAACAGTCGAATTGAAAGATTTTGGGGGAAATGTAACCGTAATCTATCAAATTGTTGGAGATGATGAGGCGAATCTCAAAGAGAAAAAAATTTCTATTAGCTCACCAATCGCTCGTGCGCTGATTGGAAAATATGCTGGAGATATCGTTGAAGTCGTTGCCCCTGCAGGCGTTCGGGAATACGAAATATTGAATATTCAGTATATCTAATATCTTCAAGAAATCGTTAATAACATTGATAATTATTTTATTCTCTTATTCTCCTAAATAAATATACCTCCCTGAGTTCAATTGTAAGTCTTGAAATCCTTACTTTTTATTTGCTTTAAAAAATAATCAATTAAAAGATGTCGCTTTGATGATCATAATGATTTATTAATAGGGTGATTATCATTGGCAATTATTTAGCTCTTCTATGAAATCAAATAAAGTTAATCGAGCGTGGATTCATGAGCACGTTAATGATTTTTATGTTAAACAAGCGCAGAAAGCGGGTTATCGATCGCGGGCTGCTTATAAACTCATTGAAATTGCTGAGCGCGATCAGCTTTTTAGTCCGGGAATGATCGTTGTTGATTTGGGGGCAGCCCCTGGCAGTTGGTCTCAAGTCTGCCGTGAAAGAATCGGTAAATCCGGTAAGATTATTGCACTTGATTTATTAAATATGCTTCCACTAGATGGGGTAGCGTTTATTCAAGGTGATTTTAGTGAAGAAAAAGTTTGCGAGATGATTGAGAATCAATTGGCAGGAGAGCTGGCAGATCTTATCCTTTCAGATATGTCACCCAATCTCGCAGGAATTGGAATGAGTGATCAAGCACGCAGTATCAATCTTGCTGAATTGGCGTTAGCATTTGCTAATAATAAATTGAAACCAGGAGGGAGTTTTCTTGTCAAAATTTTTCAAGGAAGTTATGTTGATCAATACATCCGAGATATGAGGTTTCATTTTAATAAAGTTATGATACGAAAACCAAAAGCTTCACGTTCCAAAAGTAAGGAGTTGTATTTGTTAGGATTAGGTAAAATTATCTGTTAGACTGCTATTTATCTCACAGAAATAATTTAAATTTGTTAATAAATCGTGATTACTCTAGAAAAAGAATACTAAACACATTTATTATTAATACGAATAATAGAAATAAACATTCTAGTACTTTAATGTATAAATTTAGGATCTACTATGAATAATTTAATAAAAAATATGGCTATTTGGCTAGTGATTGCTATAGTTCTTATGACAGTATTCAATCAGTTTACTGTAAGACAGTCGGCGCAATCACCGATAGAGTACTCACAATTCATCAATGAAATGAATCAAGGCAGGATCGCGAAGGTAACTATTGATGGGCGCACATTAAAAGGTACTAAATCAGATGGGCGTCAATTTATAACATTTGCACCATCAGATCCCTGGTTAGTCAGCGATTTACTTAGAGCGGGCGTTATCGTTGAAGCTAAACCTGAAGAAGAACCTTCGATACTGATGAGCATTTTTGTATCATGGTTTCCAATGCTGTTATTAATTGCTGTTTGGATTTTCTTTATGCGGCAAATGCAAGGAGGCGGTCGTAGTGGCGGTGCTTTCTCTTTTGGTAAAAGCAAAGCAAGGATGTTGGATAAAAATAGCAATCATGTGACATTTGCTGATGTGGCAGGTTGCGAGGAAGCAAAAGAGGAGGTAGCTGAGTTAGTCGAGTTTCTGAGAGATCCTACCAAATTCCAAAAATTGGGTGGTCGTATACCCAGAGGGGTATTGATGGTTGGCAACCCAGGTACAGGTAAAACATTATTGGCTAGAGCGATTGCCGGAGAAGCTAAGGTTCCTTTTTTTAGTATTTCTGGCTCTGATTTTGTGGAAATGTTTGTTGGTGTGGGCGCATCTCGAGTAAGAGATATGTTCGAACAAGCGAAAAAACATGCCCCATGTATTATTTTCATTGATGAGATTGATGCGGTAGGTCGTCAGCGTGGAGCAGGTCTTGGTGGTGGTAATGATGAGCGTGAACAAACACTTAATCAACTCCTTGTTGAAATGGATGGTTTTGAAGGGAATATGGGGGTGATTGTTATTGCTGCAACTAATCGTCCTGATGTACTTGATCCAGCGCTGTTACGTCCAGGACGTTTTGACCGTCAAGTGACTGTGCCACTTCCCGATATCCGAGGAAGGGAGCAAATTTTACAAGTTCATATGCGCAAAGTTCCTATTTCACCAGATGTCCATGCTGATGTTTTAGCGCGAGGAACCCCTGGAATGTCTGGTGCGGATTTGGCGAATTTAGTTAATGAAGCAGCACTGTTTGCTGCACGTTCTAATAAGCGCCTAGTTGATATGGATGATTTTGAACGAGCAAAAGATAAAATTCTAATGGGAGCTGAGCGACGTTCAGTTGTTATGCCAGAAAATGAAAGAAGAAACACTGCTTATCATGAATCAGGTCATGCAGTCGTTGCTTATTTGTTACCCAAAACTGATCCAGTTCATAAAGTTTCGATTATTCCTCGTGGGAGAGCATTAGGCGTTACGATGCAATTGCCGACTGAGGATCGTTTCAGTATGGATCGCGATCAAATTTTACAAACAATTTCTGTAATGTTTGGTGGACGCATTGCAGAAGAAATATTTATGAATCAGATGACAACAGGTGCTTCAAATGATTTTGAACGTGCCACAGAAACTACGCGAAGAATGGTTACGCAATGGGGTATGTCTGATGTGTTGGGTCCGATGGTTTATGGAGAAAATGAGGGTGAAGTGTTTCTGGGTCGTTCAGTAACTACACACAAAAATGTCAGCGAAGCTACAATGCAAAAGGTAGACGCAGAGATTCGCCGTATTATTGATGAACAATATGCACTTGCACGAAAACTCATCGAAGAGAATAGAGATAAAATTGAAGCGATGACTAAAGCATTGCTTGAGTGGGAAACTATTGATAGCGAGCAGATTAAAGATATTATGGAGAATAGGCCACCACGTCCACCTCAACCACCACAATCTAAATCATCTGCAGCACCCAAAGAAGATAATAAAACCGTATCTTCAACAGCTGCAAATGAGGGATCTGCACAAGAAGTATAAGCTTCTTATCGTCCAAATTCTCCTTTAAATCAACCGTAGATATACTTTGATATATCTACGGTTTTTTTCTGTTCTTTTTTTGTATCTAAGCTTGCAGGTATAGGGCTATTTCTAGATTCATTTTTTTCCTTTGAATAATCACATTAATCTAAAAGAAAATTTAAAGAAAGATACGCCATTGATTATGGGTATCATAAATGTAACGCCCGATTCATTTTCCGATCAGGGACGATATGCTGCATCAGAGAAAGCGATTGAGCATGCTATTAAATTGATAGCGGATGGTGCAGACTTGCTTGATATTGGGGGTGAATCTTCTCGACCTGGTAGCGCTTACGTCAGTCTTGATGAGGAACTCAACCGTGTTATTCCTGTTATCGAAGCTTTAAAATCCGCAGCTATTCCTATTTCGGTTGATACGACCAAACCAGAAGTAATGCAAGCTGCTGTTCAAGCAGGTGTTTCAATGATTAATGATATTAACGCACTTAGAACGGAGGGTGCATTAAAAATTATCGCTGAGAGTGGAGTTATGGTATGCTTGATGCATATGCAAGGGGTACCTAAAACGATGCAAGATAATCCACTTTACGCTGATGTAGTTTCTGAGGTTAGGGAGTTTTTGCAGCAGCGAATTCAAATCGCTCAAGATTGGGGCATCTCAAATGATCAACTAGTAATCGATCCTGGTTTTGGCTTTGGTAAAACTTTGCAACATAATTTAGAATTATTTCGATCACTTGATCAATTTACTACTCTTAATATCCCGGTTATGGTAGGAGTATCGCGTAAATCGATGCTAGGAACAATTACTGGAAATGACGTCAATCACCGCACTTATGCCAGTATTGCTGCGGCCGTATTAGCTGCGGAAAAGGGGGCTAAAATTTTGCGCGTACATGATGTCAAAGCAACAAAAGAAGCAATTTTAGTTTTTAATGCATTAAATCGATGATTTAAAATAAGATAGTCCATTAATAAATTACTAATTTCTCATTCAGAATATCTGACTAATGAAGAAAAAATATTTTGGAACAGATGGAATACGAGGACGTGTTGGCGAATTTCCAATTACACCTGAAATTATTCTCCACTTAGGTTATTCAGCTGGTAAGGTATTGTTAGAATCCGATTGGCACCTAAAAAAGGGAGAAAAGCCTGTTGTATTAATTGGAAAAGATACGCGTGTATCTGGCTATTTATTAGAATCAGCTTTAGAAGCTGGATTTTCTGCAGCAGGTGTGGATGTACTCTTATCAGGCCCTTTACCAACACCAGCGATTGCCTATTTAATAAGAGCATTACGGCTACAAGCAGGGATCGTAATTTCTGCTTCCCATAATCCATTTGATGATAATGGTGTCAAATTTTTCTCATCTGAAGGTACAAAATTACCGGATGAAATGGAATTAAAAATTGAAATGGGACTTGAAGCACCGATTCGGACGATGCCTTCAGTAAAGCTTGGTAAAGTGCAACGCTTAAAAGATGCGACTGGAAGATATATTGAGTTCTGTAAAAGCGCTTTCCCTTATCATTTAGATTTGAGAGGATTGAGGATTGTCATCGATTGTGCAAATGGAGCAACTTATCATATCGCAGGGCATGTACTCCATGAACTAGGAGCAGATGTAGTGACTATCTGTGCAAACCCTGACGGATTCAATATAAATCACCAATGCGGCGCTACTCACTGTGCTACTTTGCAATCTGCCGTCAAAGAATATGCAGCTGATTTGGGCATAGCCTTAGATGGAGATGGCGATCGGGTAATCATGGTTGATAATGATGGTGTTATCTATGATGGTGATCTTTTAATTTATATCATTGCTAAGCATCGCTACAGTAAAGGTATGCTAAGAGGGGGAGTAGTAGGAACTTCAATGACTAATCTCGCTATAGAAAAAGCGATGATGCTATTGAATATTCCTTTTGAGCGATCTAATGTTGGTGATCGATATGTTCTTGAACTGCTCAATAAAAACGGATGGCAACTCGGTGGGGAGAGCTCTGGCCATATCGTTTGTTTAGACAAACATACCACCGGCGATGGTATTATTTCTGCACTCCAAGTTCTGTACGCACTCCGTGATTCAAAATTGAACTTAAGAGAAGCTACTGGTGATATTAAACTATTTCCACAACGCCTTATTAATGTTCGGGTAGCAAAAGGATTGAATTATCTCAGCAATCCGTCTATTCAGGCTATCGTTCAACAAGCTGAAAATGATTTAAACAGTGAGGGCCGAGTGTTACTTCGGGCGTCAGGAACTGAGCCATTAATTCGAGTCATGGTAGAGGGCAGTAATCAGCAGAAAGTTAATAGTTGGGCTGAGAAAATCGCTAATTCTGTACAAGAAATTGCTCAACAACAAGAATCAAAACAATCGTAATTGATGGTCATTATTAAATTGAAAGCGAATCAAAAATTATTACATGTAACAATTCTGTAATAATTATTAATTAATATTATCTTTTCTTAAAGTTTAAGGAAAAGGTAAATGGTGATTCTGATCAATTTGATCAACTTGCTTTAATATGGAGAGATTTATTTTGAACATGCTGAATAAAAGAAGTTTTATTAGCGTTATTGGTGGGGGGCTATTACTTATTTTAAGTAGCCAGCTTAGCGCGAGAGCGATTGTGATGATTGATGGGTCTAGTACAGTATATCCCATTACTGAAGCAGTTGCCGAAGATTTTCAAGCAATGAAAAAAGGTGAAATCAGAGTAACTGTTGGAATATCTGGGACAGGTGGAGGATTTAAAAAGTTTTGCCGTGCTGAAATTGATATTGCTAATGCGTCAAGACCTATTCAAAAAGCAGAAATGGAAACCTGCAAAGCGGCTGGTGTCGAATATATTGAATTACCCGTTGCGTTCGATGCATTGACAATCGCCATAAATCCTAAGAACACATGGAGTAAAACCATTACAGTTGCTGAGTTAAAAGCGATGTGGGAGCCTTCTGCGCAAGGAAAAATCACTAAATGGAATCAAATTAATCCAGCTTGGCCAGATGAAAAAATTAAATTATATGGCGCAGGCGCTGATTCTGGGACATTTGATTACTTTACAGAAGCAATCGTAGGCAAAGCCAAATCCAGTCGAGGTGATTTTACTGCTTCTGAAGATGATAACGTACTTGTTCAAGGCATCGCTAGTGACAAGTTTAGTTTAGGTTTTTTTGGATTTGCTTACTATATTGAGAATCAAAAAAAGGTAAGTGCTGCTGCTGTTGATAATGGCAAAGGGGGGGTAACTCCTTCAGCTGAAGCTGTTGAGAATGGCAGTTATCAACCGTTATCTCGACCTATTTTTATTTATGTCAACGCAAAAGCATTAGATAAACCGGAAGTCAGAGAATTTATCAATTTCTATATGAATAATGCGCCTGCTTTGGTAAAGGAAGTAAAATTTTTTCCATTACCATCTGAGGTTTATCAGCTTAACTTAGATCATTTGGAAAAAAGAAAAATTGGCACCGTATTCGGTGGAGAAAGTAAAATTGATCTCAGAATCGAAGAATTACTTAAATTAGAAAAGCAGATGTAAATTTGACATTTCTGAACGATTTTGAACAATCACTTTTTAAATTGATTACTGATAAGCTTTAGGCTCTAGAGAATTTTAATCAACAAAAGACTTAACTTGCCAAATCATCTTGCTCGGTGATCATATGGATTTTTTTCCTATCTTTCTTAATATCCGAGATCGAAAATGTTTGGTAGTTGGGGGCGGAGAAATAGCTGCTAGAAAAGTAGAGCTATTGCTTAAGGCAAATGCTCTTGTCACAGTTATTTCTCCCACATTAGGCGAAACATTAGAAGCACTTTCGTCTCAATCTCAAATCAGCTACATTCGAGATATTTTTCACCCTAAATATCTCACGAATTACACCTTAGTCATTTCTGCTACTAATAATCATCAAGTAAATCAGCAAGTCTGGGAAGAAGCCATCAAAGCAAATATCCCCGTTAATGTCGTCGATAATCTGAGCTTGTGTTCTTTCATCATGCCAGCAATTATTGATCGCTCTCCAGTGGTAATTGCAATTTCTAGTAGTGGTAAATCACCTGTGTTAGTTCGAATGCTGCGTACCCGTTTAGAAACCCTAATACCAAGTGCTTATGGTAAGTTAGCCCAATATCTGGGGGAATTTCGTGATTTGGTAAAACAACATTTCACCCTTCCAGAGCAGCGCAGATTTTTCTGGGAAAAGCTTTTGCAAAGTCCATTTGTCGAAATGGTTCTTTCAGGGAAAGACCAGGCCGCTCAGCAATACTTCATAAAATCAATTGAGAATGACCCAAAAGATCTACCGCAGGGTGAAGTTTACTTAGTTGGCGCAGGCCCTGGGAATCCGGATTTATTAACGTTAAGGGCTTTGCAATTAATGCAGCAAGCAGATGTCATTGTTTATGATCGTCTTGTATCGAAAAGTATAATGGATCTCACACGACGTGATGCAACCCGAATTTATGCGGGTAAAGAGCGCAATAATCATACGCTATCACAAGAATCGATTAATGAGTTATTAGTGCGTCTCGCCAAAGACGGAAAACGCGTGCTACGGTTAAAAGGCGGTGATCCTTTCATTTTTGGTCGAGGCGGGGAAGAAATAGAAACCTTATCTGAGCATCGTATCCCGTTTCAGGTAGTACCTGGAATTACTGCAGCTTCAGGGGTGGCCTCATATGCAGGTATACCGCTGACCCATCGTGATTATGCTCAATCTTGTACTTTTGTTGCAGGACATCTTAAGCATAATAGTTTAGATCTTGATTGGGATACTTTAGCTCGACCTCAGCAAACGATAGTGGTATATATGGGTTTACTGGGATTGCCTATCTTATGTGAACAGCTCATTGCCCATGGCCTACCTGCTACAACGCCTGCAGCTATCGTGCAGCAAGCTACGACCAATAATCAACGCGTTGTAATCGGGTCTTTAGATACACTTCCTTCCCTTGCGATGAATGCACATATTGTGCCTCCGACACTTATTATTATTGGTGAAGTCGTTAAGCTTCATCAGAAACTGATGTGGTACAAATAAAGCACGGTACAAATTTAATTTATCTCTAAGCTTATGACCTCATGAAAATAGCTGAATTAAACAATGGAGATATAAGTATGCAAACTACAAATAAAACATATTCAGAATTATGTTTTGAATATCATTGCATAAATGATTGGCCACCTTTGGCTTGGTTCTCGGAGTGCTCAAAGGAAAATAATAAAATCACTGTTTGGCATGGAAATGGTGTAGAAATAAATCCAAAATGGTTTTGCGAAGCAGTTTGGCCCGGTAATTTTCTGGAAGGTGATTTTGATGAAACGGATCTAATGGCTGGAACAGGTTCTCGTATACGTGGAAACTCAGTTATTTTTGTATCCCCTGGTAACACAGTTGATAGAATTTTATCTTTAGAAACTGAAGAGAAATTTTTTGTTTCAAATTCTCTTGCATGTTTACTTGCAATCTCAGGAGCCAAAATCGATCCAACTTACCCCGAATATTACGAAGATTTTACAACGATACTAAAAGGAATTTTGGAATATAAGAAAACGCTCAGAACTTCATTGGGTGACATCCAAATTACCATGTTTGGCTTCGTGATTTGGAGTGAATTAGGAATATCATATACGGTTAGAGAAGCTGCTGACCGAACTTTTTCTGACTTTAATCAATATGAACAATTTCTACAAAGTAATTTGAGTAGACTTGTAGAAAATATGTCTGATCCAAATAGAAAAAGAAAATATCAATTACTTTCCACAGCATCCTCTGGTTATGATTCAACTGCGATTGCAGCACTTTCTCGCAAGGTTGGTTGTGAATATGCGCTGTGTATTGATAAAGATCGATTTGGTAATTCAGAGAATGGAGATCAAATCGCAGCTTATTTAAAGCTTAATCCGATAAAAATTCAACGTGACGCGTGGCGCCAGTTAAATGGAGAAGAATTATTTTTCTTGGCCGCTGATGGTACAGCAGAAGCGGTACCGATTGTGAGTGCTGGTGATATTTTGACTAATAAAGTTTTATTGACTGGTTACCATGGTGATAAGCTCTGGTCAAAAGATACTAAAGATCTTAGTGAGAATATAGTTCGCGGTGATTCATCAGGTCTTTCATTAACCGAGTACCGTCTTTGGAAAGCTTTTATACATTGCCCCATGACTTTCTGGGGTGTTCAACAAATTCGCTTTATTAATGAAATTAGTAACTCCGAAGAGATGAAACCGTGGGATATTCCTGGGGATTATAGCCGACCAATCCCTCGTAGAATAGCTGAGTCAGCTGGAGTTCCGCGCAATACTTTTGGAATAACTAAGAAAGCGAGTGCAGTTGATTCAACGGAATTTTTAAGCGCTGTTACTTTGCAAAATTATCGCTCTTGGTTAATTAACAATCGCCTTGAATGGTTTAAGCGTGGGCGGGTTCCTCCAATCGTTAATCAACATTATGAGCAGACTGTAGAAAAAATATACTACTTTATTCAGCGCATGTTATTGAAAATACCTTATTTCTGGCGATTTGTTCCAAATAATTCCCTCGATAAACCTAGTCATTTCAGAAAATATGTTTTTGCATGGGCGATAGATCAGGTGAAAGATCGCTATCACTCACGCTTTGAGCAGAATACTAATGATACTGATAAATCATTAAAAAAAGCACAATAATTATCTCAGATCTTAAGTTGATTCGTTCAGAGATAGAATTATTATCAATATATGGGCTTCTTATTTACTCATTAGCGTGTTACACACGTTGATCTCGTTTTCTTCTTATTCATCTAACTATAATGACAATTCGTGAACAGGCAATCGCAGGTATTAAATGGACGGCAGGGGGAAGATTAGCTGCTCAGGCGATTACTTGGGGTATCACGCTTATTGTCATGCGGCTATTACATCCAGAAGATTATGGGTTATTGGCAATGGCCACTGTTTTTCTGGCATTTATGCTGATGCTCTCAGAAGCTGGCCTTGCGCCAGCACTGGTACAAAAGCAGGAGTTGAGTGATACTGCATTACAACAAATTTTTGCTATTATCATCATTATAAACTTAGCTTTATGCGCGATCCTCAATTTACTTGCGCCTCTAATAGCTGAATTTTTTGATGATGAACGGCTTATTTCAATTATTCGAGTGCTATCACTGCAGTTTTTCACGGTAATAGCAATCACAATTCCCCAAGCTCTGCTTTATCGAGAACTTAAATTCAAGCAACTCTCATTAATTGATTTTATTGCAGCCATTATTGGTAGCTTAGTTACTCTTATTTTAGCTTACTTAAATTATGGGGTTTGGGCTCTTATTTATGGTAGCCTTTTGGTCAATGTGTATAAGATGATTGTATTTAATGTACTAACCCCTTTTTATATACGTCCGAAGTTTTCTTTGGATGGTATGCGAAGTTTTCTGACTTTTGGGGGAAATATTACGTTAACACGTATTCTTTGGTATTTTTACAATCAAGTTGATGTAATGATAGTAGGTAAAGTACTCGGTAAGGAAATATTGGGTTATTATTCAGTTGCTATGTACTTGGCATCTTTACCCGTCCAGAGAATCTCATCGGTAATTGGTCAAGTAGCATTTCCAGTATTTACAAAAGTCCAAGAAGATCAATTAAGATTTCGTAATTTTGTATTAAAGTCGATTCGCATACTATCGCTCATTGCTTTTCCCGTATTGTGGGGAATATCCAGTATTGCCTATGAATTAGTATTTTTATTTTTGGGTGAAAAATGGCTTACTGCAGTATTGCCATTACAATTATTGACACTAGTAATGCCATTTCGCGTTATAGCTAATTTTCTCCCATCAGCAACAGACGCGCTGGGGCATCCCGAGATTGCACTAAAAAATGTCTTGTTATCTGCTGTATTAATGCCAATTGCGCTTTTGATAGGAGTTCAATGGGGAATTACCGGTGTAGCGTTGGTTTGGGTAACTTTTTTCCCAATCATACTTTTCATTAACTATCATCGATCACTTGTTGTTATAGGATTAAGCCTTAAAGACTTACTCCACGTCCTTATCCCAATTATGGCGTCAGGTATTGGAATGTATTTTGTCGTATGGGGTGTAGATTTATTATTAGGAAACAATCTAAATAAATTACTTGAGCTCGCTATTATGATTATCTCTGGGGCTTTGGTTTATTATGGGTTAACAATAAAATTTAATAAAGCTGGCTACCTAGAATTTATCCAGTTATTTAAGAAAAATTAGCGAAATTCATTATGTGGATTCTATGCTATATACAACCATAAATAAGAATAGATAACACGTTTTCTAAGTAGGTTTATTTTTGTGGGTTTTTAAGCTTTAAATTATTGTTATGCCAAAAATAAATATAAAGTACGGTTTACTACTAACTAGAATAATCGTTGTAATTGTAATACTAATCTGGATATGGGCACCCGAATTCCTTATGTGGCACGTCAATTTAAAAACACCCACGGCTGAAATCATCAACGAATCTCGATCATTGCCTTCAACTAGCACGCTTATTGAATTGGGGCAAATGGATCTTAAACCCCCATCAAACCCATTAGATGATAGTCAAGTAATTAGATTAGCTGATAAAGCCTTAAATGGTATTTTGAGCATACCGGGTTTTGATGATATTACTGTGTCACCTATCTTTAATGCGAGTGATTTAAGTCAAGGGTCAGCTAAACAACAACTTTTATTTGCAAGTCTTATTACAGTCGATTACTTACTTGAAGCCTACCATATTACCCATCAAGATAAATTCTATGTTGCAGCAATGAAATCAATTCAAGCTTTTTGTAATTTTGAATCATCACGTTTCCTCGATATCGGTTTCTTATGGAATGATCATGCAATAGCAGCAAGAATTCCTATATTGATTAAATTTTGGTCATATTATCGTGATCGTGACGATTTCGAATCTACTCTAGCGCAGCAGTTATTTAAATTAATCATTAGAAGTGGTTTGCTATTAGCTAAACCCGAGCATTATTCGTGGAGAACCGGTCACGGTATTATTCAGAATATCGGGTTATTACAAATAAGCGCTGCTTTTCCATTTTTACAGGAAAGTGAGCATTTCAGAAATGTAGCTATTCAGCGCTTTTCAGAGCATTTACCTTATTATGTTAATCAAGAAGGAGTGACTTTATTACATTCCGCAGAATATAACTACGGTGGTGTTAGACTCTTTTCAATGGTGATGCGCCTTTATACACTTAGTGAGCTTCCAATTCCAGAAGATTGGTGGGGGCGATATCATAAAGTTGTAAATTTTTATGACACATTACAGCGCCCGGATCGCACATTACCGATGATCGGTGATACCCGAAGTATTGCTGACTGGTTTGGCCCCCCCAAAACATTTCCGCTGGAAGATTCTGCTGCAGGGCCATTGCGTCGCGAAAATAATAAATCAGATTATGCTGGTTTGTCTTTATATCCAGGATCTGGGTACGCAATTTGGTGGTACCCAACGGATCAAAGCGTTAATCCTCTATCTAAATCACAACTTGTTACAACTTGGTCATATTTTCCAGGTTTAGGGCATAAACTTGCAGATGAGTTGAGTATTTTAATCTGGGCGAATGAGAGAAATTGGATCACAAATGTGGGTTATTGGCCTTATGGACACCCGCTTCGATTAAAAGCTGAATCCTGGGATGGTAGTAATGCACCTCATTTAATCGATGAAAATAAATCATCAATCCGTACTGCTAGATCAACTAAATTCGCTGTTAATGATGAAATTTTCTATATCAAGATGATAAGAAATGGTCCAGAAAATTTTATGGTGCAACGTGAAGTGATACAAATTGAAAAAAATATTTGGATTGTATTAGATAAATTCGATAATTCTATTCCACGTAATACGCGCACAAATTGGACTTTCTTCCCTGATTTGATATTACGAAAAGGAGATGAGATTAATAGTTTTGTGGCTACAGATGTTCAAAAAAATAAATCAATGATAAGCGTCATCAAAACAAGTTCAAATAATGAAGCAAGTATCCTATCTGGCAACGTTGACCCATTTGCTGGGTGGGTTGTAATCGATGAAACACCTATGCCAGCTAATACAATCACAGTTCACTCAAGTACAGAGGATGATTGGCAATTAGCAGTTTTCATCCTGGATGACAGCACGCGTTATCCTAATATAGTGATTCCAACAGTTTCATTTTTTAATCTAACTCATGACGACCAATGGGAAGCTACTATAACTAATTACCGTGATATTAACTTTTCGCTAAGTCGAACAAAAGAACAGATTCACTTGGTAACAAAAGATAAATTAAATCATTCAGAATCTATACTTAATTTTATCGATATCCCATACCCTAAGGATGAGATCTCAGCAATTAATCAGTTGGTACAATCTGCTTATGAGAAAAGCACTCGCAGAGTACCACTCATCTCTTATCGAGTAAAAATAAGTTACCTATTGCTAGCTTTGTTTGTTCTTCAGGAATTCTGCCTGTTGGTGGTTCGTAAATATTTTATTGCTATAACCTATTATAGAGTCCAATTAGCTATTCTAATCTTTTGGCTGGGAGCAGGAGCTGGATTGACGGAATATTATTTAGTTGCTGGTAAATAATATATTAGACAAGTTACCTTGATGCCAGATGCGAACAAATACCTTGAATAAGGTTTCTTTTTAAAAATAATAAAATTACATATCAGTGTTACTATCCGGTTAATTTTTTATATTTCACTCTAAAAAATTGGATTTTTAATGACTATTTTTGCAGGGATTTTAGCGCGCTACTCTAACTCTAGTATTCCAAATTCAATAATTGAAGCGTTGCAGGGAGCAATTTCACGTCATCCTGATGATAAAAATGCATTGATTGAATATAAAAATAATAATATTTATTTTGCTAAAATTGATATTGGTGCATTAGGTGAGCTTGGCCATTTCACAGATTCTCAGCTATCCGGATTTATCGCAGGAAATCCAATTCTCCAGCAAAATTCTGGTAATGTTTATTCACGATTAGAGAGCTTGAAGCTTCTTGCTTCTGATATCAGTAAGGATAATTTGGAAGCACTTCGTAACTGCAGGGGAACATACTGCGCGGCTATCTACGACCATGAGAATGGTAAACTCTTTCTCGTAACTGACAAAATTGGTGTGAGGCCAGTTTATTTCTGGGTACATTCCGATTTTGTTATTTTTGCATCTGCGCTACGGATTCTCGAGTCTTTAAGACATCATCAAAAAGAAATCGATCTAAAAGGCATTACTGAAATCGCTTGCTTTGGTTATTCATTATCAGATCGAACACCATATAAAGATATTTTCTCACTTTATGCGGGTGAGATTGTGTGTTTTGATACCAATAAAATTGAGAGAAAAAAATATTGGGATTGGAACAAATTACCCTCAAAAAAAGCAGAAGATTTACATCTTGCTAAACAGCTTCATGCGACTTTCATCGAGTCGATTAAAATTCGATTGAAAGATCAGAAAATCGTTGCGGCCTTTTTAAGTGGCGGTCTGGATTCACGCGCAATCGTCGCAGCGCTAAGAGAACTTAATATAGATGTATTGACGGCCAATTTTGCTCAACAGGGAAGTCAGGATCAGGTATTTGGTCAATTGGCAGCTGATTTGTTGGGTACACATCATAGCCATCTTCCTAGAGGTAAAACAACTATTGGGGATTCATATCATAAACTTTCTACGATTAATTGGATAAACTCCAAAGAATTTCTTTCATGGAACCCTATAAAACCAAGAGTAATCTGGTCTGGTGATGGCGGTAGTATGGGCCTTGGTCATATTTACCAGAATTCAGAAATAATTGATGCTGCTCGAAAAAAAGATCTAACCACTGCAAAGCAACTTTTTTCTTCCTACAATCGCTGGGGAATATTTCCTAAATTAATGAAGCGCTCTTTGGCGTCATCTGCTCAACAGTTACTTGCAGACGGCATTCAATCTGAATTAGATTCGATTCACCCAGAAGATCTAGGTCGTCAGTTCTACTTGTTTTTACTTCTCAATGATCAGCGTCGCCATATGGTTGAACACTTTGAGAATATCGATTTAGACCGCATCGAATTTGAATTACCTTTCTTTGATGCTAATTTTATAACCGAAATAGTACAGCAACCAGTTGATCGATTTCTTCGACATGTTTTTTATCTCGACTGGTTAGGTCAATTTGATTCTAAGGTTCTGGAAATACCATGGCAAGCTTATCCAGGTCATGTTCCTTGTCCTTTACCTAAACCAGAGAATCTAGAATATCAATGGGAGTCAACCCAGGAGGATAAAAAGCAAGCTATTGACCTAGCCTTACAATTCGCAGATTCCTTTAGCCAAAATCAACAGTTTATGACGAATTACATTAATAAATTTTACTTTGAATTATGGAAATTATTATTGCAATGGGGCAAATCTAATCAATCATATCTCATTCGATTTCCTGCGGTTTTATATCGATATTGGGTTAAGGTCCAATAGATCTACTAGCTGTAGTAGATAAAATTTTCTATCAAATTGCTTCAATAGATTAATGGTTGGTTCATGAGGGATATTTTAGTTACGATTATTTTCTTTGGAGCCTTGCCCCTTGTTTTTAAGAAACCTCAGATCGGAGTTTATTTATGGGCTTGGATTGGTTATATGAATCCGCATCGGTTAGGGTGGGGGTTTGCATATAATTTCCCCTTTGGAGTCATTGCGGCAGCTGCCATTATTTTATCGCTTGTTATTGCTCGTAAAAATATTACTTATTTTTGGTCGCCAATTTTTAGCCTCTTAATTATTCTAAATATCTGGTTTCTGATTACCACTTTTTTTTCTATACAACCGGATATTTCTTGGACTCAGTGGGAAAAGGTTATCAAAATACAATTAATTGCTTTGATGATACCTTGGATAATTACCGACAAAGAGAAAATTCATAATTTTATTTGGGTTATAGCTTTATCAATAGGGTACTATGGTATCAAAGGCGGTGTATTTACGCTTACGACAGGTGGTAGTCAGCATGTACTAGGGCCAGCAGGTAGTTTTATATCTGGTAATACGGAAATTGGCTTGGCATTGGTTTCAGTATTCCCATTATTTTGGTATTTGTACCTCAATACAATTCAGCCATGGCTCCGATCAGGGTTAGTTTTCGCTATGATACTAATACCAGTGGCTATTCTAGGAACTCAATCACGCGGTGCATTATTAGCAATTGTAGCAATTGGTTTTTTCCTTTGGTTAAAAAGCCGGAAAAAACTTGCTCCATTTATTGTAATTATTTTATTTGCGCCACTTCTATATAATTTCATGCCAGATTCATGGCATCAGCGAATGGGAACTATTAGCAGTACAGAAGAAGAAAGGGATAGCTCTGCTAAAGGACGACTTCTGGCCTGGGAGTTTGCTACAAAACTTGCATTAGCACGTCCATTGGGCGGAGGATTCGATTGTTTTACTAAAGAAAATTATTTAACCTATGCTCCTGATATTGTAGCTGAGGGAGGAAGATATCAGGATGCTCATAGTATTTATTTTGAATTAATTGGTGAACATGGTTTTATTGGTTTAATAATTTACTTGAGCTTGTTAGTTATGGGTTGGAAAACAGCTAGTACAATTATAAAAATTTCTAAAACATCCTTATCAAATAAATGGGCATATGATCTTGCCTCTATGATTCAGGTTAGTATTGTAGGTTATGCTGTTGGCGGTGCCTTTTTAGGATTGTCTTATTTTGATCTTCTTTATCACTACTTTGTTATATTGGCAGTTTTATTAAAAATAGTGCAGCAATCAGTTACGGAAAACTCACAATTAAGTACCACATCAGACCATGAACATTTGATTCTAAAAAATGCCAAAATTACCAGTAAGGCATCAATTTGAAGAAAAGTGGCGCAAACTGTTTGAAAAGTTTGCAACACACGCGCAAGATGATGCAGGGATTGCAGGGTGGTCTGTCTCTGGCCTAGAAACACGCTTACGCTATTTTGTACAAGTTTGGAGAAAGGAAAATAATAAACGTCAAAAGGGAGTATGGCTAGATCTTGGTTGTGGAGCAGGAACTTACTCTAAATTTCTTGTAGATCAAGGGATGTATGTTATCGGTCTAGATTATTCATTCCCCACTTTAAAGAAAGCTCAATTAAGAAATTATTCTTCAATAGAATGGTGTGTTGCAGATGCAACTAAAATTCCATTACGCACTGGTATTTTTGATGGTGCTATTTGTTTTGGCGTAACACAAGCACTTGAAAACTCTAACACTGTGATTGCTGAACTAGCTTCGGCTACAAAGGTAGGTGGAAAAATCTGGGTTGATGCATTAAATCGATGGTGCATTGTTCATTTTATTGAAAGTTTTCTGCGTAGACTACAAGGAAAACCCATGCACCTTCGTTATGAAACTCCTGCTAATATTATCAATTTAATGAGAAAAAATAATCTAAGTAATATTCAGTTATTTTGGTTACCAATGCTTCCTTCAAAATTGGCTCGTTTCCAGTGGGTACTAGAAACTCCTTTTTCAAAATGGGTATTTCGGAATGTTCCATTAATGGGAAGTTCGTTATGTCACGCATTTATTATTACTGCTGAGAGAAACTCCCCAAGCGACTGATAGTAAAATTACTAGAAAAAAATTAAGATTAAAATGAATCTCCCATGAAACTCCTTCCATTGATTTTTTCACCCCCAGGTAAAAGAGCTCGGTTATCGATTGTTATTTATCATCGTGTTTTACTTCAACCGGATCTTCTTATGGGTCAGAAAGGAGATATTGCAAGTTTTGATACTCATCTGAGAATTTTGACTAGAAATTTTAATATTCTTCCATTATCCAAAGCAGTAAATATGCTTAAAAGTAATACTTTACCCAGCCGTGCAGTCAGTATTACATTCGATGATGGATATGCAGATAATGCAGAAATTGCATTACCAGTTTTAAAGAAATATTCTGCAGTAGCTACTTTTTTTGTTTCGGCTGGCGTGATTGATGGTGGAAGAATGTGGAATGATACGATTATAGAATCAATTCGCCATGCTCAAGGAGATATATTAGATCTTAGCCAGCTCAATATGGGAAGTTATCCAATAAAATCCCTGACTGAACGTCAGAAAGTATTAATCACATTAATTGAGAAGTTAAAATATATGCCTCAAGAGCAAAGACAAGAATTTGTAGATAAATTGAGCGCACTCATCGCGGCAAAATTACCAAACAATCTAATGATGACATCAGATCAAGTTAGAGAACTACATCGTGAGGGAATGGAAATTGGTGCACATACTATAAACCATCCGATTCTGGCCAGGATTGAAAATTCAACCGCTTATAATGAAATCGCTGAAGGGAAAAAAATGCTTGAAGAAATAATCAAGGCACCAGTCAATTTATTTGCGTATCCAAATGGAAAACCTAATAAAGACTATTTGCTTGATCATGTCAAAATGGTAAAAGAAATAGGTTTTGACGCAGCAGTGTCAACAGCTTGGGGCGCTGCTCAAGCAGGTAACGATATCTATCAATTGCCGAGATTTACGCCTTGGGATCTGAATGAGGGTTTCTTTATATTACGCATGATACGGAATATGTTCAACGAAATCGAGGTAGCTCACTGACAGCACTAAACCTTACAAATATAATTATTTTAACCAAGGAGGTACTTCAGTTTGATTGATAATATTATCAGTAATGATCTGATTATTATCAATTTCAATTTTCCTTCCCGAATCAATGAGGTATTTCTGGGATGGCAAGTGTAATTCAATTTGTCCATCGGTAATTGTGATCTCGCTACGCTTATCATATATTTTGATATTAAACCGAGTGCCCTTATTAGTAATGCGAGCATCCCCAATGATGATTTCTAACTGATCTAGTATTTTTGATTGTGCTTCTTGTATATCAAAAGAAGCTCCACCACGTATTAATTCTATTTGTATCGGCTCATTTCTTCGTATTGTAATCGAGCTATCCGTATCTAAATATATAAAAACTCGAGGATTTACTTCTATTACCTGATAGTTTTCAGCGTAATTTTCATAAATTTGCGTAATGATTGGGCGAGGAATGAAATAAATTAATATGCCAGTAATAAGCGACAATAAAATAACTAGCGTAGGTATAGTAAGTTCTACTTTTTCTCTAGCCATAAGAAAAAAGAATACTTTTTCTCAAATTCCAAGAATAGAGTAAGTCTCTTATGGTTATGGCTAAAGAGCGTATAACGCTATACAACAATTACTCTATGGTTGGATCAGTAATAAATCCAATTTTAGATAAACCGGACTTGGCTGCGATACTCATAACGCGAGCGACATATTCATAATGCGCATGTTTATCGGCTCGGATATGCAATTCCGTTGTTGGGGAAAGTGTTGCTGCTTCGGTAAATCGTTGACTAAGCTGGTCGAAATGAATTGCTTCACCATTCCAGAAAAAGCTACCGTCAGCTCGAATCGCAAACTCTATGTGATCAGGTTGAGTAATATTGGGATTACTCGCTGCTTTAGGTAGATCAACTTTGACTGAATGCGTAAGTAAAGGCGCAGTAATGATAAAAATGATGAGCAACACTAGCATCACGTCAACCAGTGGGACAACATTGATTTCTGACATTGTCGATTGACTCTGATACCGTTCTTGATTAAGAAATGACATTACTGTTTTACCTCAAACACAGGTGTATCAACTGCTGCTGAAAAAGAACGGGGTTGAGCTTGTGTTATTGCTTCAGGCTGCTTATTAGATTGATTATCAACAGTAATAATCGTATAGAGATCGTGTGCAAAAGCATCTAATTTCGACATCCATATTCGATTTCGTCGAGTAAAGGCGTTGTAGGCTAGTACTGCAGGAATTGCAACGGCTAGCCCTAAAGCAGTCATAATTAACGCTTCACCAACAGGCCCAGCTACTTTATCTAAAGTACCTTGTCCAGAGAGTCCAATTTGAATTAATGCATGATAGATGCCCCATACCGTACCAAATAATCCGATATAAGGTGCAGCTGAACCAGCCGAAGCAATAATGGTTAACCCCCCCTCGATACGAGTGGCTTCTTGTTCCAATCCATTTCGTAATGTACGCGTGAGTAATTCGTTGGTTCCACTCGTAGCTATCTTCTCCAATCCTGCTCTCTGAGAATTTTTGGTGGTTTCAATTGCTTGCTTTGCTAATTCTGAGAAAGCATTATCATTCGGTAAGTTTTCTATGTTTAATTGCAGCTCTTGTAGAGAATTTAATTTCCAAAAGTTTTCTAGAAATAAATTAGCGCGCTTTGTGGCAACTAAGTTACTGATACTTTTTGAAATGATCAAATACCAACTTGCAACAGAAAGCGACAATAGTAAGATAAGTACACTTGTTCCGACTTGGTCAATCTGAGCAAGAAAATGAGAAAATCCTAATCCATTTTCCATTAAATTAATTTCCTTGAATAACAAAATTAAAAGGTTGTAAAGCGATAGCCTTGACGGGTTGACCATCTCTAACCGCTGGTCTACAGCGCCAAGTTTTTACAGCAGCGAGCGCAGCATTATCGAGTCGAGAGTAACCACTACTGTTGATGATACGAGTATTACTAATCTTTCCTGACTCATCGAGTTCTACTTGTAACATAAGTTTACCTTCTTCCCCTAATCGACGTGAAATAGCAGGATAATCAGGGGCACTGAGCTCAGGGCAAGAAACAGACAATTCTGATGATAACGTTACCGGATCAGCTGACAATTGTGGCCGCGAAGCAACTGCTGGTTTCACTTCTTGGGGAGGCGATGAATCAGTTTCTTTAATGGGTTCATTCACTACTGGTAGCGGTATCGTTACATCTTTTGGTTTTGCAGGTGCAAGCGCTGCGACTTGCTGCTGAGGTTGAATTTTTTTGGTAACTTTAGGTTTTTCAGGTGGAGTAGGCTTAGGCTCAGCTTTAAGATCAACTTTTGTAGGGTTTGCTGGCTCAACTTTTTGAGGGGGTGAAATTAATTCTGCAAATAACGTAACAGTTTGTAATGAAGGCTGTGGGAAACGATGATGCCACATTGCATAGAGTAATCCTGCATGAACCATCAACACGAGTAACAAACTGTTAAACGATAGTGAAGTGATAAGGGGTTTATTTTTTGCACCAGTCATTCAATGAGCTATTTTTTTAGGGCAATGATTGGGTAAAATTATTATTTTGATTAGTAACAAATACTAACGCAAACAATAATAATTATCAATCACTTGTGATCTCCTTGTAGCTTCTTTTTGTGATATTGAGTAATGACAGACTTTACAAAAGAGGCTGATAAATTAGTGTAGTATGAATTTGTTACTAAGATTCTTTTCGGATTAACATCCTAGATGTAAATTACCAATTTTGTTTAATTTAACTTATTCAATGAATCCTGATACTTTATCATTTTGGCGACGCACGCTTTGCCTGATTTACGATTTTTTATTGTTTTTAGCAATTTGGTTTATTGCAAGCCTGATTTTTATTGTAATTGTACAAGATACCAGCTTTGCCTACTTCCGCCCCATATACCAATTCTATTCACTGTCAATTATTGGAATCTATTTTATTTGGTTTTGGACACATGGAGGACAAACACTTGCAATGCAAACCTGGAAATTACGTGTTGTAGCACAAGATGGTAAAGCACTTACTTTGCGACAAGCGATTACTCGGTACCTATTTGCAGTAGTCGGTATAACTTCGTTTGGACTTGGAATCATCTGGGCACTTTTTGATCGTGACCGAAAGTTTCTACATGATCGACTAGCAGGAACTCGTATCATCAGGGTCGAGCAATAAACGAGGCTCAATCATCCTGTATTTAATACAAAAATATCATCCATGCTATCAAGAGCTTCACTCAATAGTCAGATTGTAGTTGGTGTGTTATTAGGTGTTTTAATCGGGGCTTGGTTAACCACATTAGATCAAACAACACAATTAGCGCAGCAAAGCTTGTACTTTGCTAGCTTAGCAAGCACTTTATTTATTGATTTGCTCAAAATGGTGCTTGTTCCACTGGTGTTTTCGTCGATTGTAGTGGGCGTGGCTAATTTACAAACCCATCACCAAATCAATCGCGTATGGGTTATTACGCTAGCCTATTTTCTATTAACCATGATGCTTGCAGTTTTACTTGGGCTATTTGTTACCAATAGCTTGCGGCCTGGTGAAGAACTACAAATTGCTATGTTTCAGGATATGATGCAAGCCTCCGAAGTTAAGCAAATGTCTTGGCAAGCGTTTTTCGCTCATTTTCTGCATTCGCTATTTCTCAACCCATTGGCAGCCATGGCGCAAGGTCAAATCCTGGCCGTTGTCGTTTTTGCATTACTATTTGGTGTTGCGCTGGTGGTGGGGGGAGATCGTTATACAAACATTCTGAATTTAATGAAAGAGCTTTTAGAGCTTATCTTAATGCTTGTGAATTGGATTATGCGACTTGCGCCATTCGGAATTATGGCCTTATTGATTCAATTAATCGTTTCCCAAGATATTGAATTGTTAATGACGCTCATTCAATTTGTGGCTGTCGTTATTGGCACAACGCTTTTTCATGGCTTGATCATTTTACCATTGATCCTTTATTTGACGACAGGAACCACACCGCTTAAATTGTGGAAAGGATCGCGTGAGGCACTAATTACAGCACTAGCAACGAGTTCTAGTGCTGCAACATTACCCATAACATTACGCTGTGTGGAACAATATCTCCATGTAAAACCCGATGTAGCGAGATTTGTCTTGCCTGTGGGGGCAACGATGAACATGGATGGTACCGCGCTGTATGAAGCGATAGCAGCGTTATTTATTGCAAATCTTGCCGGTATTGATTTAAATCTTACTCAGCAGTTGATCATTTTTTTTACTGCAATGTTCGCTGCGATTGGCGCTCCTGGTATACCCAGTGCAGGAATGATCACTATGGTAATGGTACTTCAGGCTGTGGGGTTACCAGTTGAGGCGATCGCGATTTTATTGCCAATCGACCGATTATTAGACACATTTCGGACGATGGTTAATGTTGAAGGGGATATTGTTGGAAGTATGGTTGTGCAATATTGGGTAGATAAACCTTAGCTATTACTCACTATAAATGACCTAGGAACCCCCCTGATTGGCGATTCCAGAGTGTTGCGTAAAGTTGATTATGCGATAAAAGCGCTGCGTGACTGCCTTGTTCAATGATACGGCCTTTATCCATGACGATGAGTCGGTCCATCGCTGCAATTGTAGATAGCCGATGTGCAATCGCAATGACTGTTTTGCCTTGCATTAATTGGTATAAATTTTCCTGAATGCTCGCCTCAATTTCTGAATCTAAGGCAGAGGTAGCTTCATCTAAGATAAGAATTGGGGCATTTTTAAGTAATACGCGTGCGATGGCGATACGCTGCCGTTGACCACCCGATAGATTGACACCGCGTTCTCCCACAAACGCATCATATCCACTGCGACCATTGCTATCGACAAGCGTTGTAATAAACTCATGTGCATGGGCTAATTTAGAAGCTTCTAGCAATTGTTCATCGGTCGCATCCGGCTTACCAAATAAAATATTATCCCGAATCGATCGATGGAGTAAGGAAGTATCTTGAGTAACGATTGCGATATGCGCTCGCAGGCTTTCTTGAGTAACCAAGCTGATATCTTGCTCATCGATGTAGATATTACCTCGTTGAACATCATAAAAACGTAACAATAAATTGACTAATGTCGATTTGCCTGCCCCGGAGGGGCCAACAATTCCTACTTTCTCACCCGCAGTGATCGTTAAATCAAAGTGATTAAAAATTTGCTGTTGATTAATTTCATTCGGTGAATTGGGCTGATAGGAAAAGCTAACTTGTTTAAAATGAATTGACCCTGATTTAACTGTTAATGCAGGGGCCGCTTTTACATCAGTTACAGTATATGGTTTAGACAAGGTATCAATACCATCTTGTACGATACCAATATTCTCAAATAATGCACTGATTTCCCACATAACCCAGTGCGACATACCAGTTAATCGAATCGCCAAGCTAAGTGCGACAGCAATTGCACCAATCGTGATATCCCCTTCAATCCATAAGTATATGCCTAAGCCTCCAATACAAAACACGAGCAACATGTTGTTACTCCAAACACAGGAATGGAGCCAAGTAACTAAACGCATTTGTGGATGGACTGTTCCAAGAAAGTTGACCATGCTGGATTTGACATATTCTGACTCACGATGCGTATGTGAGAACAGTTTCAAAGTCAGGATATTGGTATAGCTGTCAACAATCCGCCCTGTCATGACTGATCGCGCATCCGCTTGAAGTTTAGAAATATCTTTGAGTCTTGGAATGAAAAAATAAAGCGTGCAAAGATATATGCAAAGCCAGAAAAATAGCGGTATACATAAGCGAAAATCAGCGCTCGCAATTAAATAAAGCGTTGTAACAAAGTAAACCGATACGAACAGCAACACATCAATCGTTTTCATTACAGTTTCACGAACAGCAAGCGCGGTCTGCATGACCTTAGTTGCAATACGACCACTGAATTCATTCTGAAAAAATGCATAGCTTTGATTGATTAAGTAGCGATGCGCTTGCCAGCGAATGATCATCGGAAAATTACCCATCAATGTCTGATACATAACCAGTGAGTGAGCGATCACTAACATAGGCATTACTATCAGGATAAAAATCGACAACCCAATGAGTGAGTAATATTCTTCTTGCAAAAAACGGCTAGGGTCCTTTTCTGATAACCAATCGATGATTGTTCCTAACACGCCATAGAGCATTGCTTCACCGACTGCAACTGCGATGGTCAGGATAGCCATCAACACGAGATAGCGTTCAATACCTCGGATATAGTGCTTGCAAAATGGGAAAAGCCCATTGGGTGGTTGCGTAGGATGCTCAGGTGGGAATGGATTTATGAAACGCTCAAAAAAACTAAACATAGTACTGATACTGAGTTGAAGGAGAGGAACATATCAGCATGAGGGATAATTGAGTTAGCTTACGCTACTAACCACTCGATAGTTTTTCAAATATTCTGAAACCTGCAACATAGGTACCCATTGCTGAGCCAAACGACGAGAGAAGAAAAACCAGCAACGTCCGAGTTACCTGATTATGCCACCATCCCTTTAAGGTAGCAGCGTCACTGCGTATTCGACTAAAATCTTCTACTTGAGGTTTGCGCACGAATATTTCAGCAGTTGCTGCAACCATGCCTGCCCCAATCATTGGATTAAGTGAGGTAATTGGCGCAGCAAGAAACGCAGTTAGGATAGTCAATGGATGCCCCAAAGCGATGAGCGCGCCTAAAGCAGATAATCCACCATTAATTACAATCCAATCGATAACCATCGACATGCCTAAATCCGGACTACGATCAAAGCCATAAGCAAAACCCGTTAAGATTAGGAGAACAATTGCCCAAGGAAGATATTTAAACCAGGAACTGGTAGTGGGGATGGTATCAAGTTCTTTGAGTTTCTCATCAGAGTCGTTGATGCAACGACTCGCTAAGATTGTTTTAATTCCTTTTAAATGCCCAGCTCCGACAATGG